>SAMEA3663028__coassemble_43_pt1 | contig 92694 bp, 68 predicted proteins | sample SAMEA3663028__metabat2_high_PE_039 | metagenome-assembled genome bin SAMEA3663028 (sample SAMEA3663028) | pig gut metagenome | biome: pig gut; feature: pig-associated habitat; material: faeces | place: France | collected 2012 | reverse complement strand
GCGCGCTCGGGACTTTCACCCATTAGATTATGCCCATGTCGGGCGAACCAAAAAAAAGCATATTCTGACTTCACAATCAGAATATGCTTAGTGATCCAGCTGGGGCTCGAACCCAGGACCCCAACATTAAAAGTGTTGTGCTCTACCAGCTGAGCTACTGAATCCCTCCAATTAAAAACTATGAAAACAAAATTTTACTATTTTCTATTATTCTTTGTGATCCAGCTGGGGCTCGAACCCAGGACCCCAACATTAAAAGTGTTGTGCTCTACCAGCTGAGCTACTGAATCTTTTTGTTTTCAAAAGCGAGTGCAAAGGTACAACATTTTTTGAAACCGACAAAATATTTTCAAGAAAAATAATAAAAATTTTTCACCACATACTTTAATAAATTAATTATAAAACCATTAACTCTAACTCATACCCCACGAAACACAATTTTTTATCTTTGTATCAAGAAGAAATCGACTTAATTCACCGCACTGTTATCAAGCAAAAAAATCAAAAATCTTATCCTTACTAAGAAAAAATTCAGACGAAAAAATTTTACATGAAAAATAGACATTATCTATAGCAATATAAAAAAATAATTGTATCTTTGCATTTCAAAACTGAAATAACAATTTAAAACTAAAAGATAATATCTTTAATCATTATATGGCAGACGACAAAAAAATAATTTTCTCTATGGTGAATGTAAGCAAATCTTTTTCACCACAGAAACAAGTATTAAAAAACATTTATCTTTCGTTTTTTTATGGAGCAAAAATTGGAATTATAGGATTAAACGGATCAGGAAAATCCACATTAATGAAAATAATTGCCGGTATTGACAAACAATACGAAGGAGAAGTTGTTTTTTCGCCCGGATATAATGTAGGATATTTAGAGCAAGAGCCAAAATTTGATGAGACAAAAACCGTAAAAGAGGTTGTACAAGAAGGTGTACAACCAATTATGGATATGCTCAAAGAATTTGAAGAGATAAATGCCGCTTTTGCCGAGCCTGATGCGGATTTTGACAAATTATTGGCAAGACAAGCTGAAATTCAAGATAAATTAGACCAACATGATGCTTGGAATATTGACTCCAAATTAGAAAGGGCAATGGATGCCTTACGCTGTCCTCCGGAAAACATGATTATGAAAAATCTTTCCGGTGGTGAGCGACGTCGTGTAGCATTATGCAGACTATTACTTCAAGAGCCTGACGTATTATTATTAGATGAGCCAACAAACCATTTGGATGCTGAATCAATAGACTGGTTAGAGCAGCACCTTCAACAATACAAAGGAACAGTGATAGCAGTAACTCACGACAGATATTTTCTTGACCATGTAGCAGGCTGGATATTAGAACTTGACAGGGGAGAAGGTATTCCTTGGAAAGGTAACTATTCCGGCTGGTTGGATCAAAAAACAGCTCGAATGGCTTTGGAAGAGAAGCAAGCAAGCAAGCGCAGAAAAACCTTAGAGAGAGAGTTGGAATGGATAAGAATGGCACCATCTGCGCGTCACGCAAAAGGGAAAGCCCGATTAAACTCTTATGATGCATTGATGAATGAAGACCAAAAAGAGAGAGAAGAAAAATTAGAAATCTTTATCCCTAACGGTCCTCGATTGGGAAATAAGGTAATAAATGCTATAGATGTTTCCAAAGCTTTTGAAGAAAAATTACTATTTGAAAACTTGAATTTCATACTACCCCCTAATGGTATTGTAGGTATTATCGGTCCTAATGGTGCAGGAAAAACCACATTATTCCGCATGATAATGGGTACAGAAAAAGTAGATAAAGGCACATTCGAAGTTGGAGAAACAGTAAAAATCGGTTATGTAGACCAGATGCATAAGGATATTGACCCGAACAAATCCATATATGAGGTAATATCCGGTGGAACAGAATTTATCAGAGTTGCAGGCAGAGAGATTAACGCCAGAGCATATCTAAGCAGGTTTAATTTCACCGGAGCAGATCAAGAGAAGTTATGCGGAGTGCTTTCCGGTGGGGAAAGAAACAGATTACATCTCGCACTAACTTTAAAAAGCGAAGCCAATGTCTTACTTCTCGACGAGCCTACTAATGATATAGATGTAAATACATTACGGGCATTAGAAGAGGGATTGTTAAACTTTGCCGGATGCGCTGTAGTTATCTCCCACGATAGGTGGTTTTTAGATCGTATTTGTACGCATATTTTGGCATTTGAGGGCGATTCTAAAGTATTTTTCTTTGAAGGCACTTATAGTGAATACGAAGAAAATAAACGCATGCGTTTAGGAAACATAGAACCGCAACGCATAAAATATCGCAAACTAATTGAATAAAAATAAAATAATATATATCTAATTCAGAAAACACTAAAACAATTCAAAAAAATGAATTCAAAAGAAAAAAATGTTTGCAACGACGTAGTAGTACGCTTTTGTGGCGACTCCGGCGATGGTATGCAACTAACAGGAACTCTGTTTTCTAATTTATCTGCTATACTTGGAAATGAGATAGCAACATTTCCGGACTACCCTGCAGATATGAGAGCACCACAAGGTACTGTAGGTGGAGTTTCCGGATTCCAAGTACATGTAGGTTCAGGAATTTACACTCCCGGAGACGAAGCGGACGTTCTTGTGGCAATGAATTGTGCTGCATTAAAAGTAAACTACAAAGTACTCAAAAAAATGGGTGTTCTTATCTTTGACACCGACTCTTTTGATGAGAAGAACATGGAAAAAGCCGGTTACAAAACAGATAATCCATTTACGGAATTAGGTTTATCCGACACAATTCAATTGGTACCTGTTGCACTGACATCTCTAACACAAAAAAGTTTAGAGGGTTTTGGAATGGATAACAAGGCTGTAGTAAGATGCAAAAACATGTTTGCATTAGGTCTTATTTGCTGGTTATTCAATCGTCCTTTAGAGCAAGCATTACACTTCCTTGGAAATAAATTCGGCAAAAAACCGGATTTATTAAAAGCAAACAGTAAAGTAATGACAGATGGTTTTAACTACGGAAACAATCTTCATTTAAACATTTCTACTTTTGAAGTAAGTGCGACTACAGAATTACCGAAAGGTAAATATACAATCATTGCCGGCAACAAAGCCACAGCATGGGGACTCATTGCAGCTGCTAAAAAGGCCGGTAAAGAGTTATTTTTAGGAAGTTACCCTATTACACCGGCAACAGACATTATGCATGAATTAGCAGCTCGCAAAGATATGGGTGTAAAAGTAGTTCAAGCAGAAGATGAGATTGCAGGTGTATGTACAGCTTTAGGAGCTGCATTCGCAGGCGACTTGGCCGTTACCAGTACATCAGGTCCCGGATTATCACTTAAATCCGAAGCTATTGGTTTGGGAGTAATGGCAGAAATACCATTAGTAGTAATCGACGTTATGCGTGGCGGTCCTTCCACCGGTCTCCCTACAAAAACCGAACAGACCGACCTATTGCAAGCCATCTATGGTAGAAATGGTGAATGCCCTTGTGTAGTAATTGCAGCAAGTAGCTCTGACAATTGCTTCAACTATGCATTTGAAGCATGCAAAATAGCTTTAGAGAATATTGTTCCTGTAATCCTTATTACAGATGCTTATCTCGGAAACGGATCTGCATTATGGAAATTACCAAAATTAGAAGACCTACCGGAAATTCATCCTCATACTGCCACTGACGCTAACAAAGAGAACTATAATGCATGTACTCGTGACGAAGAGTCAAAAGTTAGATATTTTGCTTATGCAGGTATGGAAGGATTTACACATCGTAACTGCGGTCTTGAAAGAGATTCTGTAAAAGCATCAATCTCAACAGATGGAGCAAATCATGCGAAGATGGTAGAAACACGTGCTCAAAAAGTAGCTCAAGTAGCAAATCAAATTCCACAACTTACCGTAGAAGGAAATCCTGATGCTGATATATTGATTATTGGATGGGGCTCTACTCACGGACATTTATTGAGTGCAGTAAATAAGATGAACGAAATTGGCAAGCCATGTGCATTAGCTCATTTCAATTACATAAATCCGCTTCCTAAAAATTCAGCAGAAATAATCAAAAAATACAAAAAGGTTGTAGTATGCGAATTAAATTCCGGACAATTTGCCTCTTATTTACGTTCTCAAATACCTCACGAGTATCTACAATACAATAAAGTTGAAGGCCAACCATTTAACGTAGGTCAAATAGTTGATTATTTAAAAACTTTATAAACAACCGAGCATCAAGCTCTAAAAAAGAAAAATACTATGTACACAGCAAAAGATTATAAAAGTGACCAATATGTACGCTGGTGCCCGGGTTGTGGAGACCATGCAGTACTTAATTCATTACACAAAGCAATGGCGGAACTCGGAATTCCACCACATCAAATAGCGGTAATATCCGGAATCGGTTGTTCATCACGTCTCCCTCACTATATGAATACATACGGATTCAATACTATTCACGGACGTGGTGCAGCAATTGCTACCGGTGTGAAAGTAGCAAACCCTGAACTTACAGTATGGCAAGCATCCGGTGATGGCGACTGTTTAGCTATCGGTGGAAACCATTTCATCCATGCAGTACGTCGTAACGTAAATATCAACCTTTTGATTTTCAATAACCGTATTTATGGATTAACAAAAGGTCAATATTCACCTACTTCTCCGAAAGGATTTGTTAGTAAATCGTCACCATTCGGAACTGTAGAACGACCATTCCGCCCTGCAGAATTAGTATTTGGTGCAAGAGGTACTTTCTTCGCAAGAACATTAGATGTAGACCAACCTACATCTATAATGATAATGAAAGCAGCTGCTGCACACAAAGGATACTCAGTTTGCGAATGCCTTACAAATTGCGTTATTTTCAACAATGGCACTCACGGATGGATTGCTACTAAAGAAGATCGTTTAGAAAGAACCGTTGTTCTCGAACATGGTAAACCTATGATTTTCGGTAAAGAAAAAAATAAAGGTCTTGTTCTCGACGGATTCAATCTAAAAGTAGTTACTATCGGTGAGAATGGTGTTAAAGAAAGCGATATCCTCGTACACGACGCTCAATGTGAAGACCCAACACTACATCTTAAACTCGCATTAATGGATGGCCCTGATATGCCTATCGCAATGGGAGTTATCCGTGCAGTACCTACTGAGTGCTATGACGAGGCAGTTACAAACCAAATTAATGAAGTTCAAGAGAAAGCTAAATTAAAAACTTTTGATGATTTAATCAACTCTCTCGAACAATGGGATATGTAATTAAATCTTACTCATAATAATCATTTAAACGAACCTCGGAATATTTTTATTCCGAGGTTCATTATTATATATACACAATAAAAACATAATACAAACAACATAAATATACACACAAATAATACTTTTTAGAAAACAATTTACAACGCCATAAAATTTAAAAACCTTATATTCAGCAATATACCAAATAAAATCGAAAACTTTTAAAATTTTGCAATAAAAAAGTTTTCCATATAAAACTATTGTCTTATCTTTGTAGCTACAAAAAAAATACCCGAATAAAAACACAAAATATTATATTTCAGAGATATGATTCTAACAGTAATAAAAAGAGATGGCAGAATTGTAGGATTTAATGAAGAAAAAATAAAAGCTGCAATTCGCAAAGCTATGCTAAGTACCGAAAAAGGAGAAGACAATGATTTACTATGCCAAATATCCGATAGAATTTCATACATAGGAAAAGAACAGATGAGTGTAGAAGAAATTCAAGATTTGGTAGAAATAGAATTAATGAAGTCGGAAAGGAAAGACGTAGCAAAGAATTACATATCATATAGAGAAAAACGCTCTATTGCAAGGCGTTCGAAAACACGAGACATCTTTTTGGAAATTATCAATGCAAAAAGTAACGATATTACAAGGGAAAATGCAAATATGAATGCAGATACCCCCGCCGGAATGATGATGAAATTTGCATCAGAAACTACAAAACCTTTTGTCGACGACTACCTATTATCTTCTGAAGTAAAAGAGGCCGTACAAAACAACTATATACACATTCATGATAAAGACTACTACCCTACCAAATCATTAACATGCGTTCAACACCCGTTAAACAAAATCTTACACGACGGTCTATGTGCCGGCCATGGAGAAAGTCGTCCTGCAAAAAGAATTGAAACCGCAAGCATTTTAGGCTGTATCAGTATGGAAACCGCCCAAAATGAAATGCATGGAGGCCAAGCTATACCGGCTTTTGACTTCTATTTAGCACCATTTGTTAGAAAAAGTTATATAGAAGAAATAAAGAAAATAGAAGATTTATTAGGGCAAAAATACCCACAACTATACGATATTGAAATAGAAGATTACGTAAAAAAAGATTTAGATTTTCTACAAGATACTGAAAGAATTAAACAACAGGCTATTAATCAAACCGTAATTAGAGTGCATCAAGCAATGGAGGCATTCATACACAACATGAATACAATCCATTCGAGAGGTGGTAACCAAGTTGTATTCAGTTCTATCAACTATGGCACAGACACTTCCGCTGAAGGACGTTGTATTATCAGAGAATTACTATTGAGTACATTCCAAGGAGTGGGAAACGGCGGTACAGCAATATTTCCTATCCAAATATGGAAGAAAAAACGTGGTGTAAGTTACCTACCTACTGACAGAAATTACGATTTATACCAATTAGCTTGCCAAGTAAGTGCACGTAGATTTTTCCCGAATTTCTTAAATTTAGACGCTCCTTTCAATACTCATGAAAAATGGAACATCAACGACCCGGAACGATACAACTATGAAGTTGCTACTATGGGTTGCAGAACAAGAGTTTTTGAAAATAGATTTGGAGAAAAAACTTCTATCGGTAGAGGAAATTTATCTTTCACCACGATAAATATTGTAAAATTAGCTTTAGAATGTAGAGAAATAAAAGATAAAGAAACGAGAATAAATGCATTCTTTGCAAAATTAGACTCTATTCTTGAAATTACGGCATTACAACTACACGAAAGATATAACTTCCAAAAAACAGCTTTAGCCAAACAATTCCCATTACTGATGTCTTCACTCTGGATTGGATGTGATAATTTAAATCCGAACGACACAATAGAAAGTGTAATAAATCAAGGAACTTTAGGAATTGGATTTATCGGATTGGCAGAATGTTTAATAGCGCTAACAGGTAAGCACCACGGAGAAGATGAAAATGCACAACAATTAGGTATAAAAATCATCACATATATGCGTGATAGAGCAAATGAATTCTGCGAAAAATATCAACACAACTACAGCATATTAGCCACTCCGGCTGAGGGACTATCAGGTAGATTTACAAAAAAAGACAAAAAAGAATTTGGTATAATAGAGGGTGTTACCGACAAAGAATATTACACAAATTCCAACCACGTGCCGGTATATTATAAATGTAATGCCAAGCATAAAGCCGAAGTAGAAGCCCCTTATCACGAACTCACAAGAGGTGGTCACATCTTCTATGTTGAAATAGATGGTGATGCCACTCACAACCCGGAATCAATTATGCAAATAGTAGATTTAATGGACAAATACAACGTCGGATATGGATCAATAAATCACAATAGAAACAAATGCTTGAATTGTGGTTATGAAAACTCGGAAAAAGAGATGAAAACATGCCCTAATTGTGGCAGTACAAACATTGATAAATTACAAAGAATAACCGGATATTTAGTAGGAACTACAGATAGGTGGAACTCTTCAAAATTAGCAGAGTTAAACGACAGAGTAACACATAATTAAAATGGAATTGTCAATATTAAAAATAATTGAATCAACAATAGTTGACGGACCGGGATTGAGAACTACAGTCTATTCTGCAGGATGTACTCATCACTGTCATAACTGCCATAATCCTCAGTCTTGGTCAATAGACAATGGTATAAAAACCCCTGTTCAAGATATCCTTAGAACTATATTATCAAATAATGAAAACGTCACTTTTTCCGGAGGAGACCCATTTATGCAAATATCCGGATTTGCCGAGTTAGCAGAACTGATAAAAACACATAGCAATAAAACCATTTGGTGCTATACAGGATATACTTACGAACAGATCCTTATCCTTCCAAATGCAATAAACCTACTAAAAAATATTGACGTATTGATAGATGGACCATTTATTGATTCTTTAAAAGACGAAACATTACTATTCAGAGGGAGTTCAAATCAAAGAATCATTGACGTAAAATCATCATTACTAAAAGGATATACGATTTTATTAGATTTATCTCCTTTCCATTCTCCACTTTTATACTCCATTACAAACAATAAAATCAATAATATATGATACTACTTATTACGTTGTTATTATTCTCAACTATCACTAACAACGAGATGGAAGAGAGAATAAGATTGGACTTCAATAAAAAAACGGAAGACATTCTACCATACATACACAAATATTACCCTAATGCCGATAGTACGGATATAAAAAAATGGGAAGATAGCAAAGCCTTGGAATTTATGTATATAGATGGAGAAAAATTTTACTTTCGAAATGCAGCTGCCAATCTTTTCAGAATTGATACTACTTGTAAACGAATAAAAGAGTTAATTGAAGGAGAAGAAAAATCCGGCCGTAAAGAGATAATAAAAAATCACATTACAGACGTATTGAACGAGTATCATAACACAAAAAATAATCTTCTTGTGCCTCATAAAGTTACATTTCACTACACACTTACTATTAATGACACGTCGAATGCCAAAGAACATAATATTTGGTTACCTTATCCAAGAGTAGACAACAAAAGACAAACCGATGTAAACCACTTCTCTTCAAAGAAGTATATAATAACCACCAACACTACTCACAGTAATGCATATATTAAAACAAACAATAAAAAGCATAATAAATACAAAATAAAGTATAAATTTAAAACATATGCAGAATATCATCCACTACCAAGTGATATAAAACACACACAAGCAGACACTACAATTTTCAAAGAATACATCACTGAAAGAGCCCCACATATAATATTTTCAGAAAAGATAAAGAATAAAACAGATAGTATTGTAGGAGATGAAACCCGCCCATATTATCAAGCGAGAAAAATTTTTGAAAGCATACGCAAAGAATATCCATGGGCATCTGCACGCGAATACAGTACTATAGAAAACATACCGGAGTATGTTATCGAACAAAAACATGGCGATTGCGGGCAAGTTACTCTACTTTTTATTACAATGTGCAGGTACAAAAAAATTCCTGCCAGATGGCAAAGTGGGTTTATGCTACACCCCGGGTATGAAAACCTTCACGATTGGGCTGAAATTTATATTGAAGGTATGGGTTGGATTCCTGTAGACCCCTCGTTTGGAGTTCAAGATTGGGGAAAGACAGATGCAGAAAAATATTTTTATTTCGGCGGAATAGATGCATATCGTATGATAGTAAACTCTGATTGGGGAGGAGAATTATCTCCGAAAAAAAAATATTCTCGCTCCGAAAATGTAGATTTTCAAAGAGGAGAATGCGAATCAGAAAAAAGGAATTACTACTTCAATGAATGGAACTATTCTTTTAAAGTAAAAACAAAAAAAATTAAATAACAATATGAAAAAACTAGTACTATGTTTCACACTGTTAATCTGCATATTAACAGTAAATAGTCAAATCACCACTTCACCCTCATTCATAGAAAAAGGATATCAAGGGGAAATAAAAATTATATTTAATCCGAACGAAGGTAATAAAGGAATGAGCAAAGCAACACAATGTTACGCACATACCGGATTAATAACATCCAAGAGCATATCTAATAACGATTGGAAATATGCCCCGGAATGGAGAGGTGGCGAGAATAAATATAAAATGACAAAGGAAGGAGATAATTGGGTTTTATACATTTCTAATATCTATTCTTATTATGGATGTCCGGAAACTGAAGAAATTATCGCTATGGCATTCGTATTCAACGACGGACCAAATGGGTCTAAAGAGGGAAAAGCCAAAGATGGAAGCGATATTTTCGTTTATTTATCCGAACCGGGACTATCTATTAAATTCAACAACAACAAAAACCCTTTTGTTAACATCAACGACTCCATTATTTTCAACATTACTTCTTCCGACACTGCTGATATCAAATTTTACATAAATGATATATTATGCTCTCAAACAAACGGAAACGAATTAAAATATAAATATTCTTTCAATAACTATGGTTATTATAAATGTATTGCTACTGCAACAAAAGACACAACTACAGTAATAGATACTATGAACATCTTTTGTGCATCAAATACTATTATTGAAAGTCGCCCAACAGAAATAAACGATGGTATAACATATTATCCGAAAGATAACACCAAAATTTCACTCTCCTTATACACTAGGAATAAAAAAGGTCAAGACGCAAAACATGTATACATAATAGGAGATTTCAACAATTGGGAATACTCTTCAGAATATCAAATGAAATTAGATACAGCAACAGGTTACCATTGGTTAACAATATGCAACCTGACACCTGGTGAAAAATATAGATTTCAATACTCTATAGAGCGATACGACAATAGTTTTGTACAAATATCAGAGCCCTATTCAGAATATATTGTAGAAAAATACGACACATATATACCGGATAATATTTATTCCGACAAAATAGAATATCCAACACAAGGGGATGGTCCTGTATCTGTATTTTCAACTACAAAAACAGACTTCGAATGGTCGGATGAAACCTTACAATTCCAAGCCCCTGATAAAGACAATTTACTCATTTACGAAGTATGGGTATACGATTTTTCACCGGCACGCTCTTTCCAAGGGTTGATAGACAGATTGGACTATATCGATAACTTAGGAGTAAATGCTATAGAATTGATGCCTATATCAGAATTTGACGGCAATATAAGTTGGGGTTATAACCCGACCCACTATTTCGCATTAGACAAATCATACGGAAACAAAGATGACTTCAAAACCCTTGTTGATGAAGCTCACAAAAGAGGAATAGCTGTTATTGTAGACATGGTAATAAACCATGCCACCGACATCTGCCCTCTTTTCAAAATACACCCAATACAAGACAATCCTTATTTCAACACTTCTGCTCCACACGACGGTAACGTCTTTAACGATTTTAATCACGACTTTGCAAATACAAGAAAATACTTTAAAGATATGCTCTATTATTGGCTGAAAGAATACAAAATAGACGGATATAGAATGGATTTATCTCACGGATTATGCGGTGTAGATTGTAATAACAGAAAGAATAACGTGTACGACTACTATAATAATGGAGTAAGAAGATACGATAACGACAAATACTTCATTTTAGAGCATTGGGCATTCAACGGAGAAAGAGAAAACTATGTACAAAACGGCATGATGTGTTGGGAAAACACCTCTAATGCATATTGCCAAACAGCAATGGGATGGCTCACTGACGACAATTTTACAAATGCTAACAAAGACGGATTTGTATCTTATGCCGAAAGTCATGACGAAGAGAGATGCTTTTACAAAGCAAAAACTTGGGGAAAAGGAAACATTGCCACCGATGAAGATGTTCGACTTAATCGAGTAGCAGCCAATGTAGCAATGAGTGTAATGTTAAACGGCCCACAAATGATTTGGCAATTTGAAGAATTAGGTTATGACTATTCTATAGAAGAAAATGGCAGAACAGGAACAAAACCAATGCCTGAATTATTAGGATATTATACTGATTCACGAAGAATGTCTCAATATCAAAAAATCGGATATATGTGCAATTTAAGAACTCGACTTGCTCCTGAAATATTTTCTCAAGACCCAAAATATCACCAATTAACTTCAGGCAACAAAAAAAGAACTATTTTATGGGGGAATGACGACGAAATGATTTTCGTGATATGCAATCTGTCTGCCGATGAATACGTACCATACTTTTTACCCGAAGAAAATGTGTGGTATCAATTCCTTCCATATAAAAACACCCCACATAAAAACACTGTATCTCAAAAACTACTCCCGGGTGAAGTAAAAATTTTCACAACAAAACGATACCCAAACCCTAATATTCCAAACTCATATTCATTCGATTACGTTACCCAAACCAATGAAACAATAACAAAAAAATGTAATGTATATCCTACTGTCACCTCTGATATTGTTTATATAGAAACAGAAGAAGAAATACAAAGCATTGATTTAATATCCTTATCAGGACAGTATAATAGGATAAAAACAAACGACAACTCCATAAATATAAGCAATTTACCAAGTGGAATATACATAATTGTTATAACAACTAGCTCACATCAAGAGCACTTTAAAATCATAAAAAAATAAAGAAAACAAATATTGAGAATCGATTCCAAATCGATTCTCTTTTTTTTTACGACTCAACATTAGTGTATTTAAAAAAAAATTCGTAACTTTGTAAACTATTTTTGCCCTCATTAAAAATGAGATAAAAAATAGTAATTGAGAACCGAAATAAAACACTTGAAAATAAAAAACATAAAATACCACTTGTATGAAAGAGCCAGTAAAAATTCTCTACATCACTCAAGAAATTGATCCGTATATAAAAGAAACTGAAATTTCGGAAATATGCCGAAGATTTCCTCAATATACACAAGAGCAAGGTTGTGAGATAAGAGCTTTTATGCCATGTTACGGACATATCAATGAGAGACGCAATCAATTACACGAGGTACAAAGATTATCCGGTATGAATATCATTATTGATGATACAGACCACCCATTGATAATAAAAGTAGCATCAATACCGGGCACAAGGATGCAAGTGTATTTTATTGACAACGAAGAATTTTTCAGTCGCAAAGGCATCACACACGATGCCGAAGGCAACACCTATGAAGACAATGACGAAAGATCTATATTTTTCGTAAGGAGCGTATTGGAAACAATAAAGAAACTCCGTTGGACGCCGGACATCATACATTGTAACGGTTGGATTACCGGTCTTGCGCCTTTATATATCAAACGCACTTATAATAGCGACCCATTCTTCTCTCAATCTGTAGTAATATATTCTATCTACAAAGAAGAATTCGAAACTAACATCAATTCCGGCATAGAAAGAAAAATCACATTGCCGGGTGTTGAGCCAGATGATTTTAAACCATTTAAAGGCAAAACTATATCAGCATCGGCTTTTCATAAAATTGCTATCGATTTCTCTGATGGTATTATTAATTGTTCCGACACAATATCACCGGATATAGAACGTTATATTCAAAAGAAAAAAACTCCATTTTTAGCTAACACTCAAGAAGAAACATATAAAGAAGATTATAGCAATTTCTTTGGCGAACTATGCCCGATATTTGCCGCCAACATGAGAGGAAAAGATTTATAATCTTCTTATATTACAAACACTTCTATTCCAATATGAAAATTATTAAAAGCATATATTTACCAATAATATCGCTGTTATTATTAATTGCTTGTGACCAAACCAATTCCGTGGGTATACAAATTCAGCCACAGGAAGACCAAATAATTGTTGCATACGACACCTTTCATATCAATAGTACAAACTATTATCCGGAAGCCATATCAGCTCAATCAGACACTATGATATTAGGAGAATTTTATAGTGCAAAATATGGATCTACAAAGGCAGAATTATTAATACAACTAGCCCCACCTGTAGGCTATAAATTTCCTGATGAAGCAAAGCATCCGACTCCCGACTCATTAGTACTTACTATGTTATATAAAACATGGTTCGGGTCGGCTTACTCTCCCGTAGAATTAAGCATCTATGAAATAAACAAAAAAAGCATCGATTATTACACTCAATATCTATCAAATTTAATTCCAGGAGACTATTGTGACTCATCAATACTAATGGGTAAAAGAATAGCCACTTCGATAGATTGTACATCAGGCACTCCGGATACAAATACCACCAAATACATAAGATACAAATTCGATGATACCCAATTAAATAGATTCTTCAACCTTCCTCATGAGGCTTACGAAAGTGAAAAAAAATTTTTAGAAACCTTTAAAGGATTATACATCACATCAAGATACGGAAACTCTACTCTTTTCCATTTTAACGAAATAGGTTTGTATCTTTATTACCATTACACAATAGAAAAAAACGGTCAAGATACGATAATTAAAACGTCGATATCATTCCCGGCAAACAAAGAGGTGAGACAGCTTAACAGATTTTATCACCATGATATACAAAATATAGCCACTTGCCATGATAGTATCAACTACATAAAATCAGCAGGTGGTATATACCCGAAAATCTCATTACCATTAGGCAGAATAAAAGAGAGAATTTTCGATAAAATCGGGGAAAACCGAAAATTCAATATCAATGCTGCAGAAATTATGGTAGAAGGAATTGAATTTGATGATAAAGACGTATTCCTCGACCCGCCAACATACTTATTAGCTTTATCAAAAGACGAATACGACCATTTTATTGCTACTAACCAAATTCCACAACAAACAGATACAACAGCAATTGTAGCTGAATACAATTACACCTCAAACAGTTATAAAATAGACATTAATTATCTGTTAACACGTCACTTACGACAAGAAATTGATAAAGATGCAACTTTAGATTTATTGCTCATTCCTGTAGAATTAACGATGTCATCGTCATCAACAATTTCAAGAATAAAACCATTAACAAAACTTGCAGCAATAACAATCCGCAGTGGCAAAAACGAATATTCACCAATGAGATTGGAAATACTTTACAACGGATTTTAAAATGAAAAACGAATTTCTATCTTCAAATCTCTATTTAGCCATACAATTAGGAAACGACATTAGAATAAAAAAAGAATTATCAGCAATATACCCTAATCATATATTGCAAGGAATATTAAGTAATCCCAAATGTACTGCATATAAAATATTGACAAACACAGGAATAGATATTCCAAAAATAAAAACGGAATTAGATAGTTTGTCAATAACAGAACATCACACAAATAATAACACTTATAATATTGATAATAGATTTATTCTTCATAAAACATCTTTTAATGCCCTACTTCTCGCTAACTTAACGGGTAAAATAAATTTTGAAGACAATTATACACGCACGGAATATTTCTTATTAGCATTGCTAATGCAAAAGCAATCAGATATAATCCGTATTTTCAACTCACACCAAATTAATAGTCATAAAATAATTGCTATGATAAAAGAAAATCAAAAAATTAAAAACGACATATACAAAGACGAAGAAGAATTTGATGATAATATAGAAAATACACCTCCTAAATTCTCAAATTCTTCACAAAACAAAAGTAACGACAACACGATAAATTCGTCATCTACACCAACTATTGATAATTTCTCAAGAGACCTTACATTAGCTGCATATAACGGAGAACTCGACCTTGTAGTTGGAAGAGAAAAAGAAATTGAACGCGTAATACAAATATTAAGCAGAAGAAAGAAAAATAACCCGGTATTAATAGGAGAGCCCGGAGTAGGTAAATCTACAATAGTAGAAGGATTAGCACAATTAATTGTAACCAACAAAGTCACAAGATTACTATGTGGCAAACGCATAGTATCGTTAGATATAGCATCTTTAGTAGCAGGCACAAAATACAGAGGTCAGTTTGAAGAACGCTTAAAAAGCATTATTGATGAATTAGAAAAAAATCCTAACATTATTCTCTTTATCGACGAAATTCATACCATAGTAGGAGCCGGTGCAACAACAGGTTCCCTTGACACTGCTAACATATTAAAACCTGCGCTCTCAAAAGGAAAAATTCAATGTATTGGAGCTACTACGCTGAATGAATATAGAGAAAGCATCGAAAAAGATGGTGCACTAGAACGTAGATTTCAAAAAATAATCGTTGAACCATCTACAGCAGAAGAGACATTACAAATACTTCGAAACATTAAAAATAGATACGAAGACCATCACAACGTAAAATATAGCGATGAAGCATTAGAATATTGTGTGTCACTATCTCAAAGATATATCACAGACAGAAATTTTCCGGACAAAGCCATAGATGTATTAGACGAAGTAGGATCGAGAACTCACATCCGCCACTACAATACACCACAAGAAATATTAGACCTTGAAAAAAGAATCTCCACTACTGAAGATATAAAGAAGGACGCTATAGTACGACAAGACTTTGAGTTAGCCACAAAAATGAGGGATTTGGCAACCAATCTAAATCAACAACTGATAGAAGAAAAAGAGAAGTGGTTAGCTATTGAATCTGAACATAAAATAGAGATTACAGTAGATAATATCAGAGAAACCATTTCTCAGATAACCGGAGTACCTGTACAAAGACTTGCAGAAAACGAGAACGAACGGTTGCTAAGGATGAGTGATGATATAAAGAGATATATTATTGGACAAGACGAAGCTATCGACAAAATTACTCGAGCCATAAGGCGCAGTAGAGTTGGACTAAAAGAGCCAAATCGTCCGATTGGAAGTTTCATATTCGTAGGTCCTACCGGAGTAGGTAAGACACTATTAGCAAAAAAGCTCGCTGAAAACATGTTCGGATCGGCAGATTCATTAATAAGAATCGACATGAGCGAATTTATGGAAAAATTCAGCGTATCACGCCTCGTGGGAGCTCCTCCGGGATATGTAGGTTACGAACAAGGAGGTCAATTAACAGAAAAAGTTCGCCGTAAACCATACTCTATCATATTATTCGATGAAATAGAAAAAGCTAATTCCGACGTATTCAACGTACTATTACAAGTGCTTGATGAAGGATTTATTACCGATAGTCTAGGAAGAAAAATCGACTTCAAAAACACTGTAATTATCATGACATCTAACGCCGGTACACGACAATTAAAAGATTTTGGCAAAGGGATAGGATTCAATACGGAAGAAAATGACAACAAACAATACGCACACACAATTACACAAAAAGCATTAGAGAAAATTTTTGCACCCGAATTTTTAAACCGTATTGATGAAATTATCCAATTCAATCCATTAAAAAAAGCAGATATCAACAAAATTATTTTATTGGAATTGAACAAATTAAGTAATAGATGCAAAGAAATAGGTTATACAATTTCTTTAACGGAAAAAGCAATAGATTATTTGGCTGATAAAGGATACAACCAACAATATGGAGCAAGACCTCTTCAAAGAACAATTCAAAACGAAGTTGAAGATTTGATAGTAGAACAATTATTAGACAAACGAAGCTTTGAAAACAACGTTATTGAAATAGATTTTGATGAAAACAACAAGAATTTAATTATCAAATAAAGATATACACAAAACTATGTAGTATAATCAAAACATATAATTTACTAAAAATCAAGAAAATAAAGTCAGAATTATTTTTTTGATTAAAACAGTGGATTATTAAAAAAAAATTCATACCTTTGCACAGTTTTTGAGATGGATGTATCCGTAGCTCAGTTGGTAGAGCAATTGACTCTTAATCAATGGGTCGTGGGTTCGAGCCCCACCGGGTATACAACAAGAGGAAGTAGATAAATCTATTTCCTCTTTTTTTTTGTAAATAAGAATACCGAGACAATAAAAAACGAGAAAAATACCACAAAATATCAAATATTTTTTTGTAACTTTGCGAGTTGAATAGTATTAAGTTTTTTACAGGTAAAACAAAAATAAGTATATGAAACAGAAAGCATTATTAATGATTTTAGACGGATGGGGAATAGGCAACAAAAGCAAATCAGACGTAATCTCCATCACACCGACACCTTATTGGGATTCACTTTTAAAAAAATATCCTCATTCGCAACTTCAAGCGTCAGGAGAATATGTAGGATTACCCGACGGACAAATGGGTAATTCAGAAGTAGGTCACTTAAATATCGGAGCAGGACGTGTAGTATACCAAGATTTGGTAAAAATAAACAGAGCATGCTCTGATGGTTCTATACTTGACAATCCAATGATAAAACAAGCATTTGAATATGCTAAATCACATAATTCAGACATTCATTTTATGGGTTTGACAAGTGATGGCGGTGTTCATAGCTCATTAAATCATTTATTTACATTGTGTGATATTGCAAAACACTACAATATCACAAATCACTACGTTCATTGCTTTATGGATGGTAGGGATACCGACCCCAAAAGTGGAATTACATTCATTGATAAAATTGAAGAACACCTTAAAATTACAGGCGGAAAAATAGCATCTGTTATAGGTAGATATTATGCAATGGACCGAGATAAAAGATGGGAAAGAATAAAAGAGGCTTACGACTTATTGGTTAATGGCAAAGGGGCTAAATATCAAGATATGCACCAAGCTGTAGCAGATTCTTACAACAATGAAATAACAGATGAATTTATCAAACCGATATCTCATATTGACGAAAATGGCAATGCAATAGCAACGATAAAAAATGGCGATGTTGTAATATTTTTCAATTATAGAAACGACCGTGCAAAAGAAATTACAACAGTACTCACCCAATCCGATAATAAAGATATGGAGATGTACAAACTTGATTTACAATACTATTGTATGACTCCTTACGATGCATCATTCAAAGGCGTATACATATTATTTGACAAAGAAAACGTCACGGATACATTAGGAGAAACAATCTCCAAAGCGAATTTACGTCAATTACACATAGCAGAAACAGAAAAATATGCACACGTAACATTCTTTTTCAACGGAGGTCGTGAAGTACCGTATCAAAACGAAGATAGAATATTAATAAATTCACCGAAAGTAGCCACTTATGATTTAAAACCCGAGATGAGTGCTTACGAAGTAGCAGATTCATTGTGCAAAGAGTTAGACACACAAAAATACGATTTTGTAGTTGTCAACTTTGCTAATGGCGACATGGTTGGTCATACAGGAGTATATCCTGCAATTGAAAAAGCAGTAATTACAATAGACAATTGTGTAAAACAAGTAGTAACTACCGCACAAGAAAATGATTATGACATTATTATCATAGCCGACCATGGAAATGCTGACAACGCTTTAAACAGCGATGGCACACCAAATACAGCACACTCTCTCAATCCGGTTCCATTTGTCTATATCTCCAAAAACGATAAAGCACAAACGGATAATGGAATATTGGCAGACGTAGCACCTTCAATACTACACATTATGGGTATTGAACAACCATCAGCAATGACAGGTAAAAACCTTATAAAAAACTAATTATATACTACTATGAAAAAAATACTGACCTTTTTTGCTCTATTTATATCAATACAAATATTCGCACAAAACGATGCAGTATTAATGACTATAAATGGAGTAGAAATAAAAAAATCTGAATTTGAGTACATCTACAACAAAAACAATAAGAATAACAATATCGACAAGAAAAGTCTTGAAGAATACTTGGAGATGTTCATCAATTTCAAATTAAAAGTAATCGAGGCGGAAGCTCAGAAATTTGATACGATAGCATCATTCAAAAGAGAATTAGCAAGTTATCGTCGACAATTAGCATCTCCATATTTAACCGACACAGAATATGAGGAACAACTATATCGAGAGGCTTACGAACATTTCAGTCAAGATTGCGAAGTGAGTCACGTATTAATAAGGGTGAAAAATGATGCACTCCCTATCGACACTTTAGAGGCATACAACAAAGCACTCGAAATAAGGAATCGACTATTAAAAGAAGATTTCGGAAAAGTAGCATATGAAGTAAGTGAAGACAAATCTGCCAAACAAAACAATGGTTATATCGGATATTGCACTGCAATGCAAGTATTGTGGCCATTTGAAAAAGCCATGTACACACTGCCAATAAATGAAATATCCATGCCTGTGCGCACATCATTGGGATATCATTTGATAAAAGTGCACAATAGAAGGCCGGCTATAGGACAGGTTCATGCATATCACATTATGAAAATATGCAACGATAATATGAGTGCTGAAGAACAAAAAACAGCATACGAAAAAATATTGAAGATTAAAGAGCGCTTAAATAACGGAGAAGACTTTTCTAAATTAGCCAAGGAAACAAGTGATGATAAATCAACGGCAGTAAAAGGAGGAGACCTCTCTTGGTTCGGCGTAGGGCGTATGGTGCCACCTTTTGAAAAAGCCACTTTCGCCTTAAAAGAGGGAGAAATTTCAGAACCTATCAAAACAAATTTCGGTTGGCACATCATTAAAGTGGTAGAAAAAAGGCAAGTAGAACCTTTCGAAAAAAAGAAGGCTGACATTCAAAAGATGATGAGATATGACAATACAAGGTCTCATTCTGCTAAAAAATCTTTTACCAATAAACTAAAAAAAGAATATGACTACACAGAAGACCTATCTTATCTCGACACTTTAAATACCATCTTCAAAAAATATCCTAATGATAAAGAAGCTATATCATTAGCTTTAGATCAACTCAAAGGAAATATCATCTGCTTTGCTGACAAAAAAATTTCCGCTATAGAATTTGGTTTCTATTGTATGCTGTTGAATAATGACTCGGTTGCGATTAATAGCAACGATTATTTCGACTCTTTTGTCGAATTGGAATTGACAAAATACGAAGAGACACAACTTGACAAAAAATATCCGGAATTTGCAAATTTGATGCAAGAATATCACGACGGAATCCTACTTTTCAATATCTCTACAAAAGAAGTGTGGGAAAAAGCATTAACAGATACTGCCGGAATAACACAATTCTTTAACGACAACATATCAAACTACCAATGGAAAGAGCCAAGATATAAAGGAATTATTGCTCAATGCAAAGATAAGAAAACAGCAAAAAAAGTAAAACGAAAAATAAAGAAGTTGGACTATAACTCTTTAAAACAATACATTGCACATGACATTAACAATGACTCTACCACAAATGTAACAATAGAACGAGGTATCTGGAAAGAAGGAGACAATAAATTAATTGATCAATACGTATTCAATCATAAACAAGACTCTACTACTATCAACGAAAACCTACCGATAGTAGTTGTGATAGGTAAAAACTTAAATTTAACACCGGAAGTTTATACTGATGTTAAAGGAAAAGTTACTGCAGACTACCAACAATATCTTGAAGCTCAATGGGTTGAATCACTTCGCAAGAAATATAAAATAGAAATAAACAAAGAAGTACTAAGTACTATAGAGCCGTGATAAAAATAAAACACACATACATTAACATACTACTATCAATAGTAATAATAACTCTGTCTTCATGTACTCAAATTCAAAAATTGAAAAAGAGTAGTGAAGACGGAGTTATTGCCGCTATTGGAGATGAAAAATTATATTATTCTGATATTGACAAATTATTGCCAAACAATATCACAAAAGAAGATAGTATAAAATTTGTAGAATCATACATAAAACAATGGGCTACAGATATCTTAATCTATCAAAAGGCGGAAGAAAATATCTTGAACAAAAAAGAGATAAACGAACTAGTAGCTGCATATAAAAAAAATCTCATCATCTATTACTACAAACAGAATATGGTGAATACACACGTGCAATCACCAACAGATGCTGAAATCAGAAATTATTATGAAGAAAACAAGGAACATTTTCTATTAAGTTCACCAGCCATAAAAGGCATAATAATTACCATGCCAAAAGAAGTTCCTAAATATAATAAATTAAAAAATAAACTAACAGACAAAGATATAGACATAGAATATATAGAAAAATATGCAATAAGATATGCGTATTCATATCAGATATTCTTAAATAATTGGATACTAAAAGAGAACATATCCGAACTTGAAAACACAAATATCCACCTTGATCACAAAGGATTGTATCAAGTAACGGATAGCAATACAATCACCCTGCTACAAGTTACGGATTTAACAGAAAAAGGGCTAATATCTCCTTACGAAATAGCCAAAGAGGAAGCTCGTAATATGTTATTACACAGCAAACAAGTAAATTATATCAATTCGATAGGAGAAAATATTTTTAACTATGCAATAAAACACAATCAATTAATAATATACACTAACAAAGAGGATAATGAGCAAGAAAATCTTTCTGATAGTACTAAGTATCATAACAACTAACCTACTCTACTCGCAAGAGAAGAATTTGATAGACGGAGTAGTATGGGTTGTAGGAGACGCGGCAATCCTACGTTCCGACGTAGAACAAGAACGCATACGGGCGCAGTATGAAGGAAACAAAATTACCGGAGATCCATATTGTGTCATACCGGAACAGATAGCAATACAAAAACTATTCATCCATCAAGCAAAAATAGATAGTATAACATATAACGCAGGTCAAGTAGAAACACAAGTAAATGCTCAAATAAGTTATTATTTACGAGAAATAGGATCGAAAGAGAAGTTAGAAGAATACTTTAAAAAATCTATTTCAGAGATAAAAGAAGAGCTAAGAACAGCTATTTCAGAGCAATCATTAGTGCAACAAGTACAACAATCACTTGTATCTAACATCAAAATTACACCATCCGATGTTAGAAAATTTTATAATTCAACAAATCCTGATTCCTTACCTATAATACCGGCACAAGTAGAAGTTCAAATAATAACTATAGAACCTGAAATTCCTTCAGAAGTAATCGAGGCTACAAAAGAGAGATTAAGAGAATATGCCGATAGAGTAAATAAGGGAGAAGCAGACTTCTCTATGTTAGCACGATTATATTCTGATGATACGGAAAGCGCAAAAAAAGGAGGAGAATTAGGTTTTGTTGGTAGAGGTACATTAGTGCCTGAATTTGCAGATGCTGCTTTCGCTCTTTCCGAACCGGGAAAAGTGAGTAGAGTAATAGAAACAGAATTCGGATACCATATCATACAATTGATAGAAAAAAGAGATGAACGAATAAATTGTAGACATATATTACTACGTCCTCGAGTTACATCCGATGTAAAAGTAAATGCATTAATGAAACTGGATACTATTGCTAATGATATTAGAAACGAAAAAATATCTTTCGATAATGCAGTAAAAGTATATTCATCAGATAAAAACACAAAGATGAATAATGGATTATTAACCAACTCAAACACCGGATCATCAAAATTCGAATTTCAAGACTTACCATCAGAAATCGCGAAAGTAGCATATAACCTCAAAGTAGGTGAAATATCACAACCCTTCTCTATGTTTTCAGAAGAATTAGGTAGAGAAGTGTTTGCTATTGTGAAAATTAAAACCAAAACAGAAAATCACAGAGCAAATTTAGAAGATGATTTTCAAGTACTTAAAAATATTTGCGATAATAAAATGCGCCAAGAATTAATTGAAAATTGGATAAAGAAAAAAATTAAAGAGACATATATTTATATTTCTCCGGAATGGAGAGACTGTCAATATAATTATTCCGAATGGCTTTCAAAATAAAAATAGCACCAACATACACTATAATATTGTTTCTAATTATATTAGGAACAGGGCGTCTATTTTCACAAACAAACACGGAATTCAAGACATACCAAGGAGAAGAACCTATAGAACTAAAAAAACCGAATTTTAAAAGAGAGGCAGACCCTACACATAACAAACCGATACAACCAAATACACATTCTAAAGTTACGACCGACACTACACAACCGAAAGAAAAAACACTTATATATCTCGAACAAACCGACTTAATCAAGTTTGACCAAGAAATACTACCGGATATACAGGTGCTTCTAGGTAACGTAATATTGAGGCACGACAATGCATATCTCTATTGTGACTCGGCATATCTAAATCAAAACACTAACTCTTTTAAAGCATTCGGTCATGTAAAAATTGAGCAGAGTGACTCTGTTACGATATTCTCTAAAGAACTGGATTACAATGGTAACTCCAGAATAGCAAAGGTAAAATATAACGTTAGAATGATTAATGGAGAAGTAACCCTTACTACCGACTCCATGACATACGACCGTAACAAAAATATTGGTTATTACACTTGCGGAGGCACTTTACAAGACTCGGTAAATACATTGGTATCACAAAAAGGATACTATCATACCGACACTAAACTTGCAGAATTCAAAACAGACGTTATTGGAACAAATGAAAATAACACCATTGTAAGTGACACGTTAACTTATAATACGAACACAAAAATTGCAACAATAATCGGACCAACTACAATTACTCACTCCGATAGCACTACAATTTATTCAGAATTAGGATGGTATAATAGCACAACAGACGAGTCTCAACTATTAAAAAATCCTATAATAACTCACTCAGAAGGGAAAACCCTTATAGGAGACACTATTTTTTACGATAAAAAATTGGGTCTTGGCAAGGCGTTTTCAAATGTAGTACTAACAGACACTACTAATAGTATAATACTGAAGGGTCATTACGGCTACTATCAAGAAGAAGGTGAAATAGGGTTGATGACCGACTCCGCCATGTTGATTGAATATTCTCAAAAAGATACTACCTACATACATGCAGACACCTTATATTCGTACGCACTAAAAGACAAAAAAGCTGTACATGCTTGGTACAACGCACGTCTATATCAAAAAGATTATCAAGCTATTTGCGACTCTGTATATTTCTTTTCAGGAGATTCGATTCTCCACTTGATGCAACAACCGGTATTATGGAGCGACTCACAACAAATCACAGGAGATACAATAACCATAGAGCCCGGTGATAGTAGTAATAATATTGTATTTATAAAAGATAATTCTATTATCATTCAAAAGTTTGATACTATACACTTCAATCAGATGTCGGGAAAAGATATGAAAGGGTATATTAAGAACAACAAACTTGAAATACTGGAAATCAAAGGTAACTCAGAGTCGATTTTTTTCCCGGATGATGATGGTACTCTCATTGGGTTAAACACAATAAAAAGCAGTTATATGACCATATATTTCAAGAATGGAAAATTAGATAGATTAAACGTATTTCCATCACCGACTGCCGTTTTGTATCCTATGGAACAAATAACTGATAATATGCTCTATTTACCTAATTTTACTTGGCAAGAAGATGCCCGTCCGATATCAAAAGAGGATATTTTCAGACATCCAAAAAGAATATCTAAAAAAGAAATTGAAGAAAAAAAGCAAGCAATCAAAAACCAAGAGAAAGAAGAACGGAAACAAAATAAAATAAAAAAAGGACTTAACAAACAAGAAACTACTATCCAACAACGATAAAAAATATGAGAGCAATAATAACTATTAACGACCACATCAATAGTGTAAACTCGCTATCAGAGTCAATATCAAAAAAGATGAATTTTTGTATCAAGAAAATAGAAGATACAAAAAACATCAATTCTGTCATTGACGATATTGATGCTGCCATTATTATTGTTGGAATAGATAAAGGAGAAAATATTCAGCCATATCTTAACTCATTAAGAGAAGTTCGAATACCTTATATATTTGTAAAACCGGATCAAGAAGCAGAAATAAAAACCATACTCTTACCTGTGACTAACTTAATGGAGGATAGAGAAAAAGGTCATTTTGCCCAATCTTTTTCCCGCCACTACAACGCGCCAATAGTCATTTACAAACCGAACGATTATGGAACAAAAGCAGAAACTAATATTGCTTCAATAGTATCATTATTGGAGAAAGTTAATATAAATCCGACAATTATTCAGGGCAAAAAAGATAGTTTAAAAATCGAAAACGAAGCCACTAATAGTGCCGACAAATACGAAAGTCCTCTAATAATTATAAGTGCATCACGTGATTATGGATTGGATGACATATTTTTCGGACCTAAAGAAAGAAAAAACATAAAACATAGTAAATATCCTATAATGCTAATCAACCCACGAGGAGACCTATACTCTCTTTGTGATTAATAACAATAAATATGAAACATCTTACTATTATCATTACCAGTATTTTAATTGCATTAAGCATTAATATTAATGCACAAGAGATTAATTACCCTAAAGTCACCGTTGAAGGTAAAACATACTACGAATACACTGTAGTTGCCGGTGACGGATTATATTCTATTGCACGCAGATTTGGAATATCACCCAAAGAGCTAAATGAATCTAATCCGGAATTAACAACCGATATTAAACCCGGTCAAAAATTATTAATTCCTTGCAAAGAAGAGATAAAAGAAAATGTCAAATCCGAAGATAAAATCCACGTTGTAGAGGCAAAACAAACCCTTTATGCAATATCAAAATTATTTGGTATCAGCATAGATAGTTTGATAAAATTAAATCCGGAAGCAAGACAAGGAATAAGAACGGGAGATAAACTATATATCTCCAGAAACAATGCGATAAACAAATCGGAAAACAAAAATGAAAAAACCAAGCACGACGATAATGATAAGATAGAAAAAACACCTAATAAAGAAAAGGTTACAGATAATTCAACACAGGATAAAGTTGAAAACGACGACAAATTTATTCTTCATAAAGTAGAGAAGAAAGAGACCCTTTATGCAATTTCAAAAAAATATCAAGTATCGATAGACGAAATCATAAACTATAATCCTGACGTTAAAGCAGGATTAAAAGCCGGTATGACTATAAAGATACCAACTGCAGCATCACCAAAAGAGGTAGAAAAAATAGAACAACCGGAAACAAAGAAAGATAACAAACAAGAGAATAAATCAATAGAAGACAACAAATCAAACGTTACCGACTATAATAACAATGATCAAAACTCCGAACAGATAAAAAGTTCTTTTGAAAAAACCAGCAGTGATGTAAATATAGCATATATATTACCGCTTGGAAATTTAGCAACTAAAGATGCCAATCAACGCTTTATAGAATTTTATAGAGGTTCGATGCTTGCAATGAAAGAGGCTAAAGCAAAAGGATTCAACGCTCATATCTTCACCTATAATACAAAAGGAGAAAAAGAGATTTTAGACTCTATATTATCATTACCTGAATTAAAGAATATGGATGTAATAATAGGCCCTGCTTATACAGAAGAGCTTACATCATTACTAACATTTACTAAAGCAAACAACATCAGCACATTAGTGCCATTTTCATCAAAAATCGATGAAAACCTTCATTTCCCTCGATTATTACAATTCAACCCTAGCGATAATTTCATTGTCGAGAAAATAACGAACAATCAAATTTTCAACAACACTGATACAAAATATATTTTTGTGGAATACGATAACTGTGTTAATAAAGGATCTATCATCTGCAATCAAATCAAGGAAAGACAACAAAAGATGAATTTTGAATGTATTACATTAAAGGCGACAAAAGATGTAGACTCTCTTATTATAGCAGCATCAGAAAACAGCAAAAAGGCATTGGTGATATTCGGATCTTCACAAAAGAATGATATCAGTAGCACTATAAGTAAACTTAGAGTAGCTAACAAAAGTAACATATACGTTTGGGGATATGATAATTGGGAGAGTGACCTTACACTGTATCCAAGAACTTACTATGCTACCCTCTTTGACCCGAATTCAATTGAAAATTACAACTTACAATACAAAGAATGGTTTGGACCACATCTCTTAACCGGATATACTAAATACGACTTAATAGGGTACGACTTAAGTACTTTCGTACTTCAAAGCATGATGATAAACAGTGATAAATCATTTATATTAAGAGAGTTACCTTCAAAAACTTATTACCAATCAGAACCAAAATTTCAATTTATAAACAATAGGTATCTGAATACAAACGTATATTTATTTTATTGGGATGGAACTTATCTCAATGATATAAAATAATTTACATGAAAAAATTTTTATTGATAATAGTAATAATCACCATACCATACCTACTGAATGCCCAATTTGATAATCATTCAGTAGGTATAAAAGGTGGTGTCAACTGGACTAGTTTAAGGTCTTCTCCCGCTATAAGTCAGCCAACATGGCCTCTTCAATACCATTTTGGCATTCAATATAGGTTGATATCAGGCAAATATTGTGGATTTATAGTGGAATCAAATTATGAAAAATTCGGTTTTCAAAGCATTTCAAACGGGAATATATATACTCGCAGTTTAGACTATATACATATTCCATTTCTCACACATATAAACATTGGGCAAAAATTATTCAGATTCTTTTTTGAATTAGGTCCGTTTATTGCATTTATGGTAAAAGACAATATAGAAGAAGGTGCTATGGGACTAGAACAAACTATGGCAATATCAAACATTTTCGATTATGGTATTGCTGCCGGATTAGGATTTGAATTCAATACAAAATACGGAATCTATATCATTGATGGTAGGTTTAATTTTGGATTAGGTAATATCTTTCCTTCAACAGGAGGAAGTGACTTTAGTATCTCTTCAAATTTAGGAGCGTCTGTATCTGTAGGTTATTTGTTTCCCATTACTCATGATAAAAGAGATAACAAACTCCATTATTGATTATCCTCCAAAGTAATTTTCATAAATCCTTATGAATTGCACAATTAAAGAATTTGTTTGACAACTCGTCGGATACACAGAATTTATCATAAGTAAAAGAATTGATATCGCAAACGAATAAGAAATGTGCATCATAAAGAAAAAGATTTTTAAATCCGGCATCTGCTTTCGATTGTAGTTCCATCATCAAAGACATCGAATCGATAACATCTTTCTGAATTATCTCATCATTAACAAAAATAAATAAGCCGAACTCTTTAAAATTTCCATAGAAATTATTAATCACCTTATTTACTTTATTACTGATAATTCTTTTTAGAGGTTTTGCTAATGACCAATATTGATATTCCGAAGGAGCCATATATAGAGATTTTACCAAACCATAAGAATATCCCATTTTAATAAATTCTTTTGAAGAATAATATTGACTTGGCAGTACATCGTCGGCAGCAATCTCATTAATCATTTGAATAGCAGCCACTTTAGACTCATCCATTGCACGGGTCACCTCAATGCCAATACCGGAAAAAACATCTTGTAAATCCGGTCTATCTACATTTTCCAATCGAGAATATTTTTCCCCCAAAATTGTTTCAAGACAAATTTTGGCATATCTTTCAAAAAATTGAGTATCAAATTTATGTTTCTTTGCATTGAGCTTTATATCGTTTGCGGAGCTATTATTCATAATTAATTACTCTTAATACGGTTTTTATATTCTTGTAAAGACTTTCTATAATTAACTATAGCTTCTGTATAATTCTCTTGAGCATCTTGCATATCGGATTGGGCTTTAAGTAATTCAGCAACAGAAATTAAGCCGGAATTATAGTAATCAAGAGCAGAATTGAGCGACACTCTTGTTGTGGAGAGATTATTATTAGCAACTTGAAGTACCTCCCAATTAGCATTTAGATTAAACCACAGTTGTCTAATCTGAAGTTCTATTTGAGAAGACAAGTAAACTCTATCATTTTCAGCCATTTGAATATCATATTCAATTCTTTCCATCTTTTTCGACACTTTACCCCAATCAGTAATCGGTACTTTTACAGTAACAAAAGCGAGCCCATTCCATTTACTTTTTTCCGTTAAGTAACTATAGCCATAAGATGCACCTAAAAGCACTTGAGGCAAAGCCTCGCCTAACGCCATTCTTTTTTCCAGTTTTTTAGCATCTACTTGTATTTGAAGTAGTTCCGTTTCTTCTTGATTTTTAGCAACAATTTTTTCATCTACATAAAATTTCTGAGGAATATCGCAAAACACATCCTCATATTGTAAATAAATATCGTCAATATATGGTATCGAATCATTTCTATTATAAGGATTATAACAATATCCAATATAGTTGAACAAGTTCATTTTAAGCAATTTAACACCATTATCTATTTTAATTAAGCCAGTCAATAATTCATTTCGTTTTACTTCAATTTTACGAACATCATTATCAACAGCCAATCCTGCACTATTTGCAGAGTTAATATCACGATGTAGGGTATCGAGCATCAATTGGAGTTCTTTAAGTGTCTTTCTTTTTTCTTCTAAAGCCACTATTTGCCAATACATGTCTTCCACCTGCTCCAAGGATACCCTTTTCCGGATATCATATTGTAACTGAGAAGCTTTTACACCTAAATCCGCCAATTGATTTCCAAAAACTATTCTACCTCCGGCAAAAATAGGTTGATAAAGAGAAACCGAAGCTTGAGCGCCACGATGAAAAGCCTTATATGTAGAATTCATCCCGACTTTTTGAGCTTCTTTATCCAAAATATCTTGAATTCTTTGAGTATAACTATTGTCTCCAAGAATATCTTTAATTCCGATATCCAAAATAGGGTCTATTGCATAATATCCGAAAGCCGATAAAAACACTTTTGGAAAGTATTCAGATAAAGCTTCTCCTTTCTGTGCTTTGGCAGCTAACATTTTTAAATTTGCATTTTGAATTTCATTATTAGAATTAATTGCCAACTCTTTACATTGATCCAAAGTAATTACAACAGAATCTTGAGCAAATACGGCAATAGAAAAAACGGAAGAAAATATTGCTAAAAACAGGAATCTCATAAGGTATGTTTTTTCTCGGTTAGACGATAAATTTGCCAATAAGAAATAGGCATTATCAAAACAATAAGTAAAATAGAGAACATAGTACCGAAGCATATCACTACACCCATCGGGAGCCAGAGGGCATCAGCACTAATAATCATTGGCATAACACCTAAAGCAGTAGTGCAAGAAGTTAAGAAAATAGGTCTCATTCTACGTTTTCCCGCCTCCATAGCAGCTTCTTTTACCGACATTCCTTTCTCTGATCTTAATTCTTCGGCATATTCAAACATAATTATACCATTTCTAACAATAATACCTACCAAACTGATTAGGCCTAACACAGATGTAAGTCCGAAGTCCAGATCAAACAACCAAAGGCCCAAAAAGGCACCAAAGAAGCAAAGCATACTAAGAACCAAAGTAAGGATTGAGAGTGAAACTTTTTTGAAGTGGAATAACAGGAATAAGAAAAGCACAGCTACTGCACAAATAAAAGAGAGAAGTATTTCCGGAATAACGACTTTATTAGTTTCTGACAGCCCCGCATATTTAATTTCAACACCATCAGGAGCATTCGGTTTTATATTCTCATCAATATAATTGGCAATTTGTTTCATAATTGCAGGGTGACTTTGTCCATATTTCAAGTCAGCAAAAACTGCAATTTGTTCCACTCCTGCTTTTCTTGAAAGATTTTCAGTCATCACAACGGGTGAAATATCTGCTACTTGACGAAGAGGAACTGAAACATTTGGATATATTGTAGGCACCATAATATTCTTTATCATATCATAATTCACAGAATCGTTAACAGCTGAATTATAGATATTAACAGGAGTTTTCTTTTTGTCATCCCACAAATTTGTGGCAGTAACTCCATTCATAGCCGCGGCAGTATACATTGAGAGCATTGACTTATTTATTCCAAGCTTCGCCGACTCATCGGGTTTTATATCAATATTAATACCCGAAATAAAATTATCGCAATCGGTATGCACCCATTGAAGAGTAGGTATAGAAAGCATAAAAGCCTTAATACTATCGGCAATAGGTTTTATTTCACTTTGAGAATTACCTCTTACTTCAATGGATATTGGGGCGGTAACACCTTGGTAATCCATTTGTTTAAATCTCAAAGAAGCCTCAGGGAAAAGATTTGAATAATTATTCTGACAATCTATTAATAAAGATTCAGTAGCCTTTAGAGACTTAGTATTAACAATTAACTGAGCTGAATTTTTGGCCGGGATAAGAGGTGCATAAGTAGCGTTAAAACGAGGGGCTCCGGTTCCAACAAAAGAGGTAACGGATTTAACTCGTGTATCATCCAATAATTTTTTCTCCAAAGTATCAACTACTGAGATTGTATTATTTAGATTAGAATTAGCATCTAAGTTTACTTCAACGGCGAAAAAATCTCTTGCGGCCATCGGCATCATTTGAATATTTAATTGTAAGAACATCAATACTCCGAGAATAACTGCGAATATACCACCTAAGAGTGTAATTTTCGGATAATTGAAGCAAATAGACTGTAATTTTTCGTAATATTTTTGCAGAGCGTCGAAAAATTTATTCTGCAGACGTCCGAATTTTGACTTGGTACTTGTGCGACCGGACGCGATAAATTTCACTTCAAGAGAAGGTACAACAAGTACTGCGTAAATTAAAGACATTGCTAAAGAGATAGCAATTACCCATGGAAAAAATTTCACAAAATAGCCAAGATAACCGGATATAATCCCCTTGATAGGGAAAAACATTGCACTGATAGCAGTAGTAGCCATAAACATAGGTACGAATAGCTCTTTGGCACTTGCAACAGCAGCATCTGTGCGCGACATTCCCCTTCCCAAATGTTCCATATATCCATCCATAGTGATTATAGAATCATCTACTATCATTCCCAAAACGACAATTAAAGCAGCTAAAGTAACTGTGTTCAGATCAATACCCACAACATACATAATTGCGATGGCAACAATAGTACATACGGGCACTCCGGAACTTGCAATAAGTGCGGAATTTAGAGGGAACAACATCAACATCACACATATAACAACAATCATAGAGATTAATAAATCTCTCAAGAAAGACCATACAGAACGGTCAACCACTTTAGGCTGATCGGTAATTCTATGAATTTCCACTCCGTCAGGTAACCCCTCTTCAAAAGACGATATTACCTTATCTACTTCCTTTCCAAAAGCAACGATATTATTATCTTGTCTCATCTCGACAGATATAACAATAGTTGCATCACCATTATATCTGACTATAGAAGAGGGCTCTTTATATCTGCGTTCTATATCTGCTATATCCTTAAGGCGAACCACATTACCGGAAATATCGGAGTAAACGATATGGTTAGCAATTTCATATTCCGACGATACATTACTATTAACAAAGATAGGAGAATTGAAATCATCCATTTTAAAAGATCCACCCGGGGAGATAAATCCCGCTGTTTGAAAATTCATCATCAACGAAGAGATATTAATACCATAGGCGGATAATTTATTAAAGTCGAGCATCACGGCAATTTCCTCTGTTTGTTCGCCAATAATTGTAGTACTTGCCAATTCCGGTATTTTATTCAATTCGCTTGTCAATTCCGTAGCATAATCAAGCATTTCGGAATAACCTTTATCCTTAGATTCTAAAGAGATAAGTAATGCTGAAACAGAGCTGAAATTATCCATCACCGCCACAGCAATAACATTAGGCGGCAATAATTGTTTTTCTGCATTTAAGCGCAATTTTATTTTCGACCACACTTCACTTTTCTTATCTACCGGTGAGAGCAAATCTGTATAAATATAGCAAATACCATTTTTTGAATAAGAGTGTGTGGCTTCTCTATTAATTTCGGAAAAGGAGAAGAGAGCATTTTCGATAGGAATTGTCATTTGTTGTTCAACCTCTTCCGGTGTAGCACCGGGCATAACTCCAACAATTAATCCCTGCTTAATTTCAAAAGTCGGGAATTCATCTTTGTTCATTACGTACAATCCCCATATTCCGATACAAATCAATACGAATACTATTCCGTATACGATTTTCTTATATTTTATAGCCCCTAATAGGATATTACCTTTTGTTTTCATCAAGGAATAATAATTACTTTAGTTCCACAACAGATACGAGAAAAACCATCAACAATGACTCTATCACCGATAGACAATCCATTTTTAACTATCACACCGGAAGCAACATAATCGCCGAGTTCTATATACTTTTTTTCGACAATATTATCGTTATTAACGCACCACACATATTTTCCCACTTCATCCATTTTTATATACTTCGGAGAAATTGACAAACAATCATTAATGTTATCACTAAAAAACAGGTTGGCAATCATTCCGGGCAATAATTGATTATTTTTTTCTACAACAGAAAGTTTACAATCATAATTTCTGGATATTTTCGATGCATTTAATCCCTTTGAATCTACCACAGCATGCAGAGTAACATTATCTAAAACACCTACACTAAATAGAGCGGAATCGCCGATATTAATCTTACCTATTTCCTTTTCAGGGACAGAAATAGACAATTGTAAAGAAGAGATATCAAAAACAGTACAAATAGGTTGAAGAGAAATAATGTCTTCATTATCAGATACAAATATTTCACCGACGACGCCATCAAAAGGGGCTTTTATAAAGCAATCATCTGCAGCAGACCGAGCGGCAACTGCTGCGGCTTTTGCTTTGGCCAATTGAGTTTCTATTTCAATCATTTTTACATCTGCTACACTCCGAGTATCATGTACTTTTTTTAGCCTTTGATATCCATCTTCCGCTTGAGAAAGCGTAGCTTCGGCCGATTCAAGAGTACTTTTTACATTTTGTGATTCTATTACTGCAATTACATCTCCTTGCTTTATTTTATCACCTTGTTTTACATTAAGATTAATAATCTTTCCTGAGAATTTGCAACTCAATGTAGAAGATGCAGAAGCCTCAATAGTTCCGACAAAACTATTGTTTGAGATGCTATTTTTAACATCTATCGTTTCCACTTTTACAGAAACAGCCTCATTTTTTCTTTCCTTTTTCTCATTATTACATGAAAAAAGAACTATGACTAAGAGGAATAATATTCCAACAGATTTTCTCATAATACTAACATTTTCAGATAATCATATATTTTTTTGATTATATCCGGCACCAAAAAGGGCGTAATCCATAATCACCGGATCTTTAGGGAATAAAGTTTTACATTCATTTGTAATTTCAATAGCAGTTTTCATATCCGGCTGATTTCTTTTTGTTAATTCAAGCATTTTTGCAGTATTATGCACATGCACATCTAGAGGAATTATTAATTTCTCAGGCGACATGTCTTTCCAAATCCCCAAATCAACAATACCATCCGTGCGCACCATCCATCTCAAAAACAGAGATAAACGCTTGCAAGCGGAACTTTTATTTTTAGGAATTCCCTTTGCCGGCAGTAAATTAATCAAAGCATCTAAATAATCCGAAGAGGCGATACCATTATCTATTATAGCCTTTTGAAGAGAGTCATACCTCTCATATACAGAATAAAGAGAAGACATTAAACAATAGAAATCAGAATAAACAAACATCCTGTATAGATTATTATTGCAATCTTTATAGCACATCCACTGCTTTGACATCAAATAATCAAACGGGCGACATCCCATTAAATTATATAATTCACAGCATTTTTTAAATATTTGTTTCCTATTTCCAAAAGCCACCCAAGAAGCTACAACACCCATTACCTCTATATCTTTTTCATAAGACAAAAGTCGAACTACAGCAACAGGATCTTCCTCAAAATAAGATACATTATTATACTTTTCAATTAATTGAAGGTAGTAATTCTTATTATATTTCATATTACATCAATATTCTTTATAAGCGGCAGCGGCAGTATAGACGTATATTTTAATATTTTCCGATTTTGATAACGCTCTGCAACAATCTATTATTGTTGATCCTGTGGTAAACACGTCATCAATAAGAAGAACCGACTTATTTGCAAAAATGGCATCATCATAAATATCAAAAAGCATTTTTACATTCTCGGCACGTTGTAATTTCGACTTTTTCGTTTGAGAAACATTATCCCTACATCTATAAAGATTAGTGGCATTAACTTCGGTATTCAATACTTTAGCTACTTGGTTTGCAATCAATTCCGACTGATTATAGCCTCTTTTCTTTAACCTGTTATGATGTAGCGGAACGGGAATTACAAAATCAATATTACCATACCTATCATCAGCAACAATATGATTTGCAATTTGATTACCAAAAAGCAGAGCCACACCCTTATCATTGTTATACTTCAAATTATATATTAATTTATGAGCGACATCATTATCTGTATATTTCATCAAAGCGGAAGCAGCCTCCACTTTTACCAATCCATACAAATGTTGCTCGATAATATTTCCTTCATATTGAAAGCGAATAGAATCGAAAATTCCACTCTCTGCACATTTTTTACATAATCCATGAGAATTCAATTCTAAAGAATCTCCACACATCTCACAATGTTTGTCAGCAAAAAATGTAAATATGTAATCAATATATCGCAATAATCTCATAAAAAAACAAACAGATAATCCGAATACATTTAAACTACAAAAATACATTTATTTTTTCAATATAAAAAAACTAAAACAGAAAAAAAATAATAACCACAATGTAATATTAAATTAATAAGACAAGAAATAAAAAATAAGAAAATCATAGCATAATATTCAACAAAAAAATGTAACTTTGCACCCGATTGTGCAAATTAGGGATATTAACAATGATATTGACGATAGATGTAGGAAATACAAAGATAAAATCTACTGTATTTGATGGCAACAAAATAATTAAACATCTAATCAACAACAAATTAACCAATGATATAATTAAATCATTAATGAATTCATATCCGATAGATGGTGTAATTATTTCTGACGTTAGAAAAATAAAAATTGATTCTGTAGTTGATTTCTTGCAATCGGAAGGGATAAAACATTATGTATTAGACCACAACGCGCCGATACCATTTGAGATAAAATACAATCCGAAAACTAATTTAGGTTTGGATAGATTAGCGGCAATGGCAGGGGCATATTCAATAGATGCAACTGCAAAAAATTACCTTATTATTGACATAGGTACGTGTACAACAATTGATGTAATTTCAGAAAACGTATTTATTGGAGGTAATATCAGTTTAGGATTACAGATGAGAATAGACGCTATGCACCATTTTACTCACGCTCTACCACAAGTAGAAGGAGTGATACCAAACACCGAACTAGGAACAAATACGGAAAAAGCCATACAAAATGGTGCTTATTATGGATTAATATTTGAAATAAATCAATACATTAATCGTTATTTAGATACATACACACCCCTACTATGTGTAATAACGGGAGGAGGTAGTGAGTATATAAAAAAGGATGATATACACCACTCAGACATTATCTTCGAGCCATATTTAGTAGATAAAGGGTTAAACTTTATAATGCAAAGAATGTCAAAAGAGTGATAATTAAACATAAATGAGAAAGAAAATAACAATACTGCTAACAATATTACTGATGCTGCCAATAATTGGCATAACATCCCAAAACAACACCAATTCACCATACACGAGATTCGGGTACGGACAATTGGAAGAGAATTGTTTTTCGAGAAGTCAAGCAATGGGAGGCACCTCTATCGGTATGAGAAGTAAAACCGGTATAAATCCGGTAAACCCGGCATCATATAGTAGCATTGACAGCACGAGTTTTATTTTTGAAATTGGAGTATCCGGTCTACTAACCAATCTTCGTAGCGGCAAAGAGAGTAAAACGGAATTTAACGGAAACTTAGACTACATCGCCTTACAAACCCCTATAACCAAATGGATGGGATTGAGTTTAGGCATCATCCCATACTCTTATGTAGGTTATAATTATAATTTTACCGACTCATTTCAACTACCGAACAAAGAAGCATACAACACCTATGCTCAATCATATAACGGCTCAGGAGGAATCAGTCAATTATATTTAGGTTTATCATTTGATATAGCCAAGCACTTTTCTATAGGTGCGAACGCATATTATATGTTTGGCAATATCAATCATTACAAATCCATATTATACACACAATCAGACCTAAATACAACGCTTTCATTACAGAAACAATCATTACACGTCAGGAGTTTTAACGGCAGATTCGGCATACAATACCACGAAACAATAGGTAAAAAACATGCCTTCGTTATCGGAGCTATATACGAATTTAAAAGCCCTATGCAAGGAACTTTCGAAAATACAATGATAGGAATCGACACCATCATCACCACCAGTTCCAACGTCTTTGAACTCCCTTCATTATACGGTGGAGGTGTATCTTACACATATGATAACAGACTGACGATAGCGGCAGACTATACTTATCAAGAGTTTAGTAAAGCAAAATATTATAATACTACCGACACACTATGCAATAGATCGAAAATTACTTTAGGTGCTGAATATATCAACGATCCCTACGGTAGGAAATATGTAGATAGAATATTATGGCGAATAGGAGCAAATTATAGTAATTCTTATATAAAAATCGGAGATAAACAGACACATGATTTTAGCATAACATGCGGTATAGGATTACCTTTAAGAACATCCAAAACCATGATAAACATCAATTTCGAATATGGAAATGTCGGCACTGTTTCGCTACTAAAGGAGCAGTATTTTAAATTCGGAATAAATTTCTCACTAAACGAAATGTGGTTTATTAAAGCAAAAATACGATAATAAAAAATACAAAAAATTACAATATGAAATCATTAAAATTTTTCGCATTAGTAATGGCATTATTGATTGCCACAATGAGTCCTGTTTCAGCAAAAAAGATAAAAAAAGCTGTAGCGAAACCGGAACAAAAAAATGAGTTGTTAGACAGAAAGCCAACAAAATTAAAAGAGTCGGTTACAGAAAAGAATATGACAGTAACAGATGAATGTAGAGTAAACTTAAGTTTATTTACACAACATGCCAAAGTAAAAAACTATGCCGATGCTTTAGATCCATGGAAAACTACTTATAACGAATGCCCTAGTATTAGTAAAAACATCTATATATTAGGAGAGAAAATTTTAGATTGGCAAATGAATCAAGCACAAACAGAGGCGGAAAAAGAAGAAATTTTTAATAAAATGATGAAATTATACGATGATCGTATACTATATTTCGGAGATGATGTTAAGACTCCTGCCGATGACATACTTGGACAAAAAGCTGTATGCTACAGCAAATACAAAAAAGAAGAATACAACGTATACTACCCATGGATAAAACAATCTATCAACGGAATGAAGTCTGCTTCTGACATTCAAAATGTACAATTATTCATGGTATGTAGCTATGAAAAATACAAATTAGACACACTTTTTGCATCCGAATACATTCAAAATTACACAGTAGCATGTGAAATATTAGATGCCAAGATCAAAGATCCTAACACAAAGAACGCATCATCTTATGAAATTGTAAAACAAAATATCGACTTAATGTTTGCTTCATCAGGTGTAGCAGATTGCAACAAGATGAATGAAGTATTCCTTCCAAATATCGTAGCCAATAAAGACAATGCAGAATATTTAAAAAATGCAATGCGACTCTTCAAACGAATGAAATGTGTAGAACAAGAAGCCTACTTCCAAGCAGCAACATATTCTCACAACATACAACCATCTGCAGAGTCAGCAACAGGTCTCGGTAATATGAGTTATACAAAAAACAACTACGAAAATGCCATCAAATATTACACGGAAGCAATAGCATTAGCAGACAACAACGAAGATATTGCTGACAATTATATGAGATTGGCTCAAGTATACAACAAGTTAAAACAATATTCAAAAGTAAGAGAAAACTGTAAAGCTTCCATAGAAAAAAATCCAAATGTAAGCGCACCATATGTAATGTTAGGATTAGCCTATGCACAAGCTTCCGTATCAGACGACCCTACATTAGCTAAAGCAAAATATTGGGCTGCTGTAGACCAATTTATAAAAGCAAGAAATATTGAGACTAACGAAGAATCATTAAATCAAATCAATAGTCTTATCCGCTCATACAGCTCTTACTTCCCTACCAAAGAAGAGACCTTTATGCACCCTGATTTACAAGAAGGTAAATCATATTACGTAGGGGGATGGGTGAATGAAAGTACTACCGTACGATCTAAATAATGATAAACAACCCTATACATAATAAAATAGATGTAGCAATTGTAATAATATCAATTGCTACGTCTATTTTTATTTCTTGTAGCAATAATAATACGAAAACAATCGCTACGACAGACAGAAAAAACCTTCCACAAATAACTGCAGACAGTATTACTACAATCATTTCTGATTCCGGAATAATCAGATATAGAATATTTACAAACAAATGGGATGTATTCGATAAAAAAGATACACCATATTGGGATTTCCCTATAGGAATTCGATTTGAAAGATTTGCTTCCGACCTATCAATAGATGCTGAAGTGGAATGCAACAAAGCAATCTATTACAACAAGATAGAATTATGGAAACTCAATAACAACGTTAAAGCGGTGAATTTAAGCGGAGAAGAATTTTATACTAATGAACTGTATTGGGATCAAAAAAAAGAGAAAGTATACAGCGATTCTGCAATAAAAATAATACAAAAAGATAAAATAATAGAAGGGGTTGGATTTGAATCAAATCAAACATTTACAAAATATGTAATACGACGACCTAAAGGAGTCATACCGATAGACAAAGAGTAATATGGAAGCTTATATTATCATAATCACAACATTAATTTTTTCCGCATTATTTTCCGGAATGGAAATAGCTTTTGTCTCGTCGAATAAATTAAGATTTGAAATAGAGAAAAAGAAACATAAATTATCCTCCGGAATAATAGAATATTTCTATAAACATAATGACCACTACATTTCCACCATGTTGGTAGGCAATAATGTAGTATTGGTAATCTATGGTATAGAAATGGCAAAAATCTTGGAAGGACCATTATCTACATTTATCCATAACTCCTTCTTGATAATGTTAGTACAAACAATACTTTCCACAATTATTGTATTGATAACCGGAGAATTTATTCCAAAAACATTATTTAAAGCCAATCCAAACTTTTGGCTCAACATTTTAGCACCATTTATTTTTCTCATTTACATAATATTGTATCCAATAACAATATTTGCCACCTTCTTATCAAAAAATATTTTACGTCTCTTCAAGTTATACAATCCAAATAAAAGTAATGAGGAATTAAACAAAGTAGACTTGGATAATTTAATCAGCGAAACAATAGAAGAGACGAGTAATATAGATAACATCGAAAATGATGTATTGATATTTCAAAATGCATTAGACTTTTCGGATGTTAAACTAAGAGATTGTGCAATACCTCGAACAGAGATTATAGCGTTACCATATGAAGGAACGACACTCGAGGACTTGCAAAATACTTTTATGGAAACAGGATATTCCAAAATACTCATTTACAAAGGTAATATTGACAATATAGTAGGATATTTTCATTCAAACGACCTTTTTAAAAAGCCAAAAAATTGGCATGATTATGTAAGAACGATATCAATAGTACCGGAAACAATGGCTGCAAATAAACTGATGGACACCTTTATGCAAGATAAAAAAAGCATAGCGGTAGTAGTAGATGAATTTGGCGGCACGGCAGGAATCGTCACATTGGAAGATATAATGGAAGAGATTTTCGGAGAAATAGAAGACGAACACGATAGTAAAGCATATATATCAAAACAATTAAACGACAAAGAATTCATTTTTTCTTGTCGATTGGAAATTGACACAATAAACCAAAAATATAATTTAGACATACCCGAGAGTGATAACTATGTAACAATAGCGGGCTTTATTCTACACAATTATCAGAACTTTCCAAAACTAAATGAGACAATAAAAATAGGAAAATATACCTTTAAAGTACTTCAAGCCCACAATAACAGAATAGACGTTGTGAAGTTAACTATATGAAAAACAACGAATAAATACCCCTCATCAAGCATCGATGAAATTGTGGAACAAAAAATGCAGTTAAATAAATTTTTTTTTGTAACTTCGCAGTCTGATATAGAAAAAAGTAAATAATAAAAACGATAACATAAAATAAAAATGGCAACATTAGAGAAAATCAGAAGTAAAGGTGTTCTACTCTTAATTGTAGTAGGTGCTGCTTTATTAATTTTTATCATTGGAGATTTTGTAAATTCAGGGTCTACTTATTTTAATCAGATGAAAGCCAATGTAGCTAAAGTAAACGGAGACAAGATTAAAATTACGGATTACGACCCTAAAATTAATGAACTTTCTGAAGTAATCAAATTGGAATATGGCACCAATATAAACGAAGACATTTCAGAGCAAATCCGTGAAATGGTATGGAATAATACCATCAACGAAAAAGTTCTTTCAGATGAATGCGAAAATATTGGTATGACTATTACAAAAGATGAATTGGAAGATATGATCATAGGTACTCACATCTCCCCTATCTTGTCAAGCAGTCGTATGTTCATGAATGCTCAAGGACAATTCGACCCGAATAACGTAAAATATTTCTTGGCACAAATAGATGATGAGGCATTAACTCAACAAATGTCTTATGATGATATCAATCGTTTCCGCACATACTGGAGATACACGGAGAACAGTATAAAAACCAATCGTCTACAAGAAAAATATAATGGTTTAATCCAAGAGTTATTTGTTACCAACAAATTGGAAGCGGAATATGCTTTCGAAGCCAATAAAACTCAATCTACAGTAGTATATGCCAAAAAAGATTACTTTGCAATAGCAGACTCAACAATTGAGGTATCAGACAAAGAAATTTTAGCATTATACAACAAAAAGAAAGAGCATTATAAACAAAACCAAGCGGCAGAAGTAGCATATATCGCTGTAGAGATTGCTCCATCTACTGAAGATTATCAAAAAGCGGAAGCCGAAATAAACAGAATAAAAGAAGAATTTGCTACAACAGAAGAGATTGCAGCTGTAACGAATGAAAATTCAGACGTACAATATAGAAACGAATATCTAACTAAAGATCAAATTGATAAAGACTTTATTGAATTTTCATTTACATCCGGAAAAGATAGTGTATATGGTCCGATTTTCAATAAAGAAGAGCAAAGCTTTAAAATGGCTCGTATTGTAGAAAATGCTACATTGCGTCCTGATTCCGTAAAACTCAGTCACATCTATTTACATAGAGAGAGTGCTGAGGCAACATTAGCTTTAGCTGATAGCATAGAGAATGCATTAAAACAAGGTGCCGACTTTGCCGAATTAGCAAAAACTCATTCTATGAACACACAAACTGCAGCAAATGGTGGTGAAATCGGTTGGATTAGCGAATTAGGTATTGACAAAGAAATATGTGATAATGCATTTACATTACCTGTAGGTAAAACATTCAGAATTAATAACGGCAATGACATCAACCTCTTTATCATCAACGACGTAAAAGAGAAAGTTGAGAAAGTAAAACTCGCTGTTATTGTTCAAAAATTAGATGCTTCTTCTGAAACACAACGTGATTTGTACAATAAATTAAAAGAATACGTAGTTGCTAATAATATTACTGAAAAATTCCAAGCAAATGCAAAAGAAAACAATTACGAAGTAATTACTGCAATGAACGTAGGCATAAATTCAAGCATGATTAACAATATTGTACATGCAAGAGAAGCGGTACGTTGGATTTATAAAAACAAACCGGGAAAAGTAAGTGATGTTTTCGAAGTAGATAACTACATAATGGCAGTAGCTATAATAAATATTTTTGAAGAAGGCTACCAAGAACTTGACAATGTAAAAGATATCTTGATGGCAGAAATCAGAAAAGATAAAAAAGCAGAGATTCTTATTAAAGAAGCTGAAGGAAAAAATATAGCTCAATTAATAGGAGAAAATTATACTACCGACACTATAAATAACGTAAATTTTGCATCTAATTATTCAGGGTCTTTAGGAAACGAACCTTGTGTTTTTGCTCGCGTACAAGAGATGGAATTAAATAAAGAATCTGAAGTTCTAAAAGGAAATGCCGGTGTAATTGTATTCAAAGTAATTGACAGAACAAGCAATGAAAAAGAATATAATGAAAAAGAAGAAATGGTAATGCTTAACGCAAGAGAGAGATATATGATTCCAAGACTTTCTATAGAAACGCTTAAAAAAGCAGCTAATATTAAAGACTATAGATATAAATATTATTAATCGAAAGAATTAAGAAAAATAATATAACAATCAACGGCACATACCAAGTAACAACTTGATATGTGCCGTTTTTTACACATAAAGGACAATGAAAAAAATAAAAAATAAGACGAATATCTAAAGAAAAATTTGTAAATTTGCAATATAATAAAAATATTCTATGAATCAACCCTTTATATCCTTACCTACATTACCATTAACAGACCCTATTGAAATATTTCTAATAGTGTTATTGATAATATTATGTGCACCAATACTAAACAAAATAAAGATACCGCACATAATAGGGTTGATATTGGCCGGAATGATACTTGGCCCACACGGGTTGAATATACTCGACTATGACAAGAGTTTTGAATTATTTGGGAAAGTAGGCATCTTATATATCATGTTTCAAGCAGGACTTGAGATAGACCTTGTCACCTTTAAACAAAACAAAACTTCAGGCATAATATTCGGTATTTTTACATTCATCATACCGATGATAATAGGGTCGGTATGTAATAAATATTTACTGAATGTAAGTTGGACAGAAGCGATACTAATAGCAAGTATGTATGCCAGTCATACACTTATCGCCTACCCTATCGTGAGCAGAATGGGCATAGTCAAAAACAAGAGTATCAGCATCACAATAGCCGGAACGATTATTACTGTAACGGCATCATTAATAGTATTAGCAGTAGTCATTGCCACAACAAAAGGCACTATGAGCGTTGGATATTGGATAAAATTTATATTATCCACTATAACATTCAGTATCATAGTATTTTTAATACTACCAAAAATATCAAAATTTTTCCTTCAAAAATTAAGTACCGGAACGTCACAATACATCTTTGTATTAACGATAATTTTCATTGCATCCCTTTTTGCACAATGGGCGGGATTGGAAGGAATTTTAGGAGCATTCTTTGCAGGACTAATATTGAATAGGTTAATACCGAATATTTCACCATTAATGAATAGAATAGAATTTGTAGGAAATGCTATCTTCATTCCTTTCTTTTTGATAGGGATAGGAATGATAATAAATTTACGAGCATTTGTTACGGATTTACACTCAATATGGGTTGCGATAATAATGACCATAATAGCTATCGTTACAAAATGGATACCTGCAAAAATGACGCAAATTACATCACATTTAAGTAAGGACGAAGGTAATTTAATTTTTGGACTAAGTGCAGCCCAAGCGGCAGCAACATTAGCAGCTGCAATGATAGGATATCAAATAGGATTAATAAACAGCGCTGTATTAAACGGTACTGTAGTAATGATATTACTTACATGTACAATAAGCTCGGTAGTAACAGAGCATGCTTCAAGAAAAATAGCTATATCAGAAGCAAAAAGAGATATTAATAGGCAAAAAGTAGGTATTCCAAAAGTGCTTATACCAATAAGTAATCCTCAAACAATGCCTTTATTAATAGATATCAGCAACTTAATAAAGCCTAAAGAAGAGAGAAATTCGCTTTTTGCATTGCAAATACATCAAAACAATTACACTGAAACATCAGCAAAACTGATGGATAAAGCGATGAAAATCGCATCAGCAACAGAAAATGTATTAGAGCCAATTGTTAAATCAGATTTCAATGTAGCCAATTGTATTGTAGAGACAGCAAATGAAAAAGGAATCTCAGATATAGTAATAGGTATACATCAAAAAGCCAATATTGTAGACACATTCCTCGGGTCTACAACAACATCACTGATAAACTCTACATTTAATCAAAACCTCATAATATCAAGTACAAAAAAGCCGCTAAACAGCTTACATAGAGTTGTAGTAGCAGTACCAAACAATGCAGAGAATGAAGCAGGTTTCACCTTATGGTTTGATCGCATTTACAATATATGTGTACAACTAAGTATAAAAGCATTATTTTTTACAAACGAATTAACAAAAAAGACAATAGAACAATTGTGTGATAATTATGAATTTACTAATGTAGAATTTAGGGAATTATCATCGTGGGAAGACTTTTTGATAATAACCAAAGAGATAAATAAGCACGACGCGTTGGCAGTCATAACAGCCAGAAAATCAACTATATCATACAACTCCCTATTCGACAAAATACCACACTATTTAAATAAATATTTTTCTGAAACAAATTTCCTAATCATATATCCAAAACAAGATATAAAAGAGGACATAAATACAGAGGCATATAATCCATTGAAAATATCATAAATATGAATAGCATTCGAAGAGAAACAAAAAGCATAACGGTAGGATCGATAAGAATAGGCAGCGAATATCCTATCCGAGTACAAACAATGGCCAATACTGATACAAATGACATAGAAGCATCTGTATCACAAGCAAAAAGATGTATAGAAGCAGGAGCAGAGCTACTGAGATATACCACCCAAGGAACAAAAGAAGCAGAAAATTTAGGTATTATTCATAACAAATTACAATCGGATGGTTACACCACCCCATTGGTGGCAGATATTCATTTTAACCCACATGTAGCTGAAACAGCAGCAAAACTTGTAGAAAAAATCAGAATTAATCCCGGTAATTTTGTTAGTAGTAAAGAGGGAGAATATTCTGAAAAGGAATGGGCGGAAGAGATAAATAAGATTAGAGAAAAATTATTTCCATTATTAGATATTTGTAAACAACACAACACTTGTGTTAGAATCGGAGTTAATCATGGTTCTCTATCAAAAAGAATTGTAAGTAAATACGGCAATACACCATTGGGACTTGCAAAATCATGTATGGAATTCATAGACTTATGCGAAGAAGCAGAATTCTATAACCTTATTTTATCAATAAAAGCATCAAATACAAGAGTAATGGTATATGCAGTACGTATGCTTGTAGAAATGATGGAAAAATCCGGCAAGAACTACCCGCTCCATTTAGGAGTAACAGAAGCGGGAAGCGATACGGAAGGTCGCATAAAATCGGCATCAGGAATCGGAACATTACTAAGTGAAGGCATTGGAGATACTATTAGAGTGTCATTATCAGAAGCCCCGGAAGCGGAAATCCCTGTGGCAAAAAATATTGTAGAATATATTAACACATACAATTATTCTACAACAATTCAACCTAAGCAACTGTCGAGAAGAACATCATATAACAAAAGAAAAAGTAATGAAATACACAATATCGGAGGAGAAAATGTTCCTATCGTAGTTACAAATAAAGCTAACAACACCGAGATACATGAAGATTATACTATAGATAATATACCAAATAAAGTATTACTTGAAGTAGAAAAAATCGACACATCAACATTAGAACTATTAAAAACACATCCGGAACAAATAATATTCCTCACTACAAAGGAACACAATTTCATTGGTACAATAAGGTTAGGTATTGAAATACTATCGAAAAATAATATTTACAACCCAATCATAGTAACAAAAAGATATAATGAAAACAATCTAAGTCTACTACAAATAAAAAGTGCAATAGATTTTGGAGGCTTACTAATTGACGGGCTTATTGATGGTATTTATATAAATAATGAAAACAGAGCAATATCAGAAGAAGAGGTATGTGAAACGAGTTTCCAAATATTACAATCTACAAGAGCCAGATTCAGTACAACTGAATATATCTCTTGTCCGAGTTGTGGTCGCACAAAATTTGACTTACCGGAAAGGGTAAAAGAGGTAAAAAAAGCCACCAAACATTTAAAAGGATTAAAAATAGCCGTAATGGGATGCATTGTAAACGGACCGGGAGAGATGGCGGATGCTGATTACGGTTATATAGGAGCCGGATTTGGGAAAGTATCACTCTATAAAGGAAAAGAATGTATTGTAAAAAACATACCGGAAGGAGAAGCTATAAAAAAACTATTAGAGATAATAAACAGCAATATTTAATCAAAACACATGAACGCTATTTTCACAAAAAAACCTCACTAAATCTTATGGTAAATCAAGAGGAAATATATAGGAATAAGTATTGTACTCTACTTTGTGAATATAATAGCCAACATAAGTGACAAAGCCGAAATATTAAAATACATAACTCCATTTGGATATTCCGAAGCCTCGGAAATAATTTCCAATGGTACGATAAATGGCGACATGCTAATATTATGGCTACTATATAGCATAATATTCATCATAATATCATTTGTCAAATACGGCAAAAAGGATTTACAATAAAAAGAAATCATTAAAAAAAGAAAGGGAGCAAAGTTATTACGAAATAATAAAAAAAGTAGTAACTTTGCACCTTAAAATAAAGAGCAAGAAACGCTATATGAGAATTGATATAATCACAGTATTACCGGAAATGTTTGAAGGGCCTTTGACATGCTCAATATTAAAGCGCGCGCAGGAGAAGGGCTTGGTAGAGATACATGTACATAATTTACGCGATTATACCACAGATCCACATAAAAGAGTTGATGACTATGCATTCGGATTCGGAGCAGGAATGGTGCTGCAATGTGACCCGATATTCAGATGTATAGAAGCGTTACAATCCGAAAGAAGTTATGATGAAATAATATTTACTGCTCCTGATGGAGAAACCTTTAACCAACCGATGGCAAACAGGATGAGTATGTTAAATAACATCATAATCCTATGTGGTCACTATAAAGGAATAGATCAAAGAGTTAGAGATACATTAATAACCAAAGAGATATCTATAGGCGACTACGTTCTTACCGGAGGAGAAATGGCAGCAGCAATAATAACAGATGCGATAGTAAGAGTAATCCCGGGGGCGATAGGAGATGAACAGTCGGCATTATCCGATTCTTTTCAAGACAATTTACTATCTCCACCCGTTTACACCCGACCATCTGATTATAGAGGGATGAAAGTTCCAGAGATATTATTGAGCGGAAACGAGAGAAAGATATCGGAATGGGAGCACGAAATATCATTGGAAAGAACAGCAAAATTACGACCGGATCTACTTAAATAATGATTTACGACACAATAATTCGTAAAGCAGGGAAAGCCATGAAAGGCTATGAAATGCTTGAAGATAACGATAAAGTATTGATTGGTCTTTCCGGAGGGAAAGATTCTTTGGCATTGGTAGAGGTACTTGCTAACAGACAGAAGATATACAAGCCAAAAATAGAGGTCATTGCATGCCATATTTACATCAAGAATATCGGGTATCAATCAGACATAGAATACTTAAAGAATTTTTGTCAAGACCACGATATTAAGTTCATTCTTTCAGAAATATCAATACAAGAAGATACGAAAAAGAATAGGAATCAATGCTTTCTATGTTCATGGTTTAGGCGTAAACAACTCTTTAAGATTGCAGAAGAAAATGGATGCAATAAAATAGCATTGGGGCACCATAAAGATGATGCAATAGAGACCTTGCTAATGAATCAGATATATCAAGGTACATTCAGCACGATGCCACCTAAATTGGTAATGAAGAATTATAACGTAACGATAATCAGACCATTGATATTACTTCGCGAGCAAGAGATTATAGAGCTTTCCAACGAGCATAATTATAAAAAGCAAGTAAAGAATTGCCCTTATGAAAAAGAGAGCAAAAGGGATGAAATCAAAGTGCTAATAAAGACATTAGAGAAGATGAATCCTAATGTAACGAGCAGTATATATAATTCTATGACAAATATTCAATCCGAATATTTACCAAATAAAATTGAAGACACCAAATAAAAATAACGAGATATGTTAACATTAAAAATGATTACGGAGAATCGCGATGAGGTGGTTCGCCGATTAGGTAAAAAACATTTTGCTCCGGCAGCAGAAATGATTGATAGAGTAATAGAATTAGATTTAGAGCGCCGCAACTCACAACAAAAAAACGACGCTTTATTAGCCCAAATCAATCAAAATTCCAAGAGTATCGGAGCATTAATGAAAGCCGGTAAAAAAGAGGAAGTTGATACTATAAAAGCAACAGTATCACAATTAAAAGAACAAACCAAAGAGTTACAAGAAAAGATTACAAATTGTGAAACTGAAATAAGAAATATTTTATTACAAGTACCAAATTTACCAAACGAAACTGTACCTGAAGGCACTTGTGCAAATGACAATAAAGTAGAGAAGATGGGAGGTAAAAATCCTGAATTCAACGGCTTTACTCCACTACCACATTGGGAACTTGCAAAGAAGTACGACCTTATTGATTTTGAAATGGGTGTAAAAATCACCGGTGCCGGATTCCCTATATATAAAGGGAAAGGAGCAAGACTACAAAGAGCGTTGATAAACTTCTTTTTAGATGAAGCTCGCAATGCCGGTTATCTCGAAATAGAGCCACCATACGTAGTAAACGAAGCCAGTGGTTATGGAACAGGACAATTACCTGACAAAGAAGGACAAATGTATCATGCCAATTTAGATAATTTGTATTTGATACCGACAGCAGAAGTTCCGGTAACAAATATCTTTAGAGATGAGATATTGTCAGAAAAAGATTTACCACAAAAATTATGTGCATACTCTGCTTGTTTCCGTCGCGAAGCAGGATCTTATGGCAAAGATGTACGAGGATTAAATCGACTTCATCAATTCAACAAAGTAGAGATAGTAAGAATAGATACTCCGGAGCATTCTTATGAAAGCCTTGACGAGATGATTGCTCATGTAGAGAGTTTGGTATGCAAATTAGAGTTACCTTATAGAATACTTCGTTTATGTGGAGGAGATATGAGTTTCACATCATCTATAACATTCGATTTTGAAGTATTTTCTGCAGCCCAAGAGCGTTGGTTAGAAGTTAGTTCTGTTTCTAATTTTGAAAGTTATCAAGCAAACAGACTTAAATGTAGGTATAAAAATTCTGAAGGAAAAATTGAATTATGCCACACATTAAACGGTTCTGCACTTGCATTACCACGAATAGTAGCTGCATTATTAGAGAATAATCAAACTCCGGAAGGTATTAAGATTCCTGAAGTACTCGTACCATATTGCGGATTTGACATGATAAAATAAAGAGCATTATTATAAAAAAAGTCGCTTCTAAATTTAGAAGCGACTTTTTTTTTTATCAAGAGGAATAATAATTACTTAATACCCTCTTTTTTATAAGTCTTTTTAGCACGTTTATTTTGTTTACGAGTAACATCAGGAGCATTATTACGCCAAGAAGCACCACGTTCTGTCTGCAAGCAGTGACATTTTTGAGGAACAGGGAGTTGGAATAATAAAGCAGCTTTTACACCGATATAGAATGGATTTACAACAGGTGCTTTAGCCTGAGCCAATACTCTATCACCAACATAATAAGGGGTAATATGAATTATAGAAGGGTCGGTACCATCAAAAGTGAAAGTAGGTTGAGGTTGAACTTTTGTAAATACATTCATAAAACCATATTCAGCATAGGCACCTAATTTCAATACTAAAGGAATTTGTTTTTTGCCCTGAGGTATATTCAAAATATCATAACCGACTTCAAAAATAGCAGCTACGTTAGGTTTAAGTGCAAGAGGATACTTATCACTTTTTGACACATAGTCAGTATAGAAGTGATTAGGCATTTCTACGAAATCATCCATAAATCTATCGTAAGTAGCAGAAGTAGTATATTTCAATTTAGATGAAGTAGAACCCCACAAATTCATACCGGCTTTAGCACCAACGCCCATATAAAATCCATGAAGATTGAAACCGATAATAAAAGGAATATTGACATAAACCCCCATTTGGTCGTCATACCATTTATCGAGAGCATAATGATAGGTCATTTTCTCACCTTCGGTATCAAACATAGAAGCATGTATGGTATCTACACCCGGGGCGAGACGAGAAGAGATAAACTGACCCTCGACGCCGAGGCTTAGATAAAGAGACCGATAACGATATTCATATCCAATACCGAAAGTAGCTCCGGCCATACCTGGAACTTTAGTATTTTCGAAATTTGAAAAAAGGCTGGAATATCCACCACTCAAAGAGAGAGATATATAATGGAATTCCGGAAAGCTTGGAGCTCCACGTTGTGCTGACAATTGTGCTATGCAAAAAAATACAAGCAACAACGACAATTTAAGTTTAGATAAAAGTTTCATTCTGCAATGTTAAGAATCTCATTTACTTTACAAATACTTTATATAATTCGCGAGAATCACTATAGCGTAATTCAAGGATATAAACACCCTGTTGATAAGGAGTAATGATATACTCATCATAAGCATTGATAGGTGCACGTTCAATCATTTGACCACTAACGCTCCACCATATAGCTTCACCATTCTCTGAAGAAGGAGGAATAGGTAAATTTTGTCTTACTCCTGCTATATTTTGTTTAATATAAGGATGTTGATCTTGGTGTGTAGTTGGGATTAATTCACAACTCATAATAGACTTGGTTTCACCGGCACGAACAACAGAAACGCTATAAGAATCATTAATATTCAAAGTCTCTTCAGGACCAATATATAAATAAGAATGAGTAGCGTCTAAAATCGGCTGTCCGTTTTTATACCACTGATAACTTACGAAATCGTAACCACCATTATATTTACTATTCAAAAGAGCGATAACATCATTGAATTTCTGTGCCATAATAGCAGAAGAGTACAATATATCAAATTCGAGAACTTCCGGATGTTCGCCACAAGTAGGGTCAACGAAGTCTACTCTTACTTTATATGTATTAGGGCGTACACTTTCCGGTACTTCTATTTCGACAATTCCATTATTAGGTAAGCTATCAACATCTGTGAAACCGGCTGCTTTAGCATCGGCGTCAAATCTCAAATTGTAAGAAGAATAAGCACCTTCAACAACGTCGAATACAACTTGGAACGAAGAGTCATCGGCACAAACTTTAGGTACTGCGCCAAAGTTACCTACGAGACATTGTCTATTAACTTCAATACGAACCGGTTTACTTCTACATCCATTCTCATTAATATAAACCACTTCATATACACCGGCAACGAGACTATCGAGGCTACCACCCGGCACACCATTTACTTCACGGGTCCAAGTAGTGAGAGTATCCGTTATAAATATTTCACCTGTTTGAGGACCGGTATCTTCATCTTTTACAGTGTAATTAAACTCTACAGGGTCGTAAACGAATAGATTTACAATAGTAACGCTATCACAACCGGAAGCTGTTTGTACTGTAGCCTTGTAAGTACCGGTTTTAGAGTAAGTTTGATTATTAAGAGTATAAGTTTCGCCGGCGCAAATAGTATCGAAAATTTCTGTTTCGAGTTGAGCTACCACCTCGAGGTCGAGGACAACGATAGAGTCGCAACCGCCAACGTTTTTGTTTCTACTTTCATAGATACCGGTTCTATTAAGACGTTTACCATCGAAAAGATACACTTGACCATAGCAAATCTTCGCTAAAATCGTGTCATTAGTAGGTTTAATGGCCGGCACGGTATATTGTACTAAAAGGGAATCTTGACATTGGTCGTCAGACATACCCACTATCAATTTAGCAGTAAAGGTACCACCTTCGTTAGGGAATTCAACTACCGGACTTTCTACGCCTGTAACTTTTTGACCATTACCAAAATCCCAATAAGTAGTTTCACATTTTTTACCTGTTTCACCACGATCGGTCCATATTGCACTGGAATTTTGGAATGTAATATAGTTTTTACAATCTTTTGGAGTCCATTTAGGTACGAAACGAGCTTTAGGGTAGTTAGGCAAGAGGTTTGCTTCGAGAGTAAAGTTACAAGTAGGGTCATCTTGCGAAATCACTTTACAATAATATAAAGAGGTATCGGTAGAAGTAACGCTTAACTCTTTAGTAGTACAAATTACAGTGTTAGGGTCGGAAGCTTTAGTCCATTCATAATTAAAACCGATAGGAGCGGAAACACTTGCAGTAGCTACAGCACCACAAGAGATACCTGAAATTTTTGCATCGGCACAGTTGAGTGAGAAATAAGCATAACCGAAGTGACCGGATTGAGAGCAGTCGTAAGTAGTAAGACGGATTTTAATATTTTTAGAACCATTAGCAGCATAAGGAGTAAGGTTCACACCGGTAGTAGTCCAGTCTTTCCACATAACAACATCATAATTGTTTTGTTCTCTATGCCAACCCGGCAAAGAAGCGGAAGCGATAAAGTTAGCAACACCGCAACGGTCAAGCTGACGGCCATTTTCATCGAGCAACTCGAGAGTAAACTTCGGCTGTTCTGAAGCTCCGTGATTAGGGTCTTCCAAAACAACGGCGTATTTCAGAATAAGAATTTGTTTAGCTCCGGAGTCCACAGTATAATTATAGGTAATACTCTCAGCTTGAGCACCGGTATCTGAATTTCCGAGACGAATAGAGACCACCTCACCCGGAGGAATTGTTGTCAAACCACCGTTAGTATTAGGGTCGGTAGCAGTAGGGTCTGTATTGACTGTGTGACGAGACTGAGTACTATTAGGACCATAGTCAACTTTTCCAAGCGTTTGATGAGGGTTTGCGAAAGTACCATATCTACATTCAGCGGCATCAAGATCGATAAAGTCCAAACAGTGAGCAAGAGGGTCATAAATAAGAATATTGGTTTTAACAACCCACATACTAGTATCAGGAGGACATAGACCTCTAACCATAATATCATATACACCTTCACCTAAGTTTGGCAAAGTTACGGAATTACCGGTAATATTTCTTTTAACTGTAGATGTAGAAGAGCCGAACGGACGATATTCAACTTCGTAAGAATTTGCAGTACCTGACCAAGAAACCACAACATCCTTTCCTTGAACCACGGCAGTAATATTACTTGGTTTACAATTAGGTTTTGCGATTTGAACATTATCTACACATCCCGGAGGCATTCCTTCATTACTACCATTTTGAGACCAAACAAAGCAAAGCTTCATCGGCACACCGGTAGATTGAATTGTGGCTGTAGCAATTTTCCAAGTAGTACTATTTTTCAAAGCCTTACTTTTTGCTCCATCAACAGTAACTTCAAGAGCACTTGTAATATTTGCAGTACTCAATTCGGATGTACTACCTTGTAAACCTTGGGATTCAGGAATCCAAAAAACATATAATGCATCAGTACCATCACCATTACACTTCCAAGCAAAACTCAAATCATAACTTCCGGCAGGAAGATTAAAAGATTGCTTACTGACACGAGTAACACCCGTACCACTATAAGTAGTAGTGGATCCATCGACACTTATATACATACTGTGTGAGCCTGCAAAAGAGGTGGCAGTACCAATAAACCATTTATTGGCAGGAGATGCAATATTCCATCTCACATCATCCAAATTCCAACTACTATAGGTAGTTGAATCTTCAAATCCTTCAAAATACGGCACTGTTGTAATCTGTGCTACTGAGAAAGTATAGGATAGCGTGCACAATATGGCAACCAATAATCCTTTTAATCGAGGACTTTGCATAGAATATAATATTTTACTTAGACAATACATAATCATTAATATTACAAATAAAGACATTAAAAAATCTTTATAACATATCACGGTGCAAATTTATGCATAATTTTTGAATTTACAAAGGAATTGTCGCCTTATTTTATCATTTTTTTTATTCAGAGTCCTTTACCAAGAAAAAAATGAAACTGAAAGAGGTATTTTAAAGAAAAAATCGAATAGAAATTAGGGAGAATAAAAAAAAATGAGTAAATTTGCACGATTTTTGTGAATTGAAATTTGAAATAAGAATGACTATGAAATTAAGACACATCATATTTACACTGATATTATCATTACCAATCAATACCACATTTTTATATTCTATAAACACACAGTATTACATAGAAAATCCTGACACATTAGAGGTTATCGACAGTTTGAGTATCGACTTGGAAGCCGATTCACTTCAAGAGTCATTTCCCGCACATGAGATATACAATTATATATGGACTTCGGTGCGAATGAATCCATATAAAGTATCTATCGACTCGATGCCGGATTCGGTACTTATAGATTGTAGAGAATTTCACTACCCTACTATGAGCAATAGAGTAACATCACCCTTCGGTATGCGAGGTTGGAGATATCACTACGGCATAGATTTAGGAATACAATATCGCGACACGATATATGCCGCTTTTAGTGGAAAAATCAGAATAGTAGACTACGAATCAAGAGGTTACGGGCATTATGTAGTAATCCGACATGACAATTATTTAGAGACCGTATATGCACATATGACTCGAGTATTTGTAAAAACTAACGACATAGTAAAAGCCGGAGATCCGATAGGATTAGGCGGTAGTACAGGTCGCTCAACAGGTCCTCATCTACATTTTGAAACTCGTTTTCTTGGAAATGCTTTTAACCCCACAAAACTAATTAATTTTGAGACAAAGACAATCAACTCCAACGACAGTTGCTATCTTCTCACAAAAGCAGGAACATACACTCACGTCAAAGAGCTTAACTCGCTCAGTCAAGCTGCTTATCACAAAGTAAAACAAGGGGATACGCTATCTCATATAGCAAAAAAATATCATACTACGGTAAAGCAGTTATGCAGATTAAACAAGATAAAAGAGACTTCGATATTACGCATTGGTCAACGAATACGATACAGATAGAATAATAATAAAAAAAAACATATATCATGAATTATAATTTAGCAATTATTGGAGGAGGCCCTGCCGGATATGATGCAGCGGCTACAGCAGCAAAGAAAGGATTATCAGTAGTTTTATTTGAAAAATCCGCTTTAGGAGGAACATGTCTTAACGTAGGTTGTATACCGACAAAGACATTATTATACTCATCAAAACTATATTACAATGCAGTAAATGGCTCTAAATATGGAATAAAAGTAGAAAATCCAACATTTGAATACGATAAAATAGTATCTCGAAAGAACAAGATTATCCGCAAATTAAACGCAGGTATCCGTTCCAAGATGACAAACAATAATGTAACAGTAATAACAGGAACCGCTAATGTGGTAAAAAATGAGAATGGCATCATCACCATTTTATGCGGAGAAACAGAATACACAGCAGAGAAATTATTGGTATGTACAGGCTCTAAAGTAGCGATACCGCCAATTCCGGGAGTAGACACTGCAAGTTATTGGACATCAACAGAAGCATTAGAGACAAAAGAAGTACCGGAGTCACTAACCATCATAGGTGGTGGAGTAATCGGCATAGAATTTGCCTGCCTTTTTGCCACATTCGGATCTAAAATTACCGTAATAGAGATGGCTCCTGAAATATTACCGGGTATTGACTCAGAGATAGCGGCGATGTTAAGAGAAGAGTTAAAACACAAAGGAGTAGAGTTCCACTTATCATCAAAAGTACTCCATGTAGCCACTGGATGTGTGACATATTCCGATGCGGAAGGAGAGCACAAAATAGAGTCAAGCAATATATTATTGTGTGTAGGAAGAAAGCCTAATCTCGAAGGAATAGAAGCATTAAATCTTGAGCCATACCGCAATGGTATCAAAGTAGATACACATATGAGGACATCCGCATCCAACGTATGGGCAGCCGGAGATGTAACTGCATTTTCATTATTGGCACACACAGCAATTCGTGAAGGTCAAGTAGCTGTAAATGACATGCTTGGTATTGACGATGAAATGGAATACAATGCCATACCAGGAGTTATCTATTCATCACCGGAAGTTGCCGGATGTGGAGCGACCGAAGATGCATTAAAGCAAGAGGGTAAAGAGTATGAAGTACATAAATTGGCAATGACACATAGTGGACGTTTTGTTGCAGAAAACGAAGGTGGCAACGGATTATGTAAAATACTCACTAATAAAGAAAAACAGATAATCGGTATGCACTTCATTGGCAATCCTGCATCGGAAATGATATCATGTGCATGTATAGCAATAAGTGCAAGAATGACTGTCGATCAACTACAAAAAGTGGTATTCCCACACCCGACAGTATCAGAGATTATTAGAGAAACATTAGACTAATCGATATTTTACTATACGATGGAAAAATATAAAAGAACGCTGGTAACCACAGCGTTACCATATGCAAATGGTCCCGTGCATATAGGTCATTTGGCAGGAGTATACGTTCCTGCAGACATATATGTAAGATACCTTAGATTAAAAGGCAGAGAGGTGCTTTTTATCGGAGGATCTGACGAGCATGGGGTACCTATAACAATAAAAGCAAAAAAAGAGGGTGTAACTCCTCAAGATATAGTAGACAGATATCATAAAATAATAAAAGAATCGTTTGAAGAATTCGGAATATCCTTCGACATCTATTCTCGCACATCATCAAAAATACATTATAAGACAGCATCTGATTTTTTCAAGACTCTCTATGAGAAAGGAGAATTTATAGAAAAAACATCAGAGCAATATTACGATGAAGAGGCGAAGCAATTTTTGGCCGACCGCTACATAACGGGCACCTGTCCGCATTGCAAAAATCCGAAAGCCTACGGCGATCAATGTGAAGCATGTGGCACAAGTTTGAGTCCGCTTGACCTTATCGATCCGAAATCCGCAATATCAGGTTCCAAACCTGTATTAAGAGAGACAAAGCACTGGTATTTACCTTTAGATAAACACGAAGGGTGGTTAAAAGAGTGGATATTGGAAAACCATAAAGAGTGGAAAACCAACGTATATGGCCAATGTAAATCATGGCTTGACATGGGATTACAACCACGAGCAGTAAGCCGTGACTTGGATTGGGGAGTACCTGTACCTATAGAAGGTGCAGAAGGAAAAGTACTATATGTATGGTTTGACGCTCCAATAGGTTATATATCAAATACTAAAGAGCTATTACCAAACGATTGGGAGAAATGGTGGAAAGATGAATCCACAAGAATGATTCACTTTATTGGAAAAGACAATATTGTATTTCACTGCATAGTGTTCCCTGCGATGTTAAAAGCAGAAGGCTCTTATATTCTGCCGGATAATGTTCCTGCCAATGAATTTTTGAATTTGGAAGGCGACAAGATATCCACATCCCGCAATTGGGCAGTATGGCTCCATGAATATTTAAAGGATTTTCCGGGCAAACAAGATGTTCTGAGATATGTACTTACCGCCAATGCTCCTGAAACTAAAGACAACGACTTCACTTGGCTTGATTTCCAAACCAAGAATAATAGTGAATTGGTAGCAATATTCGGCAACTTTATCAACAGGGCTATAGTGCTTACAGGAAAATATTTTGATGGAAAAGTACCTGCCAAAGGAGAGCTAACCGAGTATGATATAGAGACTATAAAAGAATTCAAGGAGATAAAAGCCTCAGTAGAGTCTAATTTAGAACAATTTAAATTCAGGGAGGCTTTAAAAGAGGCTATGAATTTAGCGAGAATAGGAAACAAATATCTTGCTGATACAGAGCCTTGGAAATTGGCAAAAACCGATATGGAGCGCACTGCTACTATACTTCATTTAGCATTACAGATAGCAGCAAATCTGTCTATAGCTTTTGAGCCATTCCTTCCATTCTCAGCTAAAAAACTCCGTAACATGCTGTCGATAAATGATTTTAATTGGGAAATGTTGGGTTCTATCGACATACTCAAAGAGAATGCCGAACTTGGCAAGGCCGAATTATTATTCGAAAAGATAGAAGATTCGGAAATCGACAAACAGATACAGAGACTAAAGAATATCAAAATAGAAAACGAGAAAAATAATTTCAAACCGGAGCCGATAAAAGAGAAAGTAGATTTTGAAACTTGGGAGAAGACCGACATTCGAGTAGGAACAGTACTTGAATGCACAAAAGTGCCAAAGGCCGACAAACTACTCCAATTCAAAATCAACGATGGTGTCGGAGAAAGAGTTATTGTATCCGGCATAGCACAAAGTTACCCTAATCCGGAAGAATTGGTAGGCACGCAGGTACTTTTTATTGCCAATTTCGAGCCTCGCAAATTGAAAGGAATAGTATCTAACGGCATGATATTAAGTGCAGTAAATGCCGATGGCAAATTGGTATTATGCACACCATCAAAAGAGGTAAAACCGGGATGTCAGGTTGGATAAAAGTAACAGAAGAAATAGGAAAAACATCAACGCAAATATGCAAAAGCAACGACTATTATCATTAGATGTACTAAGAGGCATTACAATAGCCGGTATGATAATGGTAAACAATCCGGGATCATGGGGATCTATTTACGCTCCATTGCGCCATGCTGAATGGGATGGTTTAACACCAACCGACTTGGTATTTCCATTCTTCATGTTCATCATGGGTGTAAGTATGTACATCAGTTATAGTAAATTTGATTTTCAATTTAACCGAAATACATTCCTCAAGTTATTAAAACGCTCGGTATTATTATTTCTGATAGGCTTACTGTTGAATTGGTTTGGACTAACATGTCGGCACATGTCGTCATTAGCACAAACTACCGATTATTCATGGTTTCAACGATTGTATGAGTCAGCATTTTACTACCTAAAAGAGTTGCGAATATTAGGTGTATTGCAACGATTGGCAATAGTAAACTTCTGTGGATCATTAATACTGCTTACTATAAAGAAGAAATATATACCTTATATCATATTCGGTATTCTATTAGGTTACAGTATTATAATGTTATTCACAGGAAGTTTGACTTTATCAACGGAAAATATCATAGCACATATCGATAGCGTGATATTAGGAGAAAGTCACATGTATCATATCAATGGTATTGCCTTTGATCCTGAAGGATTGTTCAGCACCTTACCATGTATTGCACATGTATTGATAGGGGTAATGGCCGGGTCATATATATTGATTACTGAAGATAATAAAGAGCGCATGGAACAACTATTCATCTTTGGTACATTAATAATGGTATTAGGCTTTTTATGGCACTACGTCACTCCGATAAATAAAACTCTATGGAGCTCCAGTTACACACTTGTAACATGCGGATTAGCTTCACTACTTTTATCAATATTGCTTTGGATAATAGATGTACAAGGATATACGAAACCGACAAGATTCTTTGAGGCCTTCGGAGTGAACCCTATGGCAATATTCGTGATGGGAGGCATCTTATCGAATTTGGTATCCAATATCGGTATAACATTAGCCAATGGTACATGGATAAGCCTTAAAGGATTGATATATAACTATATTAACGTGCCGATATTCGGAGAAAAATTAGGTTCATTAATATTTGCATTATGTTTTATCCTTATATGCTACTTAATAGCACTTCCTTTATACAAAAAGAAGATATATATCAAACTATAAAAAAGAGCTGCTCGCAAAGCAGCTCTTTTTTTTATTATTTTACAAATATTCTTTTATCGTTTGAAGGAACCCCATCAATAGAAATTCCTTGAAAAATCAATTGTTTTATAAGTTCATTCTCTTTCTCTTTCTGTTTCTGTAATTGAGTGAGTTGGTTCTTATATAGATTCATAACCTTAGCGGTACCATTCACCAATTTCCCGTATTGAACAGCATCAAAACCAAGGTCGATAAGTCCTACACCGGCATTTACCTTACTGACATTCAAATTGACAAAAACATTCAAATACTGCTTAACAGATTTGATAACATCATTATTCATATCAATAATTTCCTGAAAATCATACTCTTTTCCTACATTATCCACAATACTGACAGCACGGAACAATTCTCCTGAAGAAGAAGTGACATAAACGGCTTTAGATGAATAATTAGTGTTTAACGACTCGTAAAATTTTTGGATATTATTAATAACCTTTTTACAATCAGAGAAATAATTATCTACGGCATCCACTCCACATAGTTTCGGGGAATTCCATTCAATAGGTTCGAATGGCAATTGAGCAATAGGAAAGACATAAGGCTCGATAGGGGCATTAACAGCAGCAGAAGAATTTAATTTATTAACATCAGGAGCATTAACAGCAATATTCGATCCTTTAGAAAGCACTACATCATAAAAGATAAAAATACCGGAATTCCAATTTCCACATTGAAGCCAGAACATCAGTTGTCGTGCCTTATTAATCGGAACAGTATAAGTAGTAGGTTTCATATTGTCGTGCACTTCGATAGAGTAAACCACTTTACCATCAGCACCAATTAATAGAGTATCGATAGGAGAGTTCTTTAAAGAAAAACCATCACCATTATCCTCTTTTTTCAAACAAGCCACGGTAAAAGTGACATAATCATATTCGCCCCAAGTATTAAATGCGGCGCAAGAAGATTCGTGAGCTGTACCACCGGCAGCCAGAGCAATTAAAGCACCAAAAGGGAATACGGCGGAAATAGCAGTACCGCCAACCATACCAACCATAACGGAACCACCCAACGTACCGGCAATAACGCCTACACTCGGATTACTTCCCGGACCCATATCAAGACTGAAATGAACACTTGTTGCAAGCACAAAGCCCTTGTAAATACGCTGTCCGTCAGGCATAGTAAAATACTCCTTTTTAGAGGAACCATCTTTTAACAAATCCGATTGATGATCTTTAAGCGAAGACGCATAATGTATATAAGGTTTAGATAAGTCGATAAGGTCAATTTTATCAGGACAATCGGGTTTTGGGTGTACAAAAAGTTCGTTTTTAACAGGTTTACCTCTGTAAAGAACAATATCAGCCACTCCGAAAGCCGGATGATCAAGACTCACTACACCTTTCTTTATAAAAGATAATTTTCTACATTTATGTATAGGCACCTCGTAATATTGGTTTTCAGAAGTAGCAATCAAAGGCATTTGGAAAACCATTTGCGTGTCGGCATAAATTTCAAGAATATCATTTTTCAACACACCACATTTTGAAATCCAACCGGTTGTAAAACTGATATAATCAAATTCCCCTTCAAGGTTAAAAACGGCATGACACCCGGTATTATCATTCAGCACATTTGTAGCAGACTGGAATATCAATCCTTCGTTGAATTGTATACCACCCATTGAGAAAGTATAATAATCAGAGCTACCATTATACACCATATTTTCTCGACTAATACCGCCACCGACAGCATAAGGTTCTATATTTGACACAAGTTTACAAACATCAGGCAGAGCTTTAACCTTCTCTGAAACCGCTAAGAATTCACTTTGATCTCCGTTTTTCAAAGCATCATTCGGCAATTGCGCCCCTTCGGGATAAACCTTCAAATCCGCTACTGCAAGGCGACTGGAACCACTCGATTGTTGACTTGCGATACACAGCATGTTGCAATTCTTAATATCGACAGTGAAAACTTTGGCGATATTATCCTCTCCAATCTCCTCTTCAAGCAGTATTTTATCGTCGCCCTTAATAGTAAGCCAAGCAACACCTAATTGTCCATTATCCGAATCCTTAGGACCGGCAACAAAAGTAAGAGTGGAATATTTACCTCCAAGGTTAAAATAAGTAGACCTCTCATCATGCCCGATAAGTTGAATATCAGCATTTAATTCAATACCATTAGTATATTCAATACCATTTATTTTCACAGACTCAACCTTATCATTCTGCGAAATGAGAGTATGATAACCGGAAGTAGCATAAGGACGCAAATCAGTGATGAGAGACAGTTGTTTACCGGAGGCATTAGTCAACTTACCTACATTTACGGACTTTTGTTGAGCCGTCCAAAGAATAGGGTTTGCAACACCAATAGTGATTTGATTAATAATGATTTCAAAAGACAATTTATCTACACCGGAAATATCCAAACTGACATAATTTGGAACACCATAATCCTCTACCACAAATTCCTTTAGTTTTTTACCATCACCACTTACTTTGAAAACTGCCTTGACATTACTTGTGCGAGGAATATCATTACCTAACCCAACAATACTCTTTACAGAGCCAAGTACGAACGTAATTGTCTTATATTTACCCTTTAAACTATATTCAACAAAACCATGTTGATTCGGTTGTCCATTATTTGACAAATAGAAACCCCTGGAATATTTCACTCCACCCATAAGGAAATAGCTATTAAAGCTATCTTTTGCTTTTGTGTATCCAAATTTATTTGTGGGTGTAAAACTATCCAAGTATAGATAATTAGAGCTTTGTGATAAAGCACTATTTACCCAACCGGAAATAAATAAAGCAAAAAAACAAAAGAAAACAAGACGTTTCATAATTGCCAAATAAAATAATTATCTGTTTTTATACATATCATCGTAATACTTTTCGTAATCACCATTTAAGATATTGTTCATCCAAGCTTCGTTTTCGAGGTACCATTTTACGGTTTTTTCAATACCCTCTTCGAATTGCAGACTCGGTTCCCAACCCAATTCTTTTTGGAGTTTGGTAGAGTCGATAGCATATCTCATATCGTGGCCGGCTCTGTCTGTAACATAGGTGATAAGATTCATGTCTTCGCCCTCTTGTCTACCGATAAGGCGATCGACGGTATTGATAAGTACTTTAATAATATCAATATTTTTCCACTCATTAAAGCCACCAATATTATAAGTATCAGCCACTTTACCTTTATGGAAAATGGTATCAATAGCACGGGCATGATCTTCTACAAACAGCCAATCGCGAACATTTTCGCCTTTGCCATAAACCGGGAGAGGTTTTCTTTTACAAATATTATTTATAAAAAGAGGGATAAGCTTTTCCGGGAATTGGTAAGGGCCATAGTTATTAGAGCAGTTAGTTACGATAGTAGGCATACCATAGGTATCATGGAAAGCGCGTACGAAATGGTCGGAAGAAGCCTTAGAAGCGGAATAAGGGCTATGAGGGTTATATTTTGTAGTTTCGTAAAAGAAATCAGTACCATAAGCGAGGTGGTGAGTACCCGAAGAAGCCTTAGTAGTAAAAGGAGGTTTAACACCTTCAGGATTAGTAAGTTCCAGTGCACCATACACCTCATCTGTAGAGATATGGTAAAATAGCTTACCATCATATTTTTCCGGTAAAGACTCCCAATAAAGTTTTGCCGCTTGCAAAAGAGATAAAGTACCCATAACATTAGTACGGGCAAAAGTAAAAGGATCTTTAATACTTCTATCTACATGGCTTTCAGCGGCAAGGTGAATAACACCATCTATTTTTTCATTAACGAAGAGTGGATAAATAGTGTCGAAATCAGCAATATCAGCTTTAACAAAAGAGTAGTTATCTCTATTTTCCACATCTTTTAAATTTTCCAAATTTCCGGCATAAGTAAGTTTATCGAGATTGATAATTCGATAATTAGGATATTTATTTACGAAAAGTCGCACCACATGACTTCCTATAAATCCGGCGCCACCGGTTATTAAAATTGTACGGTCGAAAGTAGTTTTCATATAATTGACTAATTATTAATAGTAAGCATACATTTTCTTAAAGACACCATCCAATAAGGGATGATATAATTAAAAGTAGTGGTAAATTTAGATTTGTCGAGAACTGAGAAATGCGGACGTTTCACTTTACTAGGAAACTCGTCGCTATGAATAGGTTTGATATAGCATTTGTTTCCGGCAAAATCGGCGATAACGGTAGCAAAGTCGAACCAAGAGCAGACCCCCTCATTAGAGAAGTGGTAAATACCTTTTTTATCAAGCATATTATTCTCAATAATATGAGAGATAGCATCGGCGAGGTCGCCTGCAAAAGTAGGAGTACCCACTTGGTCGAAGATAACATTGAGAGAATCTTTTTCTGCAGTAAGGCGCATCATAGTTTTCACAAAATTATTACCCCATTTAGAATAAAGCCATGCAGTGCGAAGGATAATATAATTACAATCTACATTAATAATACACTCTTCACCTGCGAGTTTTGTACGGCCATAAGCGCCTGTAGGATTTGTATTTACATCTTCCTTATAAGGAATATTTGCATCACCGTTGAATACATAATCGGTAGAGACATGTATTAAAGTAGCATTGTTACATTTACAAGCATTAGCTAAATTTTCGACAGCCTTAGCATTTATAAGAAAGGCAGTAACTTCGTCATCTTCCGCTTTATCCACATTAGTATAAGCGGCACAATTCACCACGACATTAATTTTTTCTTTTGACATAAACGAGATAACAGCATTATAGTCGGTTATGTCAAGCTCTTCAACATCAGTAAAGATGTAGTTATTATTACTTTGTAAAGCAACGCGTTGCATTTCGTGGCCTAATTGACCATTTGCGCCGGTAACAAGAATATTCATATCAGTATAACACATCATTAAAGTTAAACAACCATTCCGCATCTTTAAGAAGCGGGTGTTTTTTATCTTTTTCAGAGAGCACCACATCATCAGCCGGGATACGCCAATCGATATTTAGAGTTGGGTCGTTCCAAGCGATAGCACCTTCATACTGAGGGGCATAGAAATTATCGCATTTATATTGAAAAATCACCTCATCAGAGAGAACGCTAAATCCGTGAGCAAAACCGCGAGGTATAAAGAATTGGCGATGATTATCGGCAGAGAGTTCCACAGCGACATATTTGCCGAAAGTAGGAGAACCCACTCTGATATCGACAGCAACATCGAGCACAGCCCCTTTAATCACCCTCACCAATTTACTTTGAGCGAAAGGAGGTTTTTGAAAATGAAGGCCTCGGAGTACTCCATAAGAGGATTTACTCTCATTATCTTGCACAAAATGAATTTCACGAACATTGGCAAAGAAATCTCTTTCTGAGAAAGACTCAAAGAAATATCCTCTATCATCATTAAAGATACGAGGTTCAATAATCACCACACCATCGAGGTCTGTTTTAATTACATTCATAGTGAATCGACAATTATCTATTAATATCGTTAGCTAATTTAAGGAGGTACTGACCATATTGATTTTTGCTCATAGGCTGAGCCAATTCTCTTAATTTCTCGTTAGTTATCCAACCATGGCGATAAGCAATACCCTCAAGGCAAGCAATTTTAAGGCCTTGACGTTTTTCGATAACCTCAACGAAAATAGAAGCTTCGGCAAGAGAGTCATGAGTACCGGTATCGAGCCAAGCGAAGCCACGGCCAAGAGTTTGCACTTTAAGTTCACCATCAGCGAGGAACTCTTGATTGACGGTAGTAATCTCCAATTCGCCACGTGCCGAAGGTTTAATATGTTTTGCCACCTCCACCACTTTATTAGGGTAGAAATAGAGACCTACCACGGCATAATTAGACTTAGGGTTTTTAGGTTTTTCTTCTATTGAGAGGCAATTACCATTGACATCGAATTCAGCTACGCCATAGCGTTCAGGGTCATCAACCCAATATCCGAAAACCGTAGCTTTATTATTATTCTCAGCATCAACAACAGCCTCTTTAAGGAGAGCAGAGAAGCCCATACCATGGAAAATATTGTCGCCAAGAACGAGGCAAACGGAGTCATTACCAATGAATTTTTCACCGATAATGAACGCTTGAGCGAGACCATCCGGGGAAGGTTGTTCTGCATATTCAAGGTGTAGTCCATAATCGGAACCATCGCCAAGTAATCTTTTGAAAGCAGGCAAATCTTGTGGTGTAGAGATAACCAAAATATCTCTTATTCCGGCAAGCATAAGTACTGAGATAGGATAATAAACCATTGGCTTATCATAAATAGGCAAGAGTTGTTTACTAACCCCTTTAGTAATAGGATAAAGACGAGTACCACTACCGCCGGCTAAAACTATTCCTTTCATAATATAGATATAAGGTTAAAAATTTATATTACTTTACATTTAAAGTATCTGTAGAGAAGATGTACTTATTAATATATTCGATGCATTCGGCTTTTGTTCTATACCCTATTTCTTTTACATAATCGCCATTCATAGGGACATAGATAACGGAAGGCACACTCTCGATATTAAATAATTTAGCGAGTTCACCATTTTTTTCGGCATCAATTTTGTGAACATAAATAACATCACTCATTTCCAGAGCGATAGAATCGAGAATTGGAGACAGCATTTTGCAAGGAGGGCACCAAGTAGTATAGAAATCCAAAATACAAGGTTTATCACCCTTATAGTCCCATTGAAGATTTGTATCATCATCTCCGGTAAAAAAGAGTTCTACCCCAACAGTTTTTTCAACAGACGATTCAGTTACCATCTCATTGTTATCATTTTCATCACACTTTTGCTCCTTACTATTACAAGCAGCAAAAGAAATCATTGCCAAAGAGGCAAACAGAACCAAATACTTAAATGTTTTCATAAATCTTTATTTTCATTATCATTAATTTCTTCAAAATCAACATATTCACCCTCTGAATCAGGTATTATCTTATCTCCTCTTTTGTACTTTATATGAGTAGACAAATTTTCTAAAAATTCATCTTCCCCATCATCTATAACTATATAATCATCATTTACATTATGATATTTGTCAGTAGGAGTATGTTTTTTTCTATGAAACAAGTTCATCACTCTTACAACGACAAACAAGATAATAAACAGGATAAAAAACAATAAAAATCCGAAGATAAACAATAATCCATGAATCATAATCAATTATTTAAATAATAGATATTTACGAGCAAAAAAGTTAAATAAAAACACCACTATAGTAGCAATGATTTTCGAATACATATGATACCAACCGATAATCGAAGTAAAAAGCCAAATAATGAACGTATTGATACCGAGACCAACAGCACCGATAATAGAGAAATATATGAAGTGCATATATACTCTTTTTTGCGGTTTTTTATCGAACACCCAAAAAAGGCTCATCAAATAGTTTACGAGTCCGCCGGTGACATGTGAAATAGCCTGAGCAATAAGATAATGCATGCCACACAAATCCACCAGTACATATTGCAGAGTGAAATCTACAATAAAAGCGGCTATACCAACGAAGAAATTTCTAAACAACTGAATAAAAACATTCGACGACGGCGTATATAATATTTTCTTTAATGCGCTTAATACATTAGTCATATATCAATACAATACTTCAGATGACAAAGGAGGTAATGTGATAGTGATAAAGTAGTCGCCTGAATACTTATATTCGTGACCGAAAAGGGAATTATACTCCTCTTTATCGCCATCGAATTTATCTATATTCACATTAAAAGTATATGGTTCATTAGTATTATTAATAAACACTACAACGGTAGTATCGAAATATTTACGGGCATAGGCATAAATATTTTCATCCACGCTAAGTTCAATAAAATCGCCGTAAATAAGGGCCATATTTGAAGTACGAAGATGGTTTAATTTAGCCACATGGTCGAATAGATTTTTCTCTCTATTATTCCAATTATCGAAATACATCATACGTCTACAATCAGGGTCATTACCACCGGTCATACCGATTTCATCGCCATAATAAATAACGGGCACACCCGGGATAGTAGTATTAAAAGTATGGAAAAGAGCTAATTTATCGTAAGCAGTAGAGTCGGTAATACCGATTTTACGAGTCCATGCAGCGGCTTTAGCATCCTCACCCACCTTCAAGTCGCCGGAAGCGAGAGCCATAAAGCGAGGTTTATCATGGTTTCCGGAAATATATCCCATCAAGTTATGAACTCCATACACCTTAAGGCTGGAGTTTAAGATATTGCTAAGTCGCTTCATAGTACCGCCACTCACACCATTGAAAGCAGAATTGGCTTCATCATAGACATTAAAGTCGAACTGACCATTAAGCATACCACTATTGACATAACTTGCCATGAGTTCCGGACTACCATAAGATTCACCTATTTGGTAGAAATATCCGTTATTATCATATTGTTTAAGTTTATAAGTCAACAGGCGCCAGAATGCTTCATTGACATGTTTACAAGCATCATGGCGGAAACCATCGATACCGAACTCCTTAAACCAATAAATGGCGGAGTCGACCATAAGATTTACAACTACAGGATTACCGAAATCGAGAGAAGGCATAAAAGTATCAAACCAAGTAGTAAGGCGTTGTTCGTCCCACAACTCCACATTCTTTCTGCCATCAGGCAAATATAAATCGGTAGCATATTCAGGATGAGATTGATAGAGAGGATGTAATTCATGAACGTGATTAGCCACATAATCAAGTAATATGTTGATATTCTTATCATGAGCATCCTTCACCATTGATTTAAGTTCGTTATTAGAACCAAAGCGGAAGTCTACTTGTGAGCTTGAGATAGGCCAATAGCCATGATAACCGGCAAATTTTGTATTGGCAATACTATTGTAGCCATAAGGTTCAAGAGGATTTTGATTTAATGGAGAAATCCATAAAGTATTAACACCCAATTTATTGAAATATCCGTTTAAGATTGTGGAATCTATACCTGCCAAATCTCCACCTTGATAATCAGCGAGAGGATTGACATCGGGGCGGTTCATAGGATGGTCGTTATCTTGATTTCCGTTTTTAAAGCGGTCGACAAGTAAGAAATATATTATATTATTGTATTTATCATTACGATCTAAAGAGGTGGCATTTTCGATAACTTCACCTTTCATAAGAGGAACGAGGATATCGTTACTAACGCCGAACTCATTGTCAGCCCAAACGCGTAAATATTTCTTACCAAGCAATTTAAATTCGGAAGGAATATATATTTTGATTTCGGTTTTATCACCATCTTTCTCGATTTTTATAAATTTATTGTCGAGTAAAACATTATCCACATAAGCCCATACATTTGTTATAGTACCTGTACCGATAAGTTTTATTTTATCTTCATCAGCATCATGAGTAAGAAGTACCGGGAATTTATCGTCGTTACCATCAACTTGCAATATAGAATTAAATTTACCGAAACCATTATCAACCATATTAGGATTTGTATCATCATGGTTTTGGTCGCCATCAATTTTCAGTTGATAAAGGTAAGTTCCGGGGCTAAGGAGCATAGTCACCTCGTACAAGCCGGTTTTTTCATTCAGAACAAGGTCGGGAGTCATATCAGCAACCCAGTTGTTCATCTGACCTGCAATTTGAATTCTATTAATCTGTTTACCATTAGGATTATAAGTAAAAGTATAAAATATTTTATCGCTCTTTTTCACAGGCACATCATAATGTATACCTTCAATCCAAAAAGAGATTACCGACATTTGTTCAAACTCCTCGTCACAATAGATACTAAGAATCTTGTTGTTTTCGCTCAATTCGAGGAACATATGTTTTGAAGGGGTAGAAATGGAATCTATTTTAGTTTCATCCATGACATAGTCGTTCACCAAAATAGTATTAGGACCAACTTTTAGGGTTTTCAAAGTATTAAGACCCACACAAACACTATTATCCGGGGTAAAACCGAGGGATAAATTCTTTTCTTTACAAGAAACTAAGAGTAATATTAATGAAATGCAAAAGAATAGTTTTTTCATAACGTTAATTATTTAATGTTTGATATTTCAATAATGCTCACTGTTTTAGCAGGGAACACCACATTATTTTCCAATTTAAAAATCTTATTAGTAACGATATTTTTTGCGGTTTTACCGATAATATCCATTTCATTGAAACGGGTCATATCCACATTCGTATCATCATTATTATTATTAACCACAACCATTACCATATCGTCATCGGCAATTCGGAAAAAGAGATAAATACCATCACGAGGGATAAATTGTATCATTTTTCCTTTAGTAAGAGCAGAAGAATTTTTCCTATAATTAAGGATTGTAGAGAGGTAGTTAAAGATATCCTTATCCTGAGCATTTTGATTTTCCAAGTCGAAAGCGTTATAAGTATCTGATTTCCAACCACCCGGGAAACGATGACGGCATCCCTCATAAGAGTCGGCTTCACCGAAAAGCATTATTTCGTCGCCATAATAATATTGTGGGAATCCGCGCACTACTGCCAGCATTGCGAGCCCCATTTTAAACAATTTCGGGTCACGCCCCACAGCATTACTATAACGGCTCATGTCGTGATTATTAAGCATATTCATGATATAAGAAGGATTATAATAGGCAAAATCCTGAGCGAAATGCGAATAGAATCGGACAAGGCCGGTATTCCAACCCTCTTTTTCTACGAATGCGAGTTCGAAATAATCCTTCAACATAAAGTCCATTACCGTAGGCAATTGCGAATCAAAACCATCTCGATTATTATTACCGGACTGATAGTAAGCATTTTCCGGAACTGATTTCACCCAACATTCACCTACGATATTGATATTTGGATATTCATCACGAATAGTTTTCATCATACGAGCGGCATTATTTAAATTATTATAAGGGTAAGTGTCTACTCTAAATCCGTCTAAGCCTGTAAGTTCCGCCCAATAAATATAAGATTGGGAAATATAGTCGAAGAGTAATTTATTATCGAGATTAAGGTCTGCCATATTGGTATCAAACCATCCGTTTTGAAGAAGTTTTTTATCAGCTTCGGAAGCATGAGGATCGGTAGCTGTAGAAATTTGATAATTAGTACGAGTAAAATTGCTCCACTGATGATACCAATCACTTGAAGGGAGGTCGTTATTCCACCAATGACGAGGATTTACATGGTTCGGCACAATATCCATCACATATTTGATACCATGCTTATGGCACTCATCTACAAGTCGGCAGAAGTCGTCATTAGTACCGAAACGGGCGTCAACCTTATAAAAATTTGTAGTAGAATAATGGTGGTAAGAGTATTTTATATCATTATCCTCAAGGATAGGAGTAGTCCACAAAGTAGTGATACCCAATTTTTGAAGGTAATCAAGATGATTGATAATACCTTGAATATCGCCACCTTGACGTTTATGAAGATTATCGAGTTCTACACCTTGAGCAAACCCCTCGATACTATCATTATCCGGGTTACCATTAGCAAATCTATCGGGCATAATGAGGTAAAAAACATCGGTTTCATCGAAACCTTTTCTATCACGAGAGCCCGTTTTTCGCTGTTTCAATTCATAATTGATATGATAAACTCGGGAAGTATATCGCAAATCTATTTGGAAAACACCGGGTTTAGCATCGCTGATATCTACATACAAGAACAGATAATTAGGGTTATCAGTTCGCTCTACGCTACTGATTTTGACATTATATTTAGGATTTATAGATGGCATATATCTACCTATATTTTCGCCATGGAGCATAATTTGCAAGGTGCTGTTATTCATCTCCGCCCACCAAAATTCAGGTTCTACCCTATCGCAAACAGATTTCACGATTTTTGGTCGAGGCATTGCAAAAACAAGAGCAGGCACTATAGCCAAAACAATTAACAATAATCTCTTCATAATCTTTCTATTTACATAAAAATCAAAAAAACAGAATCTTTTTATATCATCTAAACTATATCTATAATCACAAATTACCGCGTTATTATAAGGAATGGAATAAAAAAGCTATTTCTTTTCCTTGATATACATCACGGAGCAAGCACCGAGGATTAAGAAACATCCGGACATTACAAGCATCCAAACGGAATTTGAAGCAAAACAATATTTCAATATCAATCCGCTAAAGAGAGCATTAACAATCTGAGGGATAGTGATAAAGAAATTGAAAATACCCATATAGACGCCCATTTTGTTTTGAGGCAAATTCGGAGCGAGCATAGCATACGGCATTGCGAGGATAGAAGCCCAAGCGATACCAACGCCCACCATAGGCAATATTAACAAGTTCTTATTAGTAATAAAAACTATTGATATCAAACTAATTGCGCCTATAGTAAGAGCAATAGCATGAGTGGTTTTCCGTCCCAACTTATTTGAAATCGGAATAAGGAACAAAGCAAAAAGCATTGCCACGAAATTGTATACTCCGAAAAGGATACCCACCCAGTCGCCGGCTGTTTGAAACAGTTCCGTATTAGGGTCGGTTTCATTAAAAATTTGTTGAGCGACAGCGGGAGTAGTATAAACCCACATACCGAAAAGGGCAATCCAAGAGAAGAATTGCACCAAACCAAGTTGTTTCATTATACGAGGCATATTAGCCACATCACGAAACATTTCAGAGAATTTAGGGCGTTCATTAACCACGGTATCACCGTTGAATTCGGCCAATTCTTCCGGAGAATATTCTTTAGTATTTGTCACCGTCCAGATGATTGTTATCAATAGAATTGCAGCGGCGATATAGAATGAGTATACCAAATTAAGAGGCACTCCGCTCTCGGACAAATCCGCGCCGATACCGAACCAATTGAGGAGCACATACGGCAACCAAGAGCCAACAACGGCACCGATACCGATTAAGAAAGTTTGCACGGCAAAGCCAACAGTAGCTTGCTTAGCCGGGAGCATATCAGCCACAAGAGCGCGGAAAGGCTCCATAGTAACATTGATACTCGCATCCATAATCATCAAAAAGCCGGCGCCGACAAAAACGGCAGGCATGAATTTGGCAAAAAGCCCCGCATTAGGCATAAGGATGAGCGCAATAGCGGTAATAATGGCACCCGCAAGGAAGAAAGGCCTTCGGCGACCAAGCTTGCACCAAGTGTTATCACTATAATGCCCCACGATAGGCTGAACAATCATTCCCGTAAGCGGAGCTACTATCCAAAACCACGAAAGATGCTCTACATCAGCACCATAAGTTTGTAATATTCTGCTGGCATTAGCATTCTGTATAGCAAAGCCCATCTGAATACCCATAAATCCAAGGCTCATACTCAGAATATTACCAAACGACAATAAAGGTTTATTTTTCATATTATTTTAAAGCACATAATACTCTGCAAATTTACAAAAAATATGTTGATTGGCAATCGAAAATTTCAACAATATAACAATAAAAAAAATAAAGGTACGAAATGTTGTATAAAATAAAAAAATACACTACCTTTGCGAAAGTATAACAAAAAAGAACTATTAAAACGAAATAATATGGATGAAAGAGTAAAACCAATCATCGCCGGAGCATCAGAAGATATGGAAGGTGCAATAATGTTTCTTGACGATGCATTAGCACACATCCGCGCCGGCAAGGCCAATCCACGTATTGTTGATGGAGTAAGAGTAGACTATTACGGAAGTATGGTACCAATTTCCAATGTAGCAAACATCTCCACTCCGGATGCAAAAACGATACAGATTCAGGCATGGGAAAAGAATATGATACCGGTTATCGAAAAAGCCTTAATCAACTCAGAGATAGGTATTATGCCTGTCAATAACGGAGAGGTGATACGCCTTTGCATGCCGCCACTCACCGAAGAGCGCCGTCGTCAATTGGTAAAAACCGCCAATTCTGCCGGTGAAGAGGCTAAAGTTTCTATCAGAAATGCCCGCCGTGAAGCCATCGACAAATTGAAAAAAGAGCAAAAAAACGGGCTTCCTGAAGATGTTGAAAAAGACAGCGAAAGCGAAGTACAAAAAGTACACGATAAATTCATCAAAAAAGTAGACGAACTTCTCGCTGCAAAAGAAAAAGAGATTATGACCATTTAATTCTATTTTATGGCGAGAATTAAAAATATTACAATTTGCTTGAGATGCAACACTCTTAAGCAAATTGTTATTGTTTTTATACTGACATTAATTACGATAAATCGGGCCTTTTCGCAACAACATTCGGAAATATCCGACACTGTAAGCACCTTTGAGAGCAATAAAATTTCCTCTACATCAAGCAATACAAGCAGATGGAATTCGCTGATGAATTGGAATTTTATGGCTCTACCCTTTGCAAGCTATTCCCCGGAAACCAATTGGCAATTCGGGCTTACAGGAGTATATTTTTTCAAAACAAAACAAAGCCCCTCTTTCAGCGATATAAACTTTAATTTTTGCTACACCTTAAATCAACAATGGATTTTTAATATCAACTCCCGACTCTATTTCAGCCACACTCTAAAATGGTATTTGGATGCTGACATTCACACGCAACGATACCCGGATAAATTTTTCGGAATAGGCAACAAGGACGTGAATTTATTGTCGCAATCGGCACGTTTTATATCAAACTCCACATACTTTGAATTAAGACCGAACTTCCATATTATCAACAACTTCTACATCGGAGCTATCCTTTCTTTCAGATATTCCGACAATATTTTTCAGGACGAAGATTACAAAACAATAAAAGAGAAATACAGCATTTCCGGATTTGATAAAGAATTTTACATCAAATACGGAGCAACATTTTTCTACGACACAAGGGACTTTTCTTACTATCCAAGCAAAGGTTTTTTCGGAAAAATCGGAATAATGAGTTATCAGCCCCTACTAAAAGCAAAGAATACAACTACGATAATAGATATTGACTATCGCCATTTTGTACCGATATACAAAGGATTTTTATTCGCCTATAGGATACGAAATCAATGGGCATTCGGCAGTAGCCCATCTTTTGAATTTTTACCAACAATAGGCGGACAGGATTTATTACGCGGGATAAGGCAAAATATATTCAAAGGCAACTGCCTATACTCTCTTGACATCGAATTTCGCATACCGATATGGAGATTTCTGAAAGGCTCGGTATTCACATCGATAGGTGACGTTATCAATATCGGAAGCGAAACAGCCACCACTCCCAAACTCGGATACGGCATAGGGTTAAGGGCCAATATCCATGAGGCGCGCACCAACATTCGATTCGACGTAGCACGGAATGCCTTTGCCGATACACGACAAAATTATGGCAATGAATGGAGTTTTTATTTTACAATCAAAGAAGCTTTTTAACAATAAAATATGACAGGATTCGTTATAAAAACCACAGGACCGGATTATACGGTAAGGAGCACGGAAGGGGATTTCGTATGTAAGATAAAAGGGAATTTCCGCATCAAAGGCATCAAATCCACCAATCCTATCACTGTAGGCGATGTAGTGGACTTCGACCCTTCACAAGGATATATTACCGCACTGCACGACAGGCGAAACTATATAGTTCGCAAGCCCACCAATTTAAGCAAACAACTACATATCATAGCAGCGAATGTCGACCTCTGCCTACTTGTAGTAACGATAAAAAATCCGGAAACGGCAACCACCTTTATCGACCGCTTTTTAGCCACCTCCGAAGCCTATCATGTGCCAACAACAATAGTCTTTAACAAAACCGATTTACTTACAGAAGACGAACTCGAATATCTCGAAGCATTAGAATATCTATATAGAAATATAGGCTATAACACCATACGAACATCAGCCCTATCCGGCGATGGAATCGAAGAAATCAAGCAATTATTACCAGGTAAATTCACACTCCTTTCCGGCAACTCGGGGGTAGGTAAAAGTACAATATTAAATAAAATTATTCCTGCAGCCAATGCACGCACAGCCTCTATATCAGAGAGTCACCACAAGGGGATGCACACCACCACATTCAGCGAGATGTATGAAATAGAGAGCGACTCATACCTTATCGACACTCCGGGCATAAAAGGATTTGGGATGTTTGATATGGATAAAGATGAAATTTCGCATTTCTTCCCCGAGATCTTTAAAATCGGACAAGAGTGTAGATTCAGTAACTGTACCCACACTCACGAGCCCGGATGTGCAGTACTCAAAGCATTAGACGAGCACTACATCTCACAAAGCAGATATAAAAGTTACCTCAGCATCCGCGAAGATGCCACCGAATCAAAATACAGATAATTATGTTTAATAAAATCACCAATAACCTATGGCTGATATTACTTGCGATAGTAATTACCACACTATCACTCATCTTCACCAATACCCTTGTTAGAGAATTGGCAAAAGAGGAGCAGAAGAAAATCGAAGTATGGGCTGAAGCAACAGAACAAATAGCCAACGGTGAATTCAGTGAATTTGCATTCGAAATAATAAAAAAGAATACTAACATCCCTGTATTGGTGGTAGACACTAACTATAACCTTATTTCTTCGAGAAATTTCAAAGAGCCACCTACTAACGTCGACGAATTTTACAAGAAACAAATAGAGAAATTAAAGCAAAACAGCCCGATTATCATCACCTTAGACGAGAACGAAAAACAGTATATCTTTTACGACAACTCCTTTTTACTTAAAAAATTAGCCATCTACCCCTACGTGCAATTCATAATGATAGCCATCTTCCTTCTATTGGTTATTTGGGTACTGACCACCAACAAACGCAGCGAGCAGAACAAAGTATGGGTAGGACTAAGTAAAGAGACCGCACACCAGCTTGGCACGCCGATATCATCATTATTAGCTTGGAATGAAATACTAAAACAAAGCTACCCTGAAGACACCACAATAGAAGAGATTGACAAAGATATCAACAGACTCACTATCATTGCAGAACGATTTTCAAAAATAGGTTCGGAGCCTGAATTAAAGTCGGAGAATATAGAAACTATCACAAAAGAAGTGATGGAATATATGTCACACCGGACGTCGAGTAAGATAAAATACAGCTACACCTCCAACACCCTCGACAGCAATACATTACTCAACAAGTCGCTCTACACATGGGTGTTAGAAAACATATGTAAAAATGCCATCGATGCCATGAACGGGAGTGGCAATCTCGACTTCCGTATTTTTGACACCGACAGTCATATTATCACAGAGATAAAAGACAGCGGAAAAGGGATAGAGCGGCAGAACTACAAAAAGATTTTCGAGCCCGGATATACTACAAAAAGTCGCGGATGGGGATTGGGCCTCTCATTAGCAAAACGCATCATTGTAGAATATCATAAAGGCAAGATTTTCGTAAAAAATTCGGAAATAAACGTAGGGACAACAATACGAATTGAAATTCCTCGTAAAACACTGAAAACCAATAAGTAATATAATACTGTCGAGATTTTTCAAAAAAATACGAATAAAACTTTTATTATTCAATAAAAAAGTGTAACTTTGCACCGCTTTTTGTATAGGTAGGCGCAATATGAATGCTTTAGAACAATACAGATTGGAACTTAAAACGTTACCTCTTGGAGAGCACGAATTTAACTTTGTGTTAGATGACGAATATTTCAAAGCGATAGAAAGCGAAGAGATTACGAAAGGTGACGTAAATGCAACAATTACAGTAACAAAAACAGCACATAATATTACGTTAGACATTGACCTATTGGGAGAAGTAACCACTACATGTGACAGATGTTTAGACCCGTTAAAAATAGATATCGACGCAGTAGAAACATTATACATCAGTTTTGGCGACACCTACCAAGAAGAGAGCGATGATCAAATAACAATACCTGAAGACGAAGAGTATTTCGACATTTCATGGATATTATACGAATATGTAGTACTCTCATTACCATTAAAAAAGGTGCATGAAGAGGGCGAATGCAATCCGGAGATGATAAAAATACTTCATCAGCACGAAGGCACAATAGCCGATACAAAAACAACAGAAGAGAATAAGGTAGACCCGCGATGGGCTTCCTTGAAAGATATTATTAGTTAAACGTAAAAATTTATTACAAAATGGCACATCCTAAGCGAAAACATTCGAAACAACGCACAGCTAAACGTCGTACACATGATAAAGCTGTAGCTCCTACACTTGCCGTTTGCTCTAATTGTGGTGCTATGCACATCTACCACACAGTATGTCCTGAATGCGGATATTATCGTGGTAAATTAGCTATCGAGAAAAAAGAAGCATAACATTACGTTTCGAAAAGAAAGAAAAAAAAGAGAAATTCGTTAATGAATTTCTCTTTTTTTATATCTACAATAATAATACTATCAACACTAACGGTGTATAGAGAAGAAAAACTCCAGACCACCACCCGGTAATTTATGTACATCGATAGAGCCCTTATGCAATAATACGGCATTCTTAACAATAGCCAGTCCCAGACCTGTACCACCGAGTTTACGACTACGACCTTTATCCACACGATAAAAGCGCTCAAAAAGTCGTGGCAAATGCTCATCACCAACGCCTACCCCATTATCGCTATATACAAAATTAAAATACTGAGGGTCGGAATAGGTCATCGACAACCTTATAGTTACCCCCTCACCGGCATAAGCGATAGAATTATCGACAAGATTGCGGAATATGGAATATAATAGTGACTTATTACCCTGCACAATAATGTCGGGAGGCAAATTTATTACCAACTCATCATTCTTTTCCCGCATCATATCCTCGGTATCACGGAGCACATCATAAATTATTTCTACAAGATCGACAGTCTCTTTCTCATAAAGTTTATTACTATCATCCATCTTATTCAAAGTAGAAATATCTTGTAGCAGAGCACTAAGGCGTTTCGATTGGACATAAGCTCTATTTATAAAATACTCCTTACGGTCGTTATCGAGTTCGGGATTATTCACCAAGCTCTCCATATAACCGAGTACGGCAGCAACGGGAGTTTTCAATTCGTGCGAAACATTCTGAGTCAACTGCCTCTTCAGTCTATTCTCATTATTCTTTACAGACAGATACAGCATATTGGAAACAAACGCAATAGCCGTAAGAATAACGATAAGGAGTATGGCGAAGACATATAAAAATTGTAAGTTTGCACTTAAAGCACTGACAACGGAGACATCATACGGCAAAGCAAGACGAATAAAAAAATCATCATATTTCTGGGCATAATAGTAATAATTAATGCCATTAGTAGCCGACATACGTATATCATAAGCCGAATCGGAATGCTTTAAAGCGAGGATTTCGGGACGGGAAAGGTGATTTTCTTGGTAAATAGAATCGGAATAAGTATCAAAAAAAACATTGCCAAGAGTATCCATCATTGTTACACGGATAGCGGTATCAGGGAGTAATTTTACGAGGGCATAAAGATTACTATCCGCCAATTGATAATTGTGATAGATAATATCACTATACGCACCAACCCGAGAATTAAGTTGTTGTAAACGGAAAGTCTTTTCACGATGATATTGAAACACAATTACCACCGACATCATCACCACAAAAATCAAGGAGTAGTATAGGAAAAGTTTTAGGTTTAATTTCATAAAAGAAAAAGTGTTAATTCATTTTCCGCACCACAGATTAGACAATGTAATAAAGCAATTTTTTGTGGGGCTATAAATTATTTTGTAAAAGAATATCCAAAACCTTGGCGAGCAACGATACGCGCCCCATATTTACCAATTTTTTTACGTATACGAGTAATGTTAACATCCACAGTACGAGGCACTACGCACACATCATCGCTCCATACCATTTTCAGTAAATCCTCACGGGAGAGCACCTTATTAGAATTTTGCATCAGCACAAGCAGCAATTCAAACTCCTTTTTAGTGAACGGTACATTTTCATTATCAACAGTCACGCTCTTATTGTCGATATTCAATTCAAGGCCATCCACCCATACCGAATTGATTTTATTTGGAGTATTTACTTCCAACGTTCTACGCACTACAGCTTTCACCCTCAGCACCACCTCTTTAATAGAAAAAGGCTTGGCTATGTAATCGTCCGCACCGAGATTAAAACCGGTAACCACATCATTTTCCGTATCTCTGGCTGTAATAAAGATAATAGGAATATGAGCGGTATAATCGTTTTGTCGCATCAGTTGCATCATCCTAAAGCCGGAAATTTTACCCATCATCACATCGAGGAGGATAAGGTTATACTCCTTTAATTTTAACGTCATAGCCTCTTCGGCAGAATGAGCAACATCGACCTTAAATCCCTCTAATTGGAGGTTAAACTGTAAAATTTCACAGATATCCTCCTCATCATCTACTACCAAAATCTTATATTCGTTCATACCTTATTAATTATGTTGATGCAAAGCTACAGCTATGATATTACAAAACAATTACAAATCAATTAAGAAAAAGATAAAATACTATAGCATAGACAATTATATATTGATATTTACACAAACATAATTCACTTAAAACAGAGGCACTATTTGGCAAACGAGAGGAGACGACTCATATAAGCATCAATATTATCCGCATTGTTCCACACTTCACCAAGCAGAGCGGCACCACCGAAACCAATATCTTTCAAAAGAGGCACTTTATCGGCAGTAACGCCGCCAAGGGCATATACCCTTTCATTGATAACGCCCTCTAAAGCAGCCTGTTTCAATTGGCTTAGAGTAAAGCCCGAATTATAATTCTCTTTACTGATGCTGTTAAAAACAGGACTGAGGAAACTGTAGTTATACCTTTCCGCATCCACATTCAGTTCCGCCAAAGAGTGAGTGGAGCGGGAAATAGAACCATGCCAATTATCCGGGGCATAAGGATTACGACCATTCAGATGCACTCCGTACAAATTATATTTTACAGCAAGCGAATGAAAATCATGCAATACCAACCTATCGGCAAAAACAGGATTGATATTTTTAATAAGATTTTCCACCTCTTCAATAGTAGCCATAGGTTTACGAATATGCATCAGAGGCAGACCTGCGCAGAGCATCTTATTAATAATATCAGCTTCACCGACGAAGAAATCGGGACGAGTAATAACTACAATTTTCATTTGCAAACACTATCTATATATTCATAATATCGCTATCGGCAACTACCTTCTTGAACTCTATAAAGAAAAAGTTGCTACCATTCCATAATAATATTGCTATCGGAATAATAACGGTATCGGAACTACCCTATGCAACAATAGAACCATGAATCGGTAATCATCCAAGTTTTATTCTATTCATTGAAAAAGAGAGCAGATCTATTACTAGCAATTCGTTAATCAGAGGCTTACCAAAGCCACAAACCAATTGCAACACCTGCTGCACCTCGAGGATGCCGACAATAGCCGGAGTGACCCCGATAACCGGAGGAGCTTGAGTAGCCTTAAAATTCTCGAAATACTCTCTATCAGGATAAAGAGTATTATAATCCACATCAGATGAATAATCAAACACCGCCACCTGACCATGGAATTGAGCTATTGCGCCATAAACATAAGTTTTATGCAACGCCTTACACACATCATTGATAATATAACGAGTAGCAAAATTATCACAAGCATCCACGATATAGTCGTAATCGGCAAATATTTTCTCCGCGTTATTCCTATCCAGGCGGATATTGTAAGTATTGATAATTACATTCGGGTTAAGGTCGTGCAAACGATTGAAAGCGCAATCCGTTTTAGGCATATTCACTTGGGAAGAACCATAAAGCACCTGACGATGGAGGTTGGAAATCGACACTACATCATTATCAATCAAGCCAATAGTACCCACACCTGCAGCAGTAAGATATATGGAAATAGGGGAACCGAGACCACCTACGCCCACGATAAGCACCCTTGTTTGAGAGAGTTTTTTCTGACCATCGATACCGATTTCCGGCAAAGAAATCTGACGAGTATAACGCTCTAAATCAATATTATTCATATACTTTTGCTATTAAGAGAGTAAAAAACGCCTGATGATATAAATATATTAGTGGAATTGGCAATCGAGGCTTACATCCCAATCTTTGAACACCGGTTGCACACCATGTTTTTTAAGAGCCTCCGTCACCTCTACAGCTGTACGAGCATCACTTACTTCGAATTGTTCGAGAGCCTGCGGGTAGCAAGCATAGCCGCCCGGTTCCGTTTTACTCTCCGCGCTCATGGTAGTAACACCGAGAGTACAAATATTATCGCGTAGAGTGCCCGCCTCACGAGTAGAGATACTTATATCGACATCATGGTCGAAGATACGCATAGCGCAAATAGCTTGAACGAGCTCCTTATCACTCATCACTACATTAGGTTGGAAGCCACTTTCCGACGGGCGCATACGAGGGAAGTTAACGCTATATTTAGTTTTCCAATAAGTTTTCTCGAGATATTTAAGGTGGTGCGCCATCATAGTGATATCAGTACGCCAATCTTCGAGCCCGATAAGCACGCCCATACCAATTTTATGTACACCGGCTTGCCCCATACGGTCGAACCCATTGAGACGCCATTCGAAATTAGACTTTTGACCGCGAGGGTGGTAAATCTTATATCTTGCGCCATTATAAGTTTCTTGGAAGCAGATAACGCCATTAAGTCCATGTTTAACCAGTTCGGCATACTCCTCGGCAGCAAGGGGCATCACCTCTATTTGCAGGTTACTGAAATATTTTTTAGCGATATCCAGAGCGGTAGCGAGATAAGGCACGCCGGCCTTAGCGGGATTTTCTCCGGTTACGAGTAATAGATTTTCAAACGGAGAAAGCTTTTTAATAGCTTGATATTCTATCTCCATCTCCTCGGGAGTAAGGATAGTACGTTTGATTTTATTAGCCGAATTAAAGCCACAGTAAATACAACCATTAGCGCAAGAATTCGTTAAGTATAGCGGGATAAACATAGAGATAGTTTTACCGAATCTCTCTTGCGTATATTTTTGGCTAAGCTGAGCCATAGTTTCGAGATAAGGCTCGGCAGCCGGGGAGATAAGAGCTTTGAAATCTTCGATATCAAGGTGTTGACTAGAGAGGGCCCTTTTCACATCGGCATCCGTTTTCGACATAATTTGCTCGGTAGTCTCCTCCCAACTTATTTTAGATAAAACGTCACTAAACATATTAAAAATAATATTAAATAATCACAGCCAACGCAGTCATAAACAGCAACATAACCACATAAGCCTAATAAAACTATAATATGCAAAGGTACAAAAAAAGTACGAACAATAATTTTTCGGCAAAAAAAATAATAACATAAAAAAAATAAGAAGCCAAAACTAAAATAATTCAAAAAAATATTGTAACTTTGTAAAGTGCAAAGCACAAATAAAAAGAAATAACAAAATAGGACAGAGAAAAGCAAAATATTATGAAAAGAGTGATTATTTTAAACATTTTATTACTTATATTCGTTGCATCAACCAATTCACAAAACGACTGTGACATCTCATTACAAGAAGCCCAAAAAGCATATAATGAAAAGAACTACCCCTTAACCAAGATACTCTGCAACCACATAATCTCCAACTGCGGAGAGAATTACGGAAATGTACAAGAGATTTTGCAAGAAATAGAAGAGGCAAATAATCCTTCATTATTTCTCAGCTCCAAAGATATATTTTTAGATTACGATTCCACACAAACTCAAATTTATATTGACAGTAATATAGAATGGGGAATAAAAATATTATTTTCTGACATATTTTCAGTTTCCAAAAAAGACAATAAAATAATAATCAACATAGAAGAAAATAATACACCAACAGCAAGACACAGATACTTTGATGTTATTTCGAAAGATGGATTATTATCAAATAGAGTAAATATCTACCAATTCTCAAAATCATCATACGAAGATACATTACCCAAAATTGAACTAAATAAAAGATTTTTGTTAATTGATAAAACAAAAATATTTTGTTCTGCACACGCTGATACAAACTATATCGAAGTAAAATCTAATTTTCCATGGGATATTCAATATGAAGAACAGTCGACTTTTTCTTTTTCCAGGATAGAAAATAAAATAATGATAATTTCAAAAGAGAACACAACAATAGAATCAATTACAGAACGATTTTTTATTAGGACACTAGACAATAAAATAATTAAAAAAGTAACTATTGTAAAATCAGGCAATACTGAAATTTCTGAACTATCCCCAAAGGCTACAAATAGTAGTAATTATGGAACAAATACTAATTTTCAGAGTAATAAAAATACAGAATTGAAAACAGACAGAACATCTATTTATTGTACCAGCAATGAATCTGTTGAAATAGTAAATGTAAGCAGTAATAAACCATGGGAAATAATCAATGTACAATCATCATTTTTTACCACACAAAAAAATAACAATTCCATTGTTATAACAATACAAAACAATTCAACAAATTTTACCAGATCAGGTACTATAACATTACAAACAGTAGATGGGAAGGAAACTCAAACAATAAATATCACACAAACAGGAATCCCGGCAAGTACAAAATACGACGATACAGAAACAAAAGAGAAAAAGAAAAGAGAATGGCCACAAACTTTCATTCACATAATTATATAATAAAATTATAACATTCAAATCTTGTATCTTTGCATTCTGCAACAACTACAAATTCTTTTTTTACCACGCAATACATCCTGCATTTTTGTGGTATTTCACACTCTATTTTTGTGGTAATTTACACTGCATTTTTGTGGTAATTTACACTGCATTTTTGCTACTATAAGAGCAACGTATTATACCATATTAGCTCTCTTTATACCCTTCAAAACTATCCAATTATTACATCTTACAACACGTTATGACACGTATAGACCAGTTTGAAAATCAACGAATTAAGTGCCATACATTCGCAATCGAAAATAGCAATCGAGAAGAAGAGGTGCGGGTTTCTCTCAACTGTGTATGAGAATGACAATATTGTTCAAAAGGATTATAGCTCGTATTATAAGGTATTCACGACATATAAAGAAGCGAAGTTGTATCAGGGCTACTTACAGCAACAAGAGAATCAAAAACGATTAGTTTTCGAACAGAAGCAAATAACTGATGAAACAGCTGCCCTTAGAAAAGCGGTTAAAGAGCAAAATAGATTTAATAACCAACAACCATCTTTTTCCGTATACTCCTTCTATTGACCCGGAATATCTTTAATGGTAATCACATGTTTGGCTCTTTCTGTTAGCGTATAGTCTCCATCAATGTTATAGGTATTCACATCTCGGTGGATTACTACACCCATATCTTTATTGAATGTCTCGAATTCGGAATACACCTTCACCGATGCTCCTGCATAATCATTCTCTAGTTGTTGTTTATGATACAAAGATACGAATAATAAAGCGAATCACAATAGTGTAGCAAAACACAACGTTCGTTATAGCCATCTAATCTACAACAGTAGAAATTTAATGAAAAGTATAAACGTAGCGAGATGGCACTACCTTAATATTCCTATCTACAACAGTAGAAATTTAATGAAAAGTATAAACAATCGAAGCCACCACCATAATTCGCCATATATCTACAACAGTAGAAATTTAATGAAAAGTATAAACGATACGAAACCGAGATAGTGGAGTGCTAATCTACAACAGTAGAAATTTAATGAAAAGTATAAACCTTTGCGCTCTTCGTAATCGCATATCAAGGATCTACAACAGTAGAAATTTAATGAAAAGTATAAACAGCCGTTATTATTAGTGGCTTTTGTAATGAATCTACAACAGTAGAAATTTAATGAAAAGTATAAACACGTAGAAAGATGTCAGCTAAACAAATTCATCTACAACAGTAGAAATTTAATGAAAAGTATAAACGCCTGTAAGCAGTACATCAGCAGACACAGATCTACAACAGTAGAAATTTAATGAAAAGTATAAACCTTGTATACACCGTTCTTGTGGTTTTCTGATCTACAACAGTAGAAATTTAATGAAAAGTATAAACCTATAGCCACCTCGTCCTTGTCAATAGAATCTACAACAGTAGAAATTTAATGAAAAGTATAAACTTACCATCCGGTAGTCAGTGGGATAGCAAATCTACAACAGTAGAAATTTAATGAAAAGTATAAACTGTGAGGGACTTATAACTCCGGATGGATCTACAACAGTAGAAATTTAATGAAAAGTATAAACCTGCTGCATTAACTAAAAAAATCCGTGATATATCTACAACAGTAGAAATTTAATGAAAAGTATAAACCTATACAAATCGAGTTTTGGTGGAAAAATATCTACAACAGTAGAAATTTAATGAAAAGTATAAACTCTAACTGAGTGCAAAGATAATAATAAATTTTTATATATCAACTACTTATTTCAATATGTTTTGTTATATTATCTAGGGGGATAATAATTAATCTAATCTCAAAATTATATTTAAACTAGTAATATTCAAGATTTTAAAAACAAAATTACAGTAATAAATAACGATATAAAGACCCGGTTTTGTCTGTTAAAAAAATACGACATCAACATCTCGATGAATCGCATTTCCATATTTTTTTAATTTTACAGATGATACGTCAAAAATAATTACACTATCACCACCACAAAATTTTTTTGAATATTTTTCCTCAATGATAACAACTATATTATCTAATACTCTTTGTGTATTATTAACTTCATAAACAGAGTATTGTAAACGTATAGCACCATTCTTTGTCAACATTTTTGAAAATTTGTTTCTTAATTTATCATCACTAATATCGTAACTAATCACTAACATTTCTATATTTTAAATAAAGGATAACACAATATTGATTTCTTTCCCATAAAACACTTATAATATGATTGAATGTATTTAAATATCTCTTTTTTATATGGAATTAAAGCATTAAAAAAAACCGAACAATAATCATAGTTTTTCTCATATTTTAATCTATATTCTCCCTTAATTAATGTAAAATCACTATTTGAAAATTGATTCCTATTCCATGCAATTCTAATAGCCTTATCTATTATAGGCCTAAATGGTTCAACAATATCACATACCAAAGATTTTCTTTTATACCACATTCTATGATATACTCCGACATAAATATCAAAGCCAAACATTCTAAGAAAACATTCTAAATAATTAAACAACATAGTATAACCAATATCTAATGTAGTATTTAATGGATCGCATTTTGTTCTCGGTTTTCTTTGGCCCCAATTAAAATCCTTATAATAAACTTTAAAATACAATTTAGCCGCCAATCCTTCTATACCCATCAATGATTCATATTCTGAAATATTGGATATATTAAGCAACATGTCATTTAAATATTTAATAGTATCTAAAGTTAAATTATCCTTACATCTAGTATCTTTTAACACTTGAATTTGATTAACAATTTTATTAGTCACTAACACCTTTGCTATTGAAATATCATCTTTACTAAACTCATATTGTTTTTTACGCAATAAAAAATTTGCTTCAGCAAAATTTGCCCAATAAAAAACCGGACGAAAAGAAAGCTTTAAAACTACTAATGCTATTCCATATTTATGACATTTTTCTATTAATGGAGTAGTAATTCTTATATGTCCAATAATAAATAAAGCTAGTATTTTCTGAAAAGGCAATTTGGTTAATGTTTTGGTTTTATCACTATCTTCGATATGTTCTTCTAATAACAATTCTCCATTAACCACTCTTATACTTCTTTTTTGAATACAATTTATGACAAAAATTGTTTTATACTCAACATCTTTATGTGTAAACATTTTCCTCTATACTTTTTTCACATATATTACAATATATACAATGATTACATTTATTTTTATTCAAATACCACCCAGGGTCTTCAGGATTGAATTTTTTGAATTTGTCTATAAACATCTCAAATTCTTTAATTTCTTCCTCTGTTGGCTTACTAATTGGAATCATTTTATTTGTAGATATTTCATAAAATGCAAGTTGATCTACCTCGTATCCCATTTCTTGCAAACAAAACATTTGAGCCCAAAGCTGATAAACTTGACCTCTATAAATATTTGATATACGATTTTTCCTTTCGATTAATTTTTTTTCTTTCTTCTTGTAAATATCAATTTTTCCTATCAACCCATATTTTTCTGAATACACAGAAAGAGAAATAATATCATTTGATAAAGTACTTGCCTTTTTATTATCAATAGATTCATGTGCAATCTTCCCTTTAACTTGAGGTGAAGCATGATACAAACTTTCATCCGCATCCATATAAATATTATGTAAATATATGGAATACGGACAAAAGATAAAATCATTCAGAGTCGATATAGAAATGTATTCAATCACTTTATATTTGATTTATTTTGAACAAATTGCAACCATTGTAAGTTTGTAATTCTTAAATCAGGTCTATTTGTTTCAGATTTTCGAATTCTATCTAACAATATTAGACCTTTTCTAGCTATATTAAAGGCACCATTAGCATCGGCATCTTTAGGTAGTGTATCATCACAACTTCTACTATCATAAAATACTCCATTATTGGATACAGGGGATAGCAAATAGTCAACCTCTGAATTAGCAATACTATTTCTTAACTGCAATAATAACTTCATCAATGACATTAATTGTTCAAAATGTTTTTTATCCTTCAAACAACAAATAGAATCTTTTAAATTTCCATTAATATCAATATTACACTCTTTAAAAATGTTTTTAAATTCTTGTGTAAGATTAATTTCTTTACTATCCCACTTATTAAATTTTTCTTCATTACGATAAGTTTTTATTCTATTTCCATAAGAACATAGTGTCCATTTAGTTTTAATTCCTTCTAATTTTACATTAAAATTTTTGTAATCAAACACAAACTCAAACCAATCCTTATCAGCATTATATCTAATCTTTTCAAATTTTGAAAAGAATGTTTTTGCATTTTCAACACTTGTATATCTAGTATCTAACATATTTACGAAACCGGTTATAGGATCAATTTTACTTGTATTCCAGGCTGGAATATAAAACAAGAAACCACTTTGTTTGCCTAGTTTTTTAAAACTATCAAATTTACTAGTTAATTGATATGCATGTAAAACTCCACCTACTGAATCTGGATTATATTGCTTAAATACTAGATAATTTAATTTATCTATCAATTTTTTTTCAAATTGCTCATAAACATTTTTCTCAATTTTTTGTCTTCCCTTTATAAAGCCCATATTTAAATCTTCTAAAACAACAATAGCTTTATATTCCACCATCATTTGTGAAATAATATGGACTATCTGACTTAAATATCCTTCTTTTAAATCTTTAATATTATCCAATTTTTTCCAATTCTTACGGGCTTCTAATCTATCACCTTCCCTTTCTGATAACAAATCTTTATAATTTACATTTCCATACTTATGATTAATATCATTTAAAGTCATCTGTTTAACAATATTACCTTTTAAATCAATCATAGAAAGATATAACAAATGACGTTCACCTCTATCAATTCCAATAATATGTTCTACTCCATTATTCTTAATAAACTCAATTACATAATCATTGATGTTATCTCTACCAAATGACTTAAAATTCAAAGTAATAGGAACATGAAATTGGAATTTGTCAAGTGTATATCTACGATCCTTGATTATATCATACTCAAAATTACTTTCACTTTTTAAATTACCTTTATTTTTATTTTTTAGCGGAATATTAGCTTTATGTACTATTATATTATCTTGCTGAATACTTCGTTTTCTATAGAATACTTCAGCTTGACCATTTAATTTGTATACAACATCCTTTAAATTTCTCTCATCAAACAACATTTTCCAATACAATGTATGTAAATTTGGAGATCCATTACTAAATTCAGAAAAATCTTTGTTCCATATTTGAAAGAGGTATAATTTTCCTTCATTAACCAACTTATCAATATAATCAACTGAAATTTTTTGGAAAGAAATACTATAACCTTGTTGCTCTACTTCTTTATAAAAATCATCAATTCCTTCATATTTTGATGTTTCCGAAAATTTGAAATTAAATTTACTCCAATCTTCATGTTTTTGAATTGACGTTTTAAAAAAATCAATCAAATTCCTACAATCATCAATATTAAAATTTGAACTAGTTTTTTTATGGGTTCCTTTTTTATATGCATCCATAATATCCTTTGATGGTGCAAAATACTCTATTCTAGAATTTGAAAAAAATACTTTTGGCAACATTTTATTTGGCCCTGGCAACAATTTATAAATCATCTTCTCAAAACATTCACCTTCATGTGACATTATTTCTTCAAATTCATGATTAAAGTTTTTATCCATAATACCTAAATAATATTGATTATTTTTTCTTAAAATAATTGCTGTATTATCAGGTTCTTTATTAAGATCCCAACCGTTCAATAAAGTTGAATTTTCAAAATTTAATTTTATTTTTTCTGTATTATATGGTTTCCTTGTCAACCAATTACGTACTCTATTATACAACAAAGTGATATTATCCAACTTAATCCAAATATCACTTAATAGATTATCAAACTCTTTATCTTTATCTATTTCATCACCATTTCCTAAAAGTGGTTTAATAAAATGTTGTAATTCTTTATAAGCATCTAATAAATTTTTTATTTTTATTATTGCTTCATCTGATTGATTTAAATCAGCATATTTACTAGCAAATACATTTTGTACTTCATTAATACAAGTCTCTATTTTAGAAAATAGATTGATTGTTTGTACAGATTCATTATCAACAGCTCCTAAATTACTAAAATATTTTTCAATTAAATTATCTTCACCTGTAACATGATTTAAATAATAAAGAGAAAAACTCTTTCTTAATTTAAACAACTTATCTACTCTTTCATCAAACAATTCAGGATTCTTTTTTTCCTTGATTGTTTTTGTATTAGCAATTTCTCTCGCAATATCTTCTTTAATTTTTAAAGAATATTCATCATATCTTCCAAATATTACTTGAGATATATTAGTTAACCCCAAATCATTTTTTATAAAGATTTTTTTTAAATCATATTTATTCAAATTTTGAAGAAGATATTTTAAACCATTATCTCCAAACAAAGAATCATTAACATAACTAATAAAATTGACAACTGAATTAACTAAATCATTATCAGAAGAAAAACCTTCATCTAACCATGATAATTGAACTCTATCACTCAAGATCATTTTATACAAAGGTTTTAATAATGGCAAACGAACATCTTTATGCTTTTGATTATATAAATTAATATATTCATTTAAACCTTTAATTTTTGTTCCATCTTCTAAAGTCCTACCACCTAAAACTTCATTATACTTATCAATTTGCTCTTGAGTTAAATTTCTAAAATAATATTTTATTGAAAAAATATCATTCAAAGAACAAATATCTAAATTCAACTCTTGTTCTATTTGAGAAAAATTATTAGAAACTTCACTAACTTGCAATTTTTTAAAAGATAAAATATTGGCACAAAATATTGGAAGATTCTCATTTACCAACCTATAAGCAATTGATGTAGATTTTTCCTCATCAGAATACATATTTTTTCTATTTTCATGAAAACCAGTAAAATAAGTCGTAAATTTAGCAAATTTACCGATCAATTCTTTGTCTTTTGTATCACTATATACATTAGGTAATATTTGTGTAAATAACTCTTTTTTAAATAAAGGAATTTCTTTTAATCTATTATTAAATTGATTAACTATTATTTTACGCAAATCAATTACTATTTTTTTTAAATCTTCCTCTTCTTTTTCACTCTTATTATTTTTTTGAATTAATTCAAAATATGAATTTATTTGTTCTTGAAACGAAACCAAATCTTCTTCTTTAAAATTTTGCGAAGAAAGTGATTCTGTAATAAATATTTTATGATAATCATCTATCATTCTTTTTACCAATTTATAATCTTCACTCCTTTTAATATCAGAAGCTATAATCCCTTTTTTCTCAATATTTTCCAAAGTTTTACCTATTGGTTTTAATTCAAAACGTAATGTTTTGCTCAAAGGATACAATCCCGTAAAGTCTAAATAACTATTCATATTATATATAATTTAAA
>SAMEA3663028__coassemble_36_pt1 | contig 118941 bp, 94 predicted proteins | sample SAMEA3663028__metabat2_high_PE_039 | metagenome-assembled genome bin SAMEA3663028 (sample SAMEA3663028) | pig gut metagenome | biome: pig gut; feature: pig-associated habitat; material: faeces | place: France | collected 2012 | reverse complement strand
TGAGCTATTCTTCAAATTTTGTCACTAATTTTGCAGTTGCTTGTTGAGAGTAGGGGAGGAAATAATGGTCCGTTGTTGTGGATTATATAAAATAATATTATTACCTTTGCATATTATTTGTGTAATAAAAATCAAGATTATGAAGAAATTAGTTTTATTGTTTTTCAGTGTTTTATGTGTAGTAAATATTTCTGCTACTACACTTATGTCTCCTAATCAAAAACTTAAATTGATTTTTGATATCAAAGATAGTGTGCCGGTTTACTCCCTTTTGTTTAAGGATAAGGCTGTAGTTGAGCAAAGTATTATGGGTTTTGACTTATATGATGGTCCGGACCTCAGTACCGGTTTTGTAATATCAGAGGTAAAATTTTCTGAATATAACGATTTTTGGACTCCCGTTCTCGGTCAGTATGACACTATTTACAACCGTTGTAATGCTTGTTTGGTTTCTTTAAAACAACCATCTACCGGGCGTGAAATGAAAATTGAATTTCGCCTTTTTGATGAGGGGCTCGGTTTTAGATATATTTTCCCGCGTCAACCGGAATTAGCATATTTCCGTATTTTTAAAGAATTGACTCAATTTGCAATGTCCGGCGACCATACAGCCTTCTGGATTCCGGGCTCTTTCGATACGAACGAATATTTTTATTATACCACAAAGCTCTCTAAAATTAATGCGGAAGAGGGTGATGGTAGAGGCATCTCTACTCATAAGGTGTTTGATAAACGCGGGGTGCAAACTCCACTTATGATGAAAACTTCCAAGGGCTTATATATCAATATTTTCGAAGCTGCCCTTGTGGATTATCCCGCAATGGCGTTGATATATAATAAACGTAAACAGACTTTTGAGGCTGCTCTTGCTCCGTCTCCGATAGATAGTATTTCCGCTTTTATGCAAACCCCTTGTAATACCCCTTGGCGTACTGTTATGGTTACTGAAAAGGCTGAAGATATTCTCGCTTCCAATATGATTTTAAACCTTAATGAGCCTTGTAAAATATATGATACCGACTGGATTAAACCAATGAAATACGTTGGAATATGGTGGGAAATGCATGTGCCGGGACGTGGCTCTTGGAATTATGCCGATGAGCCGAATATCAAACTCGCCGACACCGATTGGAAGAGTTTAAAACCTAATGGCCGCCACTCTGCTAATACCGAAAATGCTAAGAGATATATCGATTTTGCCGCTAAACACGGTTTTGATGGTGTGCTCGTTGAAGGCTGGAATGTCGGTTGGGAGGATTGGTCAGGAAATTGGAAAGAGGATGTGTTCGATTTCGTTACTCCTTATCCGGATTTCGACGTTTATGAGGTTTATCAATATGCCGCACAACGTGGTGTGAAGATGATTATGCACCACGAAACGTCCGGAGCTGCTTCAAATTACGAACGCCATATCGATGAAGCTTTCGACTTTATGAAGAGATACGGATATCCGGCAGTGAAAACAGGTTATGTGGGTCGTATTATTCCTCGCGGAGAAATGCATGACGGCCAATGGATGGTAAATCACTATAACAGAGTGATTGCAAAAGCTGCCGATAAGCAAATAATGGTAGATGCTCATGAGCCGGTTCGCCCTACAGGTCTCTGCCGTACTTATCCTAACCTCCTTGCTTGCGAAGCTGCTCGTGGCAACGAATTCAATGCCTGGAGCGCCGGAAACCCTCCTGAGCACGAAACAATCCTCCCTTTTACTCGCCTCCTTGGCGGCGGTATGGATTATACTCCGGGTATTTTTGAAATTAAAATGGAGCATTACCAACCGGGTAACCCTTGTCAAGTGCATACTACCATTGCAAAACAATTGGCTCTGTATGTGACTATGTATTCTCCTTTGCAAATGGCTGCCGATCTGCCGGAAAATTACGAGAAATACCTCGATGCTTTCCAATTTATCAAGGATGTGGAATGCGACTGGCAAGATACTAAAATACTCGAGGCTGAGCCCGGTGATTATATTACCATAGCTCGCCAAGGTAAAAAGTCGGGAAATTGGTTTGTTGGTGCTATTACTGATGAAAATGCTCGTAAAGCTAAAATCGATTTCGATTTTCTTGACCCAAAAACAAAATATGTGGCTGTAGTCTATTCCGACGCTCCCGATGCCGATTGGAAAGCTAATCCTAAAGCTTATGAAATTAATACTTATATCGTTACAGATAAAAGTTCCGCTAAAATTAAATTAGCTCCCGGCGGTGGTTGCGCCATCTCTATCAGACCTGCTACAGATGAGGATTTGGAGAAAAAATATAAAAAATTATAATTTGAATAATCTCTTTTGCCCGAAAAAACTTTTCGGGCAAAAGACTTTTATTATATCGTAATATGTTAAAAAATAAAAAGATAGTATTAGGAATTTCCGGCGGAATAGCTGCCTACAAGTGCGGCGAATTGGTGCGTCAATTAATCCAAGCCGGTGCGGAGGTGAGAGTGGTGATGACTAAGAATGCTCAACAATTTATTACTGTTGTTACTCTTCAAACTCTCTCTCGAAACAAAGTATATACCGAAGTTTTTGAGCCTGTCGGAGTGTGGAATCCCGAACATGTGTCACATAGCGATTGGGCGGATGCTATGATTGTTGCACCGGCTACTGCAAATATCATAGGTAAATTCGCTTCCGGTATCGCTGATGATGCCCTTTCTACTACATTCCTCGCCTTTGATAAACCTGTCTTCATTGCTCCGGCTATGAACGATAAAATGTATTCTCACCCTATTGTGCAGGCAAATATGGATAAATTAAAATCCGTAGGGGTGACTTTTATTGAACCTGCTTATGGTGAGCTCGCTTGCGGTGCTGTTGGAAAGGGTAGAATGGAAGAGCCGGAAAATATCGTTGAGTTCTTGAATAATACAGATTTTTAATAAGATAAATATGAAAATATTGATTACTGCCGGGCCTACTTATGAGCGAATCGATCCCGTACGCTTTATAGGTAACTACTCTTCCGGTAAAATGGGTTATGCCATTGCCGATGCTTGTGCCGATGCAGGTCATGAGGTTACCCTTGTTTCGGGCCCCGTGCAAATAAAACCTGTAAACCCTAATGTGATGGTAGTTAAGGTAGAGTCTGCCGCTCAGATGCTCGATGCCGTAATGAAGTATTTTCCCGCTGCCGACGGTGCTGTGCTTTGTGCCGCTGTAGCCGACTTTACCCCTATTTCCGTTGCTGATAAAAAAATTAAACGTGAGGGGGATAATCTGGTTATAGAACTGAAACCCACTGCCGATATCGCCGCTACTGTCGGAAAAGCAAAAAAAGATAATCAGTTCCTTGTCGGTTTCGCCCTCGAAACTAACGATGAAGAGGCCCACGCTATCGATAAGATGAGAAGAAAGAATCTCGATTTTATCGTATTGAACTCATTGAACGACAAAGAGGCTTGTTTCGGATATGATACCAATAAAATTACTATCATACGTAATACCGGCGAGATGAAACGATTCCCTCTTAAGTCGAAAAAACTCGTTGCCCTCGATATCCTTAACGAAATTAACTCTATATGCATAAAATAATCTCTATTCTTTTAGCCTCGTTTTTGTCTATTACGTTGTGCGCTCAAGAGCTTAACTGTACTTTTACCGTTAATGCTCCTTCTGTGACGGATGTCAATAAACAAGTGTTCTCTACATTGCAAAGTGCAGTGACTGAGTTCCTTAACAATCAAAAATGGACCGAGCTCGTATATGCGGATAACGAGAAAATCAGTTGTAATTTCGTGCTTCTGGTTACTTCTGTCGAGAATGATGTGTTTACTTGTGAATTGCAAGTACAAGCCACTCGCCCGGTTTATGGCACTTCATATACTACCGGATTACTAAATACTCGCGATAAAAAGGTGATTTTTACTTATAGAGAGTTCGACCCTATCGAGTTAAATACCTCAAGTTACGACTCAAACCTCACTGCAGTGCTGGCTTATTATGCCTACTTGATTATTGGTCTGGACCTCGACTCTTTCTCCCGCTTGGGCGGTACCGCCGCTTTTACTGCCGCAGAACAAATTGTAAACTCTTGCCAATCAAGAACTAATGATGCGGAAACTGCCGGCTGGAAAATGGCTTTCGCCGATAATAGCACAAGATATTCTCTTATCAATGATATCATGAACGATAGCTTCTCAGGTTTGCGCGATTTCTATTATGTTTATCATCGTCTCGCACTGGATAATATGGCAAAAAATGTGGATAATGCAAGAGCTAAAATAGCCGAAAATATCTCTATCCTTAGAGATATGAATCGTAAATATCCGGGTGCCGCCTTTATCAATGCATTTCTCAATGCTAAAAATGATGAGTTGATTAATATCTTTTCAAAATTCGGCACCTCCGAAGAGAAGAAAAATGTGCATGAAATACTTGTTGCTGTAAATCCTACCCTTGTGGAGAGATATAACCTTATTTTAGAATAATTACCAATGCTAAAACATCTATATATTAGTCAATTCGCCATTATTGATACTCTAAATCTCGATATACGGCCGGGTTTTAATGTCATTACAGGGCAAACCGGTGCCGGAAAATCGATTATTATGGGGGCTCTTGCCTTGGTTATGGGCGATAGAGCTGATTATAAGGCTATTAGAAGTGGCGCAAATAAATGCGTTGTCGAGGCACTTTTTGATGTCTCTTCCGGCAATTTGAAATCTCTTTTTGATGAACTCGACCTCGACTATGCCGATGAATGCACTATTCGTCGCGAAATTACCTCCGCAGGTAAGTCCCGCGCTTTTATTAATGATACCCCCGTTAATCAACAGCAATTGCGCTCTGTTACTTCTCATCTTATTGATATTCACTCACAACACGAAAACCTTCTCCTTAATAATTCGCTATTTCAACTGAAGGTTGTGGATGCCGTTGCTCGTAATACTTCGCTTTTATCTGATTATAAATCCGCTTTTAATCACTATTCCGAAATAAAAAAACAACTTAATACTCTTCTGGAAAATGCCGAAAAATGGCTCGCTGAAAAGGATTATAACCAGTTTCAGTTTAACCAACTTCATGAAGCTGATATTCGTGCTGATGAACAAGCGGAATTGGAGGCGGAACTCGAGAAACTTTCTCATATCGAGGATATTAAATCTGCCCTCCAAGTGGCGGATGCTATACTTTCTAATGATGATGCCGCTATTGCTCAACTCAAAATAGCGGAACAAAACCTTGGAAAAATAGCAGATTTCGATAAGGATTTTGCCGATATTTATGGCAGGTTGAGCTCCGCAATCATCGACTTAAAAGATGTTGCCGCCGATGTAAGCAGTGCTTTTAACAATGCGGATTACGACCCGCAACGTAAACTCCTGGTTGAAGAAAGATTGAATACGATATACTCTTTACAGCACAAACATAATGTCAATTCTTGCGAGGAATTGATTTCTATATATAATGCTTTTGCCGAAAAATTGGCCCGTATCGACTCTTTTGATGATGATATCAAGGCGTTACAAATGCAACTAAAAGAGGCGGAAAAAGTGATGATTACTGCCGCTGATGCCCTCTCCGCTTCCCGCCTTTCTGTTAAAGATTTAATAGAAAAAGAGCTTAGAGAAAAACTCGTTTACCTCGGTATTAATAACGCTAATGTTGAGGTAAATATCTGTAAAGCTGACAATTATACTGTAAACGGACATGATGAGGTGTCGTTCCTGTTTTCCGCTAATAAGAATGCTCCTCTTCGCCCTATCGCCTCTATAGCTTCCGGCGGTGAAATATCTCGTGTAATGCTGGCTATTAAATCGCTGATAGTTAAAACAAAAGATATCTCTACTATTATTTTTGATGAGATAGATACCGGTGTGTCCGGTCTCGTAGCACAACGTATGGGTGAGATGATGAAATCTTTATCATCTGATATTCAGGTGATTGCTATCACTCACCTGCCTCAAATCGCCGCTAAAGGTACTACCCATTTTAAGGTTTATAAGGTGGATGATGACAAAGATACTTTATCAAAAATCATCCCTCTTAACGATGAACAACGATTATTGGAAATAGCGGAAATGCTTTCAAGTGAAAATCCTACTCAAGCTGCTGTCAATGCCGCTAAGGAATTATTATTAACAGATAAATAACTATTTTATATATGTTTGCAGCAGAAAATCTGACAGTAGATTTTACCGGAACTCCATTATTCGAAGACATCTCTTTCCTTATCAATCCGAAAGAAAAAATTGCCCTTGTTGGTAAAAACGGGGCAGGTAAGTCTACGTTGCTGAAAATTTTTGCCGGCTTACAACAGCCTTCTCATGGTAGGGTAGTGATACCTAAAAACGCCACCATCGGCTATTTACCACAACATTTGCTTGTAAAGGACGAGAAAACGGTACTTGAAGATGTTAAGAGTGCTTTTTCTAAACTCCTTGACACTCAAGCTATTCTGGATAAGCTCAACAACGAACTCGCCTCTCGTACCGACTATGATTCGCAAGAATATAATGATATTATCGAGGCCGTTGCCATGTATAATGAGCGACTTTCTATTATGGGAGCGCATAATATGATGGGGGAGATTGAGAAAACTTTATTGGGGCTTGGCTTTCTGCGTACTGATTTCGACAGAAATACTTCGGAATTTAGTGGCGGTTGGAGAATGCGTATTGAATTGGCTAAAATCCTCCTTTCCCATCCCGATATCCTGCTTCTTGACGAGCCTACAAACCACCTCGATATCGAGTCAATACAGTGGTTGGAGCAGTTCCTCGCTTCTTCATCAAGTGCCCTCTTGCTCGTCAGTCATGATAAAGCCTTCCTCGATGCGGTAACTTCTCGTACTATCGAAATTTCACTTGGCAGAATTTATGATTATAAGGCAAATTATTCCAAGTATTTGGAATTGAGAGCGGAACAGCGTGAACAACAGTTGAGAGCTTTTGAAAATCAGCAAAAAATGATTGCCGATACCGAGGATTTTATAGAGCGTTTCAGATATAAAGCCACGAAGGCTGTACAAGTGCAAAGCCGTATTAAGCAACTGGAAAAATTACAACGTATTGAAGTGGATGAAGAGGATAACTCCGCGCTTCGACTAAAATTCCCTCCCGCACCTCATAGTGGCGTACTCCCTGTTGATATCGAGGCACTTACAAAAAAATACGACTCCTTACTCGTTCTCGAAAATATAGATATGCAAATTTCTCGTGGCGAGAAAGTGGCTTTCGTCGGTAAAAATGGTGAGGGTAAATCCACTCTCGTTAAATGTATTATGAATGAGGTGGAATATAGTGGTAAATTAAAGTTAGGTCATGGTGTAAAAATAGGCTATTTTGCTCAAAATCAAGCCTCTTTGCTTGACGAAAATCTTACCGTTTTCGAAACTGTAGATTATGCCGCCGTGGGGGATATACGCACTAAAATACGGGATATTCTCGGTGCTTTTATGTTCGGTGGTGCCGCTTCTGATAAAAAAGTCAAAGTGCTCTCCGGTGGCGAACGTAGTCGCTTGGCTATGATAAAATTACTCCTTGAACCGGCAAACCTTTTAATCCTCGATGAGCCTACAAATCACTTGGATATGCGCTCTAAAGATGTGCTTAAAGAGGCTATCCGTGCTTTTGACGGCACCGTTATCCTCGTCAGCCACGACAGAGATTTCCTCGATGGGCTCGTTAATAAGGTCTATGAGTTTGCTAATCATAAGGTTAAACTGCATCTCGGCGGTATTAAAGAATTCCTCGAAGAGAAGAAAATTGATAACCTTAAGGAGATAGAGCGACGTGCCGTTACTACTGAATCTAAGTCGTCGGATAATGCCCCTTCAGAGAATAAATTAGCATACGAAGCAAGGAAAGAACTGTCTAAAAAAATAAAGAAAATAGAACGCTCTATTGCAGATACCGAAAAGGAAATAGAACAATTGGAAAATTTATTGGCTGATATTGAAGCTAAATTTGCAGAAGGTAATTCTTCGGAATCTCTCGTAAAGGAATATAATTCAAAAAAACATCTGCTCGACCAAAAAATGTATGAGTGGGAAATCCAAAATGAAGAGATAGAACAGCTTAAGTCTATGTAGTAACGTAGTGTATAAAACTTTTTTGAGTAAAAAAATAATGTCTGAAAAACAACTTCCACAGCTATTTATAGAGCAGATAAAAACTCTTTTTCCTGATGATTATACCGCTTTTTTAGATGCTGTTTCACTCCCTCCGGCTGTCAGTATTCGCCTGAAAAAGGGGGTCAGTACGGACATTGACGATATCGTGCCGTGGTGTAAGTCAGGTAGATACTTGTCCGGAAGACCACAATTTACTCTCGATCCGCTTTTCCATGCCGGTAATTATTATGTGCAGGAGGCTTCTTCGATGTTCCTCCTCTTTGCTCTTGAGAAATATGCCTCAAGCGATGCACTCGTTCTTGACTTGTGTGCGGCTCCGGGCGGAAAGTCTACTCTTATCAGTGATTTCTTAAATAAAGATGGATTCCTTATTTCTAATGAATATGTGCCGCAACGCGCTAACATCTTGGCGGAAAATATATTGAAATGGGGAAACCCTAACTGTGCCGTTACCAATGCTTCCTCTCAGCAATTTGCAAAACTAAAAGGCGTTTTCGACGTCGTTGTTGTTGATGCCCCTTGCTCTGGCGAGGGTATGTTTCGTAAAGATGATGTCGCTATTGATGAGTGGAGCCTCGATAATGTGCATAAATGTGTTGATCGACAACGTGAAATTCTTGCTAATGCTTGGCAATGCCTGGCGGAAAATGGTATCCTTATTTACAGCACTTGTACTTTTAACGACCTTGAAAATGAACGTAATGTAGAGTGGCTGATAAATGAATTTGATGGCGAATATTTGCCTTTGAATCCTGATGATTCCTGGGGTGTAACGGTTACTGATTTCGGATGCAGATTCTTGCCTCATAAAGTGCGTGGTGAAGGGTTCTTTATCTCTGTAGTTAGGAAAAAATCTGAATGCTCCACTATTAATATAAAGAGCATTAAACAGTTGCCCCCTTCTTGTAAAAATGCCCTCGAATGGGTAAATAATCCCGACAGGTATAAGACTATCGTGGAGAATAATGTGGTTTATGCTGTAGATAAAGATTATTACCCATTGATAACGAATATGATGTCAGGCAATTTTAAATTTCTTTCATTTGGTGTGCCCGTTGCTACAGTAATTACCGGTAAATCTTCTTCGCTAATACCTCATCACGCTCTTGCTTTGTCGGAAGAGTTGAAGAGGGATGCTTTCCCTATCGTAAATGTTGATTATAAAACGGCACTCGCTTTTTTGCGCCGCGAAGCTATTGTACTTCAAGGGGTTGAAAAAGGTTTTGTGTGCGTTGCTTTTAATAATGTTCCTCTCGGGTTTGTAAAAAACGTCGGTAATAGATGTAATAACCTATATCCCGAATATTGGCGTATCCGTATGAATATGTCCGATACTGAGTATAAGAGTATTATTTAATTGTGTATAACCAAAAAATTATATATCGTGAATAAATTTTATTTTTTTCTGTTTTGTTTGACTATAACTTTGTTTTCGGCTTGCAACACTACTCAGCAAGGTGTTGATTTTGAACAAGTTGAAAAAGATTTTAACGCTCGTGTGGCAAGTTGGAATCAAGGAGAAAATTTGTTTGCTATTTTCGACACAAAGATGACGGAAGAGCAACGTAAGGCAATGAAATTCTTGTATGCCTATATGCCGATGTGTGATGTTGCCGACTATAGCGGCGAATTTGTGCTTCAAAATGTAGATTATGCCCTTAAAGCCCGCAGAGAAATGCCTTGGGGAGAGTCTATTCCCGACCGAGAATTTATGCACTTCGTTCTCCCTTTTCGTGTGAATAACGAAAATCTCGATAGTTGCCGTATGGTGTTTTACTCGGAATTAAAAGATAGAGTGAAGAATTTATCTTTGTATGATGCTGTGTTGGAAGTCAACCATTGGTGCCATGAAAAGGTAACTTATACTCCTTCCGACTCTCGTACGAGTTCGCCTTTGGCGTCGTTAAAAACAGCCTATGGCAGGTGTGGAGAGGAGTCGACTTTTGCAGTATCAGCTTTCCGTGCAGTGGGCATCCCGGCTCGTCAGGTGTATACCCCTCGTTGGGCTCATACCGATGACAACCACGCTTGGGTAGAGGTGTGGGTCGATGGAAAATGGTATTTCCTCGGCGCTTGCGAACCGGAACCGGTGCTGAACCTCGCCTGGTTTAATGCCCCTGCTTCAAGGGGTATGCTTATGCATACTAAAGTTTTCGGAAACTATTCCGGCCCGGAAGATGTGGTGTATAAATCTTCCAATTTTACCGAAATTAATATTATCGATAATTATGCCCCTTGTTCTACAGTAAATATCACAGTGGTTGATACTCTCAATAATCCGGTGCCCGATGCTAAGGTGGAGTTTAAACTATATAATTATGCCGAACTCTATTCTATTGCTACCAAAATATCTGATGTTAATGGAAAAACTTCTCTTATGGCAGGGAAGGGTGACCTTGTAGTGTGGGCTTCTAAAGATGGTATTTATGGCTTTAAACAGGTCTCTTTCAAAGAAGATGCCGATGTGACTGTAGTGTTGGATAAAGATAAAAACAGTACTTATAGTGTAGAACTGACTCTTGTTCCTCCTGTAGAAAATGCCAATCTACCTGAGGTCACTCCCGAACAACGTGCTGAAAATAACCGCCGTTTTGCTATCGAAGATTCTATCCGTAATGCTTATATAGCCTCTTTTATGAGTAAAGAAGAAATTGCCGAGTTCGCTTTAAAAGAGGGGTTGGAGACTGCTTCGATAGAAAAAATTATTGTGGCTTCTCGCGGTAATTATGCCACTATATGCGACTTCTTAAGCGGATTGATTTCCCCGGAATTAAAACAAGGGGGTATAGAATTGCTTAATACCGTGTCGGCAAAAGATTTGAGAGATGTCTCTTTAGAGGTGTTAAACGACCATATACAACTTAATACCACTCTCTATCCTGACGAAATATTTTCTGAATATATCCGTAATCCACGTGTTGCCAATGAGATGATAACGGCTTATAAGTCTTTCTTTGCCAATGTGGTTTCAGAAGAGCAAAAAGATTCTTTTGTTACAAACCCTATGGCATTGGTCGGCTGGGTAGCTGCAAATGTTATGGTAGATTCGGAATGTAATAAAGGTGGTGCGCCTATTCAACCGATGGGCGTGTGGAAATCTCGTAGAGCAGATGCACTTAGTAGAGATATATTTTTCGTTTCTATGGCACGTAGCCTTGGTATCCCGGCTCGAATAGATATTGTTACGGGTAAGGTACAATTCTATAGCGAGAATAAATTTGTAGATGTGAAATTCTCGGAGTCGGTTACCGTAGAGGTGCCTCAGGGAACGTTAATTGCCTCTTATTCCCCTTCCGATTTTATGCCGGACCCTAAATATTATTACCATTTTACCCTCTCTAAAGTTACAGACGAAGGGTCGTTACGTCTGCTTAATTACGATGAAGAAGAGGTGCCTACTTGGAGCTCTTTATTGAAAAATGGTACTCGCTTGGATTGTGGTAATTATCTGATGGTTTCAGGTACTCGCCTCGCTAATGGTGGGGTGCTCGCCTCGCTGGAGTGCTTTGCTATCAATGAGAATAATACTACAAATGTAGAACTCGTAATGCGAGAAAGTACCGACGATGTACAAGTGATTGGTAATTTCAATTCCGAGTCGAAATACAAGCCTGTCGATTCCGAAACTCCGGTATCTATCCTTTCCACTACCGGTCGCGGTTATTATGTAGTGGCGGTGCTTGGAGTTGGACAAGAGCCTACAAATCACGCCTTGAAAGATATTATTTTGGCTGCTGAAGAATTGGAGAAATGGAATCGTCAGATGATTCTTCTTTTCGGAAGTGAAGAGGAGTATGCTAAATTCCGTTTTCCGGACTTCGAAGGCCTCCCTGATAATATCACTTTCGGTATCGATATCGATGGTGCTATACAAAAGCAGATTGCCGAGGAAATGAAATATAAAAATTCCGATATCTTGCCTATGGTGATTATCGGTGATACCTTTAATCGCGTAGTTTTTGCTTCGCAAGGATATACTATCGGCCTTGGTGAGCAATTATTGAAAGTGATTCATAAGTTGTAAGGTTTTTTGAATAGATTTATTATCAGAGATATAAAAATAAAGGGGGCGACATTTTGTTGATGTCAGCCCCTTTTTTTTTGTGTAAATATTATTTTGTAATAGTTATTCTATAAATTATTTGAAAGTGCTTTTATTGCAGCTTTAACTATGTCAGGGTCTGTGGTTGCTTGTTTGTATTCGTCGATAGTTACCGTGCCTCCCATAGAAACGTCAGGATTTCGATATAGCATTTTGCTATCGTAAGTCGTTCTGCCCGAAAAGTGAAATTCCTTCGCCCCTGTTCGCTCTGCTATCTCTTTGATATTGTTGGGATTAATACCGCATCCCGGCATGATTATTATCCTGTTTTGAGCACATTCTATCAGTTCTTTTATCTCTTCAATGCCGCAGTATGCATTGTTTTTTTGCCCTGATGTCAATATCCTGTTACATCCCATATCAATAATCTCTTCTAAAGCTACTTTCGGATTTCTGCACATGTCAAAAGCACGATGGAAAGTAATGTTCAATCCGTCGGCCTCTTTAATAAGCCTTCTGTTGGCTTTTGTGTCAATATCTCCATGTTTTGTAAGGCAGCCTATAACAATACCGTCGACCCCGGCATTACGTGATGCCTCGATATCGCGAAGCATAATATCTATTTCCGTTTCATTATACAGGAAATCACCGCCGCGAGGACGAATAATGACGTGTAATTTTGTTGTCGTTAATAATTTCCTTGCCATAAGAATTTCGCCAAAGGATGGAGTGGTACCACCTTCAGGAATTCCGGCGCATAATTCCACCCTGTTTGCTCCGCCTTCTTGTGCTCTTAATGCACTGATGGCACTATTGGCACATATCTCTATCTGAAATCTTTCCATTTTTTATTGTTTTACTATCTCAGTTTTCTTTTTATTGTCTGTTTCTCATCCGATGCTTATTCTTTCTTCGGTCCGGATTGCATGGCTCGATATTCCGTTTCTTATCGATTTTATCACCGATGCTTATTCTCTTCTTCGGTCCGGATTTTGGGGCTCGATTTTTGGTTTCTTATCGATTTTATCACCGGTTTTCTGCAAAACTAAGATTTTTTTAATTCTTTTTTTCTGTGCAAAGGTACTAATTTTTTCGGAATAAAGCTTGTATTTCTATTCTTCAAAGAGGCTTTTTGTGTTTTGATAATGATTTTTGAAGTAGTAATCGTTTGATTTATAGGATATTATTTTGTAATAAATAATTTTTTAATTTTTATGTAAAATTTTCTTTGAAATGTTTTGGTGGTTAGAAATATTGTTGTACCTTTGCAACGCTTTCGGGAGAAAGTTAAAAGACCAATAAATTAATTATTCGGGATGTAGCGCAGTCCGGTTAGCGCACCTGCTTTGGGAGCAGGGGGTCCCAGGTTCGAATCCTGGTATCCCGACAAAGAGCAAGTAGTTACTTGCTCTTTTTTTTACTCTGTTTCGGTAGTGTACCCTTTTTTTATTTCATAATTTTTTTCAACTTTTGTTTTAAGCCACTCATTTTTTTTCGGATTCTTACAATGATAGTTGCATACTCTACTCTTTGTTCCTTTTATGTGTATGTTTTTACATAATTATTTTTGTTATTAGATGTTTATACTATAATCTATTGATTTATAATCTTTTATTTTTTTAAAATCGTTATTTGAAAAAATTTTTTCTTTTTTCTTTTGTGGTAAAAAAATATGTTGTACCTTTGCACCATGTAAAGGAGTTAGGGAATGCCGTGAAATTCGGCAACAGTACCCGCTGCTGTAATTCTCGTTGAGTTTTTGCACAAATGTCACTGGGTTTTTCCCGGGAAGGCGCAAAAAGGAGAGATAAGTCAGAAGACCTGCCTCTACGGTAATCGTGTCGCTTTCGGGAGTTAAAGTGTGTCGCTTGTCATATAGCATTTTTTTGAAGCATATTGTATTTGCTCTTTTGCGTTATTGATTACCGTACTTTTTATTCAATAACACGAAAGGGTTTTTTTATGCCTTGTATGTAATAATCCTTTCGTATGACATAAGAATATTAATAACTAAAATTTTATGTAATATGAAAAGATTTTTCTCTCTATTTTTTGTGGCTTTAGTGGCCTCATTTATTGTTGTTAATGCTCAATCTTCGGTTGTTACTTTCGACGATTTTCAATTATCTGCCGAGAGTCACACCTCTTTTACCGACACTACTTTTGTAGATCAAACTACCAATTATTGGACTTCAGGCAATTTTACTTTCTCTACTTATCTTTGGTCGGAATACCTCTTTTTTGGTGGTACAATGCTCTCTAATGTCACCGATACAGCTTTTGATGCGAATGAATATGTAGAACATCAATTCCGTGCTATAGCAGGCCCGATGCATGCCAATGATGTATTTGCCGTATATTATGGTGGAAGCGACACTCCTATCCTTGTGAATAACCCGGAAGGTGAAGTAGTTAATGGTATGTATATTACTAATAATGTGTGGACTTACTCTTCTGTTGTAAATGGAGATGCAATGACTTCCGCTTTTGCTCAAGGAGATTATTTTAAGGTGATGATTATTGGTGAGAAAATGAATGTAGAAGGTACTGATACCACCTATACCGTCACAGATACAATAGATTATTATTTGGCGGATTTCCGTGGCGAGTCTTTGATGGTTGTGAATACTTGGCAATGGATAGATTTGTCCGGTCTTGGTAAAGTAAATAGAATACAATTTGCTTTTGACGGTACAAAAACAAACCAATGGGGACTTCTTACTCCTACTTATTTCTGCTATAATGACTTCAATGCTACACGCCCTGTAGAGACAAAAGTAAATTATGAGTCAATTAATGTTACTCTATATCCGAATCCCGTTTCCGATTATTTGTATATTACCGGTATGGAAGGTACTTGCAATGTGGAGATGTATAGCTTAGATGGTGTATTGGTCTACAAAGGCACTATGAGTAATTTCGGTTCTATTGATGTTTCATCTATGACAAAAGGGGTGTATATGGTTCGCGTTAATGGCGATAAAGGCACTACCGTTAAAAAAGTTATAGTAAAATAATTTGTTATTCGTTTATGTAAAAAAGTTGGGCTTGAGTAGTGATACTCAAGCCCCTTTAGTTGTGTAGGGATCATTTGTCTATCATTATTATTGTTTGCATCTATATCTAATCGACATCAACCTTAGAAAACAATCCCTATATTAAATTGCTTGTATATTGTTTCTTGGCCTACATTGGAAAATTTATTTCCGATATTTATAGGTTATATATCTATCGGATTTCTTTTAATTTCCATTTTTATTTTATCGTAATTTGCACGGTCGAAAGAATATTTGATAGTAGAGTTTTTAGGGAGATTATTTATAGTATTCTCCGTTTTAGAGATAAACAGTCCGGAACTGAGAAGTTTACGTTGGAAGTTCCTTCTGTCTAATTTCTTTTCAAATATTATTTCGTATATTTTTTGTAAGTCCCCTAAAGTGAATTCGCTTTCAACGAATTCTAAAGCTACTGGGTCGATATGTAGCTTATTTCTTAGAGCTGTTAGACCATCCTCTGCTATCTTTTTGTGGTCTAAAATCATCGGAGGTAGATGGTGGAAACTAAACCATTTTGCTTCTATGGCGTCGTTTCCTACGTTAATGTGGTATTTGCTTTTTTGGAGCAGGGCGTAAAAAGTAATGCAAATAACCCTTTCGTTGGGTACTCTGTTTACATCGCTAAAAACTCCGAACTGCTTTAAAAATATCTTGTCGATATTTACCTCTTCCAATAATGCTCTACGTGCGGTATCTTCTGGTGATTCGTTCATCGATGCTAAAGATCCCGGTAGGGCCCATTTCTCTTTGTGGTCGTGAATATCTCTTCTGATAAGTAGAATTTTAATATCTTTTCCGTCAAAACCAAATATAACGCAGTTTACAGTAATCACCGGTCGAGATTGCTGATTCAATACTTCTAATAAGGTTTTCATATTTTAATCACAACGAGTAGTGTTTCAACTTGTTGTGTGTCAAAAACACACATGTTTCGTTTTAGTCTAAAAAATAGTCATGAGTTTTATTTCATGACTATTTTGATATACTTTATATCGTGTATTATTGTAATCTGAATAATACAGGGAGAGTAAACCTACTGGCTACCGGTTTTCCTAATTGTTTTCCCGGTTTCCATTTAGGCATACCTTTGATAAGGCGGATAGCTTCGTTATCTAAAGCAGGGTGTACGCTTCTGAGAATTTTAATATCGGAAATAGAACCATCTTTCCATACTGTAAATTGACAGATAACACGACCTTGTACGCCGTTCTCGGATGCACTTACCGGATAGCGAATGTTGTCTCCGAAGTATTTCATAAGAGCGGTATTTCCTCCAGGGAATTCAGCAGCCTCTTCTACTACCATAAATACCTCTTCTACTTCTTCTTCCACTTTTTCTTCAACTTTTGGCATCTCGTGGAATACTACCACTTCGTCTTTTTTGTCTTCAGAGTTGAAGTCAACACTTTCTACTTTAACGTCATCTTCCACTACTTTAATCTCTTCGATTACGTCAGGAATCTCTTCAGGTTCAGGTGGTGGTGGAGGAGTCTCTTCTTGAATAGTTTGGTCTATTTGAATATCTTCCTCAATGATTTCTGCAACGGTTTGGTTATCGTATATTTCTATTTCCTTGTCTGTATACTCAAAACAAACGTAAATTGCAGACAGAGCAAAAACAAAACCCATCAATAAATAGGTAAGTCTGTGGTTCTCAAGGTTTGCCCCTTTAGATTTCTTTATTTCCATAAATTAATTATCTATTGGTGTTTACTTATTAAAGTCTCTTTTTTTAGCCCTCTTAGATGCCTTTTGATAGAGGCAACTCATCATATTAGGCTACTCTTGAATAGTTGTGCAAATTTACACAATTTTTCTCAATCACAATTATAAAAAACGCTTTTTTTCAAATTATTTTTCCTTTTCTATTTTTGCTATTCTTTATCTATTGGATTTCAGATATTTATCGCAGTTTTAACCATTCGTATTTTTACTTAATTTTTCATAAAACCCTCTGTTTTGCCGGTTTTATTCTTTTTAGATGTTATTTATATTATTCTATTATTACTGCCGTTTAATATATAGTCTGCTTTATTTTTTGTACCTTTGCACTTTGTTAAATACCATATTATATGCAAGAAGAGGTTAAGGTTTTTGGTGCACGTGTGCATAATTTAAAGGATATCGATGTTTCTATACCAAGAAATAAGCTTACCGTTGTTACCGGGTTGAGTGGTAGCGGCAAGTCTTCTCTTGCTTTCGATACTATTTATGCCGAGGGGCAACGCAGATATATTGACACTTTTTCCGCTTATGCTCGCCATTTTATCGGAAATATCGAACGGCCGGATGTGGATGAAATTTCCGGATTGAGTCCCGTTATTGCTATTGAACAGAAAACCACGAATAAAAATCCTCGTTCTACCGTTGGTACGGTCACTGAGATATACGATTTTCTCCGCCTTTTATATGCACGAATCGGTGTGGCTTATAGCTTTATCACCGGTCAGCCTATGATAAAATATACTAACGACCAGATATTGAGCCTTATTTTGTCGGACTATTTCGGAAAGGCTTTGTATATTTTGGCGCCTCTTGTTCGTAATCGTAAGGGGCATTATAAAGAACTTTTTGAATCTGTTAGGAAAAAGGGTTTTATCAATGTGCGTGTGGATGGAGAACTTTGTGAGGTGACCCCGGCAATGAAGATTGACAGATATAAAAACCATGATATAGAGGTTGTTATAGACAAAGTTATCGTAGATGGTAAGGATAATAATCGCCTTTCAAAGAGTATTGCCCGAGCAATGGACATGGGTGATGGAATGCTTATGATTCTTGTAAGAGACTCTCAAGAGGTGCGGTTTCTCTCCAGTCATCTGATGGATCCCTCTACAGGTATCTCTTATAGCGAGCCCGCTCCGCATAATTTCTCTTTTAATTCCCCGAAAGGTGCTTGCCCTAAATGTAAAGGTCTTGGCGTTATCAATAAAATTGATGTGGACAAAATTATTCCGGATAGGAGTTTGTCGATTGCAAAAGGGGGTATTGCTCCGATTGGTAAAGAGAAAAAATCTATTTTCTTCGATCAGATTAGAAATATTCTCGATAAATGGAATGCAGATATAAATACCGCTATCGAAAAATTGCCCGAAGGGTGTGTTGATGAAATTCTTTACGGCTCTACTGACAATTTGTCGGTGCTCTCCTCCGTGCATAATGGGGTGTATAATGCCATTCATTACGAGGGGATAATACATTATCTTTTACTTCAGCAAGAAGAGGGTGAGGAGAATGAGCAACGGTGGAGTGACGTTTTCTTTACTCCTGCCGTTTGCCCTATTTGTAATGGTAAGAGGTTGAATGCCGAGGCTTTAAGCTTTAAAATAGGAGAAAAAAATATTGCTGAATTGAGCGATATGCAGCTCGATGATTTGTATCTTTGGCTTGAAAATATTTCTCATCATTTGAGTGAAAGGGATAATGTTGTCGCTTTTGAAATAATCAAAGAGATACGCACGAGGTTGAAATTTTTGCTCGATGTGGGGTTGGGATACCTCTCTTTGTCGCGCTCTTCAGCTTCTCTTTCCGGTGGCGAGAGTCAACGTATCCGCCTCGCTACCCAAATAGGCAGTCAGTTAGTGAATGTACTTTATATTCTTGATGAGCCGAGTATCGGTTTGCACCAACGTGATAATGTGCGTCTTATCAATTCTTTAAAAGAGTTGCGTGATGTAGGTAATTCGATAATAGTGGTGGAGCATGATGAAGATATGATGCGTGCCGCCGATTATATTGTGGATATGGGTCCCGGTGCAGGGCGACTTGGTGGTAATGTGGTTTTTGAGGGTACGCCCGCTCAGATGCTGAAAACCAACACCACTACTGCCAAATATCTGAACGGGAAACTTTCTATCCCCGTGCCTGATGAGCGTCGAAAGGGGAATGGTAAATGGCTTACTTTGTCCGGCGCTACAGGTAATAACCTGAAAAATATTACTTTGAAAATTCCGCTTGGAATGCTTGTCTGTATCTCCGGTGTGTCGGGTAGCGGTAAGTCTTCGCTTATTAATGCAACCCTCCGCCCGGTATTGACAAGGCATTTCTACCATTCCAAGGAGGAACCATTGCCGTATAAAGAAATTGTTGGATTGGAGAATATCGATAAGGTTATCACTGTCGACCAGCAACCTATAGGACGTACTCCACGCTCTAATCCGGTTACTTATACCGGTATCTTCAATCATATTCGTAACCTTTTCGCATCGCTCCCTGACGCTAAAATACGTGGTTATAAGGCCGGTAGATTCTCTTTCAATGCTAAAGGTGGCAGGTGTGAGGTGTGTAATGGTAATGGATTGAAACGTATAGAGATGAATTTCTTACCCGATGTCTATGTGCCTTGTGAGGCTTGTGCCGGTAAAAGATATAATCGTGAAACCCTTGAGGTGAGGTTTAAAGGTAAGTCTATCGCTGATGTACTCGATATGACCATAAATCAAGCGGTGGAATTTTTTGAGAATATCCCTTCTTTTGCCCATAAACTCAAAGTGCTGCAAGATGTTGGCCTCGGGTATTTGAAGTTGGGCCAAAGTTCCACAACGTTGTCCGGCGGTGAAAGTCAGCGTATCAAATTGGCTGCGGAATTATCCAAACGTGATACCGGACGTACATTATATATTTTGGATGAGCCTACTACAGGATTGCATTTCGAAGATATTAAGGTGCTAATGAATGTGCTCCATAAATTAATAGGAAAGGGTAATACCGTTATCGTTATAGAGCATAATTTAGATGTACTGAAACAGGCTGATTATTTGATAGATATGGGACCGGAAGCGGGTAAAGACGGAGGCTTGATAGTGGCTGAAGGAACCCCTGAAGAGGTTGCTCGTAGGGGCATCGGAGCCACAGCTCCTTATCTTGCTAAAGTGCTTAAGAAATAACTCCCCAATTTATTTTTAGTTGGTTCATTTGTTGTAATTTCTTCTTTAACAATGTGTTTTTGGGGGATGTTAACTCTTCGTCTTCGGCAAGTATGGCTTTAGCAACATTTCTGGCGGTGCTGAGGATGTTGACGTCGCCGGCAAGATTAGCAATTTTTAAGTCGAAAGGCAGACCGCTCTGTTGTAGGCCGTCGATGTCACCGGGTCCTCGTAGCGACATATCGGCTTCCGCTATCTTAAAACCGTCGTTCGTTTCACACATGATTTGAAGTCTTTTTCGGGTATTTTCTGTCAATTCGTATTTCGACATTAGCAAGCAATAGCTTTGGTCGGCACCACGTCCCACTCTTCCTCTGAGCTGATGTAGCTGGCTGAGCCCGAATCGTTCGGCATTCTCTATCACCATAACACTCGCATTAGGCACGTTAACGCCCACCTCTATCACCGTAGTAGCTACCATTATTTTTGCCTCGCCGGAAACAAACATCCTCATAGCCTCGTCTTTTTCCGATTGCTTCATCTTGCCGTGTACCATCACCAATTTGCATTCAGTAAAGATATCGGTGAGAATTTTATAGCCCTGTTCCAAATCTCGTAAATCTATTTTCTCGTTCTCTTGTATCAAAGGATAAACGATATATATCTGACGCCCTTCCGCTATCTTTTTGTGAATGAAGTCGTACACCTGCCCGCGTCGGTTATCGAAGAGGAGCTTCGTAGTTACAGGTTTTCTGCCCGGAGGTAACTCGTCAATAACGCTGACCTCAAGGTCGCCATATACCGTCATGGCAAGGGTGCGCGGTATAGGGGTGGCTGTCATCACCAATACATGCGGTGGAGATACGTTCTTATTCCATAATTTTGCCCGCTGAGCCACTCCGAAACGGTGCTGCTCGTCGATGATAACGTAACCTAAGTTAGAGAAATTTACATTCTCCTCTATTAGCGCATGTGTGCCTATGATTATCTGTATTTTTGCGTTGCCCAGGTCATTTAATATCTCTTCTTTTTCTTTCTTTTTTGTACTTCCGGTCAGTAATTTCACTGTTATGCCAAGCGGTGCTACCAAAGAGCTGATGGTGTCGTAATGTTGATTGGCGAGTATTTCTGTCGGTGCCATAATGCATGCCTGATAGCCGTTATCCAGAGCAATTAATGCCGTCAGTAGAGCTACTATCGTTTTGCCACTGCCTACATCGCCTTGTAGCAATCTATTCATTTGTATGCCACTACGCATATCGTTGCGTATCTCTTTTATCACTCTTTTTTGTGCATTTGTCAGTGGAAAAGGCAAATATTTGTTGTAAAACTGATTGAAATAATCACCTATTGTGGAGAAAATATAGCCTCGATATTGCCTGCTTCTGTGCTGTGATTGATAGAGCATCGACAGCTGTATGTAAAAGAGCTCTTCAAATTTCAGCCGCGCTTCCGCTATCTTTAATGCCTCAACACTTTTAGGAAAATGGATGTTTTTTATCGCCTGCTCCCGGCTGGTAAAATGCATCTTTTCTATCATATATTCCGGTAGAGTTTCCGGTATTAATATATTGTTGTTGAATAAAATAGAGTATATGTATTTTCGAATATTGTCGGAACTGAGATAGTTTTTTTTCATCTTGTCCGTGCTGTTGTACATCGATTGTATTCCGGTAGATCGGCGTAAATTCATATCGGAATAGAGCTCAATATCCGGGTGCGCGATATTTATTTTCGACCCGAAACGATTCGGTTTCCCAAAAACAATATATCTCGTTCTCGGTTTGATGTTCTTCTCTATGTATTTAGTGCCTTTAAACCATACCAACTCTATTGTGCCGGTGCCGTCAGAGAATGTAGCTGTCAATCTTGAAGCTCGCCCTTCTCCTACATATTCAAATTGAATTATCTCTCCTATAATCTGGATGTAAGGCATCTTTTCCGTACATTCCGAAATGTGGTAGAATTTGCTGCGGTCGACATGCCGATAGGGGAAATAATTTAATAAATCCTCTATCGTAACTATTTGAGCTTCGGCAGTTAATACCTCTCCTCGCTTGTAACCAATGCCGGATATGGTGTATATGGGCGAACTTAATTCCACTTTATTGTTTGTTTATTACAGTACAAAGGTAATAATTTTCTTTGATATTTCATTTATTTACGGAAAAAACCTACTCCCCTGAGAGTAGTGTTGCCTCCTTGAGAGTAGGGAGTAGGAATTTTCTCATTATATTTTATTTAAAATTATTTTTATACATTTGCAATGATAAATTTTATTAGTTGAAATAATGAATACTTTAGGGTTTATATCATATTTGCTTTTAAGCCCGTCTTACCAATTCTAAGTAAGGTGTTTTGTAGTTGTTTTTTTTACTTGATTGTTATTAATTGTTTTCATCTTTAAAATAATATATATTATTTTTTTGTAAAATATTTTGCCGTTTCAAATATTGTTCTTATCTTTGTGATATAATTATAATTCATATATTATATGGTGTTTTTTATATACATAATATGTTGTTTAGCCTTTAAACTACTTAGGGCGTGGTAGTTATGTGATATCACTCCATGCCCGAAAAACAAATGAATTTTAATTAATTAAGGTCTTATTTTTAAACATATTATTTATGAAGAAATATATTATCCTTTTTTTGTTGCTGTTTTCAGCATATTTTAGCTATTCACAATCAATAGATCCGGATGATTATACTTTCGGCACTCGAGTGTATGTTGATTCTACTCTAAATATTATTCCTGAAGTTGATAGATATTACATAAGTTATTCTTTAGATACTAATTACATTACTCCAATAAATGTAGATACAATAAGTCAGAGTTTTGTATGGTATAAATTTGAAGGATACGAAGATTGTGATTATAGAGATTCTGTAGGAATACCGGCATTACCAGTCAAATCTATAAATTTGCAGTTACCAAGTACATCGTACGGAGAGTTATTTTCAATTTCTGATTTACAAATAACATATAAAGAATATTATATTGATAGATATTATTATCCTTATCAATCGTGTCCAAATTCGGAAGTTGACACTTTAGTATTTTCATTTAATGCAGACTACTATACTCAGTATCATAATACTTGGAATGAATTTATTACAATCAGTGAGCCTTATACAGCGTTTGGAACTACGGGAATAACAGTAAATATTAATCCAGTAGTATATGACCCGACACATGGTATTATTAGAATAATAAAGACTTTAAATTGTACAGTTCCTATACATGGAGGGTCGTTAGAAGAAATTCCTTTAAATGAATTGGTAAATGCAAACTCTTTATTTGATTGTCCTTTTTATAATGTTGAACCAAGATGGATGGAGATTGGATTTGGTAAAATATTAGTTATTACAGATGCGAGTTACGTTACCGCTTTAAATGAATATAAGGAGTTTAGGGAAGATCATGGATATCAAGTAGAAATAGTTACTACTAATTATATACGAGATTCTTTGAATGTATCAACATTAAGTGGCGGAAATATTAGAGAATTTATAAGAGGACGATATTATAATACGCCATCCCCTAAGCGCCCAAGATATTTATTACTTGTAGGGGATGAAACAAAAATACCTTATTCTGCTGGTATAGGAGTAAATAATTTTCCTTTTACTGATCTATATTATGGTTGTATTGAAAAAACTAATTATCAACATGAAACCAATTTATATCCGGAAATGGCGTATGGTCGTTGGCCCGTAAATTGTTCTGATGAAATAACTAAGATTATTACCAAAAACAAAGATTATAATCGTAGAATTAGACAATTATATAAAGATACACTTCATTCAGTATTAATATCCGGAATAGACAATCCTAGTAGTAATATTAAGTGGCTATTTAATTCATACGTTTATCGATTGGTTGAATGTGCTAAAAATAGAATTAAAAAAGCAGGATTTAATAATGTTTCTATTTATAAAGGAAGTGATTACGAAAATAATTCTACCGGTTTACAAAATAATTTAAAGACTTCTATGTTGAATGATTTATGGATGTTTATTTATTCCGGTCATGGAAGTTATTCTTCTATGTCGCGACCTTTACAGTTGGGTAGTAATTATGTATATAGTTATAATTACAATCAACTTCCACCTATTACATTTGCTTTCGCTTGTCTCACAGAGGCTTCTCCTATTACTTCTTCAATGGGGTCGGTATGGATAAAAACATTAGATGCTGGTGGGGTTTTATATTATGGTTCAAGTGATACGTCATGGACAGATACAAATGAATCTCTTGCACGACATATTTTTTCCAAACTTACATATAATGATAATAGTATTGGTAATTGGATAGGTAATGGTGCAGGTAATTATTATCAAACTTCTAAGACATCAAAAAGAAGGAGTCAAGTAGAAAAATATAATATTTTTGGAGATCCATCCCAGTATTTATTTGGTTCACCTCAAAAACATATTCTAATGTCTCCTATAAATCAAGAACATATTCATATAGAATATATTGATAATCAAATTATTTTATCAAAAGATGTTTCAGAAGGAAAGATAAAAGTATTTGATTGCGTTGGTCGATTGGTATTTTCATCTGAAATTACCGATGAAAGTGTATTTACTCCTAATTTGCCGGTTGGCATCTATATTGCTAATATCAGCAATAAATCCGGAACTTATTCTTATAAATTTATTGTTTCACCTAATAAATAGATTGTGATATGAAAAAGATTTATTTAATGTTATTGATTTCTTCGTCATTATTGATTTTATCTTCTTGTACAAAGAAACCAATATATAAGTTTACTGATTATATGTCAATAAATTATTTGTATGATTATTTGCCGTATACAAAAGGACAATTGTTATTATTTACCAATGAAAACAAAACAGATTCGTGTGTTTTTACTGTTAAAAATATAGAACGCTACTTGTATATAGATACTGTTTGTTCATATAATCCAATGTGCAATTGTGCATGGGGATATGGTCATGCCTATGCTAATGCAACATTTATAGATGATGATACGACAACATACCAACCATATGATTTTTGGGTAGAGATTTTTGACGAAAGTGTATTTGATAGAGAGTGTCAATTTTCTTATACTTTTTATCACAGTACAACTCGCACTGGCAATAATGAAGGGAATATTTTATTAGACGACATTCAATTTTATTTATTACCGGAATTAATTGCGTATGATACAAAAAATACAACAGAAGAATATGCTAAATGTGTAAATGGAGTTGGAGTAACAATGTTTACAGATTCTGACGGCAAAAAATGGTATTTCGATTCTGTATTATCCGAATAAATAGTCAATAATCGTTAAATATATAAGTCCACACCCCCGTGTTGAAGTGCACCCCAAAAGTTTTTTGCAAAAAACTTTCGGGGTGCATTATATCTACAAAGAAAAGGGAGAAAAAATATTATGCTGCAATGATTAAATACATAAACTTGTTGGGTGATGGTTATAATGCTTAATTATTATTCATCCAACGAAGGAGTTATATAATACTCCTGTATATACGGTAAAATTTCTTTATCGAAAATGTCCCTACGCATAATCCTATAATGCGGATGATAAGCAACACCATAACTTTTACTATGATGCATTACATATTTTCCGGCATCAAGAAGAGAATCTATAGAGCATTTATAATAGACTGGTCGTATTTTGAAAAGGAGTTTGCTCCTTTGTACTTCGCGAAGGGTAAACATGCAGTCCCCATCCGTCTGGTGGTAGCTACTGCATGGAATCTGATGAAGATGATGAGGAAACTCAAGCATCTTTTTGCAGATTTTTGGATGACAATTTTAAACTACCTATATCAGCCTATGTTCCAGGCTGCGTACCAAAGATAGAAATTAAGGAGTGATTAATTAAAAAAATTAAAATAATGATTGTAATTATGAAATTTATATTTATATTTGCATAACAAAATTAAAGCATTATGTATGTGAATAATTCAAGATACATATTATTATGTTGTTTAGCCTTTAAACTACTTAGGGCGTGGTAGTTATGTGATATCACTCCATGCCCGAAAAACAAATGAATTTTAATTAATTAAGGTCTTATTTTTAAACATATTATTTATGAAGAAATATATTATCCTTTTTTTGTTGCTGTTTTCAGCATATTTTAGCTATTCACAATCAATAGATCCGGATGATTATACTTTTGGCACTCGAGTGTATGTTGATTCTACTCTAAATATTATTCCTAATTTGCCGAGTGGCGTCTATATTGCTAATATTAGCAATAAATCCGGAACTTATTCTTATAAATTTATTGTTTCACCTAATAAATAGTTTGTGTTATGAAAAAGGTATTTTGTTCAATTGGTCTTATTTTTGTATCAATTTTTTGTTTTAATTCTTGTATTTACGAATCCAATTCTATAACTCTATTAGATTATATTTCTAAAGAATATATTTTTGATTATTTTCCTTATGAAGAAGGACAAGTGTTGATGTTTGTTAATGAAGATAAATCAGATTCATGTTCTTTTATTATAGTGGAAAAGAATGAAGTTTATAGATTGTTAAATGATATTAGCTACTTTGGTTCTATGTCTTATGGATACAATGAAATCGGTGTTTTTGTATGCCTTGAAAATACAGATAGTTTGCCATATAGATGTAGTTTTTGTTTAGGCGCCAATCATTACGCAAATAATCCTGAATGTACTTGTTTCTGGGGAGTTAATTATAGATCTAATGAATTTGGGGATGGAAATGGATTTGATGTTAATTATGGGGATGCATTTAATATCTCAATGGAAGATATAGATTCTTTTTTTACTCCGGTATTTATAGCATATGACAAAGATAATTCAACAGAAGAATATGCAAAATTCGCCAATGGATCAGGCATAGCGATGTTTACAGATTATTATGGTACTAAATGGTATTTCGATTCTGTATTATCCGAATAAATAGTGATTAACTGATAAAATATTTGAGTCAGCACTCTACAAAAGAGTGCTGACATTTTTATATTACATAAAATCTATTATTCTTATTATTCCTTCAAATTTTGTCACTAATTTTGCACTTGCTTGTTGAGAGTAGGGGATAGAAAAAGTGAGAAATGTTTGCTTATTATTGGCAGAAAATTATTACCTTTGTATTTTAATTTGAAAAAGCGAACTTTAAACTAATAACATTGTGGCTACTAAGTATATATTTGTAACGGGAGGAGTAACATCCTCATTAGGAAAAGGCATTATTTCCGCTTCGTTAGGAAAATTATTGCAAGCACGCGGTTACAGGGTGACAAATCAAAAGTTGGACCCATATATAAATGTGGATCCGGGTACATTAAATCCTTATGAGCATGGCGAATGCTATGTTACTGTAGATGGTCATGAGGCCGACCTCGATTTAGGTCATTACGAGAGATTTCTTAATGTGCCTTCAACAAAGGCGAATAATGTCACTTCGGGCCGTATTTATCAGAATGTTATAAATCGCGAACGTCGTGGAGATTTCCTCGGTAAAACGGTACAAGTAATACCTCATATCACTGATGAGATAAAAAGAAATATCAAAATGCTGGGCAATACCGGTGATTTTGATTTCGTTATTACTGAAATAGGTGGTACCGTAGGAGATATAGAGTCGTTACCTTATATAGAAAGTGTGCGTCAAATGCGTTGGGAATTGGGTAAAGATTGCCTTTGTATACACCTCACTTACGTGCCTTTCGTAGCTGCAGCCGGTGAATTGAAAACCAAACCTACACAGCATTCCGTCAAGGAGTTACAACAAGAGGGAGTGCAGCCGGATGTGCTCGTACTTCGCGCCGAACATCCTATTACTCCCGAGGTGAGAAAAAAAGTCGCCCTCTTCTGTAATGTGGATTCCGAAGCCGTTATAGAAAGTGCCGATGTGAAAACTATTTACGAGGTGCCTATCCGTATGCAACAAGAGGGCCTCGATAGAGTAGTGCTCAAACGCCTCGGTATCAACCCTGATGATACTGTTGCCGATATGAAGCAATGGAATTTCTTCCTCGACAAATTACATAATGCTACCGAGGAGGTGAAAATTGCCCTTGTAGGTAAATACGTCCGTCTCCCGGATGCCTATAAATCTATCATCGAGAGTCTTATACATGCTTCTGCTTATAATGACCGTAAATTAAAGCTCGACCTTATCCTCTCTGAAGAGATTAATGATAACAATGTAAGTGACATTCTTAGCGGATATCAAGGTATCCTTATCGCTCCGGGATTTGGAGAACGCGGTGTAGACGGCAAGATTATCGCCGCTCGTTTTGCCCGTGAAAATAACGTGCCTTGCCTCGGTATTTGCTTCGGTATGCAGGTGATGGCAATAGAATTCGCCCGTGATGTGCTCGGATATGCTGACGCTCATACCGCAGAAATCAACCCTCAAACACCGCATAAGATTATCGACATGATGGAAGACCAAAAAGTAGTGCTCGATAAGGGAGGTTCTATGCGCCTCGGTGCTTTTGCTTGCCGCTTGCTGAAAAATTCAAAAGCTGCGGAATTATATGGTAAAGAACTAATCTACGAGCGCCATCGCCATAGATTTGAGTTCAATAACCAATATAAAGAGGAGTTTGAGAAAAATGGTATGATAGTATCCGGTTTTAATCCGGAAACAAATCTCGGTGAGATTATCGAACTGAAAAATCACCCATGGTATATCGGCGTACAATTCCACCCGGAATACTCAAGTACAGTGCTTAATCCTCACCCTCTTTTCCTTGAATTTGTAAAAGTTGCTACTCAACACAAATAATTTTTTTAATGGATAAAAATACAATAATTGGTTTTGTTTTAATCTTCTTGATATTACTCGGCTTTGGATGGCTTAACCGACCGAGCCAAGAAGAGCTCGAACGCGCACAGCATCAGCGCGATTCTATTGCCGCCGTACAAGAGGCTGCACGCCTTGCAGAACTTCGCCTCGAGCGCGAACGCGAAATTGCCGACTCGCTCGCTATCGTTCAAGGTACTGCCGACTCCACCAAAGTTAAAGCTATTTACGGAGAGTTCGCTTCTGCTGCTGTGGGCGAAGATAATACTTTTGATATCGATAATGGTAAAATTACTCTTACCTTCTCTTCTCGTGGTGGTAGAGTAGTGGCTGCAAAAGTTAATGATTACTTCAGATACGATTCTTTGCCGATGATGCTCTTTAACCCTAAAGAGGCTAACCTCAATTTTACCCTCTTTACTAATAGTAATCGTATTCTGAATACAGAGTCTCTCTTCTTCGTGCCTGAAGTAAAAGTTACTGATGAGGCTCAAGTGGTTACCATGCGCCTCGTTGCCGACTCTACTTCTTATCTCGACTTTATATATACTATCCCTAATGATGAGTATATGACTAAATGTGAGATAGTTGCTCATAATATGAAACATGTACTCTCGCCTTCTACCTCCGCAATAGATTTTAATTGGGATGTGATGGTGCGCCAAAATGAGAAAGGACGTAAATTCGAAAGCCGTTATGCAACGCTGAACTATAAGTTCGTATCCGATGCAATGGATAAACTCTCCGAAACCAAGTCCGACTCCGAAGACCTTACCGGTAAAGTGAAATGGGTGGCTTTTAAAGACCAATTCTTTAGCTCTATCATGATTGCCGATGAGGCGTTTACTTCTACTCACGTCTCTTCCGAGGTGATGTCGGAAAAAACTCCTTATATCAAACATCATAAAATGGAAGGCTCTCTTAATTTCGATATCAGTGGTGCCGAGCCTACTACTTTTTATACCTATTACGGTCCTAATAAATACTCTCTATTACGTAGTTACGACAAAAATATAGAAGATTCCGACGAAAAATTAAAATTGCACCATATTATTCCTATGGGATGGAAACTCTTCCGTTGGGTTTCTACCGGTATTATCATTCCGCTTTTTGATTTCTTCGGAAAATTCATCACTAATTACGGTTTGATAATCTTATTGATGACTATCGTTATCAAACTCGTTATTCTGCCTTTCACTTACAAATCTTATATGAGTTCTGCAAAAATGCGTGTACTTCGTCCTCAAATAGAAGAGATTAATGCCCGCATACCTGCAGAAAAAGCTATGGAGCGCCAACAAGCTACAATGGAACTTTACAACAAAGTGGGGGTAAGCCCGATGAGTGGATGTTTGCCAATGCTCTTCCAAATGCCTATCCTCTTCGCTATGTTCAGTTTCTTCCCTACAGCTTTCGAGCTTCGCGGTCAGAGTTTCCTCTGGGCTGACGACCTCTCTGCTTATGATGCTATCTTCACTTGGGATACTTATATTCCGCTTATCACACCTTATTTTGGTAATCATATCTCCCTCTTCTGCTTGTTGATGACGGTGACAAATATTATCTATACCAAAATAAATATGGCTAATAACCCGGCTCAAGGCGACCAAATGGCGGTGATGAAATGGATGATGTACTTGATGCCTGTGATGTTTATGTTTATATTTAACAACTACGCTTCAGGTCTCTCTTACTACTATTTCGTATCTTTGCTTATCACTATATTACAAACTTACCTCTTCCGCCTCTTTATCAACGAGGATAAACTTCTGCAAAAATTAGAAGCTCGCAAAGGTAAACCTCAAAAGAAATCAGGATTTATGGCGCGCCTCGAAGCTGCTCAAAAGGCTCAGCAACAAGCTATTCGCGAACAGCAACAGCAGATGATGAAGGGTGGTAAAAACAGCAAAGGCCGTCATTAATAGTATTTCTATATATTATTGGAGTTGTACTACTCCAGCATTGTATTTTTTTGTTAGATTTTTGTAATCCTTTATAATATTCGGAGTGAAGCATCATCTCCACTCCGTTTTGCCCTTGTAGTTCAACGGATAGAATAGCGGTTTCCTAAACCGTAGATCTGAGTTCGATTCTCAGCAGGGGTACTAAAAATAAAAATTTCCCGTATTCTCGTGCTTTTTACGGGCATACGGGTTCTTCTTTTACTCGATATACTATGATTACTTATAATTCGGAAGCGGTAAAATTACCTAAATTCTCAAAGCGTGACGTCTCTAAATGGATTAAAGAGGTGGCTGCTGTTTATGGTAAAAAAGTAGGTGAAATAGGGTACCTTTTTTGCGATGATAACAAGATTTTAGAGGTAAATAAGCAGTACTTGAATCACGATTATTTCACCGATATCATCACCTTCGGTTATAGCGAAGATGACGTTATCAGTGGTGATATTTATATCTCTTTGGATACTGTAAAATCAAATGCTGAAGAGTTTAAGGTGGATTATATGGATGAATTTTACCGTGTAATTATTCATGGAGTATTGCACCTTTGCGGTCAGAATGATAAGTCAGATGAAGAGCGTGCCGAGATGATTAGAAAAGAGAATGCCGCTCTTGCTATGATAGAAAGATGAAAGCTGTAGTGCTGTCGGTAGTCAATTATTCCGACTCCGGGTGTATGGTGAATCTATTTACCGATGAGCTGGGATATGTTACTGCCTCGGTAAAAGTGGGTAAACGTAGTGCAGTGCGTAACAGCCATTTACAGCCACTATCACTGCTTAATGTGCAGCTAAAAGGTAAACCTTCACAGCCTATAATGCGTTTCTCGGAGTGCGTAGCTTTGCCGGAAAATGCACTCTTTGCCGAGTCGCCTCTCAAAATTTTCGTGCTGCAATTTCTTTCTGAAGTGCTTAATGCTTTACTACGTAATGTGCAAGCCGATGAGGCTCTTTTTGATTATATCTTTTCTTCCTTATTACATTTCGCTAAAATGCCTCGCGGTATTGCCTCTTTTCATCTCGTTTTCCTTGTGAAATTGTCGCGTATCCTTGGCGTTTTTCCTAACCTCGAGAATTTTTCTTCTGGTTGCTTTTTTGATTTAACCGACGCCTGTTTTACAAAAAATACCGTCTCGTCGCATCTTATTCTAAATAGTGTGCAAACCTTGAATTTTGTAAATCTCCTTCGCGCTGATTTCGATACTCTATTCCTTTTTGATTACTCCCGTAGCGAGCGAAACGAGATATTGGATTATATCCTTGTATATTTTAAAATGCACACTGCCTCTTTCCCCGAAATTAAATCCCTCTCCGTATTGCGAGAACTATAATATTCTCGGTAACTGTAATATTCTCGGTAACTGTAGTATTCACTTTTTTAATATATGTAAGATGGCATCCTTTGGGGCATACCACAACATTCTTGGTCCTGTCCAGCGCATTATTTTACGGATGGCTTCGCGCTCTTTCGGTGCATAACAATGAGTGGGGCAATCCTTGCATGCACTCTTCTTTTCACCATACTTGCAATGATCCAGACGGCGACAAGCGTAATCTGCCAGATGCTGATACTCATCCGGTATTGTATCTTGATGAAGATGATGATGACAATATAGCTCTATCATCTTTCGTACAGTTTTCTTCTCTCTCTCAATCCTGCTCATACCATTCTTCCGTATTTCATTTCCTCACCCTCTTTGTCATACTGCTTGCGCTTGCCCACGGGAGATTCAGTCAAAGTAATCCTAACCACTGCTGTCCGTTCGAGAGATCTGGCAATAGCATCATCGAAAGCATCCATGTGGTGAGGGAGAAAACGCTGGCAGATAGCTCTCAGACCTACAATTTTCTCTTCTCGGTCTGTTACAATTTCAGCTTTACCAACGGCTGTTGCCGATTTGTACTGTAGCGTAAAACTGCCGTCTTTCGGGCCAACCGTAGGCGCACATTTGGTAACAGCCGACAGAAACACCGTCGGATTTTGTGCTATGCAGTCCAGCTTGTCACCCTCCAAGGCACAATGGAAATAGAACGTCCTCTCATCAGTCCGAGCCAATGACAGGGGTAATCCGTATGGACTCCCATCCGGCTTGGTCATGCTGACAGTCACGTATGGAGCCTTATCGAAAACCTCCAAGGCGAAGGCGGCATCCATCTCTCTGCTTGCTTTTCTCATCTCTTTACTTCTTGAATGATTAAATTACATACACCGGCTTCTATTCATGGTGAGTACAATCATGATGGTCGCATGATCCTAAAGAATCCTTTAGTTCGCCATTTCATCAATCATACCTTCACGTGTCGGAATTGCTATTTTCTTTATCAGAAATGTCTACTGCAAAAATGCTGCTTTTTATCTAAATATCAAAATAGATGTCTAATTATTAGCAAGTTAATTTATAGAGTATCTTTTTAATAGATTCGTTGCTCATCTTAGCTCCGAGCGATTGTATAATTTCAGAAGCACAAAGCGCACCTATTTGTCCGCATTTTTCTATGCCGAAGTTGTTAGCCATTCCAAAAAGATATCCCGCTGCAAAGATGTCTCCTGCACCTGTTGTGTCTATAACATTGTCAGTGTAAACGGCTTGGATATGAGAAACCTCATTACGATGAGAAATATACGAGCCTTTTGCGCCTATCTTAACTATCGCCATATCAGCCTTTTCACCGATAATACGTACAGCCTCTTCCGGGCGTGCCTGTGTGTATGCAAACGATTCTTCCTCGTTGGCAAAGATGATGTCGGCGTATTTATCAGTGAAATATCTCAAGAAATCCAAGTGCTCGGTAACTATATTATAGCTTGCAAAATCTATGGAGATGGCGAGACCTGCCTTTTTCGCCAAGAAACCGGCTTTGTCAATAAGGTCGTAATTCTGCATCAGATAGCCTTCGATATGGAAGATGTCGTGATTTTTAAACATCTCGATATCAATATCTTCTGCTTTCATGTCTGCCGCGGCACCAAGACATGTTGCCATTGTGCGCTCATGGTCTTTAGAGATGAGTACATTGCATCTGCCTGAAGGAAGTGTTGATTTTAATAATATAGGTGTGATGCCGTTTTGTTTTATGGTATCCTCAAAAAAATTACCTACATTATCGTTTCCTATTTTACCGATAAAACCGGCTTTTCCTCCTAATTGAGCAATGCATTTTACCGTGTTTGCTGCAGAACCGCCGGCAATAGTAGTATGTTCAAAATCCTTTATTTTCTCCTCTATCTCAGCTGTTTTGCTTATATCTACAAGTTGCATACTACCTTTTGGTAAAGCAAGAAACTCCAATAGATGGTCGCCATCTATTGGAGTTAAGATATCTACAAGGGCATTGCCCATTCCTAATATTTTCTTCATTATTTGTTTTTATTGCTTATAGGGTCAAAACCGCTGCCATATACACCTATCGCTGCCGATTGTGAGATAAAGGCATTCTTGTCTATCTCGTTGATAATCTTGAATATCTCGTGTGATTCGGTTTTTCTTACCAAAACAGTAACCACCTTCATAGGGCTTTTTGTGTACCATCCTGTAGCATCCAATAGTGTCACTCCACGCTTTGCCTGGTGCTGTATCGCATCGGCAATCTCTTCCGCTTTATGCGAGAATATGAAGAATTGCACTGATTGGCGCACACCATTGATGTACATATCTACCGTAGTGAAGGAGATGAACATCGTAATCAAACCGTAAACTATTTGCTCGATACCGTTGTTAGGTAATATTCCGGAGCAGCCTATTATCACTACATCGCAGAATGTAAGAGCACGTCCAAGAGTAATATCTCTGTATTTGTTGATTATCTTGGCAATGATGTCGGTACCACCCGAACTACCGTTGTTGCAGAAGGTAATACCGAGAGAAACACCCATCATTAAGCCGGCTATTATACACGACATGAACGGGTCGAAAACAGGGAATGGCTCTCCTGCTATGTATGTGAATACATCTTCCCATGGAATCCATAAATACATGGTGACGATAACGACGCCATATATAGTGCGCAGACTGAATTGTAATCCCAGTATCTTGACGGATAATACCAATAATATTGCATTAATAGCTAAATAAGAGATAGATACCGGAATACCACCGTTTATTGAGAACATACCTAAGGATGCAAAAAAGTCTTGTACTCCTTGTGGTAATAATCCCTGTGTTGCATACATTATTATGGAGCAAACACCGGTTGCCCCTCCCGCTGTAAATTGGTGCGGGAAAATGAATAATTGCCATGCAAGTGCATATACTAACAATGCCAATGCTATGGTTATTAATTCTTTAGCTTCTTTAAAAATACGTTTTTTGTCCATTATAATACGATATTTACGATTTTGTTTGGTACTACAATTACCTTTTTAGGAGTGCCACCATTGAGGAATTTCAATGTCTGCTCGTTGGCAAGAGCGGTTTTCTCTACCTCTTCTTTGCTCATTGATGCAGGCAATTCAAGAATGAAACGTACCTTTCCATTGAAAGAAATAGGGTATTTTACGTTAGATTCTACTAAATATTCCTCGTTATATTCCGGGAATTTAGCATCACAAATCGAGCTGTTGTTGCCCATTGCATGCCATAATTCTTCAGCTATATGCGGCGCAAATGGTGCTATGATTATTGCCAATGGCTCTAAAATAGCACGCTTGTGGCATTTAACCGACGCTAATTCATTGGCACATATCATGAATGCGGATACTGATGTATTGAAAGAGAAATTCTCTATATCGTAAGTGATTTTCTTTATCGTTTTATGTAATGTTTTGAGCTCCTCGGCAGTAGGTTTTTCGTCGTTGATAACGAAGTTTTCTCCTTCGGAATAGAGACCCCATAATTTTTTCAAGAAGCGATGTACACCGTCAATACCTTTTGTATCCCAAGGTTTTGATTGCTCGAGAGGCCCGAGAAACATTTCGTAAAGTCGAAGAGTGTCAGCTCCGTAATTCTCTACAATATCATCCGGATTTACTACGTTGAACATTGATTTACTCATCTTTTCTACAGCCCATCCGCAGATGTATTTGCCGTTCTCAAGTTCAAATTCCGCATCCTTATATTCAGGCATCCATGCGCGGAATTTGTCTATATCAAGTACATCGTTGTTTACAATATTGACGTCTACATGGATAGGTTGTACTTGATAATTGTCTTTGAGTCCGCAACTTACGTATTTGTTTGTGCCAACTATTCGGTATACGAAATTTGAGCGACCTTGTATCATACCTTGGTTGATAAGTTTTTGGAATGGCTCTTCTTTGTAAGAATATCCTATGTCGAAGAGGAATTTATTCCAGAAACGGCTGTAGATAAGGTGACCCGTAGCGTGCTCTGTACCACCGATATAGAGGTCTACATTACCCCAATAACGATTGCTCTCTGCCGATACAAGACCTTTGTCGTTGCGCGGATCCATATATCTCAAGTAGTAAGCGGAAGATCCGGCAAAACCCGGCATGGTGTTGAGTTCCAGAGGATAACCATCTTTTGTACACCAATTTTTAGCTCTTCCAAGTGGTGGTTCTCCACTTTCTGTAGGGAGGAATTTATCTATTTCCGGCAGTAAAAGTGGCAGTTCATCTTCGTTCAATGTGTAAGGTATGCCATTTTTATAATACACAGGGATAGGTTCGCCCCAATAGCGTTGACGACTGAATATTGCATCGCGCAGACGGTAGTTTACTTTTACTTGTCCGAGCTTGTGTTCCGTGATATATTCTTTCATCTTAGCAATGGCTTCTTTAACTTGTAATCCGTTGAGGAAGCCGGAGTTACATACAATACCCTCCTTAGCATCGTAGCTCTCTTCGCTAACGTCGGCACCTTCGATGAGAGGTATTATAGGCAAGTTGAAATGGCGAGCGAAGGCATAGTCGCGACTATCGTGAGCAGGTACTGCCATAATAGCTCCGGTGCCATATCCGGCAAGTACGTAATCTGAAATCCATACCGGAATTTTATCTCCTGTAAGAGGGTTTATAGCATAAGCCCCTGAGAACACACCTGTTACGCGGCGGTCGGAAATTCTCTCTCGTTCGGTGCGACTCTTTACTCTTCCTAAATATTCGTCAACGGCAGCTCTTTGTTCTGAACTAACAAGCATATCTACATATTTGCTTTCCGGGGCAAGAACCATGAAAGTTACGCCGAAAACGGTGTCGGCACGGGTGGTAAATATCTCGAGTTCAACATCGCTGTCGGCTACTTTGAATCTCATCTCGGCACCCTCTGAGCGACCAATCCAATTGCGTTGAGTCTCCTTTAGAGAGTCGGTCCAATCCACGAGGTCAAGCCCATCGAGAAGTCGCTGTGCATAAGCACTAACACGAAGGCTCCATTGGCGCATAACCCTTTGCTCTACAGGGTATCCGCCGCGTACCGAAAGACCCTCACTTACTTCATCATTGGCAAGAACAGTGCCTAATTTCGGACACCAATTCACCTTTAAGTCTGCAAGATATGCAATACGATAATTCATCAATATCTCTTGTTGCTCCTTTTCATTCATCGCTTTCCATTCATTGGCAGTGAAAGCACGGGTTGGAGTACAAGCTGCATTGACAGATATATTACCGTTTGTGTTGAATTTATCTATAAGAGTATCAATAGGTTCTGCTTTATCGGTGTCATTATTATACCAGTGTTTGAACATTTGGATAAAAGCCCATTGAGTCCAGCGGTAGTATTCAGGGTCGCAAGTGCGAATTTCACGATCCCAATCATAGCAAAAACCTATTTTATCGAGTTGTTCGCGGTAGCGTTGTATATTTTTTTCGGTAGTGATAGCCGGATGTTGACCCGTTTGAATGGCATATTGCTCGGCAGGAAGTCCAAAAGCATCGTAGCCCATTGGGTGGAGAACGTTGAAGCCTTTTAGCCTTTTGTAGCGACTATAGATGTCTGAAGCAATGTATCCGAGCGGGTGACCTACGTGCAAACCCGCACCTGACGGATATGGAAACATGTCCAAAACATAAAATTTTGGCTTGTCAGAATTTATCTCTACCTTATAAGTGCGCTCTTCCGCCCACTTTTTTTGCCACTTTTTTTCTATCTCTCTGAAATTGTATTCCATGTTAATATATGTGTAAATTTTTAATTATCAGTAAGTTATAAAATCTTTTTTACCTAATACAAAGGCTTTGCAAAGATATGAATAATACTTTGATTTTCAGCCTTTTTTCTCCATATTTTTATTATATATTTTATTTTTGTTTATTAATATTTTTTAGCTTTTATAGTATGGGAAAATATTGTACCTTTGCGTTGATAATAAATTAATCTTTAATAAATAATACCTATATGAAAAAAACTATATCTTTGTTACTTTGTATGGCGTTGTGTGCTAATGTTTTAGTTGCGGCTCCAAAAAATAAAGAGAAAAAAGAAGAGGGATTTGTTTTTACCACTGTAAAAGAAAATCCTATTACTCCTGTAAAAAATCAACACCGTTCTTCAACATGCTGGAGCTTTTCGGCAATGGCATTCTTTGAGTCGGAAGTGCTTCGTATGCAGAATAAAACTGTTGATTTGTCAGAAATGTTCCTTGTCCATAAGTCTATGATTGACCGCGGAGAGCTCTATGTTCGCCTCCATGGCAATGCTACTTTTGCTCCCGGCGGATGGGTTTCCGATGCTCTTTATTGCCTTGAGAATTACGGTCTTGTACCACAAGATGCAATGCCGGGAATACGCTATGGCGAAGAACTTCCGGTGCATAACGAACTCGATGCCGTTGCCGCCGCCTATATTAAAGCGATAGCAAAAGGTAATTTCAGCAAACTTACTCCGGTTTGGAAAGAAGGATTTATTAAAATTTACGATACTTATCTCGGAGAATGCCCTACCGAATTTGTTGTGGACGGCGTGAAAACTACCCCGATGGAGTATGCAAAATCACTCGGTCTTGATGCAAAAAATTACGTTTCAATAACCAGTTTTACACATCATCCTTTCTATACTCCGATAGTAATTGAGGTGGAGGACAACTGGCGCCATGCTACAGCTGTTAATTTGCCGATGGATGAGATGATGCAAGTGCTTGACAATGCCATAATGAACGGATATACCGTAGCTTGGGGAGCCGACGTGAGTGAAACCGGCTTTACCCGTAACGGAATCGGTGTTATGCCTGATGCCGACAGAGGTGCGGAGCTCACCGGCTCGGATATGGCTTGTTGGACGGGCATGAGTGCTGTGGACAAAAAAGCGGAACTTACCTCTCGCCCTCTCCCGGAAATCGAAGTTACTCAAGAGATGCGCCAACAAGCTTTTGATAACAGGTAAACTACCGACGACCACGGTATGCTTATTTACGGTATCGCTAAAGACCAAAACGGTAAAAAATATTATATGGTGAAAAACTCTTGGGGTACTAACTCCAAATACGAAGGAATATGGTATGTATCTGAAACATTCGTAAAATACAAAACCATTAATTTCGTACTCCATAAAGACGCCATCCCTGCCGCTATCAACGCAAAATTGAAATAATTTTTCATTTCTATAATTGATGCCACCTAACGAATTTCGTTAGGTGGCATTTTTTTTATTTTTTTTATTTCACAACTCCATTCTAACACTATACAAAAGGACGAATAAATTTAGAAGTATTTAAATGGAAAAGGACCTGACTTTGATACTTGTTTCTATCCAGAACTGTTAGTTGTTGATTTTTAAGCATTTCTAGAAAATATTTTCTAGAAATGGGTGTCGCATTGGCTGAGGATGGCGTGGAGAGGTGGATTGATGTATCGTCGTGTAGCTTTAAGCCTAATGAGAATATGTTTGTGGTTCATGCCAAGGGTGATTCGATGATGCCGAAGATTCATAATGGCGACTTGTGTGTTTGAGAGATATACTGGTGTCAAGATTAATAATCTTATCAGATGACGAAAAGAATAAAACTTGTTAAATAATGAGTATTTTCAATTCAAAAGTTTGCTTAAGTCACGAAAAACAAGTATATTTGCACCATGATAATCGAAAGTACAACTTTTAATTATCATGATAATCGAAAGTATAACTTTTAATTATCATCACACAAATATCACTAGATTAGTAATTTAAGCAATATGATAGAAAGAAAAATAAAAATTGAAGAATCGGAGGATAGTATCTTCTTGTGGGGAGCCAGACAGACAGGTAAAAGCACTCTTTTGATGCAAAAAATTACGTTTCAATAACCAGTTTTACACATTATCCTTTTTATATTCCGATAGTAATAGAGGTGGAGGACAACTGGCGCCATGCTACAGCTGTTAATTTGCCGATGGATGAGATGATGCAAGTGCTTGACAATGCCATAATGAACGGATATACCGTAGCTTGGGGAGCCGACGTGAGTGAAACCGGCTTTACCCGTAACGGAATCGGTGTTATGCCTGATGCCGACAGAGGTGCGGAGCTCACCGGCTCGGATATGGCTTGTTGGACGGGCATGAGTGCTGTGGACAAAAAAGCGGAACTTACCTCTCGCCCTCTCCCGGAAATCGAAGTTACTCAAGAGATGCGCCAACAAGCTTTTGATAACAGGTAAACTACCGACGACCACGGTATGCTTATTTACGGTATCGCTAAAGACCAAAACGGTAAAAAATATTATATGGTGAAAAACTCTTGGGGTACTAACTCCAAATACGAAGGAATATGGTATGTATCTGAAACATTCGTAAAATACAAAACCATCAATTTCGTACTCCATAAAGACGCCATCCCTGCCGCTAGCAACGCAAAATTGAAATAATTTTTCATTACTATAATTGATGCCACCTAACGAATTTCGTTAGGTGGCATTTTTTTATTTCACAACTCCATCCTAACACTATCCAAAAGGACAAAAAAATTAGAAGTATTTAAATGAATAAAATTAAGATATTTATATAATAGATTATAGAATTTTTTGTATTTTTGCAAAGTGTATTGAATACCTATTAATATACTTAAAAAAGAGAAGAATGGAAAAGGACAATAATGCTAAAGGTTATGTTTATATTCTAACCAATCCTAGTTTTAAAGAAGATTGGGTAAAAATAGGCAAAAGTTCACGTCCTGTGGATGTGCGTTCTAAGGAATTGGATAATACCGCAGTACCGCTGCCCTTCGAAATATTTGCTACATTAGAGACCAAAAAATATAATCAAGTAGAGAAATTAGTACATAAAACAATCGATCGCTTGACAGATTTGCGAATTCGTCAAAACAGAGAATTTTTTAATGTAGCACCCCAAGTAGCCCTTGACATCTTTTATGATATAGCCTCTACTATTGATGACGCAAAAGTGGTAGAGTATGAGGATAATTTACCAAAAAACAATACGGCAGTAAAAGAAGATGATTTACAAGAGAGTGTAAAGCGACCGAACTTTAAGTTCAGTATGGTGGGAATAAAAATAGGAGAGTATATTACATTCGAGCCTACCGGAGAAAAGGTAAAAGTGGTGACAGACAATGCTATAGAATATAAAGAAAGGATATATAAATTATCCCCTTTTGTAGGTACATTTATCCCTGATGATAAAAGATGCACCTCCAATCGGTATCAAGGACCCAAATATTTTTCATACAACGGAAAATTATTAACTGAACTACGAAAAGAAAAGGAAAATTAGGAATCCTAAAAATATGCTTGGAAATAAGATAGTTATTGTGGTTAAATTTTTAAGGTTAATAATTTTATATAGATGAAATCTCGTTAGAAAAAAAGCATAAAAACAGATAAAAGTCGCTGGAAAAATGACATCAACTATTGCGAAAGTCGTTGGAAAAATGACATCAACTATTGCGAAAGTCGTTGGAAAAAAGTATCTTATTATATGAGTATAAAATAGTTATAAAATATTTGACGTAATTATCCTTAAATCACTACTTTTTTACATAATCATGGTTACTTGATTGTGCGAAAAAGTAGTGATTATATTTTGATTGTCAAGTGGTTATTGTAGAATAATAATATCTACTCTCTTTTTTTTTATTTTTATGGAAAACAGCAACGGAATAGTAAATCTCGTTAGAAAAAAAGCATAAAAACAGATAAAAGTCGCTGGAAAAATGACATCAACTATTGCGAAAGTCGCAGGAAAAATGACATCAACTATTGCGAAAGTCATTGGAAAAACGTATCTTTGCGCACAAAAATATGTATTATGCTTAAAAGAAAAATATCTGAGACATTAAAGAAGTGGAAGGAACAACCGAACCATTCCCCTCTTGTTATCATGGGCATTCGCCAATGCGGAAAGACCTATATCTCCCAATTGTTCGCAGAGGAAAACTACAAGCATGTAGTATATGTTAATTTCATCAAGCAAAACAGGATGAAAGAAGCTTTTTATGATTCAAAGGATGTGGATAGCATTATCCTCAACCTTTCTGCCCAGATGAGGACTGCAAAGTTCGTTCCGGGAGAAACATGCATTATCCTTGATGAAATCCAAGACTGCCCGGAAGCGCGTACCAGTCTGAAGTTTTTTAAGGAAGACGGTCGCTATGACATCATCGCTACAGGTTCACTGCTTGGGGTTCAAGGTTATGGTCAGGAGAAAAAGAAGCAGCGCACAAGAAAACCCATTGAACAAGAAAAGGGAAGCAATTCCGTCCCTGTAGGATATGAGCAAATAGTGGAGATGTATCCACTAGACTTTGAAGAGTTTCTTTGGGCGAACAATATGAATGAAGAAATAATCAATGTGTTGAAGCGTTGCCTGGAAGAAGAGACACCCGTACCAAGTGGCATACATGTTGCGATGAAAACGCTCCTGTATCGATATGTCGCTGTGGGAGGGATGCCTGCTGCTGTTAATGCACTGATAGAAACAGGAAACATGGGCAAGGTAAATGACGTTTGGAATTCTCTTCTCAAAGAATATCGTTCAGATATGGTGAAATATGCCGATGACAAGGATAAACCTCACATTCGAGCATGTTTTAATGCTGTTCCAAAGCAACTGGCCAAAGAGAACAAGAAATACCAGTGGTCCAAAGTGGAAAGCGGCGGACGTGGTGTACATTACAAAGATTCCCTTCAATGGCTGGAAGATGCCGACATCATACGCCGTTGCTATAACTCCAACATTACGGGGCTGCCGCTGGAGGGCAATGCCATAGACAACGTGTTCAAAGTCTATACTGCTGACATTGGCATGTTGGTTGCCATGCTTGGAGGCACGACAAGAGCGGACATTCTTCAAGGCAATTTGGGTGGATTCAAAGGAGCAATCTTTGAAAACTTGATGGCTGATACACTTATTAAAAAGGGACAGAGTTTATACTATTTCCAAAAAGATTCCGGTTTGGAACTGGATTTCCTTATTCGCTATAAAGGCGAGTGCGTTCCGGTTGAGGTGAAAGCAAAAAGTGCCCAGGCAAAAAGTTTCTCTACCATCAGGAAACATCCAGAGAAATATGGCATTAAGCACTTCATCAAGTTTGGAGACTATAATGTTGGGCGTGATGGAGACCTGTTGACACTCCCTACATATATGCAGTTCTTGCTTGATTTGGAACCGGAAGAAGTGATTTTGGAGACGATAGACACTGACGAACTTACGCGAATGGCAAGGGAGTTTCTCAATCAGAAGTAACAATAGTTCATTTCCCACATAGAAAAATTAACATTCACACTACTGAAATCAATTCTAATGTGGTATTGGTTCAACATGTAAATTATTATGATGCTGAATATTCCGGTGCTTATTCTATAAAAAAATATTCAAGTAAGAAATTGTATGACATGTCCGGTAATTGGTCTCACGAAAGTATTGAATTAATTCCTTTGAATAAGGATTATAATGCAATTATTATTGATGAGTCTGAGGCTGAGTCTTTTAAAGTAGTTGGTGAATTTATTGGTGTGGTAAAATAAACTCTCGGAACAATTACTCTTATTAGATGAGTATAATTTAACATAATTGACGTAACTATCCTTAAATCACTACTTTTTTACATAATCATTGTTACTTGATTGTGCGAAAAAGTAGTGATTATATTTTGATAGTCGAGGTGTTATTGTAATATAATAACATCCAACCTTAATCTTTTCTACTTCTTCACGGCTACTACCGCTGTGCCGGAGGCGATGACTACGAGCATGTTACTGCCGTTGTTGCCTAATGTTTCGTAATCGATGTCTACGCCTACTATTGCGTTTGCCCCTATTTGTTGCGCACGATTTTCCAATTCTTTTAGTGCGTTGTAGCGCGATTTTATCAGCTCTTCTTCGTATGACCCGCTGCGCCCTCCAAAAAAGTTTGTTAATGATGCTTTAAAGTCTTTGATGATGTTTACTCCAGCTACTACTTCTCCGAATATTACACCTTTATACTCTCTTATCTCGCAGCCTTCGATGGTTGGTGTCGTTGTAATTATCATAATTATTCTGTTTTATGGTTGTTAATATCAATTATTATTTGATGCTGTTTCGTTTTGCAAATATACATTTTTTTTCTTGTATAAAAAAAGAGGTTGTGTATTTCTCGATACACAACCTCTTTTATTTTTTGTAAAGAACTTGAATTATTTACGAAGACCAAGCTCTTTAACGATAGCGCGGTAACGCTCAATGTCGATTTGTTTTAAATAGTCGAGCATTCTACGGCGTTTACCTACAAGCATCTTAAGTGCGCGCTCTGTGCTATAATCTTTATGATTTGACTTGAGGTGCTCAGTCAAATGGCTAATACGGTATGAAAACAATGCTATCTGAGCCTCAGGTGAGCCGGTATCAGTGTTAGACTTTCCGTATTTTCCAAAGATTTCTTTTTTCTTTTCTGCGTCTAAATACATAATTATTAATTATTTAAAGTTTAGTTTGCTTTGGCTCGAAAGCCGGCACAAAGGTATATCTTTTATTTGAATTGGCAAAATGTTTCTTCAACTTTTTTTATTTCACTGTAATGCTGTATATATTCAACCCCGATTTTACCTCTTGTGCTACCAAAATGCTGTCGCCTTTCAAGTTCGCAAATTTATATACTCCATGCTCTGAGTGGGTGTGTCCTCCTAAAATGATGTCTATATCTGCCTTGCCGGTTTCTATCAGGGTTTTATCACATATCGAGTCGGGAGAATCCGTTGAGAACAATCCTAAATGTGATAAGGCTATTATTAAATTGCATTTCTCTTTTTTACGTAATATATCGGCATATTTCTCTGCAGCTTCTATCGGGTTGTTATATGTTACCCCTTTGATGTTGTTGTCGGAAATCAGTCCGCTCGGATTTACACTAAGTCCTAAAACGCCTATTCTCCATCCTTCTTTTTCTATTATTGTGTATGGACTTATTAATCCTTCGAGGGCGGTGCCTTGTACGTCGTAGTTGCAGCATACTATCTTGTAATTCATCTCTTTGATGCGTGCTGCAAGGGTGTCTATGCCAAGGTCGAATTCATGATTACCCAATGTGGCGGCGTCGTATCGCATTAAGTTATATGCTTCTACTTCTACTCGCCCATTGTAAAAATTGAAGTATGGTGAGCCTTGAAACATGTCGCCGGCATCAAGCAGAATCGTATTTGGATTGTCGTTGCGCAATGAGTCGATAACTGCCGCTCTGGCTTCGAATCCTCCTCGGCCTTTCAAGGGCTCTACTTGACTGTGACTGTCGTTAGTGAATATTATTTGTATTGGTGTGCGCTCTTGTTTACATCCAAAAAAAAGTAGTGATATTGATATTATTATAGCTGTATATATTTTTTGTTTCATCATTTTATCCTCCTTATTTTATTTCGTTATTCTGCCGTCTTTGACTCCTTGTATCTCTCTGCCTTCCGAGGTCTCTTCCTCTATGTATTGGAGAATAATATCGCGTAACGACTTGTCGGTTTTTATTATTTCTGTGTAATTTGCTAATGGAGTCATTTGGTCGTTGCCGTAAGAGAGATAGTCGTTTGTAGCTATATAATATTCTTTTTCAGGATCTATTTCATTGCCTTGCAGTAGTAAATTCTCTGCTTTTTCGGATTTTGTTATGCTCATCGTAATACCCGATACCGCTTCTCCCCCTCGCATTGCAATGATGTCTGCAAGGGTGATGATGTCGCTCCCTTTTAATTTTAGTATCACTAATGTATTTTCAAATGGTATGATGCTGAAAATGTTGCCGATAGTAATGTCTCCTTCGTATAGAGATGCTCTTATGCCGCCCATGTTCGTTATTGCTGCTGATGTAGAAGGTTCCGTTTTACGGGCCTCCCGAAGCATTATGTCGGCAATAAGGTTGGATAATTCACCTTCCGGTTGTTCGGCTTCTTGCGTTTTTGGTGAATGACCTATTACTTTGTTCATCTTTTCGTCCAATTTATTTTTGTAACTTAGGATGAAGTTGTGCATAGTTGCATTCTTTATAGTATCACCGGCATAGATGGGAATGAGTTCGCTTTTTACTATTTCCGGTTTGCTTGTGTCGTATTTCATCATGTCAGTGAGGTATATAACCAATGATACACTGAATAGCAATACGAAAACGTAGATAATTTTTTTCATCGATTGAGGTTTTATTATTTTATTGTTGGTGTTCTATTTGATATCCGAAATTGCGCAGTTTGCGCTCTCGGTTTCTCCAATCTTTTTCCACTTTTACATATAGTTGAAGGAAAACTTTTTTGTTGAAAAATTTCTCGATATCGTGGCGTGCTTCGGTGCCTACTTTGCGTAGAGCTGCTCCTCCTTTACCTATCAATATGCCTTTTTGAGACTCCCTTTCGCAGAAAATTACGGCACTGATCCGTATGATGTTATCGTCTTCTTTGAACGATTCTACTGCTACTTCAACGGCATATGGCACCTCTTTGTCGTAGTTGAGAAGGATTTTTTCTCTTATTATCTCGTTCACAAAAAAGCGTTCCGGCCGGTCGGTAAGTGCATCTTTATCAAAAAATGCTGGTGATTCCGGTAGTAAATCTTTGATGTGCTTGAATAGAGGCTCGATGTTGAATTTTTCTATTGCAGATACAGGGAAAATTTCGGCATGTGGCAACTCTTTATGCCAGAAGTCTACAAGTTCTTCTAATTTCGGCTGGTCGATAAGGTCTATTTTGTTGATTATAAGTATAGTTTTTACATCTTTCATCGCCTTTACTTTTTCCATAAAAAAGGCGTTTTTCTCTATACTATCGAGTACGTCTGTTACATAAAGGAGTATGTCGGCATCTGTCAATGCTGATTCCGAGAAGTTTAGCATACTCTCTTGTAATTTGTAATTCGGCTTTAGCACTCCCGGTGTGTCGGAATATACTATTTGAAAGTCTTCCCCGTTTACTATGCCCATAATTCTATGACGGGTAGTTTGGGCTTTGGATGTGATGATAGAAATTCTTTCGCCTACAAGGGCGTTCATTAATGTGGATTTCCCTACATTCGGGTTGCCCACAATATTTACAAATCCTGCTTTGTGCATAATCAGATAATCCGTCGTTTTTTTGTTGTTTGCTTTATTGCAAACCAACTACGATTTCGGCTCTGCAAAGTTACAAATATTTTTTTTAAGGTCAAACTCATTATATGTTGCTGAAATATAATGAGTTTGACTTTTAGTATATTTTTTAATAGTGATAAATTTTTGTATTATGAGAGTGCTATTTTAATTGTCCTAATGATGCAGGTAATACGGCTAATCCATAAATTTCCGTTGTACCTAATTGAAAGTTATCCACATGTACTATACCGTTTTTCAATATCATACATCGGTTGCCGTTATTAACGTCTTTTATTGCGATATAAGTATCACCTTTACTAATGCACATGCCCAGGAATCTACAATTATTTCTTTGATAATATAATTTGTCGTTTTTGTATATATAAGTACTTCTATGTGATCCGGTACCATTGTCTTCTTCGCAACAAACATATATGTCATCATCATATTTAATTAAGTCTAATCCATACATGTTATAATCGTATTTACTGTGAAATAATTTAGACGTATCCCCGTAAATGTTTATTATTTCTCCTTTAATATTATATGTGGCTGGAACGCGTCGAAAACGGATGTCTTGGGATGGATCTTTAGATAAATAATAATTAAGTATTGTTACATCATTCCTTTTGTTTACACAAAATCCGACAGCCGGTGTTGTTGTGTTTAGAGTGTCATTTGCATGCATAATTATTTTCCCGTCTTTCCAAATACATGGTAATTTCCCATTTACGCACCACTCAAATCCAAAACAATAAACATTTCCATATGCTCTTATAATGCCTTGAGGTTGACTGAATAAGGGCATAGAAGAGTAGGTAATCATTTCTAAATCCAAATTATAATATTGTTTATCTTCCCAATATTGTGGAATATAACTATATACATCGAATTCGTCAGGAATCTCAGAATATAATCTTACAATGTCGTTGTATACATCTACAAAAAATTTGTCTTTCCGAAATATTCCATTTAAATAGTCATACATCATGTCTGTATTTTTCCAAAGAACTATCGGATTTTTTTCACCAGTATTAAACCAACTAAGAGTGTATACATTGTTATTGCTAATATAAACGTCTATTATACTATTCTCAGAGTCTTCCAAATAGTGTCTTTGTCCTCCGTCTATAAAACCGTAAAATCCTCCATATGTATCTTTACCCCAATACATTACAGTGCCTTCATTAGTATGTTCGTATGCCGGATTACCTGTGATATAATCTTCTTGTTCTTCGTTGTTATTGTTGTTAAATGGATCTTCACAACAGCACAATAATACTATTGAAACTATTATTATACTAAAAAATGATTTCATTTTCATAACGGTTAACTTTATTTTGTTAATACTATTTTATTTGATTTTACTAAAGTGTTTTTATAAAAATATCCTATGATGTATATGCCCTTGTGTATCCCATTTTTGAGAAGGATTAACCGTTGGATCTTGTAATAAATCCGGAAAATCTGCAGCTGCATTCCCCCAAGATGATCCATCTTTGGTTCCGGAACCACCTTCTGAAATATACCAAATAGTGGAGTAACTATTAGAGAAACAAATAATTAGAATTAGTATAAGTGTGACTATTCTTTTCATAACATTTTGTTTTTTAAGGGGTTAGTTTTTTTTATAAATCGCATTATGGTTGATTTATGCATTACAAAGATATATAAATATTTAGAAATTCCTATTGTTTTTTTAGATAAATTTCATTTTTGCTTGTTCTTTGTAATAGCAAAGGAATAAATTAACTGCTTTGTTTATTGTGTAAACAAATTTTTTTGTACCTTTGCAAAGTTAAAAGTAATATTAATCATAGGGTTACTTTTCCGCTTCATGCAGTATGCTGTTGATACGGGTAATCTGGGAAGGTGAGTGTGTAGCCCTTTTTTTTGTTTTTTTATATATGAGTAATTTAGTTGCTATTGTAGGTCGCCCTAATGTGGGTAAATCTACTCTTTTTAACCGCTTTACCAAGAGTCGTCGTGCTATTGTTAATGAAGAGGCGGGTACTACTCGTGACCGTCAATATGGTCTTTGTGAGTGGTGTGGTAAAGATTTTTCTATTGTTGACACCGGTGGTTGGGTTGTAAATTCCGATGATGTTTTTGAAGAAGAGATTAATCGACAAGTGGCTATCGCTATCGAAGAGGCCGACGTTATTTTGTTTGTTGTAGATGTACTTAGCGGTATTACGGATTTAGACCTTCATGTTGCCAAAATTCTTCGCGCTTCCAAAAAAAATATTGTCTTGGTTGTAAATAAAGTAGATACTTTCGATCTTCAATATCAAGCTGCGGAATTCTATTCTTTAGGTCTTGGCGATCCGTTTATCTTCTCTGCCGTGAATGGCCTTGGTTCCGGTGAGTTGCTCGACCACCTCGTTACCTTCTTGCCTGATAATGATGCTCTTCTTGAAGAAAACTTACCTCGATTTGCTGTTGTTGGCCGCCCTAATGCCGGAAAATCTTCTATCATCAATGCTTTTATCGGCGAGGATAGGCATATTGTTACAGATATTGCAGGCACCACGCGCGACTCGATTTATGCCCGTTACAATAAATTCGGTATGGATTTCTATCTTGTAGATACTGCCGGTATTCGTAAAAAAGCTAAGGTGAACGAGGATATTGAGTATTATTCCGTGATTCGCGCTATTCGTGCTATCGAAAATTCAGATGTGTGTATCCTTATGATTGATGCTACTCGCGGTATTGAGAGTCAGGACCTTAATATTTTCTCTTTAATCCAAAAAAATAGAAAGGGACTTGTAGTGTGCGTCAATAAATGGGACCTTGTTGAGAGTAAAACGTCGAAAGATATAAAGCGTTACGAAACCGCTATTCGTGAGCGTCTTGCTCCGTTTACCGACTTCCCGATTATTTTCACTTCCGCTATTTCCAAACAACGTATTTTTAAGGTGGTGGAAACTGCTATGGAGGTTTATCAAAATAAGAAACGTAAAATTTCTACCGCAAAGTTGAACGAGTTCTTCTTGCCGTTAATCGAAAATTATCCGCCTCCTGCATATAAGGGTAAGTATATCAAGATAAAATATGTATCACAATTGCCGGATACTCAGGTACCTACTTTTGTTTTCTTCGCTAATTTACCTCAGTATATCAAGCAACCTTATATGCGCTTTTTAGAAAATAAATTACGAGAAAATTGGGAATTCACCGGTACTCCTATTTTGCTTTTCCCGCGTCAAAAATAGAGTCTTTCGGTGTGATTCTATTTTTTTCAGAGCTTTCATTTCCTTGGGTTATGATAAGGAAGAGAGGTTTATTAGTTTTCTCGAAAAAATAATATAAAAATAATTTATCATTATGGTATCTTTTATAGTATCTATTGTGCTTCTTGTATTAGGCTATATTTTCTATGGCCGATTTGTGGCAAAAGTGTTTGGTGCTGATTCCGAACGTATTACTCCTGCTATCTCTTCTGCCAATGGAGTTGATTATGTGCCTATGCCTGCTTGGAAGGTTTTCCTTATTCAATTTTTGAATATTGCCGGCCTGGGACCAATTTTCGGAGCTATAATGGGTGCTATGTATGGTCCTTCTGCTTTCCTTTGGATTGTTTTCGGATCTATTTTTGGCGGTGCCGTTCACGACTATCTTTCCGGCATGCTTTCTCTTCGCCGTAATGGTGCATCCTTACCGGAAATTATTGGCGAAGAGCTCGGTAATGTGGTTAAGCAATTTATGAGGGTTTTCGCCCTTATCCTTATGTCGCTTGTCGGTGCTGTGTTTGTTAGCGGTCCTGCCGGATTATTGCATGGAATGGTTACTTCCATGTCGACAACTGCGTGGATTATCATCATCTTTGTTTATTATATTCTTGCCACGCTTTTGCCTATAGATAAACTTATTGGAAAAATATATCCGCTTTTTGGTATTGCATTGCTCTTTATGGCTGTGGGTATTTTGGTGGCTCTTTTTATCAATAATGCTCCAATTCCTGAAATTACTGAGGGGCTTGCCAGTCAACACCCAAAGGGATATCCTATTTTCCCTATGCTTTTCGTTTCTATTGCTTGTGGTGCCGTTTCCGGGTTTCATGCTACGCAATCGCCGATGATGGCCCGTTGTCTTAAAAACGAGAAGTGGGGTAGACCTTGTTTTTATGGTGCCATGATTGCCGAGGGAGTGGTTGCTCTTGTGTGGGCGGCTGCCGCTTCTTCTTTCTTCGGCTCTGTTGGCGGTCTGCAGAATTTTGTCGCTTCTCTGCCTCCTACAGCCAATGCTGCTGCCGAAGTGGTAGACCTTATCTCTCGTACTTGGCTTGGTAAGGTGGGCGGTTTGCTCGCTGTGCTTGGTGTTGTCGCCGCTCCTATTACTTCCGGCGATACTGCTTTCCGTTCCGCACGACTTATCGCTGCCGATTTCTTGAAAATTGACCAAACTTCAGTCGTTAAACGTCTCCTTGTTTCTATCCCTATCTTTGCCGTCGCTTTCTTTATCCTGCAAATTAATTTTGACATTATTTGGAGATATTTTGCTTGGTCGAATCAAACCCTTTCCGTGTTTACTTTCTGGGCTTTAACGGTTTATCTGTTCAAGGAGAATAAATGCTATTGGATTACTCTTATCCCGGCGTTGTTTATGACTGCAGTTTGCTCTTCTTATATCCTTGTAGCACCTACTCCGGAAGGTTTCGGATTGCCGAATTTATACGGATATATCTTCGCCGCTGTGGTATGCTCTCTATTTTCTTTCCTTTTCGCCCGTTTCGCGCTTAAATACAAGAGTGAAAATAAGAATATTAAAGGAATTTAAGCCCCTCGGCACTGAATATTGTATTCTTTCACTTATCTTTATATAATCGTTTAAGTATCTTTTTTAATCCATATCACTGTGAGCATTTATGATTTTGCCAAGGATATTATTCTGAATACCGATACAACCCTTTTTGTTACAGGTCGCGCCGGTACGGGTAAAACTACGCTCCTTCGATATGTGGCGGAGTCTTCTCAAAAAAATACAGTAGTAGTTGCTCCTACCGGTATTGCCGCAATTAATGCCGGCGGGGTCACTATTCATTCGTTTTTCAAACTCCCTTTTGCCCCTTTTATCCCATCGGTTATCGAAGCTAAAAAACTTATTGCAGGACAGAAAATGAGAGCCGAATTTCGCTCTGTTATCCGTTCCGTGGATATGATTATTATCGATGAAGTGTCGATGCTTCGCGCTGATATCCTCGATGCTATCGACGTGGTGCTACGGCATTATCGCAATTCTAAATTCCCCTTTGGAGGCGTACAAATGGTGTTTTTCGGCGATATGTATCAGCTGCCTCCCGTCTGCGTCAATGATGAATGGTTTATCCTTAAAGATTATTATAGTACTCCTTATTTCTTTAGTGCTAAAGTTTTTGAAAAACAGGAGATTGTATGCCTCGAATTGGATAAAATTTTCCGCCAAAGAGATGAAGATTTCGTGGAAATACTGAATCAAGTGCGGAATAATAACATCTCGAAAGAGAATTTTAATCGCCTCAACGATAGGTATAATCCCGATTTCGACCTTGAAAATAATCAGGATTTTGTTGTTCTTACTACTCATAATGCAGTGTCTGACGATATTAATGAGTCGCGTTTGATAGATATCGATTCAAAAACATTTATTTTTGATGCAGCAATAAAAGGTGATTTTCCGGAATATCTTTACCCTGTAGAGCAACAAATTGTGTTGAAAAAGGGAGCTCGCGTGATGTTCACCGCCAACGACCATATCAATCCCGAACGCCTTTATTACAACGGCAAAATGGGTACTGTGGTTGAGTTGGAGGATAATAATGTGTACGTCACCTGTGATGGCGAAGACGACCCTATCCAGGTTAATTACGAAACATGGGAAAATAATACTTTCTCGTATAATAGAAAAGAAAATTCAGTAGATGTAAAAACTATAGGTACTTTTACTCAACTCCCTTTACGCCTCGCTTGGGCTATTACTATTCATAAAAGTCAAGGTCTTACGTTTCAAAAAGTAGCTATTGATGCCGCGAATAGCTTCACTTCCGGCCAGGTATATGTGGCGCTTTCTCGGTGTACTTCTCTCGATGGCATTGTGCTGCTCTCGCCTATTAACAGCAACTCTATTATGGTGGATTCTCGTATTCAACGCTTCTCTAAAAATAATTTTAATGAAGATCTATTGCCCGATTTCGTGAATCGTAAAAAACGAGATACACTATGTAATATGCTCATTAAATTGTTTTCCTTTAACCTTTTAGAGGTTGCTGTGCTCGATTTAAAGGGCTATGTAACGGAGTTTAGAGCCGATTTTTCGGATTATACCCCGGAGATGGTGGAGAATATTTTGTCGATAGTACAAGATTTGTCGGATGTCGGCACTCGATTCGCAGTGCAATTGCGAAAAATTACTAATGCTAACGATTTTTCTTTGCTTAATTCGCGGGTAAATGATGCTAAAAAATACTTCTTGCAACGTTTGGAAACCCTTGAAAAGGCCATGGATATCACCAATGTTTCTACAAAAAAGAAAGAACGCGCAAATAAATTTTCCAAATTCCTTAACGAAGTGAATAAAAATTTACAGGAAACTCTATTTTTTCTGAAAAATTTAGACGATAATATTTCTGTAGAACAATTCTATATGTTGCGACATGAGTTTGTCGTGGAAAAGGTAAATTATAATATTTATGAAGAAGAGAAGGAAGATGCTAATGAACAAACTGTAGATTCGGAACTTATTGCCGTAATTTATAGTAAGTTAATGGCTTGGAGAAATGATCTTGCCAAAGAATTGGATATTCCTTCTTACCTGATTTTTAAAAAGGATACTATCATGGAGATGGCTCAAAAGATGCCGGATACAAAAGATAAATTATTGAAAATTAACGGAGTAGGAAAGGTTAAAGCCGGTAAATACGGACAGCAGTGTATTGATATTATTAAATCTGTGACAACACACACGATTAATTAAAAAAAATATATTAACTTTGTGAGTTCATTATGATTTATTTACCAATTGAAAAATTATTGTAGTCAGAAGATGAAAAAAGATGTAAAGATAGCACTTATTTTAAAGGATATCAATGAATTGCAGTTGCTTACCAAGGGGTTGGATGAGATGAATTCCATACCTGAGCAATATCTTGATTTGGCTATTGCCAAGTCACTTTCTTTGTATGAAAATCTGCAACAATTGGGAAATATTTTAAAGGATGTTGATGTCGCAGGAGAATTAGATAAATCGAAAGATAATTCAGAGTGCCTTGAAGCTGACCGTTGTGCTGAAAATGCTCGTCGCGCCGAAGAGGCAAGATTGGCGGAAGAAGCAAGAAAAGCTGAAGAGGCCCGAATTGCAGCCGAAAAAGTCAAAGCTGAGGAAGCCCGCCGTGCCGAAGAAGCTCGTAAAGCGGAAGAAGCTCGAATTGCCGCCGAAAAAGCAGAAGCTGAACGCTTGGAGAAAGAGAGACAGGAAAAAGAACGCATCGAAGCCGAACGTATTGAGAAAGAGCGTATTGAGGCAGAACGTCGTGCCGAAGCGGAACGTATTGCAAAAGAAAAAGCTGCTGAAGAAGCTCGCCGTGCCGAAGAGGCAAGAATTGCAGCCGAAAAAGCCAAAGCAGAGGAAGCTCGCCGTGCCGAAGAAGCAAGAATAGCTGCTGAAAAAGCAGAAGCCGAGCGTCGTGCCGAAGCGGAAAGATTGGAAGCCGAGCGTAAAGAGAAAGAGAGACAGGAAAAAGAACGTCTCGAAGCCGAACGTATTGAGAAAGAGCGTATTGAGGCTGAACGTCGTGCCGAAGCTGAACGTATTGCAAAAGAAAAAGCGGCTGAAGAAGCCCGCCCCGCTGAAGAGGCTGTTATCCCGCAAGCTCAAGTTACTACAGTCGCAGATACAATCCACACTCAAGAGTCGGTAAAAGATGCTATTGCCCGCGAAACCGATTCAAATACTATTGCTAACTCTTTGGGCAACAAAAAAATTTCCGACCTTAAGAGCGCTATCACTATTGCAGATAGATTCCTATTCCAAAGAGAACTGTTTGGTGGTGACGGTGAATTACTTAATAAAACAATTGCCACTTTGAATGCAATGACTTCTATCGAGGAGGCTCGTGATTATATCAATAGCCACTTCGATTGGAATAATGAGCGCGCGGCAGTAGTCAATTTTATGAAAATATTGGAACGTAGATTTTGATTTTTCTTGATATTTTATGAATGAGCAGATAGATATTTTACAACCAAAATTATATGTTGTACCTACTCCGGTGGGTAATCTGGAGGACATCACTCTTCGTGCCTTGAGAATTTTAAAATCGGTTTCTCTTGTGCTCGCAGAGGATACTCGTACTTCTGCCATCCTATTCAAACATTATGATATTCATACACCACTATCTGCCTTCCATAAGTTCAATGAACATAAAACCGCAGATGTGTATGCCTCGAAAATTCTTGCCGGAGAGGCTATTGCCCTTGTCAGCGATGCAGGTACCCCTTCTATCTCCGACCCCGGATATCTCCTCGTTCGACAATGCGTAGATATGGGTATTGAGGTGGAATGCCTGCCCGGAGCAACTGCTTTCGTCCCTGCTCTTGTCAACTCCGCCCTTCCTGCTCATAACTTTTGCTTCGAGGGTTTTCTCCCCGTTAAAAAAGGCAGACAAACAATACTTAATAGCCTCGCCCACGAAAAAAGAACAATGATTTTCTATGAGTCCCCTCATAGATTAATCAAAACGTTAAACGATTTTATTGATGTTTTTGGCGAAAACCGTAACGCCTCCGTATCTCGCGAAATTTCTAAAAAATTCGAACAAACTATTAGAGGTACTCTCTCTCAAGTGTCAGAATTCTTTAATAACAATATACCTAAAGGTGAATTCGTTATTGTAATATCAGGAGAGGATAATAATATAGTTCCTGTCGAAGACTCTGAGGATAATGATGTGGTTTACTCACCAAAATCTAAAAATAAATATAAGGGAAACGATAACCTCCCTAAGTACGAAAGTAAATATCGAAAAAAAATTCTTTCCGAAGAATAATTCTTGATTAATAATTATAAATGTTTATGTTATGAAAAATTTCCAATTGTTGTCTTTAATTGTCATTGCCGCTCTTGCCCTCGGTTTTAACTCTTGTGGCACCGGAGCTGCAGAAGAATCTTTAAAACAAGAAAACGATTCTTTACGTAATGTTATTGTAAATTTGGAATCCAGCGTAGATGGATATTTCAAAGAAATGAATGAGATTGCGGATAATATCGATAGAATGAAAAGTATTGAGGGATACCTCGATCACCAATCAAATATTGATGGCATCTCTACCGACCCTTCTCAACGCATACAAGATAACCTTGATGTGCTGAATAAATTAATGGAAGAGAATAATGAGAAAATCAAAAACCTTAATAAAAAACTGCAAAATAGCGGCATCAAAATTTCCAGCCTTCAAAAGCAAATAGCTAAATTAACTTCTGATAATGAAGCTCTTGCTTCTGAAATCGTCAATGTTAAAAAACGCCTCGAAGAGCAAAACCTCATTATTGCAAGTCAAGCCGATTCTATTAATTCTATGATTGACAAAAATGATGCTCTGGCTGCCCAAAACGAAGAAACTACAAATAAATTAATTAAAACTACCGATGAGCTCTACGAAGCTTACTATGTTATGGGTACTTCCAAAGAATTGAAAGCTCAAGGTATTGTTCCTAAAGGAATCGGTGGCTCACGTAAGGTGCTTACTCAAGATTTTAATAAAGACCACTTTATTAAAGTCGATATCCGTAAGGAAAATCAAATAAATACTTATGCCAAAAGAGCTAAGGTGCTTACTACTCACCCTGCAAACTCTTATGTGCTCGAGAAAGTTGATGATACTTATACCATCCGTATCACAGACTATAAATCATTCTGGAGCGTTTCAAAATACCTCGTTATTGAAATAGATTAATGTTTTTCTTATAATATACATGCCGGGGTGACGGATGCTTTTCCGCCCCTCGGCTTTTTTTATTCGTCTTATTACATATATTATAATGTATAAAGTGATATTTTTTGATCTCGATGATACACTTTGGGATTTTCAAGCAAATGCCAAAGTGGCTATGAATTCTCTCTTCTTATCTTCGAGTTTACAAAACCTATTCCCCTCTTTTGAAAGTTTTTATTCTAAATATCAAGAGGTTAATCACGAACTTTGGCGCCTATACAGCCTCGGAGAGGTGACTAAAGAAAAACTCATGATCGACAGATTTCTTATCCCTCTTACCGACGCCGGGAAAAACGACCCCCTTTTGGCTAAATCCCTCGGCGATGAATATCTTAATATCCTTTCTCAACAAAAAATATTAGTAGATAATTGCATCGATATTCTTGAACTATTAAAAACTAAATACAGGTTGGCTATCGTTTCAAATGGATTTAAAGAGGTGCAGTATAATAAGTTAACAAGATCCGGTATCCTTCATTATTTCGAGAAAATTGTTCTAAGCGATGAAATAGGGTATAATAAACCAAATCCTCAATTCTTCTTTGAAGCCCTGAAACAGATGAATGTCGCCCCTAATGATGCGGTAGTAGTCGGTGATAACTACGAAACTGATGTTGTCGGTGCAATAAATTCTAATATAGATGCAATTTTTTTTAATAGATACCCCGAAACGGATGTTTTTTACCCGAAAGCAACACATATTATTGCGGATTTAAGCCAACTCAAGCCCCTTTTTCTATAATTGAAATACTATTTATCGTGAATTATTTTGATGTTTTACAGCAAGTTTTAATCGGATGATTTTCGTCTTGTCGGAGAATATCGCTCTTTATCCTTTTTTATAATCCGCTGAAAATAAAAAAAATAAGTTAGATTTGTTAGATTTTGTTCGGTTCTTGGGTTTTAATCTATTTTTTTAATGGTAAATAAATTTTTTTAGAGTATTACAATTTGATTTCAAAAAACTTGTAAGCATAAAAAATTAATTGTAACTTTGCTTTTCGAAATATAGTGCGCTGACTGCGCCTATAAATTACAGCGATGTATTAGTGCTTTTTAGCTATAATACTTTGATTTAACCGGTAAATCCGATAAATTTAATACCAATAATAATAAATCACTAAAAAGTAAAAGTATTCTATGAGAAAATTTATTCTTTTGTTCTCTGCACTTGTGCTCTCTTTTAGCACTATGTTGGCACAGGATAAAACCATCTCCGGTACTGTAGTCGATGAAAACGGCGAAGCGGTGATTGGTGCTACTATCCGTGTAAAAGGTGCGGAAGGTGTTGGTACTGTTACTGACATTGATGGTAATTTTACTATCAAACTCCCTGCAGGAAAAGATCACCTTCTTGTTACTTACGTTGGTTATACCGATGTTGATGTTAAAGCTACTCCGGGTATGAAGGTTCAACTCAAACCTAATACTGAGATGCTTGACGAGGTTATGGTTATTGCTTACTCCGCCACAACTAAAAAAGGTTACGCCGGTTCTGCCGAAGTAATGAAAGGCGAAACAATCGAGAAAAAATCCCCAACAGAGGTTTCTAAAGCTCTCGCCGGTGAAATTGCAGGTGTGCAAGTAGTAAACTCTTCAGGTCAACCTGGTTCTAATGCTACTGTACGTATCCGTGGTATCGGTTCTGTAAACTCTTCTACCGCCCCTCTCTACGTTGTGGATGGTATCCCTTACGACGGCGATATTTCTGCTATAGACCCTTCTGATATCGCGTCTACTACAGTTCTTAAAGATGCTACTTCTACTTCACTTTATGGTGCCCGTGGTGCTAACGGTGTTATCCTTATCACTACTAAACAAGGTACTTCCGGTGAAACAGGTAAAATAGATGTTGATGTTAAATATGGTGGTAATATGCGTCTTATCCCTATGTATGAGACTATTAGCGACCCTCAACAATATGTAGAACTCGTTTGGTTAGGTATCAAAACTCAAACCGGTAAAACTAATATCGCAAACAACTCTTTGTTTAATTTGTCTGCCGGCGGTCTCCCTGCATACTATAACCGTTGGGATGCTCCGGGTAATACCCTTATCGACCCTGAAACAGGTAAATTCTATCCGGACGTTAAACTTAAACAAGGTTTTATCGACGATCCTGAACCTTCTTGGAGAAGCCAAATCTTCCGTAATGGTCAAAAATTAGACGCTACTGTGAAAATCCATGGTGGTTCCGATAAAACAACTTACTATACCTCTTTCGGTTATTTGAAAGATGAAGGTTACTATATCGGTTCTGACTATCAACGTGTTTCCGTTCGTTCTAACATCTCTCACCAAGCTAAAAAATGGTTGAAAGGTAACTTGAATATGGCTTACTCTTATTCTACTTTCAACAACCCTGGTCAAAGTTCTAATATGAACAACGGTTTCGCTTACGTTAACGAATGTCCTGCTATTTATCCGGTATTCCAACGCGACGAAAATGGTAACCGCGTTAAAGACCCTAAATTTGCCGACAAATATGCTTACGACTATGGTGACTATGACGTTAACGGTAATTCTATCGGCCGTCTCTATGGTCAAGGTATCAACCCTGCCGGTGCTCTTCAATACGATAAACAAAATACTATCCAACATCAATTTGTTGGTAATGGTATGCTCGAAGTTACTTTGTATAAAGACCTTAAATTTACTACAAACTTCGGTGCTCAATATATCGGTTCTATCGGCTCTCAACTTACTAACAACTACTATGGTGATGCCGCTAATATCGGTCGTATCTACAAATCAAACACAAATTCACTTGTTATTACTTGGAACCAATTGTTGCAATATGCTCTTCCTTCCGGTTCTGATCACAGTTTCGATGCTTTCTTGGCTCACGAAATGTATTATGTAAATAGTCAAGCTACTTCTGCTGGCAAAAATATGCTCGTTCGCCCTGATGGTCTCGAACTCGGTAACGCCGTAGAAATGTCTTATATTACTTCTAATCAAGCTACTCAAACTATCGACTCTTACTTCGGTCAAGCTCGTTATAACTATAAAGAGAGATACTTCATCCACGGTACTCTTCGTGGCGATGGTTCTTCTCGTTTCGCTAAAGGCCATCGTTGGGGTCTATTCGGTTCTATCGGTGTGGCTTGGTTGATGTCTAACGAAGACTTTATGGAAAATGTCGACCTCCTCAAAAACTTTAAAATACGTGCTTCTTGGGGTGTGCTCGGTAACCAAGAAATCGGTACTTTCCTCTATACTAATCAATATGGAATAGAAAACGTTGGCGGATACCCTGGTTATGTGCTTTCTTATATAGGTAACCCTGAGCTTACTTGGGAACGTTCTCATATTGCTAACGTCGGTGTTGACTTCGAACTCGGTAAATACCTCACCGCAAGTGTTGAATACTTCTACAAATATACCGATAACATGCTCTTCCCTCGCTATGTAGCTCCTTCTCTCGGTTACTCTTATTACTATGTAAACGAAGGTGCTCTCGCTAACCAAGGTGTTGAATTCCAATTTAATATCCACGCTGTTGATACTCGTAACCTCAAATTGGATATCCGTTTGAATGGTGCTTGGTATGACAACAAAGTTAAGAAAATGCCTACTGATAACTCAGGCAAAGAGTATATCATGAATGCCGGTCTCTCTCTTAACCACTCTCCATACGACTACTACCTTGTAGAATATGCAGGTGTTAACCCTGATAATGGTAAAGCTCAATACTACTGGTATTATGACCCTAAAAAATTGGAAGGTGCAGAGCCTGACCTTTATAAACATTCTATCTCTTCTGTTTATAACTATATCGCTACTGAATATAAAAACGACCCTCGCGTTAATGAATATCTCAAAAACCCTGAGTTGTTATTGCAAAAAGCTGTAACTGATAACTATAACTATGCTTCTTCTACTTATGTAGGAAAATCTTCTATACCTGCCCTCCAAGGTGGTTTCGGTCTTGACTTTACTTTCTATGGTTTCGACCTTTCTGCTTCTTTCCAATATAGTGTTGGCGGTTGGGGTTATGACTCAGCTTATGCTTCTTTGATGCACAGCGACCGCGGTGGTTCTCAAAACTGGCACGTAGATATCCTTAATTGTTGGAAAGAAGAGGGTGATATAACCGATGTTCCTCGCCTTTCTAATGGTAACGACTTGTATGCAAACTCCGGTTCTACTCGTTTCCTTATCTCTTCCAGCTATTTGAACCTCTCTAATGTTCGCCTCGGTTACTCTTTCCCTAAAAAATGGATGGAGAAAATTAAACTTAACAACCTCAGCGTTTGGGTTGCAGGTGATAACCTCTTCTGCTTATCAGCTCGTAAGGGTTATATCCCTATGGCTTCCTTCACCGGTGGCTCAAGTACCTACTCTTATTCACCACTCTCAACTATTATGGGAGGTATTAAATTCTCATTCTAATAATCAAATAATTTTGATATAACAGTATGAAATCATTAAAAATATTTTCTTTTGCCGTAGCCCTCGTGGTAATGTTGAGTAGCTGTTCAGCAAGCTGGTTGGATACTCAAACTAATGGCGCTACTTTAACTCAAGATCAATTCGATGCCCTTACTAATCCTACTGATGGTCTCGTAAATGGTCTTTACTCTCTTCTTTATGCCAATAATGGTAGTGACCACCACTATTTCGGTCAGAAATCCATTGATATGGCTACAGACCTTCTTTCAAGTGATATGGCTATGACTCTTAATGCTTACGGATGGTTTACTGATGCTGCAACTCGTACTTGCTCTACTGCTTCTTCCGGACGTAACTCTTATATCTGGTCTTATTACTATACTATAATCATGAATGCAAATACTGCTATCCGTAAAATGGCCCCTCGTCAAAATGAATTTACCGATGAGGAATTAGCTTCTTACGCTCAAGCTCTTGCTCTTCGTGCTTATTGCTACTATAACCTTGCTACCCTTTATAACCCGGGTATGAACAATGAAACTCCTGATATCTTTACCGGTGGTACAGGCCTTGGATATAGCTCAATTCCTATTTACACCGAAAACGATACTACCGAATCAGGTCTTATCAAAGAGCAATATGTTTCTTCTGTTGGTGAGGCTTATGAATTTGCTATCAACGACCTTAAAACAGCTATCGCTTTCCTTGATTCTGTTGACTATGTTCGTACTACTAAAATCATTGTCGATGCTGATGTTGCTCGCGGTATCTTGGCTTATTGCTACCTCGAATCTCAACAATATGGTAAAGCTTATGTAACTGCTAAAGAATTAATCGACTTGAATCACTTCTCTATAATTCCTTACGACCAAGTTCTTACTACAGGCTTTGTTAGCACTGAAGATAACTCTTGGATTTGGGGCTCTGATGTTACTATCGAAACTACTACAGGTCTTGCTTCTTTCTGGGGTCATATGGATATCCATACTTATTCTTATGCTTCTGCAGGTGCTACAAAGGCTATCGATGATCAATTGTTCTCCCAAATTCCTTACTCTGATATCCGCCGTCAATGGTTCGATACTACTAAGAAATATATTAACGACTACAAATTCTACGATAAAGCTCGTGGTGTACTCGCTGATGAACTCGACCGTCGTTGGTTAAATGATATCGTTTATATGCGTATCGAAGAGATGTACCTCATTGGTGCTGAAGCTGCTTTACGTAACAACGAACCTGATAAAGCTAAAGATCTTATCAAAGTTTTATTGGATCAACGTGACCCTAATGCCGCCAATACTGTAGATGCCCTTAATCCTAGCGAACTTAGCGATATGATCTACTATAACTGGCGTGTTGAAATGTGGGGTGAAGGTCGCGCTTTAGCTACTTTCAAACGTTTTGGTAAACCAAAAATCCGTGGTAATAACCACTATAACGGAGCCGGTGAGAATGTTGCCGTTACAGACATAAACCTCACTTTCCAAACTCCTAATGGTGAAATCAATACAAACTCTACTTTCTTCCCTGATGAAGAAGAATAATTATGACTAACTTTAATTTATTAATTTAATATTACTTATTATGAAAAAATTTGCTTTCTTTTGCTCTGTATTAATGAGCATTGCAGTGCTTTTTACGGCTTGCCCACATCCTGGAGGTAATACTGAAATTGCTTCTCTTGAATTAAAGCCTACAGAGGTTTCTATGAAAGTTAACGATGTTCGTCGTCTTTCTTTTGTTGCTAAAGATAAAGATGGAAATACCGTTGATGCCGCTAATTTCGAATTGGAATGGGTTTCTTCTAATGAAGAAGTTGCTACCGTTTCTTCAAATGGTACTATTACTGCTGTAACTCAGGGTGCTGCTGTTGTAACTGCTACTGTTAAAAATTCTAACGTATCTGCTACTTGTAATGTTACTGTAGTTGACCTCATTAGCTACACTATTTTTGACAATGCTTCTTGCCTTGGTTATTCAAGAGATTTCGCTTATCCTTATACTTGGAAAGATAGAGATTCTGTAGAGCACCAAGACTCTTTGCTTCGTCCTCTTTTCTATGTTTTCAACCAAGATATGTATTTCGATGCTGTAAACTCTAACGTTGTTGGTACCGGCGGTTATGGTATGTTCTTCGCTACTAATAACATTTACTCTCCATCAGAAAATGCTATCTATTCTTTAGGTGAATACTTGATTACAGAAGAACCGGAAACTTTTAACGATCCTGCTACAAGTGATGTTATTGCTGTTCCTCATCAAATAGTTTGCGGCCATTTCGATACTGATGCTTGGACTGCTTTCTTTGATGCTGCTCTCAGCGGTCAAGAAGTTTCTTGGTCTGAATATCCTCTCTACCCTGACGGTGAACTCGAATTGATGTTGTGGTTTGCTCCGGACGAAGAAGGTTCTCCTATGACTTATATGAACTGCGGTTATGTTTATGGTGAAGGTATCATCGCTATTAATGCAAAAGAAGGTTCTAAAATGACAGACCCTCTCGCAGTTGAATATTATGATTTTAACGCAAGAATTATCGACGTTGAAAATGCTTATGGTTTCGAAACTCGTCCTGGTGACCCTGAAACTAACCCTGAAGAAAGCGCTGACGAAGAATATTTCGTAGTTCCTCTTACATTGAAACCTATGAGAGAGCACCATTTCGTTTATGGCGAAATCCCTACTGAAGCTCCTGCTCGCGCTATCTCTATGGGTAACTTGAAGAGAAATGCCGATTTCTTCAAATCTATCAACGTTGTTAACGTTAACAAACTTCGTAACGAGAATTTAGTTTATAATAAATAATTAAACTACTTTTTTAAAATATTAAGGCAGGGTTTTTCCCTGCCTTTTTTTTGTTTCTTTTGCTTTGTCTTCCCAAAATTTTTTTATAACTTTGCGACCTATTAAATCAATATCTTTAATCCGTTAACTTATGAAGAAATTATTACTTGGTTTTCTGTTTGCATTATGCTCCGTTTACTCGGTATATGCTGTGAAGGCATACCCATATATGCTTACCAAAACCCAAAATGACGGCACTGTAGTTAATTATTATCTGCATGGAGATGAACATTTTAGTTGGATGACTTCCGAAGATGGTTTCCTTATTGCTTTTAATGAACAGGGCTACTTGGAATATGCCAATATTTTTGATAACCTAATTGTTACTTCCGGGGTTCGTTGTAATAACGAGTCTCTACGCAGCAGTCAAGAAAAAGTTTTTTTGATGGGGCGCCCGAAAGCCGCTTCTTTAGCTGATAAATTGAAGTCTATCGCTTCAAATAAGCAAGATGCTATATTAAAGGCTCCTTCAAATATGGATAAACCTTCTAAATATCCATTAAAAGGTTCCCCTAAAAGTCTTGTTATCCTTGTGAATTTCTCTGACGTTTCCTTCACTTCGTCTACTGCTAATCAAGATTTCACTAACCTTCTTAATCAATCCGGTTACTCTTTAAATGGCGGTACGGGCTCGGCTCGCGATTATTTTATTGCCTCTTCCGATAGTGCTTTCGCACCTCAATTCGATGTGCTTGGCCCTTATACTTTGCCTAAAACTCAAAGATATTATGGGGAAGAGAAAAATGGTAGTAATGACGCTAATCCCGGACAGATGGTTATCGATGCAGTTGCTATTGCCTCTGATCATGTCGATTTAAAACAATACGATACCGATGGCGATGGTAATATCGATAATGTTTTCATTTACTATGCCGGTTATAACCAAGCTGAAGGTGGTGGCGCAAATACTATATGGCCTCACCGTTCTTCTATCTATGGCAATTATATATATGATGATGTTCGTATTAAAGACTATGCCTGTACTTCTGAGTTCCGCAGCAGTTATGGTCAAACTATGTGTGGTATCGGTACTTTCTGTCATGAATTCGGCCACGTTCTCGGTCTAGCAGACTTATATGTTACAGATTATAGCTCAAATCACGACACTCCAAGTTCTTGGGATATTATGGACCAAGGTTCTTATAATAATGCTGGTTGTACTCCTCCTACTTACTCTTCTTTCGAACGTTTTTACCTCGGTTGGCTCATTCCTACTCAGCTGACTGATGGAAACCATATTCTCGAACCTCTTATAACTTCAAATACCGCTTTGATCCATTCAGTTACTCCTCATAACCTCGTTGGCCAATCTCCAAATCCTAAAGAGTATTTTATGATTGAAAATCGTCAACGTATTGGTTTTGATACTTATGGCGTACCGGGCGAAGGTATGCTCGTAACTCACGTGGTGTTTAACTCTGCTAACTGGTCTAATAACCGCCCTAATAATGATCCTGATAATTGCGGTATCTCTATTCAATGTGCGTCCGGTACTACATCTTCTCCGGAATATAATACTTATCCCGGTGCTCGTAATGTAACTATCTGTACTTTCGTTCTTCAAGATGGTACTTCTATGCCTCATAAACTTATGAATATTCGTGAAGAGGGTAATAATGTGTTGTTCTCTTACGACTCTTCCGAATCCGGCACTAAAGTTGAACTTACCACCAAAATTGATGATTTCCTTGTTTATTACGAAAAGAATGCCGTTAATACCGATACTCAGATTGTAAATTTCGTGGGTACCAAAATTACAGGTGAGGTAACTTTCGCTTTGAGTCTTGGTACTAACTATCGTATTCGCCCTGTAAGCGAAACTCCGGTTGATTTCGCACGTAATTTTACTATTACAGTGGGAGAAGATTCTACTTTCAACCTCGATGTTGAAGTAATCTTCCAACCTCGTAATTGCTCTTACGATAAACCTGTTGATGATGTTATTAATGTTCAGTCAGATTCTTATCAAGCACAATTCCCTATAACAGGTCTTTCTCGTCGCCCGGTTTATGTTGTTCCTCCTGTTGCGTACGATGCTCTTGAGGTTTCTCCTTATTCTTTCCTCGCAAATTGGTCTCCTGTAGAAGACGCAATGGGATATTATCTTTCTGTTTATAATATCAAAGATGAAGAGGGCTCTGAAATGCAAGATTTTAACACTTTCAATGAAGGTGCCCCTACCGGATGGGAAGCAAACTTTAATACCGTATCTACCGTTCATAAAAAATCAGCACCTCGTTCCGTATATTTCACTAAAAATACCGATGTGCTTATTAGTAAAAAATATTTTATGCCGGTTAGCAAAATATCTTTCTGGCTTCAATGTGCTAATACCGAAGGCGTTTTCTTTGTTGATGCTGAAGATGAAAATGGAGACTGGAAAAATATCTATTCAATAAAAATTGATGCTTCCGTTCGTTCTAAGGAGGTTACAGTAAATGAAGCTAATGGCTATTCTCGCTTCAAAATGTATTACCAAACTAATGGTGAAGGTGGTCTTGCTTTTGATGATTTCACTGCTTATTTCGACAAAAACATCACCTTCGCTCTCGAAGATTACTATGTTATGGCCGATACTTCTTATATAGTTAATAACCTTACTTCAGGTCTTACTTATAACTATAAAGTAAAAGCAACAGATAAGGATATTCAAGGTAGATACGAGAATATTACCGATTATTCTAATGAGATTATTGTTGAGCTTCCAATCGGTGCTGACCCTAATTCTCGTGAACTTACTATCACAGTGTCCGAAGATAAATCTTCTTACCTTGTTCATGTAGATGAAATTATTGAAAATTCTTCAATATTTATCTATACTATTGATGGTGTGTTAGTAGCTAAAGTGCCTGTTACTTCAAATACCGTGCAAGTGCCTACACTCTTAAAAGGCAAAACTTACGTTGTAAAATATTCCTCTAACGATAAAATGAAACGTAAAGATAAGGTAGGTAAGTTGTATTTCAATCTTTAATTCCTTTTCTTTGCAAAATATAATGGAGGGTGGTTGCTTTTAACTGCCCTCCATTATATTTTTTGTGATGGTATAGCATTATTAACGAATTATTAGTAACTTTGCAATGCTTAAATTGTTACAGTATTTTATTGATTTTTAGCGTATATGGCTGTAGAAATTGAACGAAAGTTCCTCGTTACTAATACCAATTATAAAATGGGTATCCCCCATCAAATTGCTCAAGGATATATTTGTAGCGATAAAGATAGGGTAGTACGTATCCGTATTATCGATGACAATGCTTTTATTACTATAAAAAATTCTACTATCGGTTTTGCCCGTAATGAATATGAATATCCGATTCCTGTAAATGATGCTCGTGAGATGTTGCAAAATACTTGCATACAACCAATAATTTCAAAAACTCGTTATGTGCTTGAGTATAAAGGGAAAATATGGGAAATAGATGAATTTCACGGCCTTAACGAGGGGCTCGTTATTGCGGAATTGGAACTCGAAAACGAGAATGATTCGTACGAAAAACCCGATTTTGTAGGCGATGAAGTTACAGGTAATCCTCAGTACTACAATGCTCTCCTTTTTAAAAATCCTTATATTAATTGGAAATAATTTATTATGAAAAAAATTATATTCTTTCTTTCCATCGTGATGTTTCTCGCTTCTTGTGCCGAGAAAACTAAAATTACAGGGCACATCTCTAATGCCGATAATGCTATGCTCTATTTTGAATGCAATAAAATGAGCAATATCGAGGTGTTGGATTCAGTAAAATTAAACAAAAAAGGTAAATTCTCTTTTTCTGTTACCCGTAATAAATTTCCGGAATTTTATCGCCTTCGTGTAAATGATAAAACTATCATGCTTGCTCTCGATTCTGTTTCCGAGAATGTGATAGTAGATGCCGATGTTAATGATATATTTAATGCCGAAATAGAGGGTAGTGAAGAGTCGGTAAAAATCCTTGAGTTGCGCCGCTCCAGCTATGAATTGCAAAAAATAGCCCTTTCTAAAGACTTACATAAAGTGGATGAAAAATTGGAATTGCACCGCTTTCTTGCCCAAAATATAATTTTGGATAATCCTCGTTCTGCTGCTGCTTATTATGCTCTGTATCAAACCGTTTACGGTTATTACTATTTAGATCCTTATAATAAAAACGATTTGAAATATTGGTCGGCGGTAGCAACCTCTTACAGCCTTTTTTATCCGGATTATTACCGTACGGAACCGCTTCGTACTCAAACTCTTACTGCTATGAGTATGTCGCGCGATAAGTCGGAGATGTTACAAAAAATTATTGACGTTTCTACTGTACAAGGTTTCGTCGATATTGCTTTGCCAAATCGGGTAGGGGATATCGTTAAATTATCATCTCTCGTAGGTGATGTAGTGCTTATAGATTTCACCTCTTACTCTTTGGAAACGGCTTCGGCTCACACGCTCTTTTTGAGAGAGTTATACGACAAATATGCTTCTCGTGGATTTAATATCTACCAAGTATCCGTCGACCCGAATCATCTGCTTTGGGTGGAGAAAAGTCGTGAAATGCCTTGGATTTCCGTCCGTGATAACGACCCTTTGAATTGTAAAGCCCTTTCTTATTATAATGTCTCCGAATTGCCTACTTTCTTCCTTATGGATAGAAATGGAGATATTGTGGGTCGTTTTAATCACGAAAACTTGGAAAAGGCTATCCTCGAAATTTTATAATTTGCATCTTTTTTATGGAAGAGTATATTAAAAATTTGGCACTATCTTATGGCTTTTCTGCTTGCGGGTTTGCCAATATTTCCGATACCGCTCTTCCCGCACAAAAATTCTCCTCTTGGCTTAATGCCGGTTTCGATGCAGATATGCACTATATGAGAGAAAATATCGATAAGCGCATAAATCCTTCTTTTTTACTCGATGGAGCCAATACAGCTATTGTAGTACTCTTAAATTATTTCTCTAATCATTATCAATCTAATGATAAGTACAGAATTGCCTCTTACGCGTATGGTGCCGATTATCATTATGTTGTGAGAAATAAATTGCGTTTGATGGCTGATGAAATATCTTTAAAATATCATCTTCCTGATGGCTGCTTTGCACAGTTTTGCGATTCCGCCCCTGTTTTCGATAGATTTTGGGCGTGGAAAGCCGGTCTTGGCTGGATTGGAAAAAATAGTATGCTTATTAACCCTAAAGTAGGCTCTTTTACATTTATCGGCGTGATGTTTACCACTTTATCTCTTGCTTCGGATACTCCTATTTCAGAGCGTTGTGGTAGATGTACTGCTTGCTTGGATGCTTGTCCTACAGGTGCTATCAGTCGAAATAATTGTAAGTTGCTTGATGCCAACAAGTGTTTGTCGTATTTAACTATCGAGAGTAAGAATGGTATACCGAATAACTTTCTCTCTAAATCAAAAAATATCCTCTTCGGGTGTGAATATTGCCTCACTGCTTGCCCTTGGAATAGATTTGCAAAACCACATAATATTCCTGAATTGATGCCTATTGATGGTATTTTTGATGTAGATTGGCCTGCTATAAATAATTCAATTTTTCGAAAACAATTGAAATTCAGTCCTCTAAAACGCGCAGGTGCAGGAAAATTGCGAAATAGAGCAGCGCAAATTAATTCTTTCTTTTCTATTTCTAACAATAATCAAATGAAAACGCGGCAGGATGACTGTTATATCAATGGTAATGATGATGTTTTGTAAAAATATTTCGGATTGCTTTTTTGTCTGTTTATAAATTTACTACCTCATTATCATCTTATTAATTATCACTATTAAAATACAATGTATTATTTTGTTGTAATAATATTTTATCTATTCCTTCTCTTTGTTGTAGATTATTTTGTATCTCGCAAAGGGGGTGATAATGTTACTTTCTTCTCCGGAAATCATAATTCTCCATGGTATCTTGTGGCTTTTGGAATGATAGGAGCCACTATTTCGGGTATTAGTGTCGTTTCAGTACCCGGAATGGTAGGGGCAGGGCATTGGACTTATTTGCAGACTTGCCTCGGTTTTATTCTCGGATATCTTATTGTAGCTTTTGTTTTGCTGCCTCTTTATTATAAACTTAACCTCACATCTATTTACGAATACCTTAATATACGCTTTGGCTCAAAGAGTTATCATATTGGTTCTGCCTTTTTTGTTGTCGCTAAAATCGTCAGCTCCGCTACCAAATTATACGTTGTTATTATTGCTCTTGAGATGTTTATATTTTCTAAATATAATGTTCCTTTTGCCGTTCTTACCGTTGTTATAGTTTTCGTAATGTGGCTTTATACTCGTCGCTCGGGTATAAAAACTATCGTGTGGACCGACTCTTTACAGACTCTTTTCCTCGTTGCCGCTCTCGTTTTTATGTGCGTGGATGCCTGGAAAATGCTCCCTAACAATATATCTTTAAGTGATTTGTGGAATTCAGAATTGACCGATATCTTTGTTTGGAATGATTTCGCTTCCCCTCGTAATTTCTGGAAACAATTTATTAGTGGTGCTTTTATCGTCGTCGTGATGACCGGGCTCGATCAAGATATGATGCAGAAGAATATCACTTGCAAAACTTTAAAGCAGAGTAGAACCAATATGCTTGTATATGGTTCTGCTTTCTTGCCGATTAATATTATCCTTTTATTGTTGGGTACTATTTTACTCTTTGTGGCTCAATCAAATAGTATTTCCTTACCCGAAGCTCCGGATAATATTTTACCTTTCTTCGTGTCGAATTACATGTCTCCGATTGCCTCTGTTTGTTTTCTACTCGGAATTATAGCAGCCTCTTTTTCGAGTGCCGATTCCGCCCTTACATCTATAACTACTACTATTGCAGTAGATTTCTTTAATGTCAAGAGCTTAGAGCAATCAAAGGCTGTTCGTCTTCGAAAAAATATTCATGTCATAGTGTCGGCATTTTTTGCAATTCTCGTAATTGCTTTTGGCTATACGCAAAATAATTCCATTATCGATACTATATATACCATTGTCGGCTACGCTTATGGTCCGCTACTCGGTTTGTTTGCTTTCGGTTTGTTTACAAAACGTAAGCCTAAAGATGCGTTAGTGCCGTATATCGCGGTCGCCTCTCCTATCTTTTGTTTAATTATCAGTTGGTCATTATCACGTTTTTGCGGCTATGTTTTTGGCTACGAATTATTACTGTTAAATGGTATTCTTACTTTTGTCGGTCTCTTTTGTGCCTCTCTTAATAAAAGGGATTAATAGTGTAATGGCTTCTGTTTTTTTGTTAACTTATTAATTTATAAAGTTTATGAAAATCAATTCTGCAGAATTTGTTGTCTCTAATTCGGATTATAGAAGTTGTCCGAATAGTAAAATATGTGAGTTTGCCTTTATTGGCCGTAGTAATGTGGGTAAGTCTTCTTTGATAAATATGCTTTTGCAGTCTAAAGATTTGGCTAAAACTTCTTCCAAACCGGGAAAAACTCTTCTTATCAACCATTTTTTAGTTAATAGAAATTGGTATGTGGTGGATTTGCCGGGTTATGGATATGCTCGTGCTTCAAAAGAGCAACGCCGTAAATTAAAATCAATAATTGATAATTATATCTTGTTTCGCACTCAGCTTACGAATCTGTTCGTCCTTATAGATAGTAGATTGGAACCTCAGCAAATAGATCTCGATTTTATCGATTGGCTCGGCCAATCTTCAATTCCGTTCTCAATTATCTTTACAAAATCGGATAAACTTAGTAATAAACAACTTATGGAGAATCTTGCGGCGTATAAAAATAAATTACTCGAAACGTGGGAATCTCTTCCTCCTATTTTTGTTACCTCTTCCGAGAAGGGTGTGGGGCGCGATGAGGTGTTAGACTATATTGAGTCTATCATTAATGAAATTTCTCAAGCTGATGGACAGTGATGATTATAAAAATATTGCTACCTTATGATTTTTTTTCGATAAGGTAGCAATAATATTATAAAATGTATTTCTTTAATTCCAATTCGAGGTTAGGTGTGAAAATGTTTTTTCCTATCGACTCTTTGATTTCTTTCTGGCTCCAAAATTTGCCATCTATAACTTCTCCGTCGTTCCAATGAAACGGACCGTTGTATGTTGTGCGGAAAACATAAACCAATTCGCATTCTATTTCAGATTTAAATAGGTATGTATCAATGAGCTCCGGAGTATAATTCTCGATACCTATCTCTTCATATACTTCTCTGCAAAGAGCCTCTTCTACGGTTTCTCCATAACTGATATGTCCGCCTACTGCTGTGTCCCAATAGCCTGGAAGTAACGTCTTCTGAAAAGAGCGACGCTGCAAATAAAGTTCTCCATTATTGGAAAATACATGCAGATGTACTACCGGATGGAGGTATTGTTCGCGCTCTACTTCGCTCTTTTTGTTGTGGCAACTCGTTCTATCCGCCTTCCCTATCACCTCTCCTTGCTTGTTTACTATCGGGAGATGCTCTGTTTTTCCCATTTTTTTATTTCTTTTTATCCCCGTAAAACCTTATCTTTCAAGGGTGTATCTCCTTATAAATCCAGCTTTTTAATCATTTTGCTGTATTTCTTCATCTCATATTCCTGAGAGCCTTTTTTAGGGAAGTTTGCGTCGTCTTTTATTTTACTGTCGGAATATTTTCTCGGTTTATCGCCACTCTTTTTAAATGGTTTTCCGCCCTCTCTCTTGTCCGATTCAAAACGTTTTCCTCCATCCCTTTTTTCTGATTCAAAGCGTTTTCCTCCATCACGAGAGTCGCTTTTTGAAAAACTATTTCTCCTTTTTTTCTCTTTAAATTTTTCGTCTTCTTCAAAATGTCTGTGTCTATTTGTTTTCTTTTTCGTGGTTTCAAAACTCTTTGTAAGCTTGTTCCCTTCGGCTTTAAAATCTTTGTGTGTACCCGGAAATATCTCAAATTTCCAATATTCACAATCTAAAGCGCCGTTTTTGAGTTCTACTCTCTGTGAAGGTTTAAGTCCTATAGCCGCTAAGTTCTCTACGTGAGATGATATTACCCATGCTTCACCGTCAACGAATTTATGTTTTAAGGCTCGTCCGATTTCACGGTAGAGTTCTCTTAAATCTTCCGGCTTTATTCTTTCGCCGTAGGGTGGGTTGGTGACAATTAGTGCCGGCTCTGTAACCTCCTCAAAATTAGCTATATCACGGCATTGTACCTCTATGTATTTTGCTAATCCGGCTGCTTTTACGTTTTCTTGTGCTATCTTTACCGTATTTGGATTAACGTCATAGCCTATTATCTTATGTGTAAATTCACGTTCGTTGCTATCGTCGTTATAAATATCGTCAAAGAGTTCTTTGTCGAAATCAAGCCATTTTTCAAAAGCGAAGCGGTTTCTGTAAATACAAGGTGGAATGTTAAGAGCTATCAATGCGGCTTCAATTAAGAATGTACCGGAACCGCACATAGGGTCGATAAAATCTTTGCTGCCATCCCATCCCGCCATGAGTAGCATTCCAGCCGCTTGTGCCTCTGAGATTGGTGCTTCGTTTTGATTGCTCCTATAGCCGCGCTTGTGTAGACTCTCCCCTGATGAGTCCAACGAAATGGTACATTCATCATGCGAGATGTGTATGTCGATATAGATGTCCGGTGATGTGATGCTTACTGATGGTCGCTTGTCGTATTTCTCAGTAAAATAGTCAGCTATGGCATCCTTTAATCTGTATGCTACAAATTTGCTGTGTCTGAAATTATCCGATTTTATCGTCTCGTTGATGATAAAATTCTGTTTTATGCCAAAATACTCTTCCCAGTTTATCTTTTTTGCTTTTTCATATACTTCATCGGCATCTGTAGCTTTGAATTGTGCTATCGGCACCAATATTCTTATTGCACTGCGTAGGTTTAAGTTCGCTTTGTACAACAGAGCTTTATCGCCTTTAAATCTTACTGCTCTTCTATCTGTTTCTATCTCATTGGCGCCTAATTCGGTTAATTCGCGGGCCAATATATCTTCAAGACCGAAATAGGTCTTTGCCAGCATGTTGAATTCTTTCATTTTCCTTCTTTTATATATTGTAAAGCTCTTTGTAAAGCATCATTTTCTTGTAACATAATGTCGTAATAGGCTTTTGTGCCGAATAGTGTTTGCCCTATTATGGCTTTTATTTGTAGTGATATTTTTTCTTTACTATCGTCAAAATCCTTTTCATCAAAATTGATTTTTTCCTCTTTCGAATCTTCTTTTATCTTGTCTAACAGTGAATTAGGTACTGTAAAATAATATTTAAAGTATTCAATATTTTTGAATGCATTAATGAGACTGTTTCTGTGTTTTGCAATATAAGCGGTTGTTTCTTTATTGATAATACCTTTTCTTAGCAAACTTTTGTGGTATTGTGTGTATTTGTTAGTGTCTAAAGGTACGAAAATGTCAGGGAAAATTCCACCTCCTCCATATATCGTTTTGCCTTTGATAAGAGTTTTGTATTTTAAAGAGTCAGGGAAAGTTATGCTGTCGCTATGCATAAATTCTCCGCGTTTATATCTGTTTTCCAAATCATGGTAGTAATTCTCGGCTCCTTTGTCGTATGGTTTTTGAATGCTACGTCCTGTAGGAGTGAAATATCGAGCTATCGTAAGGCGTAATTCCGATCCGTCGTAAAGGGTAGTGCGGTTTTGTATCAATCCTTTACCAAAAGATCGGCGACCTATTATCGTTGCACGGTCCCAATCTTGAAGGGCTCCGGCCGTTATCTCGCTGGCAGAGGCGGAATATTCGTCTATCAACACTATTAATTTTGTGTCTATCAACTTCTTACCCCAATTAGATGAACGTATGAATTGTTCCGGATAATGGGTGCCTTTTGATGATACTATAGTCTTATTCGGCTCGAGAAAAAGATTTACCATGTTAATGGCTGCTTTCATAATGCCACCTCCATTACCTTGCAAATCAAGAATTAGTGTGTGAAACCCACCTTCCGATTCAAGGGTTTCTATCGCTTTATTTACCTCGTCGGTTGTGGTCATCGAGTAGCTGTTTACTTTGATATAGCCTACCCCGGGCCTTATAATTTTTGCTAAATCAACCGAATAGATAGGTATCTTGTCGCGCTTGATACTGAAAGATAGAGTGTCTTTTACATTTTCCCGCTTTATTCCCAAATGTACTTTAGTGTCTTTTTCACCCTTTATCATTGAAGGTATCTTGGAGCGTTTTATCTTTACCCCGGCTACTCTTACCCCGTCGATACTTATTATTTTATCCCCGGGTAAAATGCCTGCCCGCGCTGCCGGTGTGCCACTTATTGTTTGGTTTATCACTACCGTGTCGTTATATAAATTGTATGCCACTCCTATGCCGACAAAATTGCCTTCTATGCCTTCGTTCATCTCTTCTACTTCCGATTTCGGAATGTATATTGAGTGCGGATCAAGCTCCTTTAATGCATTGTTTATGGCATCGTCGGTGAACTTATCTATGTCTACCGAATCTACATACATGCCCTTTACACTTTGTAATAATGTGCAGTATTTGTACATTAATCGCTCTACTTGTCTGTCTAATCTTGTGTTTTGTGCAGCTAATGCCATTCCTAATTCATAAGCCGCCTTATCTACATTAGATTGTTGCGAAAATATTGATCCAATGCTTAAAGTGCATATTAACAATAAAATAGCTCTTCTTGTATTCATCTTTTTTGCGTTTTATTTCAAATTTCAAAGTTAATAAAAATATTCCAATCCAATATCTTTGTTTTGTTAAAAATTTACTACCTTTGCAAAAACTAATTTTTATTATGACTCAAATCAGTGACCTTGGAGAATTTGGTCTTATTAAAAGACTTACAGAAGATATTAAATTAGAGAATAAATCTACAATTATCGGTGCCGGCGACGATTGTGCCGTTATGGATTTTGCCGATAAACAGGTAGTGGCTACTTCTGATATGTTACTCGAAGGGGTGCATTTCAATTTAGTGTATGTGCCTCTGAAACATCTTGGATATAAGGCTGCTATGGTAAATATTTCCGACATTTGCGCTATGAATGCTACTCCTACTCAAATGCTCGTAAGTTTCGGATTGTCAAGTAAATTCTCGGTAGAGCAAATCGAAGAATTATATTCCGGTATCAAACTGGCATGCGAAAAAGCAAATGTGGATATCGTGGGCGGTGATACCTGCGCTTCCATGACGGGATTATCCATTTCTATTACTTGCCTTGGCGTGGTGGAAAAAGGTAAAGCTGTGCTGAGATCCGGTGCCAAACCTAACGACCTTATCTGCGTAACAGGTGACCTGGGAGCCGCATATATGGGGTTGCAACTACTCGAACGCGAGAGACTTGTGTTTGAATCCGGCAAACAAGGGGATGATTTTCAACCCGATTTCCAAGGTAAAGAATATATCCTTGAGCGACAACTTAAACCCGAAGCTTGTATTGATACCGTCAAATTCTTGAAAGCAAAAAATATTACCCCTACCGCTATGATTGATATCAGCGACGGTCTCTCTTCCGAATTGTTGCATATCTGTAAATCAAGTAAAGTGGGTTGTAAAATTTACGAAGAGAAAATCCCGATCGACTACGTTACAGCTTCTATGGCCGAAGAGCTGAATATGAACCTTACTACTATTGCACTTAGCGGTGGCGAAGATTACGAATTATTATTCACCGTGCCCCTCGATAAATACGACGCTGTTAAGGACTTGGAGGGTATTCATATCATAGGTCATATCACCGAAGAAAACGAAGGTTGCTCACTCATAACCCGTGATAATCAGCAAATTGAAATCTTTGCTCGCGGCTGGAATGCTTTTTCTGATAAAAATAATCAAGATTCGGATAAATAATCACTTATTTGTTGTAACTTTGCACCCGAAATTTTATACCAAATATGAAACCAATTAATTTATTACATTTAGGTATTGCTTCCGACCATGCCGGATACCAATTAAAAGAAGCCCTTAAGGCTTATCTTGAAGAAAAACAAGTTAATGTTTACGACTTCGGCACATACTCGGAAGAGAGTTGCGATTATCCTGATTTCGCACACCCTCTCGCTAATGCAGTGGAAAAAGGCACTTGTGACTTCGGTATTGCAATATGTGGTTCCGCAAACGGCATCAGCATGACGGTAAACAAACACCAAGGATGTAGAGCTGCTATCTGCTGGAAACCGGAATTGGCGGCTCTCGCTCGTCAACATAACAATGCTAACGTACTCTCTTTACCGGCTCGTTTTATATCTGTCGACGAAGCAAAAACCATCCTCGATACTTTCTTTAACTCCGATTTCGAAGGCGGACGCCATCAAAGACGTATCGATAAAATTCCTGTAAATAACGAACAAAATATTTAAGTAATTGATATATAGGTATATATATTGTTTTAAAGGAGGTGATTTAATTATTAGAAATACATTATAGTAAAATATTTATCTTTTTTCTTTGCCGTTTTAAGAAAAACGTCTAAATTTGCACTCCGATTTTGCCGTTGTAAAACTGCAAATCTTTATGTGCGTATATTTTAATAATTAACATACTAATAATTAACACAAAACAATGATTGTAGTACCTGTAAAAGAAGGCGATAACATAGAAAAAGCCTTGAAAAAATTCAAACGTAAATTCGAAAAAACCGGTGTGGTTAAAGAACTTCGTCGTCGTCAACAATTCGACAAACCATCTGTTGTAAAACGCGAAAGAATGATGCACGCTATCTACGTTCAAAAATTACGTCAAAACGAAGAATAGTATTTAACGTGTAAATGACTATATGAACAGGGCGTAGCGATTTCCGTCGTTATTCCCTGTTTTTTTATCCTCTTTTATGATAGAAAAATTTATAAATTACCTCAAATACGAGAAAAATTATTCCGAAAATACCATAAATTCTTACAGAGTAGACTTGGAACAATTTTCCGATTATCTGGCGTCTGTCGGCACCCGATTTGACGTTAATGCGATATCACATAACGATTTACGTGAATGGATAGTCTCTCTAATGGAAGCTGGAGATAAACCCTCCTCCGTAAAAAGAAAAATCTCTTCCGTGCGTAGTTTCTACAAATTCCTCAATCGTAAAGGGCTGACAATGAATAATCCAACGCTCAAAATTATTTCTCCAAAACTACCTCGCCCTATCCCCGTTTTTTTTCAAGAAAAAGAAATCGATAAATGTTTGGAAATATCAAAAAATATTCATACCTTTGAAGGCATAAGAAACTCCTTGATAATAGAGATTATCTATCAAACAGGATTAAGATGCTCCGAAGTAGTGAACCTGTTGGAAGAAAATGTAGACACCCATAGCCGGCAGCTCAAAGTGTTCGGAAAAGGAAGAAAAGAGAGAATCATACCTTTTGGTGAAGACCTCGCCGGTATGATAGAGAATTATCGTCTGGCAAAAGCCGAAATAAGTACGAGCGCCGATACATTATTTATATCTAATAAAGGTATATCACTCACTTCTCATCAAGTTTATATTATTGTAAGAAATCTTATGAGCATGGTCACTACCAGGCAGAAAAGAAGCCCCCATGTGCTGCGCCATACTTTTGCTACCACAATGCTTAACGACGGCGCCGACGTCTCAGCTATCAAAGCACTTCTCGGGCACTCTTCCCTCGCCGCTACTCAGGTCTACACCCATGCCACATTCGAACAAATAAAAAATATTTATCAACAATCACACCCTCGTGGTAAAAAGTAAGGAGGTATGTATGCAAGTTAACATTCAATCAGTGAAATTCGACGCTACCGAACAATTACAACAATTCATCAACAAAAAGGTGGCTAAACTCGAAAAAATGTGCAGCGATATTATTAGTATTGATGTTACCCTCTCAATCACTAAACGCGAAACTATTAACAATAAAGAGGTTAAAATTATTGTTAATGTGCCGAAAAAACAAATTGCAATAGGAAAAATTTGCGATACTTTTGAAGAAGCAGTAGCCTCTGCTGTGGAATCTGCTGAAGTACAATTGATAAAATATAAAGAAAAATTGGCAGATTAAAAAATATTTTACTCATCAAAAAGTATTGATAATCACCTTATTAAAGAATAAAACTCACAAAAGATTAAAAAATGAGCACAAAAAAAGTGCATTTTCTTTTGCAGTTTAAAATTTAATGCCTAACTTTGCAAGCCGAATCGAATAGGATTTTTATGTCCGTCGGCTTGCAAAATTTTTGCCTCTTTAGCTCAGTTGGCCAGAGCACGTGATTTGTAATCTCGGGGTCGTTGGTTCGAATCCGACAAGAGGCTCAAATTTTCGGGCAGTTACCAGAGTGGCCAAATGGGGCTGACTGTAACTCAGCTGTCTTTCGACTTCGGTGGTTCGAATCCATCACTGCCCACTTACTTTTTGCTGTTGTAGCTCAGTGGTAGAGCACTTCCTTGGTAAGGAAGAGGTCACGAGTTCAATCCTCGTCAACAGCTCAATATTATATTTAAAATTAAACACTTTTAAACTATTAGAGTTATGGCAAAAGAGAAATTTGACAGATCTAAACCGCACGTAAACATTGGTACTATCGGCCACGTTGACCACGGTAAAACTACCCTTACTGCTGCAATTACTACTGTTCTTGCAAAGAAAGGTCTTTCTGAATTACGTTCATTCGATTCTATTGATAACGCTCCTGAAGAGAAAGAGCGTGGTATTACTATTAACACTTCTCACGTAGAGTATCAAACAGCTACTCGCCACTATGCTCACGTTGACTGCCCGGGACACGCCGATTACGTTAAAAACATGGTTACCGGTGCTGCTCAAATGGACGGTGCTATCATCGTAGTTGCTGCTACTGATGGTCCTATGCCTCAAACTCGTGAGCACATCCTTCTCGCTCGCCAAGTAAACGTTCCTCGCCTTGTTGTATTCTTGAATAAATGCGATATGGTTGACGACGAAGAAATGCTTGAGCTCGTTGAAATGGAAATGCGTGAACTCCTTGCTTTCTATGAATTCGAAGAGGATTCTCCTATCATCCGCGGTTCTGCACTTGGTGCTTTGAATGGCGAACCACAATGGGAAGAGAAAGTTATGGAACTTATGGACGCTGTTGATAACTGGATCCAACTCCCTCCACGTGATATCGATAAACCATTCCTTATGCCTGTTGAAGACGTATTCTCTATCACCGGTCGTGGTACTGTTGCTACAGGTCGTATCGAAACTGGTGTTATCAAAGTTGGTGACGCTGTTGAAATCATCGGTCTTGGTGCTGAAAAACTTACTTCTACCGTTACAGGTGTGGAAATGTTCCGTAAACTCCTCGATGAAGGTGAAGCCGGCGATAACGTAGGTCTCCTCCTTCGTGGTATCGACAAAAACGAAATCAAACGTGGTATGGTTATTACCCACCCGGGAAAAGTTACCCCTCATACTTCTTTCAAAGCTTCTGTTTATATCTTGAAAAAAGAAGAAGGTGGCCGTCACACTCCATTCCACAACAAATATCGTCCTCAATTCTATATCCGTACCCTCGACGTAACTGGTGAAATCACTCTTCCAGAAGGTACTGAAATGGTTATGCCTGGCGATAACTTGGAAATCTCTGTACAACTTATCTACCCTGTTGCTTGCAGCGAAGGTCTTCGTTTCGCAATCCGTGAAGGTGGTCGTACTGTAGGTTCAGGTCAAATCACTTCTATTCTTGACTAATAATTTATTTATTATATAGGAATGGGGATACCAACATTACCCCCATTCCTTTAATTACGGGTTTAGCTCAGTTGGTAGAGCATCGGTCTCCAAAACCGAGTGTCGGGAGTTCGAGTCTCTCAACCCGTGCTTAATTTATAAATGTTTATGAAACTCATTAATTACTTTAAAGAATCCTATAACGAATTAGTTCATAAAACTTCGTGGCCAACACGTCGTGAACTGACTAGTAGTGCGGTAGTTGTTTTAATTGCTTCCCTCCTTATTGCACTGATAGTATGGTTAATGGATTTCGGTTTTGAAAACTTAATGTCATTGATTTACAAATACATTTAATCATTTTCGTTAAATTATGTCTGAGAATCTTCAAAAAAAATGGTATGTACTCCGTGCCGTTAGTGGCAAAGAAAGCAAGGTGAAAGAATATCTCGATGCTGAGATAAAAAAATCCTCGCTCGGTCAGTATATCTCTCAGGTATTAATTCCTACCGAAAAGGTGTATTCTGTTCGTAATGGCAAAAAAATCGTCAAAGAACGCAGTTACCTTCCGGGTTATGTGCTGATCGAAGCCGCCCTAAACGGCGAAATCTCTGCATATCTCCGCGATGACGTGCCTAACGTTATCGGTTTTCTTGGTGCTTCTGTAGGAAAACAACCGGAAGCCCTTAGACCTTCCGAAGTTAAACGCATTCTTGGCTTGTGCGATAAACTCGAAGAAACCGACCCCGAAATTATTACCCCTTTCTTTGTGGGCGATATCGTGAAGGTTACTACCGATCCTTTTAACGGATTTACAGGAGTTGTCGAAGAAGTTAACGACGAGAAAAAAGAACTAAAAGTAATGGTGAAAATTTTCGAGCGTAAAACTCCTCTTAAATTAAGTTTCACAAATGTTGAAAAAGAGTAAGTATTCCCGGGTTACGCCGGTCTTTCTTACCCTATTTATGTTAACAACTAAAAATTAGATTTATGGCAAAAGAAGTTGCTGGATTTATTAAATTACAAATAAAAGGTGGTGCAGCTAATCCTTCTCCTCCTGTAGGACCTGCTCTTGGTTCTAAAGGTATCAATATCATGGATTTCTGCAAGCAGTTCAATGCCAGAACTCAAGACAAAGCAGGTAAAATTTTACCGGTTGTTATCACTTACTATGCAGATAAGTCATTCTCTTTTGTTGTTAAAACTCCTCCGGTTGCCGTGCAATTACTTGAGGCAGCAAAAGTAAAAGGTGGTAGTGCAGAGCCTAACCGTAAAAAAGTGGCTGAAATTACTTGGGATCAAGTTAAAACTATCGCTGAAGACAAAATGCCTGACTTAAACTGCTTTGAAGTAGAGGCCGCTATGAAAATGGTAGCAGGAACTGCGAGAAGTATGGGTATCTCTATCAAAGGAGAATTTCCTAATTTTTAATCTTTAAACTTCAATTGTAATGGGAAAACTGACAAAAAATCAAAAGTTGGCTTTAGAAAAAATTGAAGCAGGAAAGGCTTATACACTCAAAGAAGCTGCTAAATTGGTAAAAGAAATCACTACTACCAAATTTGATGCCTCTGTTGATATCGACGTCCGTCTCGGTGTTGACCCTCGTAAAGCAAACCAAATGGTTCGTGGAGTGGTCTCTTTACCTAACGGTACCGGTAAACAAGTAAGAGTTCTTGCATTATGTACCCCTGACAAAGAGGCTGACGCTAAAGCCGCAGGTGCTGATTATGTAGGTCTTGATGAATATATCGAAAAAATTAAAGGCGGTTGGACTGACGTTGACGTCATCATTACTATGCCTGCTATCATGGGTAAAATCGGTGCCCTCGGCCGTATCCTCGGTCCTCGTGGCCTCATGCCTAACCCTAAAAGCGGTACTGTAACTATGGATGTCGCTTCTGCAGTACGCGAAGTTAAACAAGGTAAAATCGACTTCAAAGTAGATAAATTCGGTATCGTTCATACTTCTATCGGTAAAGTATCTTTCACCGAACAACAAATCGTTGAAAATGCTCGCGAGTTTATGTCTACTATTATGAAACTTAAACCTGCTACCGCTAAAGGTACCTACGTTAAGAGTGTTTATCTTTCCTCTACTATGAGTAAAGGTGTTAAAGTCGACACCAAGTCTATTGATGAAAACTAAATCCGTGAAAGTATGAAAAAGGAAGATAAAAGCATTTTAATTAACCAAATAAAAGAAGTCGTTTCTTCTTACCCTCACTTCTACCTTACCGAAACTCAAGGTATGAACGCAGGTCAAGTAAGCGATTTACGTAGAGCTTGTTTTAAACGCGGCATCAAAATGGTTGTCGTTAAAAACAAACTTATGAAACAAGCTTTAGAGCAAATAGAAGGCGTAGATTTCTCTCCTCTATTCCCTTGCCTTAAAGAGAATACCGCAGTGCTTTTCTGTAATACAGGAAACGAACCTGCTAAACTCATCAAAGAGTTCAATGAGAATAATCTTAAACCTGTGCTCAAAGGCGCTTACGTAGAAGAATCTTTCTATATTGGTGAAAACCAACTCGACGCTCTTGTTGCTATCAAGAGCAAAAACGAACTTATCGGAGATGTTATTACTCTCTTACAATCTCCTATCAAGAACGTTGTTTCAGCACTCCAATCCGGTGGAAATACTATCCACGGCGTGCTTAAAACTCTCTCTGAGAGATAATTCTTTTAATTAATTAAAACTAATAAAAACACATAAAATAATTAATACAATGGCAGATTTGAAAGCTTTTGCAGAACAACTGGTAAACTTAACCGTAAAAGAGGTTAATGAGTTAGCCGAAATTTTGAAAAATGAGTATGGTATCGAACCTGCTGCTGCAGCTGTTGCTGTTGCTGCTCCTGCTGCCGGTGGTGCAGCTGCTGCTGAAGAAAAAACTTCTTTCGATGTTGTACTTAAAGCAGCTGGTGCAAACAAACTTGCTGTAGTTAAATTGGTTAAAGAACTTACCGGTCTTGGCTTGAAAGAGGCTAAAGATATGGTTGACGGTGCTCCTTCTACTATCAAAGAAGGTCTTGCTAAAGACGAAGCTGAGAACCTCAAGAAACAACTTGCCGAAGCCGGCGCTGAAGTTGAACTTAAGTAAGTCTTACTCCTGTCAACACAGGAATTACGGTTTAGAATCCTGCTCTGCAGGACTCTAAACCTTTTTGCGTATAATTCTATAAGTTCAACTTTTATCTCTAATTAAATGTCGTTAAATACTGAAAGTCAAAGAATTAGCTTCGCCTCAGTGAAAAATCCATTCCCTTATCCGGATTTCCTCGAAGTGCAGCTTAAATCATTTAAAGATTTCTTCCAACTCGATACTGCTACCGAACACAGAAGAAATGAGGGCCTCTATAAAGTTTTTTCCGAAAACTTCCCTATTCAAGATACCCGAAATAATTTTGTTCTTGAGTTCCTCGACTACTATATCGAGCCACCAAGATATTCTGTAGAAGAGTGTCTCCGCCGCGGTCTTACTTATAGTGTCCCACTCAAAGCAAAACTTAAATTGTATTGTACCGACCCGGATCACGAAGATTTTGATACCGTTATCCAAGATGTTTACCTCGGCCCTATCCCTTATATGACCGATAATGGTACTTTTGTTATTAATGGTGCCGAACGTGTTATTGTATCACAATTACACCGTTCCCCGGGTGTTTTCTTCGGACAGAGTATTCATACTAACGGTACTAAACTTTACTCCGCTCGTATAATCCCTTTCCGTGGCTCTTGGATTGAATTCGCTACCGATATCAACAACGTAATGTACGCTTATATCGACCGTAAGAAAAAACTTCCGGTCACTACTTTGTTGCGCGCTATCGGTTACGAGTCTGATAAAGATATTCTGGAAACTTTCGGTCTCGCCGAAGAAGTAAAAGTTAATAAAACTACTCTTAAAAAAGTAGTCGGCCGTCGTCTTGCCGCACGCGTCGTTAAACCTCGTATCGAAGACTTCGTCGACGAAGCTACCGGTGAGGTTGTTAGCGTTGAACGTACCGAAGTTATTATCGAGCGTGAAACCGAAATAACTCCCGCTCACTTCCAACCTATACTCGACTCCGGTTGCCAAACTATTCTCTTACACAAAGAATCTCAAAATCTTAATGAGTACCAAATAATTTATAACACCCTCCAAAAAGACCCTTCAAACACCGAACGCGAAGCCGTACTCCATATCTATCGCCAACTCCGTAACGCGGAACCTGCCGATGATCAAACAGCTCGCGAAACTATTAATGGTCTATTCTTCTCCGAAAAAAGATACGACCTCGGTGAAGTGGGTAGATATCGTATCAATACCAAACTCGGCCTTGATACTTCTATGGATGTCAGAGTGCTTACTCATCAAGATATTATCGAAATTATAAAATACTTAATCGAACTTATTAACTCCAAGGTTACTATCGATGATATCGACCACCTTAGCAATCGTAGGGTGCGTACCGTTGGAGAACAATTATATAACCAATTCGGCGTAGGTCTCGCTCGTATGGTGCGTACTATTCGTGAACGTATGAATGTGCGCGATAACGAGGTGTTTACTCCGGTTGAATTAATCAATGCAAAGACTGTGGCTTCTGTTATCAATACATATTTTGGTACAAATGCCCTCTCTCAATTTATGGACCAAACTAACCCTCTCGCGGAAATTACTCACAAACGTCGTCTTTCTGCATTGGGTCCCGGCGGTCTCTCCCGCGATAGAGCCGGCTTCGAAGTTCGTGACGTTCACTATACTCACTACGGACGCCTTTGCCCTATCGAAACTCCTGAGGGACCGAACATCGGTCTTATCTCTTCTCTATGTATTTACGCTAAAATTACCGACCTCGGCTTTATCGCTACCCCTTATCGTAAGGTCGAAAATGGTAAAGTAAATCTTAATAACGACGAAGTGGTTTACCTTACTGCAGAGGAAGAAGAAAACCTCGTAGTTGCTCAAGGTAATGCCCCTCTTAATGATGATGGTACTTTTGTTCGCGATAAAGTAAAAGCACGCCTCGAGGCCGACTTCCCTCTCGTAACTCCGGATAAAGTCAACCTTATGGACGTCGCTCCTCAACAAATCGCTTCTATCGCCGCCGCTTCCATTCCATTCCTCGAACACGACGACGCAAACCGCGCTTTGATGGGTTCTAACATGATGCGCCAAGCTGTACCTCTCCTCCGCCCTGAAGCCCCTATCGTCGGTACCGGTATTGAGGGTAAAATGATCCGCGATTCCAGAACTCAAATAATGGCTGAAGGTGATGGCGTTGTACAATTCGTCGATGCTTCCGTTATTCGTATTAATTACGACCGCACCGAAGATGAAGAATTTGTTAGCTTTGTCGACTCCGTTAAAGAATACAAACTACCTAAATTCTTCCGTACTAACCAAGATACCACTATCGACCTCCGTCCTATAGTACGCCGTGGCGATAGAGTAACAAAAGGTCAAATCCTTACCGAAGGTTATTCTACTCAAAATGGAGAACTCGCACTCGGTCGTAACCTTAAAGTGGCTTACATCCCTTGGAAAGGTTATAACTATGAGGATGCTATCGTGCTCAATGAGAGAATAGTTAGAGAAGATATCTTCACCTCCGTACACGTCAGCGAATATACCCTCGAAGTGCGCGAAACTAAACGTGGTATGGAAGAACTTACTTCCGATATCCCTAACGTAAGCGAAGAGGCTACACGCAATCTCGACGAAAATGGTATCATCCGTGTAGGTGCCCACGTCGTTCCGGGTGACCTCCTTATCGGTAAAATTACCCCTAAAGGAGAAACCGATCCTACTCCGGAAGAGAAACTCCTCCGTGCTATCTTCGGTGATAAAGCCGGTGATGTGAAAGATGCTTCCCTTAAAGCTTCTCCTTCTCTTAGAGGTACTGTTATCGGTACTGCCCTTTATAGCAAAGCTAACAAGTCTCGCTCCGAAAGAAATGCCGATAAAGTTACACTCCAAAAAATGGATGAGGCTTTCGAACAAGAGGTTAAAGCCCTTAAAGACCTCCTCGTTGAGAAACTTATTGCTACTATTAATGGTAAAACTTCTCAAGGTGTAAAAGATTACATGGGTACGGATGTTATCCCTAAAGGATCTAAATTTACACAAAAACAATTACAACAAATCGACTTCTCTGAAATTCAACTCGGTAAATGGACTACAGATAACCATAGAAATGAATTAATCAGAGACATTATAAAGAACTACTTACGTAAGGTTAAAGAACTCGACGCTCAAGTAAAACGTAAAAAATTCAACCTTACTATCGGAGACGAACTCCCTTCCGGTATCATGCAACTCGCTAAAGTTTACGTTGCTAAAAAACGTAAAATCCGCGTAGGTGATAAAATGGCAGGTCGTCACGGTAATAAAGGTATCGTTTCTAAAGTCGTTCGTCAAGAGGATATGCCGTTCCTCGCTGATGGTACCCCTGTGGATATATGTCTTAACCCTCTTGGTGTGCCTTCTCGTATGAACCTCGGACAAATCTTCGAAGCCGTACTCGGCTGGGCAGGTAAAGAACTCGGCGTCAAATTCGCTACCCCTATCTTCGATGGTGCTTCTATCGACGACCTTAATGAGTGGTGTGATAAAGCCGGTGTCCCAAGATATGGTAAAACTTACCTCTATGACGGTGGTACCGGCGAGAGATTCGACCAACCTGCTACCGTAGGTTATACCTACTTCTTGAAATTAGGCCACATGGTCGACGATAAAATGCACGCCCGCTCTATCGGTCCTTACTCTCTTATCACTCAACAACCTCTCGGTGGTAAAGCCCAATTCGGTGGACAACGTTTCGGAGAAATGGAGGTGTGGGCTCTCGAAGCATTCGGTGCCGCAAGCATCCTTCAAGAAATCCTTACCGTTAAATCCGATGACGTTATGGGTAGAGCCAGAGCTTATGAAGCTATCGTTAAAGGTGAACCTATGCCTCAAGCCGGTATACCTGAAGCTCTTAACGTTATCTTACACGAACTCAGCGGTCTCGGTCTTAGCGTTAAGTTGGAGTAATACGACGCTTTTATCGCTCGTTCATTTATTTTATTTTTGCATCTTAATACCCAATAAGATATGGCTTTTAGAAGAGATAATAAACTAAAAACTAACTTTACTAAAATAAGTATCGGTTTAGCTTCTCCCGAGGAAATCCTCGAGGCTTCCTATGGAGAAGTTCTTAAACCGGAAACAATAAACTATCGTACTTACAAACCGGAACGCGATGGATTGTTCTGCGAACGTATTTTCGGCCCTGTAAAGGACTATGAATGCCATTGCGGTAAGTACAAACGTATCCGTTATAAGGGTATCGTCTGCGACCGTTGCGGCGTTGAAGTTACCGAGAAAAAAGTAAGACGTGAACGCTCCGGTCACATCCAACTCGTTGTTCCAGTTGCTCACATCTGGTATTTCCGTTCTACCCCTAATAAAATCGGATATCTCCTCGGTATGCCTACAAAAAAACTCGAGGCTGTTATCTATTACGAGAAATACATTATCCTTCAAACAGGTGTGCTCGAAGGTGTTGAAGGTGTCGCTGAAGGCGAACTCCTCGATGAAGACCGCTACTTGGAACTTATGGAGCAACTCCCTGCTGATAACCAATATCTCGAAGACTCCGACCCTAATAAGTTTATCTGTAAAATGGGCGCAGAGGCTATCTATGATATGCTCTGCAAACTCGATTTGGATAAACTCTCTTACGAATTGAGAGATAAGGCAGATAACGATTCTTCTCAACAACGTAAAACGGAAGCTCTTAAACGCCTTAGCGTTGTTGAGTCTTTCCGCGCTTCAAGAAAACGTAACCGCCCGGAATGGATGATCCTTAAAACTTTACCTGTCATCCCTCCTGAATTACGCCCTCTCGTCCCTCTTGATGGCGGTAGATTCGCTACTTCCGACCTTAACGACTTATATCGCCGAGTTATTATCCGTAATAACCGCCTCAAACGTCTTATCGAAATTAAGGCCCCTGAAGTTATCTTACGTAACGAAAAACGTATGCTCCAAGAAGCTGTCGACTCTCTTATCGATAACTCTCGTAAGAGCAACGCAATGAAAACAGACTCTAACCGTCCGCTTAAATCATTGACAGATAGCTTGAAAGGTAAACAAGGTCGTTTCCGTCAAAACCTCCTTGGTAAACGTGTCGACTATTCAGCTCGTTCCGTTATCGTCGTAGGTCCTGAATTACAAATGCACGAGTGCGGTCTGCCTAAGGATATGGCTGCCGAACTTTATAAACCGTTCATTATCCGTAAACTTATCGAACGCGGTATAGTAAAAACAGTTAAATCGGCTAAGAAATTCATCGACCGTAAAGACCCTGTCGTTTGGGATATCCTTGAGCACGTAATGAAAGGCCACCCTGTACTTCTCAACCGTGCCCCTACTCTTCACCGTCTCGGTATTCAAGCTTTCCAACCTAAAATGATCGAGGGTAAAGCTATCCAATTACACCCTCTCGCTTGTACCGCTTTCAACGCCGACTTCGATGGTGACCAAATGGCTGTGCACCTCCCTCTTGGTAATGAGGCTATCCTTGAAGCTCAAATGCTTATGCTCGCTTCTCATAATATCCTCAACCCGGCAAACGGATCGCCTATCACAGTGCCTTCTCAAGATATGGTGCTCGGTCTATATTATATTACCAAACCTCGTAAAGGTGTCAAAGGTGAAGGCCTCGTATTCTATTCTCCTGAAGAGGTGGAAATTGCTTATAATGAGGGTAAAGCCGATATACACGCTATTATCTCCGTACGTACTAAAGATATCGACGAAAATGGTAATAGAGTAGAACGTCTTATTAAAGATACTACCGTCGGCCGCGTTATCGTTAACAAATTCGTGCCTGAAGAGTGTGGATACCTCAATGAAATACTCTCTAAAAAATCATTACGTAATATCATCGGTCACGTTATCGAAACTGCCGGTGTGGCTCGTACTGCTAAATTCCTCGATGATATTAAAAACTTAGGTTATCAAATGGCATTCCGCGGTGGTTTGTCTTTCAACCTCGCCGACGTAATAATCCCTGACGAAAAAGAAGCTCTCGTTAAAAGTGGTGACGCCGAAGTTGAAGAAATCATCTCTAATTATAACCTCGGTTTTATTACTAATAACGAACGTTATAACCAAATAATCGATACTTGGACTCGTGTAAATAGTGAGTTGACCAATGTGGTGATGAAACGCCTCTCTTCTGATAATGATGGTTTCAATTCCGTTTATATGATGTTGGATTCCGGAGCCCGTGGTTCTCGCGAACAAATCCGACAGCTCTCCGGTATGCGTGGTTTGATGGCTAAACCTCAAAAAGCCGGCGCCGAGGGTGGTCAGATTATTGAAAACCCTATCTTGGCGAACTTTAAAGAGGGCCTTAGCGTGCTCGAGTACTTTATCTCTACTCACGGTGCCCGTAAAGGTCTCGCCGATACCGCTCTTAAAACCGCCGATGCAGGTTACCTTACTCGTCGTCTCGTTGACGTATCTCATGACGTTATTATCACTGAAGAGGATTGCGGTACTCTACGCGGTCTCGTCGCTACTGAAATCAAAAATAATGAAGAGGTTGTCGCTTCTCTTTACGAACGTATCCTCGGCCGTGTTTCCGTACACGATATTATCGACCCTCGTACAGGCGAAATAATTGTTAAAGCCGGAGAAGAAATCGTTGAAGCTGCTGCTAAACGTATCCAAGAGTCTCCTATCGAAAGAGTGGAAATTCGCTCCGTTCTTACTTGTGAGGCTAAACATGGCGTTTGTGCTAAATGTTACGGACGTAACCTCGCTACCGGTCGCCTCGTCAACAAGGGCGAAGCTGTCGGTGTTATCGCCGCCCAATCTATCGGTGAGCCTGGTACCCAGCTTACTCTTCGTACTTTCCACGTCGGTGGTGTGGCTTCCAATATCGCTACTGATAATGGTATTACCTCTAAATACGATGGTCGCCTCGAAATAGAAGAACTCCGTACTGTTGACGCCGTTGATGCTACAGGCAACGAATATCAAGTAGTTGTTGGCCGTCTTGCCGAGGCCCGTATTATCGACCAAAATACCAATATTGCCCTTACTACTCAAAATATACCTTATGGTTCTAAACTCTTCGTTAAAAATGGTAGCATTGTTACTCCGGGTACTAAAATTTGCGAATGGGACCCATTTAACGCCGTTATCATTTCCGAAGTTCAAGGTACTATCGATTTCGAGTCTATGATAGAAGGTGTTACATATAAAGTAGAACTCGACGAAGCTACCGGCCTTAAAGAGAAAATTATCGTAGAATCTAAGGATAGAACAAAATCTCCAAGTGCTCACGTACTCGACCCTGAAGGTAATATTTTGCGTACTTACAACTTGCCTGTGGGAGCTCACCTCGTTGTAGAAGATAAACAATCTATTAAGACAGGTGACCTTATCGTTAAAATCCCTCGCGCTGTAGGTAAGGCAGGTGATATCACCGGTGGTCTCCCTCGTGTTACCGAGTTATTCGAAGCTCGTAACCCTTCAAACCCTGCCGTTGTCGCTGAAATCGACGGTGAAGTTACTTTCGGTAGATTGAAACGTGGTAACCGCGAAATAACCATTACCCCTAAGAATGGTAAAGAGAAAACTTACCTTGTGCCTCTCTCTAAACAAATACTTGTTCAAGAAGGTGACTACGTAAGAGCCGGTACTCCTCTTTCCGATGGCGCAATCACTCCTTCCGATATATTGGCTATCAAAGGCCCTACCGCAGTACAAGAATATATCGTGAACGAAGTACAAGATGTGTACCGCTTACAAGGTGTGAAAATCAATGATAAACACTTCGAAGTTATCGTGCGTCAAATGATGCGTAAAGTACAAATCGAAGACGCCGGTGATACAAAATTCCTTCAAGGTCAGATGGTTGATAAAATCGACTTCGCCGAAGAAAACGATCGTATCTGGGGTAAAAAGGTAGTTACCGATGCCGGAGATTCTACCAACTTCAGTAAAGGCCAAATCGTAACAGCCCGTCGCTTGCGTGATGAAAACTCCGCATTAAAACGCCGCGATGCACGTACTGTACAAGTGCGCGATGCACAACCTGCTACCTCAAGTCAGATGCTTCAAGGTATTACTCGTGCCGCTCTCCAAACCAAGAGCTTCATCTCGGCAGCCTCTTTCCAAGAGACTCCGAAAGTGCTCAACGAAGCGGCTATTAACGCTAAAGTCGACTACTTGGAAGGTATGAAGGAAAATGTTATCGTCGGTCATAAGATTCCTGCCGGTACAGGCTTGAGAGAATATGATAGCCTTATCGTCGCTTCTAAAGAAGACTATCAACGTATGACGGATTTCGCCTCTAATAATATTACAGATTACGAAGAGGTGGAAGATCAATTGAATGGATAAGTTTTAAAATTTTATTTATATAGGGCATATTTCGATGAAAATCGGAGTATGCCCTTTCTGTTTTCAAATTTTTATATACTATTTTGTCTTATTTGTTTTCAACAGTCGTTTTGACTTTGTCTTCTTCCTGCTTACGCGGGATAGTCATAGCAAGTTAATCTCTTCTCTTGCCCGTTCATCTGCAGTGGATATGTCATAATTCAGAGCAAGTTTGGTTTTGCTCATTTGGCTTAACCTAAATCATTAATTATGTATTTGCCCCTTGAGAGTAGTTTATTAAAAAAAAACAGCTGAAAATTTGGTAGTTACAGAATTTATACGTACCTTTGCATTGTGAAAATCCGAATGTGAAGGGGGCTTTGCAAAGTCTCCTTCAATTGTATAATAAAAGATATGATACAGAGAGAATTAATAATAAATTTGGTGCAGGAAAAATTGCAAGATACAGATTGCTTCCTCGTGGATGTTACTGTATCTAAAGACAATAATATAGTAGTAGAGATAGATTCCGACTCCGCAATAAACATAGATTTTTGCGTTGAACTGAGTAGATTCTTAGAGTCGAAACTCGATAGAGATACCGAAGATTTTGAGTTGGAAGTAGGCTCTGCCGGCCTTACATCCCCTTTTAAAGTACTCCGCCAATACAAGAAAAATATAGGTAATGAGGTGGAAGTGCTTACCGCTGATGGTAGAAAAATTAAAGGAATACTCTCTGCTGCAGACGAAAATAGTTTCTCTGTTGACGAAACCAAAATGCTGAAAAAAGAGGGTGACAAACGTAAACGCCCTTATACCGAAACTATTTCTTTCGAATATAATCAAGTAAAATACACAAAATATATAATTAATATAAAATAATATGGCTAAAAAAGAGAATGTGAATCTGATAGAAACATTTTCAGAATTCAAAGATTTAAAATCTATTGATCCGGCTACTCTTAAAAATATATTGGAAGAGTCTTTTAGAAGCGTTATTGCCAAAATGTACGGCACCGACGAGAATTATGATGTCATCATCAATGTAAAAACCGGCGACTGCGAAATAATTCGTACCCGTATAGTTGTAGAAGACGAAGATTTGGAAGACTCTAATAAAGAGATATCGCTTTCAGAAGCAAAACAAATTGATGAAGATTACGAAGTCGGTGAAGAAGTGTCCGAACCTGTAGAATTCTTGAATTTTGGCCGTCGTGCAGTACTTACTCTTCGCCAAACATTAGCCTCTAAAATTCTGGAATTGCAAAAAAGTGCCCTCTATGATAAATATGTTGATATAGTAGGTCAGATAGTTTCCGGAGAAGTGTATCAAGTGTGGAAAAAAGAAATTCTCCTCCTCGACGATGAGGGTAATGAGATGCTTCTGCCTAAAACCGAACAAATCCCTAATGATAGATTTAAAAAAGGTGATACGGTACGCGCCGTCGTTCTCCGTGTAGATAATAAAAATAATAACCCGAAAATTTATTTGTCACGTACTGCTCCGGAATTCCTTCAACGCCTTTTCGAACTCGAAGTGCCTGAAATTCATGATGGTTTGATAACTATCAAAAGTATTGCTCGCATCCCGGGTGAAAGAGCAAAAGTCGCTGTTGAATCTTTCGACGATCGTATCGACCCTGTCGGCGCTTGCGTAGGTATTAAAGGTTCTCGTATACATGGTATCGTTCGCGAACTTTGCAACGAAAATATTGACGTAGTGAACTATACAACCAACGTTGCTCTATACATCTCTCGTGCATTGAGCCCTGCTAAAGTGATGAGTATCGAATTAGATACTGATCAGCAACATGCCAACGTATTTATCCGCCCTGAAGAAATCTCTTTGGCTATCGGTAAAAACGGCTATAATATCAAACTCGCTTCAATGCTTACCGGATATTTCGTGGAAGTAATACGTTATATGGCCGACGTCGAAGAAGATGATATTTATCTCGACGAATTCGCCGATGAAATAGACCCTTGGATTATTAACGTGCTTAAAAGTATCGGTTGCGATACCGCTAAGAGCGTACTGCGTCTTTCTCGTGAAGACCTTATTCAACGTTCTGACCTCGAAGAAGAAACTATCGACAATGTTATAGCTATCCTTCAATCAGAATTCGAAGAAGAATAATAAAAATTTTTTCTGTTTTATCAATTATTTTCATACTTCATTATTTTTATATATGGCTAGATTAGGACAATTAATAAAAAAATTAGAAATTGGTACAGATACTGCCGTCGATTTCTTGAAGTCAAACGGATGTGAAATAAAAAATGATTTAAATGCTAAACTTGACCCGCATCAAGAAGAGCTTTTAATAAATAAATTCGCTTCTGATGAGGTAAAAGCCGAATTAGCTGCAAAAAAACAAAAACACGATACCAAAACCGATGTCAAACCCGAAAAAGAAGAGGTTAAACATCACACCTTTAACGTGGTTGGTAAAATCGACCTCGACTCGGTTAATAAACCCGCTTCCAAAAAAAATGTCGATGACGATACTACTTTAAATAACTCAAATTCGGCAAATAAAAACGAAGAACCTACTGCCGAGTCAAAGAAAGTTGAACCAAAGCCTGTTGAGGAAAAAGTTGTCGACACCCCTATTGTAGAAACAAAATCAAATCCAATCCCTGTTGTTGAAACAGTTGATAAAAACGAAGTAAAATCCGAACCAAAAGCGGAAATTATTTCTCATAATAAGCCAGAAGAAAAAAATGAAAAGAAAAATATTGAAGTAAAAGAAAATATTGAAACAAAAAAAACCGAAACAACTAATATTCCTAAAGTAGAAACCACTCCTATTGCGGATAAAAAACCGGCAGAAGAGAAAAAAGAAACCCCTATTAAAGAGGAAATTAAATCAAATACTCCTGCTGCCGATACTGAAGAAAAAAATGTAGTAAAAGAAGAAAAACAGAAAGAAACTAAACCGCAAATTATTAATAAAAATAAAGAAAATCAATCTGTCGAGGTTGAAAATAACGTATCTACTACAAAAGTTGATACAGAAGAAATTTTTAAAACCGACTCTCATAAAAATTCTATTATGAGCCCTAAAGTAGTGGGTAAGATTGATTTGGATAAAATTAATACAAATACTCGCCCCGTGAAGAGCGACAAAAAATCGCAAGATGAGAATCGCTCCGACAAGGGTAAAAACAAAAAGAAGGATAAACAAAACAGACAAAAAGCAGAGTTTAACGATAAAAATCCTAAACAAAACAACGCAGAACAAAAATCTAACCCTACTACCGACTCCGCTTCTAATGCTAAAAAAGATAAAAAACAAAAACGTCGCCGTATAAACGAGCAGCCTGTTGACGTTGAGGCAGTTATAAAAGGTCAGAACAACCAGAATAACCAAAACAATACAAAGCCGGGTAAAAACTCAAAGGGAAAAAATAAAAGCGAAGCATTTGCTGACGATAGCCGCGGTGGCAGAGATAACAGAGATGGCCGCGAAGGTAAAAATTCTAAAAAGAATAAACAGAAATATACCCACGCATTACCAAGTGATGATGAGGTAAATAGCAGAATTCAAAAAACTTATGCCGAGCTTCATGATAGAAATAAATCTACCAAAAAAGGTGCTCAGTATAGAAAAGAAAAACGCGAAGCTATCGCTCAACGTCAGTTAGACGAGGCAATGCAAGAGCAAGCACAATCCAAGATACTCAAACTTACCGAGTTCGTTACCGTTAATGAGCTTGCCACTATGATGAATAAACCTGTTAATGAAGTAATACAAACATGCTTTAATGCAGGCCTTTTCGTTGCTATTAACCAGCGCCTCGATGCTGAAGTTATCAACCTCGTAGCTGATGAATTCGGATTCTCTACCGAGTTTGTTTCTGCCGACGTTGTTAATGCTATTCAAGAAGAAAAAGATAAAGAAGAAGACCTCGTTCCTCGCCCTCCTATCGTAACCGTGATGGGTCACGTCGACCATGGTAAAACTTCTTTGCTCGACTATATCCGTAAGTCTAACGTTATCGCCGGTGAAGCCGGTGGTATCACCCAGCATATCGGTGCATATAACGTTCAACTCGAAGACGGACGCCACATTACATTCCTCGATACTCCGGGTCACGAAGCATTTACTGCAATGCGTGCTCGTGGTGCTAAAGTAACCGATATCGTTATTATTATAGTAGCAGCTGATGATGATGTCATGCCTCAAACAGTGGAAGCTATAAACCACGCTTCCGCCGCCGGTGTGCCTATCGTTTTTGCTATCAATAAAATAGATAAACCTGCTGCCAACCCGGAAAAGGTTAAAGAGTCGCTCGCCGCTATGAACTACCTCGTGGAAGATTGGGGCGGTAAATATCAATCTCAAGATATCTCGGCAAAGAAAGGTATAGGCGTTGAAGAACTCTTGGAAAAAGTGCTTATCGAAGCCGAATTACTCGACCTTAAAGCTAACCCAAATCGCCGCGCAACAGGTTCTGTGATTGAATCTTCTCTCGATAAAGGTCGTGGTTATGTTGCTACAGTTTTGGTAAGTAATGGTACTCTACATATCGGTGACGTAATGCTTGCCGGTACTAATTATGGTAGAATTAAAGCGATGTTTAACGAACGCGGACAACGTGTTAAAGAGGCTGGCCCTTCTGAACCGGTTATTGTTCTCGGCCTTAATGGTGCTCCTCAAGCAGGCGACAATTTTAACGTCTTCTCTGAAGATCATGAGGCCCGCGAAATCGCATCAAAACGCGAACAATTAGCTCGTGAACAAGGTATCCGTACCTCTAAACATACTACCCTCGATGAAATCGGTCGCCGTATTGCTCTCGGTAATTTCCAAGAACTTAATATCATCGTTAAGGGTGATGTGGATGGTTCTATTGAAGCTCTTTCCGACTCATTCCTTAAATTATCTACCGAGGAAATTCAAGTCAATGTTATCCATAAGGCTGTAGGTCAAATTTCTGAGAGCGACGTAATGCTCGCCACCGCATCTAATGCTATTATCGTCGGTTTCCAAGTGCGTCCTTCTCTCGCCGCTCGTAAATTAGCCGAAAAAGAGGGTATTGAAATACGTCTTTATTCTATTATTTACGACGCTATTGAAGAACTTAAAGCCGCTATGGAGGGTATGCTCGCCCCTGATATCAAAGAGGAAATTACAGCTACTCTCGAAATCCGCGAAACTTTCAAAATCACTAAAGTCGGTACTATTGCCGGATGTAAAGTTACTGAAGGTAAAATCAAACGTACTAATAAAATACGCTTAATCCGTGATGGTATCGTTATCTATACCGGTGAACTTGCTTCCCTTAAACGTATGAAGGATGACGTAAAAGAGGTGCCTTCCGGTTATGAATGCGGATTGAATATTGCTAATTACAACGATATTAAAATTGGTGATATTATTGAATCTTTCGAAGAAGTAGAAGTGAAAAAATCTCTCTAATAATAATTTATAAGGCACCGATACTTATTTTTCAAAAGTGTTGGTGCCTTTCATTTTATTTATATCAAAATGAATTTTCTCGATATTATATTACTATTACCCTTGGTTTATGGATTAATACAAGGTATACGTCATGGTATTGTAAAAGAGTTGTCTTCATTTATCGCTATCATTATCTCAATCTATGCAGCAAAATTTTGGTCGGATGATTTAGCTGTCATTATTACCTCTATTGTCGAGATTAAGGACAAAATAGCTGTTATCATCTCTTATATTTTTATATTTATTGTAGTATTTCTGTTGATTTCGCTTTTATCTTCTTTGATTACCAAATTACTTAAAGCGGTAATGCTAAATGGTATTAATCGTTTTTTTGGAGCACTCTTTGGCGTTTTTAAATATGCTATAGTTATTAGCTTTATTATCAACGTGTTATTGCTTGCTAAGCCATTCTTTAATATCGAAAAATATCCTGTTGTAAAAACGTCGGTTTGCTATCGCCCATTGCAAAAAATCATTCCCGTTATCTTACCGGCTATAAATTTCGACAAATTGATTGAAGATAATTAATATCTTGTTTGTTTAGTTTTAAAACACCTCGTAATATATACTATTAAAAATTGCCGTATTGAAATTTATTTTGCAATACGGCAATTTTTATATTCCTCATAGATATAATGTAGTGTGTAGTGAAGAGTTAATCAGTATAGTTATTTTGTTATTGTCCCTTATTCTGAGATTATATACCTCTTTTTTGCTTCTTTTTTTAATTTTTGTGCTGATATGATATTTTTGTGGGGAAAAGTGGGGGATAATTAAAAAAATATTCGTACCTTTACGCACGAATTTGGATAGTTGTATTATGACGTTTTTTACCGGTAAATCAGAATCTAAAATGGATGCAAAAGGGAGGGTATTTATCCCTGCTGCATTCCGTAAGCAACTCCCTGATAGTTACAGAGATAGGGTGGTTGTTCGGATGGATGTGTCGAACAACTATCTCGTAATATATCCGGAAAATATTTGGCAAAAAAAGGTTCTTGATTTACAAAGTCGCCTGAATGAATGGGATTCCGACGATCAATTATTACTTATGAGATTTGTACAAGATGCCGAAATATTGGATATCGACAGTCAAGGAAGAATTCTTTTGCCAAAACGTTTTATTTCCGCAATCAATATCGTATCTGAAACCGTTTTCGTAGGTCTTGTCGATCGTATTGCTGTATGGAGCAAAGCGGATTTTCTTGCTTTTCAAGATAGTCAACCGGATTTGTCTGTAATGTTAAAGAGTAAATTATCTACCGATTTATGAGCGAGTATCATGTTCCAGTATTGCTAAATGAGTCAATCGAGGCTCTTGATATAAACCCCGACGGAATATATGTCGATGTAACTTTCGGAGGGGGCGGTCATTCTCGTGCCATCTTGGAAAAACTTTCTACCCGCGGACATCTATTCTCTTTTGATCAAGACTTGGACGCAATGAAAAATGCTTTTCAAGACGATAGATTTACCTTCGTTCGTAGCAATTTTATGTATTTGAAGAATTTTCTCAAATATTATGGTGTGGAAAAAATAGATGGATTGCTTGCCGATTTGGGCGTAAGTTCTCACCATTTCGACGATGAAGAGAGGGGTTTTTCTTTCCGTTTCAATGCTCCTTTGGATATGAGAATGAATAAAAGTACCTCTGTTTCCGCTGCTGATGTGCTCAATACATATCCCGAAAGCAAGTTGACAAATATTTTTTCCCTCTATGGCGAGCTCTCTAATGCCAAAAAAATCGCTCATACAATTGTGCAGAAGAGGAATGATAATCCTATCATTGATACTAATCAATTACTTGATATAGTAAAACCTTATTTTATGAGAGAAAGAGAGAAAAAAGACCTTGCAAAACTCTTTCAAGCTCTCCGCATCGAGGTAAATAACGAGATGTTGGTTCTCCGTAAAATGCTGAATCAAACTGCAGAGGTGATGAATAGTAATGGCAAACTCGTCGTGATTACATACCATTCCCTCGAAGATAGAATTGTTAAGAATTTTATTAAAAGCGGAAATTGTGAGGGCGATATCCAAAAAGATTTTTATGGAAATATCATCTCCCCTTTCAAAGCCCTAAATAATAAGGTGATAACTCCTTCAGAAATAGAAATGAACGCTAACCCGCGCTCCAGAAGTGCTAAGATGAGAGTGGCGGTAAAACAATAAATTGTATGAAATTTACACTTGGAAATAAACTGTTTTCGTTGCCTTTCCGTGGGAAAAAGAAGATGGATAGCACCACGCCGGCGGAAACGAAGTCTGTAAATACCGATGCTAATGTAGACGGTGCGTCTCCATTGCAAAGTGGCATCGTGTCGGGTGTAAATGTCGATAGCGATATTAATGATGGTGAATTATCTAAAAATGGCGGGATAGATAATGAGAATAAAGATAATAATACCAATAATTCAAATAAATCAAAGAAGAAAATCAAATTTAATACATTAATAGTTGATTTCGTTTCCGGAAAATTCATTACCAAAGATAGATTTGTAAAGCAGATTCCTTTTCTGTTTTTCTTATTCTTTCTATTATTGGTTTATGTAAATAACATCTATTCTTACAATATGTTATTGAAGGAATTGTCTTTGAAAAAAGAAAAACTGAAGATATTGAGAATTGAGGCTATTGAGTTGGAATCGGAATTGAAAAGTAATGGTAAAAACACCGCTATTTATCAAAAACTGAATGAGGTAAATAGCTCACTTGATGTGTTAAATGAACCTATTGTTGTTATAGAATAATGAAATTTGATACAAATAGAAGAGTTCTTTTATTGTTTTGTCTGTTTATCGTTTTTATTATCGTAATATTTTGTGCATACGGATATTATAATATCTTTGAGCGAGAAGACCTTATGAAGGAGGCTACGAAATATACGATGATAAAGAAAACAGTAGAAGCACAAAGGGGTAGTATCTATTCCCACGATGGGAATTTGATGTCTACCAATATGCCTTTGTATAAACTTTATATGGATACTCGAGTGGAATATCTTTCCGATTGCGGCACCGATTCCGTTATCAATATTTATATCGATTCATTAAGCTATTGTCTCTCTAAGAAATTTAAAGATCGAACCCCTAAAGAGTATAAAAAATATATATTGGATGGTTTCCATAAAGGAAATAGAGCACTTCCTCTTTATCCGCGATATGTTTCTTATTTCGATTATCAAGAGGTGTCTAAATTTCCTCTTTTTCGTTTAGGAAAATATAAGGGTGGATTAAAAGCGGAAGATGGCAGTATGCGACAACATATGTATGGTAACCTTTGCGCATCCACAATAGGCAATATTTACAAATCAACCGGAAATGGTAGAAGCGGATTGGAATATGTTTTTAACGACTATCTTAAAGGCAAAGATGGCTATGCGGATATAATAAAATTCGGCAATTACATGTTAAAACGTCCTGTTATCGAGCCTGTTGATGGTTGCGATGTTTATACAACAATAGATATCGATATTCAGGATATATGCGAGTCGGAGTTGAAAAACACCTTATCTCTTTATGGTGGAGAAAGGGGTTGCATGGTGCTAATGGAGGTGAAAACCGGTAAGATTCGTGCGATAGTAGACCTTGCTCGTGCGGAAAAGGGCGTGTATGTGGAGGCGTTTGACGAACAGAATATGGCTATCTCCGACCTCTCTACTCCGGGTTCTACTTTCAAAACTATGAGCCTTATGATTGCTCTGGAAGATAATGTCTGCGATACTAATGATATCGTGAGCACCGGTAAGGGTATTTATTATTTTAATGGCATCCCTATAAAAGATTCAAACTGGAAAAAAGGCGGCCATGGTGATATTTCGGTTTATAATGTTTTGGTTCAGTCGAGTAACATCGGCGTGATGAAGATTATTAATGATGCTTATAGGAAAAAACCGGAGAAATTTATTAACCGAATAGTAGATTCAAAATTTACTCAAGATATAGAAATATCCCTTCCAAATGCAAATACACCTATTTTGCCCGACCCCGAAAGCCCTAAGTGGAGTGCCATTTCTCTACCTTGGCTCTCAATGGGTTATGAGGTGCGTGTGCCTCCTATTTATACCTTGAATTTCTATAATGCAATAGCAAATAATGGGGTTATGGTGCGCCCTTATATTGTAGAAAAGGTAGTATCTGCCGATGAAGAGGAGGTGCTTTCTTTTGACACAAAGATAACTAATAGTAGTATTTGCTCTTACTCTACTCTTCGAAAATTACAAAGTATGCTTCGAGGTGTAGTGGAGTCGGATAGCGGTACTGCTCGTATGATAAATAGCGAAAAATTGAAGATAGCGGGAAAAACGGGTACTGCACAAATGCCGGGAGGAGGCGAACAGATTACTTTCTGCGGATATTTCCCTTTCGATAACCCCCTCTATAGTGCTATTGTTGTAGTGAAACGCCCTTATTTTAACATTGGTGCCGGAAATATTTGCGGTAGAACGTTCTATTTAGCAGCAAAAAAAATATTTGCCATGCATCTCAAAGAGGATATCGATTCTTACGAGCAATTGCCCGATTCCGTCAATATCCCTCCGGTTAAAGCGGGTAATGCTTCTAAAGTTTCTGCCGCCCTGAAAAAACTCGATTATAGAGTGAAAGGCTCTAAAGCTAACTGGGTATCTACCTCTTTTGTTGATGGAACTTTTGTACCAAAAGAGGTGGAAATAATCGATGGTTTAGTGCCTAATGTTTATGGTATGGCTGCTGTCGACGCCCTATATCTGTTAGAAAAAAGCGGCTTGAGAGTTATGCTTTATGGCTCCGGTAGGGTAGTGTCGCAGTCTATTTCTCCGGGGGCGAAAGTTAAAAAAGGAGAAACTATACATATTACTTTGCAAAATAGATAACACCCCTATTGATTTTAGGCTTATTCTTATCGAACCTGTTTTTTGTTGTTGAAATATTTATTTGATATAGATTAAATACATTATTATAATGTTACTGAATAAAATTTTAGAAAATATTGAAGTTCTAAATAGCGTCTCAAAAAATGTTGAGATTACAGATGTAGTTTTTGACTCTCGAAAAGTTAAGTCAGGAGCTCTTTTTGTTGCTACACGAGGTACTGCTGTTGATGGGCATGACTTCATACCAAGTGCCGTTGCTAATGGTGCTGTTGCTGTTATTTGCGAACAATTGCCGGAATCCGCCTCTGCTGATGTGGCTTTTATTTTGGTGAAGAGTAGTGCCGATGCTTTGGGAATTGCCGCTCATAATTTTTTTGGACGCCCTTCGGAAAATATCACTTTAGTAGGCGTCACCGGTACTAATGGTAAAACTACTATTGCCACCCTTTTATATAAGCTCTTTAAAGAATTGGGATATAAAACGGGGTTGCTCTCTACTGTATGTAATTATGTGGTAGATGAGGCAATACCTTCAACACATACCACTCCCGACCCTCTGGAATTAAATGCTTTATTGGCGCAAATGGTGGATGCCGGATGTGAATATGCCTTTATGGAGGTGAGCTCTCATGCTGTAGATCAACGCCGTATAGCGGGTTTGTCGTTTAATGGTGCCATTTTTACTAACCTCACTCGCGACCACCTCGATTACCATAAAACTTTTGACAATTATCTCAAAGCAAAAAAGAGATTTTTCGACGATTTGCCTGCTTCCGCTTTCTCTCTTGTAAATGTAGATGATAAAAACGGCATGGTAATGTTGCAGAATACGAAATCGAAAAAATGCAGTTATGCTCTGCGTTCTATGGCCGATTTCTCTGCAAAAATCCTCGAAGATTCATTCTCCGGAATGCTGCTTAATATATGTGGAAAAGAGGTGTTTATGCCTTTTGTCGGAAAGTTCAATGCTTATAATCTGCTCGCTGTTTATGGTGCTGCCGTATTGCTTGGTGCCGATGCCGAAGAGGTGTTGAGAGTGCTCTCTTATCAACATGCTGTCTCCGGACGCTTCGATGCTATCAATGCCCCTAAAGGCTTTACTGCTATTGTAGATTATGCTCATACTCCGGATGCTCTTACTAATGTTATTAATACTATTAACGAAATTCGTGCGGGTGAATCGGAACTTATTACCGTTGTAGGTTGCGGTGGAAACAGGGATAAAGGTAAACGTCCTATTATGGCTAAAGAAGCTGTAAAAGGTTCTGATAGAGTTATTCTTACAAGTGATAACCCTCGCCATGAAAATCCTGCCGATATATTGAATGATATGATAGCAGGTCTTGATGATGACGAGAAAAAAAGAGTACTCGTTATCGAAGACCGACGTCAAGCTATCCGTACCGCTTGCGCTTTGGCTAAAAAGTCCGACGTTGTTCTCGTTGCCGGTAAGGGCCATGAAGATTACCAAATTATCGGTGATGTCAAACATCATTTCGATGATAAAGAAGAAATTATTGCATGTTTTTAATATAGTTGGATATTATGTTTTACTATTTGTTTTCTTATCTTGATTCAGCTTTTGATTTGCCGGGTGCCGGCGTATTCTCGTACATCTCTTTCCGTGCGGTGATGTCGTTTATTACCGCTCTGTTCGTGTCAATATATTTCGGTAAGAGATTTATATATTATCTTCAACGTAAACAGATTGGTGAGGAAATTAGAGATTTGGATTTAGAGGGTCAAAAGGCAAAAAAAGGTACCCCTACTATGGGCGGTATCATTATACTATTGGCAATCCTCGTTCCGGTATTGCTTTTTTCCGTACTGCATAATATTTATATTGTGTTGATGATTATTACCACTATTTGGCTTGGAGGACTTGGGTTTATCGACGATTATATAAAGGTTTTTCGTCACAATAAAGAGGGGCTTCACGGTAAGTTTAAAATCATTGCTCAAGTAGGTGTAGGTCTTATTGTAGGTCTTGTTCTCTATTTTAGTCCGGACGTGATAATATATGGTGAGGGTAAATCTACTGCCACTACCATTCCGTTCTTTAAATTTTCCGATTTCGATTATGCCGATTTATTTGCTTGGGCTGGCGAATATGCACATTCTTTAGGTTGGATTTTCTTCGTTTTCGTTACAATTTTCGTGGTTACTGCAGTGTCAAACGGAGCAAATCTTACAGATGGCCTCGATGGATTGGCTACCGGTTCTTCGGCTATTCAAGGGGTAGTACTCTGTATCCTTGCATATTTTTCCGGAAATATCAAGTATGCCGATTATCTCGATATCATGTATATACCGGGGTCCGGCGAATTGGTGGTCTTCGCTGCCGCATTTATAGGTGCTACTATCGGCTTTTTGTGGTTTAATGCAAATCCGGCTCAAGTATTTATGGGCGATACCGGTAGCCTTGCTCTCGGTGGTATCATCGCCGTTTTTGCTATTATTATTCACAAAGAGTTGCTACTCCCTATCCTTAGTGGTATTTTCCTTGTCGAGTCGTTATCAGTAATAATGCAAACTTCGTATTTTAAATTTACTAAAAAGAAGTATGGCGAGGGTAGACGTATTTTTAAAATGGCACCTTTACATCACCACTTCCAAAAAGTAGGTGTGCCTGCCGTTTTTACTAAACCTGTTAATGGTATCCCGGAAAATAAAATTACTATGAGATTTTGGATTGTCGGTCTGTTATTGGCTGCGTTCACTTTGATAACTTTAAAATTGCGTTGATTATGGCAGAAAAAATTGTTGTTCTTGGTGCCGGAGAGAGTGGAGTAGGTAGCGCTATTCTCGCTCAAAAAAAGGGTTTTGAGGTGTGGGTTTCTGATAAATCCGCTATCAAACAGAATTATAAAGAGATGCTTGTGAAATACAATATCCCTTTCGAGGAATTACAACATACTGAAAATAAAATCCTTGATGCTACAGAAGTAATAAAAAGCCCCGGAATTCCGGAGTCGGCGGATATTATTAAAAAAATACGTGCAAAAGGTATTCCTGTTGTTAGTGAAATAGAGTTCGCCGACCGCTATAATAAGGCAAAAACAATATGTATTACAGGTAGTAACGGAAAAACCACTACTACTATGCTCACTTATTTTATATTGTCTCATGCCGGATATAATGTAGGACTGGCAGGTAATGTGGGTAAGAGCTTTGCCCTTCAGGTGGCGGAGGAGAATTTCGATTATTATGTTATCGAACTCTCTAGTTTTCAGCTCGATGGAATGTATGATTTCCGTGCCGACGTTGCTATACTTATGAATATTACTCCCGACCACCTTGATCGTTATAATTATGAGTTTCAGAATTATATAAATTCTAAATTCAGAATTTTGCAAAATCTCACTCAAGAGCAGTATTTCATCTATTGGAGTGAAGATCCCGTTATTATGGCGGAATTAAAAAAGCGTGAAGTGTCGGCTTCTTTGGCTCCGTTTGGTGCAAATAAAGAGAATAATGTGGCTTGGATTGATAATGGCTCACTACACGTAAATTGTATGAATTCGTTCTCTATCCCGGTCAATGATGTATATATCAAAGGTATACACAATATGTATAACTCTATGGCTGCTTCTCTTGCAGCTTCTATAGTAGGCGTGCCCGATGCAGTTATTAAAGAGGCGCTTTCTCTCTTCAAGGGGGTAGAGCATCGCCTTGAATATGTAGATACTATTAAGGGCGTTAGATATATTAATGATAGTAAAGCCACTAATATCGACTCTTGTTGGTATGCTTTGCAGAGTATGACTACGCCTACCGTTCTTATCTTAGGTGGTACGGATAAGGGTAATGACTATAACGCCATTCTTGACTTGGTTAAACAAAAGGTTCATACTCTGGTTTTTATGGGAGTCGATAATGCTAAATTAGTGAAATTCTTCTCCGAAAATTCTAATATCCCGTTTGTGGATACCCATTCCCTGAAAGATGCTGTTGAGGCTTGCTATGATGCTGCTAAAGAGGGAGATACAGTGCTTCTATCCCCTTGTTGTGCAAGTTTCGACCTCTTTAAAAATTACGAGAATCGTGGAGAATTGTTTAAAGAAGCAGTAAGAGCTTTACGTAAATAATCTCCTTCGTTGTATTTGATAGTGATAATAATTTAAGAAAGTACACTTCATATAGATGAAAAATTTTTTTAATAAATTATTGCCGGGTAATTTGTATATATGGTTAGCATATTTTGGTTTGCTAATCATTTCAATTATTTGTTTGTTTTCGGCTTCCAGTACTCTTGTGGCAAAACAGGGTTCTGCCGCTGCTCCTATTATGAGGCATATTACTTTCTTGATGTTAGGCTTTATCTCTATCATAGTGTTACAAAAGTTTTCCACCCAATTTATCCGCTATGTAATGGGATATGGCTTGCTGATTGTCAGTTGGATATTACTCGTCTTGGCAATGTTCATCGGAGAAGTGAAGGGTGGAGCTACTCGATCTTTATGGGGTATTCAGCCATCTGAACTTGCTCGTTTGGCGCTAATCATCTCCACTGCATCGTTTATGGCAAAATGCCAAGATGCCGAATTCTTAAAAGCTAAGTTCCATTGGTTTGTTGTAATGTTTGTCATTACTCTTGCTTTGGTGGTGCCGAGTAACTTGTCTACTACTATATTGTTGGCTTTTACCATTTTTGTTATGCTATTTATTGGTAGAGTTCCTTGGAGATATATCTTTAAGTTATTGTTAATAAGTGGCGGACTTTTTGTCGGTTATATTTCCGTCAGTTTAGTGGTAGTTAATATTTATCCGGTTTCAAAAGAGGCTCCATCATGGACGCGCGTCTTCCGCCGTGTGGAAACGTGGCAGGCGAGGGTTGTAAACTTCTCATCTGCTATCAATAGTAAGACAGACAAAAATGTGACAAACCCTTATGAAATTTCTGATGAAGAGGGTATTAATAACCGCCAAAGTACTTATGCTTTAATAGCTATTGCTCGAGGTGGTTTAACAGGTGTTGGTATTGGAGATAGCAATCAAAAGAATTTTTTACCCGAGGCTTATAGCGATTTTATCTTCGCCATAATATGCGAGGAAAGCGGATTGGTGGGGCTTTGTTTCATTTTTGGTTTCTATATTTTTTTGTTTTATAAAGTAGTTACTGCTATTTATAAGTCGAAAAATCTATTCCATATCTATATGAGTGCCGGGTGTATGGTAATTATGATTACTCAAATATTAGTGCATTGCCTGGTGTGCCTCAATCTATTCCCTCTTACAGGGCAACCCCTGCCTTTGATAAGTAATGGAGGTAGTTCTATCGTTATAAATAGTATCTATATCGGCATTTTTATATACACTTCACGGCAATGGAAATTTATTTCCAATACTGCCGGAGATAAAAATAATATCGCCTCTGACGGCGTAGATAAAAATGATGCGAAGTTCGATATAAATAACCCGGCAGTTCCCCTTGAGGAGCAAAATAATGCTGCAGATAATATCGGTGTGGAAATTGTTTCGGAGATGGATATCGATGATGCATATTCTACAGAGAAAAAAGATAGTACTGATAATAGTGTTACCATTGAAATAGAATAGTGTTATGAGCATAATACATAAATATTTAATTAGCGGAGGTGGAACGGGTGGACATATCTTCCCGGCTATCAGTATAGCAAATGCATTGAAGCAGATAGACCCTCATTGTGAAGTGTTGTTTATCGGTGCTGAAGGGCATATGGAGATGGAAAGAGTTCCTGCCGCGGGATATAATATCGAGGGACTGAAAGTAGAGGGGCTCGACCGTCAACATCTATTGCGTAACTTTAAAGTTATCTGTAATTTGTTGTCTTCGCTTCCTAAAGCCCGTAGAATTATAAAAAATTTTAAGCCCGATGTGGCTGTTGGTGTTGGCGGATATGCCAGTGCCGCTGCCCTTCTCGTGGCAAAATCTATGAATATCCCTATCGTACTTCAAGAGCAGAACGGATTTGCCGGTGTCGCTAATAAGTTATTGGCTAAGAAGGCTGAAAAAATTTGTGTGGCATACTCAGGTATGGAACGTTTCTTTCCTGCCGATAAAATTATTCTTACAGGTAACCCTATTAGGCAAAATCTTTTTAATCCGGACCTCGATAAAAATGAAGCCTATGCCGCTTTCGGATTCAAGAATAATATCCCTACTTTGCTCGTAATGGGCGGTAGCCTTGGTGCTATGACTATCAATAACGGTATGATTAAAGGATTGAAACAATTTGCACAAGCCGGGGTTCAAGTCATTTGGCAAACCGGTAAAAGATATTTCGCCGATGCCAAAAAGGCTTTCGATGAAAATTCTTGCAGCAATGTGTTGGTTACCGATTTTATCAGCCGTATGGATTATGCTTATGCTATCGCTGACGTCGTAGTTGCCAGAGCCGGAGCAAGTACTATTTCCGAATTGACCTTTTTAGGCAAACCGTCTATACTTATCCCTTCTCCTAACGTGGCGGAAGATCATCAAACTCACAATGCTATGGCTCTTGCAAATCAAAATGCCGCTATTTGCTTGCCGGATAAGGAGGCGGAAGAGAAACTCGCCCTTTTGGCTATCGATTTGCTCCTTGACGATGAACGCAAATCTTCTATCGCCGAAAATTCAAAAAAAATGGCTCAAAATGATTCCGCTTTGCGTATCGCTAATGAGATTGTTAAACTGTGTAAAAATTAATCTTCTATGGTAGAAAACTATTATTTCCTTGGCATTGGTGGTATCGGAATGAGTGCTATTGCTCGCTATTTTAAAGCAAAAGGCTTTAATGTTGCGGGTTACGATCGTACTGCTTCTCTCTTGACTCATGAATTGGAGAAAGAGGGTATTGCCCTAAATTATTCCGATGAAGTGGAGGTTATCCCAAGTGAATACAAAAATCCCGACAATACTTTTGTAGTGTTCACTCCCGCTATACCTAAGGATAATGTACAGTATAACTTCTTTGTTTCCAACAATTTCGTTATGCAAAAACGAGCTCAAGTGTTGGGAGATATTACTCGTCGTGAACGTGGACTCTGTGTGGCTGGTACTCATGGCAAAACCACTACCTCTACAATGATAGCTCATATCTTGAAACAGAGTCATGTAGATTGTAACGCTTTCTTGGGTGGTATTTCAAAAAATTATACAAGTAATTTATTGTTGTCTGATAAAAGTGATTTGGTTGTAATAGAAGCCGATGAATTCGACCGCTCTTTCCATCATCTCTCTCCTTATATGGCAGTGGTTACCGCTACCGATGCCGACCATCTGGATATCTATGGCACTTATGATGCTTATGTCGAGAGCTTTAATTATTTTACCTCTTTAGTACAACCCGGTGGCGTGTTGATAATGAAAAAGGGTATAGTGCTTAACCCTCAACTCGCGGAAAATGTATCTCTTTACACCTATTCAGCTACTGAAAAAGCCGATTTTTATGCCGATAATATCCGAATAGGAGGGGGTAAATTACTTTTTGATTTTATTGCTCCGACAACAAAAATATGTGATGTGGACTTAGGTGTGCCGGTTCTCGTTAATGTAGAGAATGCTGTTGCCGCTATGGCTGTCGCTCTGCTCTCAGGGGCTACGGAGAGTGAGTTAAAAGCAGGTATTGCCTCTTTTGCCGGTATCCGTCGCCGTTTTGAAATCCATTATAAATCAGATAAATTTACTCTGGTCGACGACTATGCTCACCATCCAAAAGAGATTGAAGCCAGCCTTAAGTCCATAAATGCACTATATAACGATAGGAAAATTGTCGTTGTTTTTCAGCCTCACCTATTTACCCGTACAAGAGATTTTTACGCCGACTTTGCAAAAGCATTATCTGTTGCAACTCAAGTAGTGCTCGTTGAAATCTATCCCGCACGCGAAAAACCTATCGATGGTGTCTCTTCTAAAATCATTTTTGATGAAATTACTTCTCCGGTAAAAAAAATTACTACAAAAAAAGAACTTATCGATACGTTGGATAACATCGATTTTCAAGTGCTCCTCGTTGTGGGAGCAGGCGATATCGATACTCTCATCCCTTCTATTATCGAGCACTTTAAATAAATTTTTTATTTGTTTTTTTAAATAATTTATCGTACTTTTGAAAACAAGAAATTTAGTCATAACATCTTCGATAATCATTAGTGTTATTGTATTGATAACCATGATTATAATAGCTTTTTTACAAAGGCGGGATTTGGTGTGTGAGCATATAATTGTGCAGGTAGAGAATAGAGAGAACTACTCTTTTATCAAAGCAGAAAACATTGCCTCTTTCTTGAATAATAACGGCATTAAATGCGTTGGTCTTAAAACATCGGAAATCAATTTATTGGAAGTGGAAAATACCGTTAAAAAAATCAAAGTGGTGAGAGATGCTGTTTGCTACTTTAACATGAAAGGAGACTTGTATGTAAAGGTGTGGCAACGTATACCTCAATATAGGGTAAAATCCCTTTCCGGCGACTATTTTGTGGACGATAATAGAGAAATTTTTCCTGCAAATTCTTCTACCGTTGCCTATGTGCCGTTGATAACGGGTAAATTGTCAACAGATTTTGCTACCAACCAATTGTTCGATTTGATTTCTTTTATCGAAAACGATAGATTTTTGGCCACCGCTTTTACCCAAATTACCGTTAATGATGAAAGAGTGTCGCTCATTCCTCGAGTAGGAAATTTCGTCGTTGTACTTGGTGATATAGACAATTTCGAATCGAAACTCACTAAATACAAAACGTTTATTAAAAAGGTTTACAAGTATAAAGAATGGAGTAAATATTCCGTTATTTCGCTTGAATATAAAAACCAAGTTGTTTGTACAGAACGTGAAAACGCATAATATAATGAATTATGAGAAATCTATTTATTGCAGTAGAATTAATTGATAAACAAGTAAGGGCTATCCTTGCAGAACGTATAAACGGAAAAATTAAAGTTCATGGCGTTGAGAACGAAGAAATGTCCGTAAGTGCGGTGGATGACAATGGTGTATTAATAAATCATTCTATCTTTAGCTCTGCTCTATCCTCAATCGTTAAAAAAATGGAGAATAGAGCTGTGACTTTATTTGATAATAATCAAGTTAAAACAAAAAAAATATTTTTAGCTTTATCGTGCTTCCCATGCACTACTTTCGAAGAAACTCATACCTTTTCTTTGAATATTAATCAAACAATTAATGAAGAACTTATAGATGCATTGTTAAATTCAATTCCCCCTATCGATACTCCGAATAAAGTAGTGAAGCGTATTGCAGATATAAGTTACACTATCGATGGAGTGGAATATTTTGATGTTCAAAATAGAAAAGGTACTACGCTTGACGTAAAGTCTTTGATGTTAAGCTACCCCAAAGATATGGATGTGAATTTGGACAAAACTATGGAAAGATGTAGCTTTGATGTAGAGTCGCACTTTTCTCCTATTGTTGAGTCTCGCGTATATCAATATCCGCTTATCGACGATAACGCAAACGCTTTTGTTGCTATTCATAACTCCAAATCATATGTCGTAGTGTATAATAAATCAAAATTAATACATTGCTCCGTTATCCCTTTCGGTTGGAATGATGTGTTTAATGATTTGAAATACTTTATGTTGAATGACGATAAAGTAAAGCAGTCTGAAAATAGTTCTATCATAAATCAAATTTCTTGTAATAGCCTTATTTCCAATGTCTTGAAAGCTCAAAAACACGAAATATTGAAAGTGGGGCGTGAATTTTCTTTTGAAGTTCAGAAATTATATGATGTTATCTTTGCTCGAATAAATGAAATTTTGTCGTTTGTAAATAACGAATTGGAACAGGTGAAGGGTAATATTGATAACAATATCACTATCGGTATTGTTCCCAATTTATTTCAAGATTATATATGTGAGTATGCCACAAACTTTTTCGGTACTCCATGTCATAGCCTTCGGATTGATGAGTCTCTTTTAGAGTCGATGGATAATTTCACTTACGATATGGCAACGCTTATTGGTTTGTCACTGGAGATGAATCAATCTTCTTTTGAAGTGATAGAGAAAGAGAAAGAAGATAAAACCGGTGAAGAAGAAAAACCATTTGAATCTCCAAAAAAGGAGACGAAAAAAAGGAGTGGATTCTTAGGCAGTTTAAAAGGAAAAATTTCAAACATAGAGCAAACTCTATTTACAGGTAATAATGACGAAAATAATGATTGATAAATATAATGGTATATGGATGGAATATTGAATAAATTAGTGATAGAGAAACGTACATCTCCGTTAATAAAAGTAGTAGGTGTAGGTGGAGGCGGTGGCAATACCGTAAATTATATGTACAATAATTCCGATGCTGATATATCATATGTAGTAATGAATACTGATAGTCAAGCATTAATAAGTTCCCCGGTTCCGAATAAATTGCTGTTAGGCCCCGATGTTACGGAAGGTTTGGGTGCCGGAGCAAATCCTTCTACTGCAGAAGAGGCGGCTCTATCGTCAAAAGATGAAATCTATAAGATTCTTAATGATGGCGCAAAAATGATTTTTATCACCGCCGGAATGGGTGGTGGTACCGGTACAGGCGCAGCTCCTGTGGTGGCACGTATTGCTCGTGACGAACTCAAAATGCTTACAATTGGTATCGTTACTATCCCTTTTAAACTCGAGGGTAATAGAAAAATACGTAAAGCTCTTAAGGGTGTGTATAAGCTAAGTCGCAATGTCGACGCTCTGCTTATTATTAATAATGAAAGAATTTCTGAATTGTACCCGGAAGATGATATTCAAACCGGCTTTGCTCGTGCCGATAGTGTGCTCTCTGATGCCGCTACAAGTATTGCAAACCTTATTCTTATCGAAGGGTATATCAACCTCGACTTTGCCGATGTGAAAACTACTCTCAGAAATGGCGGTGTCGCTACTATTAATACCGGTAAAGGTGCCGGCGAAAATCGTGTAAAAGACGCTATTGAAGATGCTATGAAGGTGCCCCTCTTGAGCAATTCTAACGATATCTCAAAAGCTAAACGATTGCTGCTCAACTTCTATTGTTCTAGAGCTAAGTCCATAAATATGCGCGAGCATAGTGCAATCACCGAATTTGTCAACACTATGGACCGCGATAATGTTGAGGTTATATACGGCTTCTCTTATGATGACACTTTAGGTGAAGAGGTTAGATTGACCCTCCTTGCTACCCTCGATGTCAGCCCTGTGCCTCAAGAAATTATCGATGAAGAGAATAATAAAGATCAAGACCCTTCTAATTCTGTCGATGATACAAAAGGTAAGTACGACGATTGGATGAATTCTCTCTATGATGATTTAGGTATTAACTCTAAAACCGGATACCCCATTGTCCCTTTAGAAGAATTGGAGGATGATAAAGTACTTATGAATTATAAAAAACCAGCATATTTAAGAAAAAAATTATGACATTATTTGACCAAATTAGCGAGGATATCAAAAAGGCTATGCTCGCCCGTAATAAAGCGGAATTAGAAGCTCTCCGCGGTATTAAAAAAGAACTTCTCGAAGCAAAAACTTCTAAAGAAGCAAATGGTGAAGTGACTGATGAATTAGCCATTAAAATAATCCAAAAAATGGCAAAGCAAGGTAAGGATACTGCACAGGTTTTTGCTTCTCAAAATCGTCAAGACCTTGCAGATGAATATCTTGGCCAAGTGGCAGTGTACGAGAAATACTTGCCTAAAATGATGTCTGAAGATGAACTGTCTGCCGCTGTTAAAGAAATTATTGCTTCTGTAGGTGCCACTTCTCCTAAAGATATGGGTAAAGTAATGGGCGTTGCTACCAAGCAATTGGCAGGTAAAGCAGAAGGTAGAGCCATTTCCGAAATGGTGAAAGCTCTATTGGCAGCTATGTAGTTTTATGGCTTGTATTTGATGCCCAAATTAAAAAATAAAATACAATGCAATACGTCATTGGAATAGGAGAGGCGCTTTTCGACTGCCTCCCAACCGGCCGCAAACTGGGCGGTGCGCCGGCAAATTTCGCTTTTCATGCTTCGCAATTCGGGCTCAACAGTTGTGCCGTTTCGGCAATTGGCAACGATGAGCTCGGCCGCGAGATTATTGATATTCTGACTCGAGCAGGCTTGCGCTACCAGTTGCCGCGCGTTGCTTTTCCTACCGGTACGGTACAAGTGACAATTTCCGGCGAAGGTATCCCGCAGTATGATATCTGCCAAGGTGTGGCATGGGATAATATCCCTTATACAGAGGAGATTGCTGCCTTGGCACCCGATACTGTTGCTGTTTGCTTCGGCTCGCTCGCACAGCGCAATGGCGTAAGCCGCACTACCATTCAGGCGTTCCTCGATGCCATGCCTGCCGACTCGCTACGCGTATTTGATATCAACCTGCGCCAGAATTGGTATACCAAGGAGGTGATTGAACAATCGCTACAGCGATGCAATGTGCTGAAAATAAATGATGAAGAACTCAATGTAGTAGCATCTATGCTACTTGACATTGCTACCACCGAGGGGCAACTGATTGCCGAAGATGAGGCTAAGGCTACGGATATATGCCATCAGTTGATCGACCGCTATGAACTTAAAATGCTTATTCTTACATGCGGTGCTACGTGCTCTTATGTGTTCTCTCCTTCAGATATAAGTAAGCAACTGACACCTAAAGTGCAAGTTGTTGATACTGTGGGCGCAGGCGACTCGTTTACTGCTACTTTCGTAGCGCAAATCCTTCTCGGCAAGTCGATGCATGAAGCCCACGAAATGGCTGTTCGCGTTTCGGCTTTCGTTTGCACACAGGCAGGCGCAATGCCTATTCTGCCCAAAGAGATTATTGGATAATTCATTGTGTAGTTTTATTGATAATATCGGTAATGAAGTGCACCCTAAAAGTTGTACATAGAACTTTTAGGGTGCACTTATTCTTTGTTTATTGATACTTCATTGTTTTGTAAATTATTATTCTATAATGATTTCAAAGAAATGCATATTCAATAGGAATGGTATCTGTAAATATACCATTTTTACGTAATGTCAACAAAATTATAAATTTCTTTTTCTCTCTGTATCAAAGATTTATTTCTAAAAGTGGTATTATTTATTTTATATAATTGCCATAGATTTATCAGAGTTAGTAGTAATTCAATAAAAAGTATTACCTTTGCGCTGCATTTATAGAGCACTTATTTTTTATGAAATATAACGGAATAAAGCAAATATCTTCTATACTAATGCTCTTTGTGTTAGTGAGTTATATGGTATTTATTACCGTATTTTCTCACGTGCACTTTGTCGGCAAATATTCCGTTATTCATGCTCACCCCTTTACTTCTGAGAGTCATAATCACTCCGCAGCAGAGTGCTATACTATAGCCGGACTCTCGATTTTTTATGGTTCTGCAATTTCTTCTTTAACTCTGTCAGAGCCTGATTTCCAAATTTTTTATATCCCTTTTGTAGAGTATGAATGTGATGTAGTTCATGCTCCTCGTTTTTACAAATCTTTTCGAGCTCCCCCTTTCATATAATTTTTTATTAAAAAACCCTTTTTTGCTTTGTCGGAATACGTCATTGTTTCGACTCAAGAATAGTGCCGTGTTGCACTTTTAATTCGTAATGATATGTATTTCATATTGTTTCGAACTGTGTATTGTAGCTAAATAATAGCTGCCTTTGGTTTTATTATAAAAAAAAATTATATGAAAAGATTATCAATATTCGTTATATTATTATCCCTTACAGTATCTGTATTTTCAGATAATTTAGAAGTAAACAGCGAGAAAAGTGATGCCAATATTATTGGTCATGTTATAGAAAAAAATACGGGAGAGCACTTGCCGTTTGTCAATATTCGTTTAGAAGGTACAACAATAGGCGTAGTATCTGATGCTACGGGTCATTATATGCTTACAAATCTCCCGGTAGGAGAACATGTCCTCGTTTTTTCAATGGTAGGTTTCGAAACTCAGAAATTCAATATCAATTTAGAGAAAGGTAAAACACTGGAAATCAATGCTGAATTGGAAGAGAGTTCGTCTCTTATCGATCAAGTAGTAGTAACTTCAAATAAATATGAAACAAAAAAACGTGAAGCAGTTTCTATAGTAAATGTTATTTCACCATTATTAATAGAGTCTACCGCTTCCAATTCAATGTCGGATGTTCTCGACTATCAGTCCGGATTGAGGGTGGAAATGTCGTGCCAAAATTGCGGTGCTCCACAACTTCGTATCAATGGTCTTGAAGGTCAATATACTCAAATACTTATGGATAATCGACCTATCTTTTCTTCTTTGGCGTCTGTCTATGGATTGGAACAAATACCAACAGGAATGGTAGACCGTGTAGAAGTAGTGCGGGGCGGCGGTTCTGCCCTCTTTGGCGCCAATGCAATAGGTGGTGTTGTGAATATTATTACTAAAGAGCCTTCCGGTAACTCTTTTAATATCTCTAATAATACCCAATTAATAGGTGGTAAATCTTGGGATATCAATACAAATCTAAACGGCTCTTTTGTTACTTCCGACTCCAAAATCGGGGCACATCTATTTGGTGTTATCCGTTCGCGTAATCCGTATGATAATGATAACGACGGCTTTTCAGAATTGCCCGGGTTAAAGAGTGTTACAGCAGGATTCCGTTCGTATTTTAAAACGTCTACTTTGTCTAAATTAACGTTGGAATATCACCATGTAACCGAAAAACGCCGTGGCGGTAACAATTTTGATTTGCCGGAGCATGAGGCGGATATCGCTGAAAGTACAAATTATAATATCGATGCAGGAGGGCTGAGATGGGATTATTTCTCCGATAATGAACGCCATTTTGTTACAACTTATCTCTCTGCTCAATATATTAATCGTTCTTCGTATTATGGAGTGGAGAAAAATCCTAATGCATATGGAAAAAGTAACGATATTACTACCGTTGTCGGCGGTCAGTATAGATTCCATATGTATAATTGCCTCTTTATGCCCGCTGATTTGTCCGCCGGAATCGAATATTCTTTTAATGGATTGAGAGATCAAATATTGGATTATGGTCGTGATATGACACAACTCGTTCATGTCATCGGTGGCTATGTGCAAAACGAATGGAAAAATAACTTTATCTCTTTCCTTATCGGTTTGCGCCTTGAGAAACATAATCTATTAAAAAATCCTATTCCTTCTCCGCGTGTTAATATACGATATACTCCAATTGACCAAATCGTGATAAGAGCTTCCTATGCAAGTGGTTATCGCGCTCCGCAAGCCTATGAAGAAGATTTGCATGTGGGTGCCGTAGGTGGTGAAGTCTATCTCATCTCCCTCGCCGATGATTTGAAACCTGAGATGAGCCATTCCACCTCTCTGTCTGTTGATTGGGCAAAAAAATTCGGAAAAACGGAACTCAATATCACCGCCGAAGGGTTCTTTACTCAGTTGAATAATGTTTTTACTTTGACAGAAAATGGACGTGATGAATCCGGAAACCTCCTGCTTCAAAGAGTGAACTCTAAAGGAGCACGCGTGGCAGGCCTTAATTTCGAGGCTAAAGTGGCATATAAATCATTATTTATGTTTCAATTGGGATATACTTATCAAATCAGCCGTTATATCGAGCCTTTTAAATGGAGCGAAGATCTTGAAGCTCAGAATAGAATGTTCCGATCTCCCGACCATTACGGATATTTTTTATCTACCATTAATCCATTTAAACGATTTTCTATAAATCTGAATGGTAAATTGTCCGGACCTATGCTTGTACAACATTATGCAGGTGTAATACCTAATGATGCCGAAGTGGTTACACCTACATTTTTCGATATGGGCATAAAAATTTCCTACGATATTCCAATCTATCGTCTCTACTCCTTGCAGATTAATGTAGGTGTGAAAAACATTTTTAACGCCTATCAAAAGGATATTGATAAAGGAGTTTACCGTGATGCAGCCTATATTTACGGACCGTCTTTACCTCGTACTTATATTTTTGGTTTGGCGATTAACATATAAAATAGTTCGTATTTAGATCAATTAATAACACACTCTTCGAGGAATTTTTCTTCGAGAGTGTGTTGTTTTTTTATATAAAAACAGATAATTTGATGGAAAAAACAATCAAAGTCTTCCTTCGAGAGGGCTGATTTATTTTGTATAAAAACACAGTGTTGTGTCGAAAACGCGAAAAATTAAGGTTACTATTAGGTGTAAAAAGAGAGTAAAAAGAGCCGAAAATGATGAAAAGGGTGAAAAAAGAGCGAAAAAATAGCTTTGTTATTTACTGATATTCATGGCAGTAAAAAATAAATTAAAAAAAGATTGGAAAATATTTGGTAGGTAAAGTAAAAAGGT
>SAMEA3663028__coassemble_31_pt1 | contig 182355 bp, 150 predicted proteins | sample SAMEA3663028__metabat2_high_PE_039 | metagenome-assembled genome bin SAMEA3663028 (sample SAMEA3663028) | pig gut metagenome | biome: pig gut; feature: pig-associated habitat; material: faeces | place: France | collected 2012 | reverse complement strand
CACAAATATAGGCATGACTCGTACCTATTGATGTTTTAATAGCCGGAACCTCTACCAGGAAGGTATCTATATCTTCACATCCTCCGGAAACGGTGCGTAACAGAACGTTGAAGGTATCGCCTTCGTTTGGAACTACCAAGGTTGGATTTTTCTTAGTACTTGTGCCATAAGGACCGAAATCCCAGAAGTACTCATCGATAGTCGCACCACGATCTAATATCTCTTGGCCTTGTAAGTATTTATAAACAGCACTTTGATTATTGATTATCACCTCATTGGAACAATCATGTGGATTTGGAGTAAATGTCGCTCTTGATTTTGGCAAACGAGGTACCGTATAAGCTTTTAATGTAAAGTAGCAGTTATGGTCTTCAGGGAAGAGCATATCCACGCAATAAGAGTTGGTATCATTTGGTTGGATGACAAACTCACGTTCGTTACTTATCTCTGTCTTATTAGGGTCGTTCATCAAATACCATTTATAGTCGAAACCTTCTGAAACAACAAATTTCTCAGGGGTAGAACCGCAACTAATTCCTTCGATAGAACCCTTTGTACAGTCGAGGGCGAAATAGGCATAACCGAAGTGATAGTCAGCACCACAAGCATAAAGTGTTAACTTAACTTTTACGGTTTGACCAACATAAGGTTTCATATTGATACCGAGAATTTGCCAATCAAGATATTTGATAGGGCAAGAACGATCGCTCAAACCATCTTCAGCTGTCGGCATATAAGTTTTCCAACCGCGTGTATTTCCTAAGTCTACGTCTTTTGCATTGAAGTCAACCTCGGTACAAGGAGAGAGAAGTGTATTACGCGGACCAAGTATCTCAACGTGAATACGTGTTTGTTGATCAGCTGAGTGATGGGAAGCATATTGAAGCACAGCTGCATAGTGGAGCAATAGTAATTCGGCATCCGGAGCAACGGTATAAGTATAAGTTATTGATCCGGAAGGTGAATTAGATTCTGTCCAGTTACTCAAACGCACTGAAGCTAAGGCACCGTCAGGCACTGTTTTTAAGTCGTAACCTGTAAGACGGTCGTACTCATCAGCGAGATAATGTACGGTATGCATACTCTCTTTTGATGCATATCCGTAATCTTTTACTTGTACATTAGCATAAGGATTTGCAAAAGTACCCCAAGTGCAAGTAACACCCGGTGCATAGAAATTCATATAGTCGAGGCAGTGCTTTGAAGGGTCATAAAGCAAGAAGTCGCCTTTCTCTACCCAGTGACTGGTATCGGTAGGACATGTTGCACGAACTTTAAAAGAGTAAAGACCCTCCGGAATAGCACCATAAGGTATTGTATAAGTATTTCCCTGAATATTGCGAACTATAGTAAAAGAAGTATCAGTGGAACTATTTGTAATAAAATACATCAAATCGTAAGTTGTTGCATTACCCGTCCAAGAGACAGTAACTCCATTATTAGCCTGATTGACAGCAGTTACCGCAGAAGGAGCATTGTGGCAATCGGTAGGTTGTGTAACATTGGATATCTGCACATTGTCGATACAAGGACCCGGATTAATAGGAGTAGTATTACTTGATTTAAAAGCAAATACAATGTTATAGTCGCCGGCTGTTGCAATATTGAAAGTACCGGAAACCGTTTTCCATCCTGTTGATGTAAAGGTAGTTACACCGTTCGCATCAACAAAAGCATTTGACTTGATATAGGTAGGGAAGTCCGATCCGTTTGAAGCGGCGGAGATTGAGGTTGAAGAAGGAACGATAGCCACACGTACGGCATCGGCATCACCCGCTGCTTTACCCTTCATCTTTAAATCAAACAAAAGATTATAAGTACCGGCTGCGAAAGTAAACAGACGATACGACACTATTACATATCCTGAAGTGGAACCGGAATAACTTGCGGTAGTACCACCATCTGTAGAAACATAAAGCGATTTTGCACCGGTACGATGCACTGCTCTACCAATTGTGAAATTACATTGAGTAGAAGCACGTTTTTTAAACTTCCATCCGGCAGTATCCGCTGAGGTTTCAAATCCGCAAAAATACGGAAGCGGAGTATTTTGCGCAACAGATAAAACACTGAAACTCAGTGCAATAAAAATCAACAAAATAGATTTCGGATAAATTTTTTTCATAAGCAAATATATCTTTAAGTTCACAACAGGTTTACAACCCTAATAAAGCGCAAATATACTAATAATATTTTAATCATACAAACGAATACTAAAAAAATCTTTCAAAAAAGGCATCAAAAAGTTTTAACTCCGGAATAATAACAAATGTATTGGAATAATGAACAAAAATTTAGGAAAAGAGAAACAAAATTAAAAATAATAAGAGTATAAACGGACAATAGAAGAGAAAGAACGATAATAAAAAAAAAAAATTAAATAATAGCGGAAAAGAATATAAAAAACGAACCACGCACCGAAATGGAGCGTGGTTCGTTTAAATGTATGAAAAAAATTATTCAGCTGCAGGAGTTTCAACTGCAGGAGTTTCAGCGTTAGAAGACTTTTTGCTACGACGAGTACGAGAAGCTTTTTTAGCAGCTTTTTCTTTGAGCATATTCTCGTTATAGTCAACAAGTTCAATCATACACATATCAGCAGCGTCGCCAAGACGGAAACCGGTATGGAGGATACGAGTATAACCACCAGGACGGTTTGCAATTTTCTGAGAAATTTCACGGAAGAGTTCAGTAACAGCCTCCTTATTTTGCAATTCTTGGAAAACTACACGACGAGAGTGTGTTGTATCTAATTTAGCTTTTGTGAGTAAAGGCTCGATATAGCGTTTAAGAGCTTTAGCCTTAGCCACAGTCGTATTGATTCTTTTGTGCATAATGAGAGAGTTAGCCATATTAGCCAACATAGAGGCACGGTGAGAAGCAGTACGGTTTAAATGGTTAAATTTTTTATTGTGTCTCATCTTGATTATTCTTTATCTAATTTATACTTGGACAAATCCATACCGAAAGAGAGGTTTAAGCTTGCTAATTTAGCGTCAAGCTCAGTAAGAGATTTTTTACCGAAGTTACGGAATTTGAGCAGTTCGGCGCGGTTAATGCTGCAGAGATCGCCGAGAGTTTCGACATCAGCTGCTTTCAAGCAATTGAGCGCACGCACAGACAAATCGAGTTCGGTAAGTCTGGTTTTAAGGAGTTGACGCATATGTAAAACACCTTCATCGAAAGTATCATCAGCATTATTACTAGTAGTAGGAATAGTAATAAGTTCGTCTGAGAAGAGAGCGAAGTGGTGAATTAAAATGCTGGCAGCTTCTTTAAGCGCCTCTTTTGGATGGATAGAACCATCAGTTGTAATCTCTAAAATTAAGTTTTCGTAATCTGTTTTTTGTTCAACACGATAAGGTTGTGGATCGTATTTCACATTACGGATAGGGGTAAAGATAGCATCGATAGGGATAATACCTATTTCAGCACCATAGAGTTCGTTTTCGTCAGCAGGGAGATAACCGCGACCTTTGATGATTGTTAAAGTCATATTAAAAGAGGCGGAAGAATCCATGCGGCAGATAACCAATTCAGGGTTAAGGACTTCGAAGTTAGACATACAGTCGTTGAAATCTCCGGCCTTGAGTTCTTCTTTACCATTAACGTTGATACGGATAACATCCTCATCAGCGGTACCGGCAATATGTTTAAGACGCACTTGTTTGAGGTTAAGGATGATGTTGGTAACATCGTCGATAACACCTGGGATAACGTCGAATTCATGTTGAACTCCATCTATTTTGATGGAAGAGATTGCGTAACCCTCGAGAGAAGAAAGCAGAATACGGCGTAAAGCATTACCAATAGTAATACCAAAACCTGGTTCCAATGGACGGAATTCGAATTTACCGAATTTGTCATCGGCTTCTACCATTATTACTTTCTCCGGTTTTTGAAATGCCAATATTGCCATAATTTATTTATTATTTAGAGTACAACTCAACGATTAATTGTTCTTTAATATTCTCAGGTATGTCAGCTCTTTCCGGGATATGAAGGAAAGTACCGGCCATATTAGACTCATTCCATTCGAGCCAAGGGTATTTGCTATGGTTGAAGCCATTAAGAGAATCGTTAATGACTAACATAGATTTATCGCGTTCGCGAACGGCGATAACTTGACCTTGTTTAACGGAATAAGAAGGTATATTCACAACGCTACCATCTACAGTGATGTGACGGTGAGAAACCAACTGACGAGCAGCGGCGCGAGTTTTAGCCATACCTAAGCGATAAACCACGTTATCAAGACGGCATTCAAGCAATTGAAGAAGGATTTCGCCGGTGATACCTTTTTTAGTTTGTGCTTTTTTAAACAAGTTGCTAAATTGTTTTTCTAAAACACCATAAGTATATTTAGCTTTTTGTTTTTCTTTTAATTGGGTACCATATTCGGAAGTTTTACGACGACGGTTATTTCCGTGTTGTCCCGGTGGGAAATTACGTCTTGCTTGGTCTTTATCAGGTCCGAAAATAGGCTCACCGAATTTACGAGCGATTTTGGTTTTTGGTCCAATATATCTTGCCATTTTTCTTTTAATTTTAAAGGTTATACTCTTCTACGTTTAGCAGGACGGCATCCATTGAATGGGAGTGGAGTAACGTCGATGATTTCGATAACTTCGATACCAGCACCGTGAACGGTACGGATAGCTGATTCACGACCATTACCAGGTCCTTTAACATAGGCTTTAACTTTTCTCAAGCCAAGATCGTAGGCCACTTTAGCACAATCTTGAGCAGCCATTTGAGCTGCATAAGGGGTGTTCTTTTTAGAACCACGGAAACCCATTTTACCTGCAGATGACCAAGAAATAACTTGACCTTCGCCATTTGCGATGGTAACTATAATATTGTTAAATGAAGAGTGTACGTGTAATTGACCTACACCATCCACCTTAACTACTCTTTTTTTGGTTGTTACTGTTTTTTTTGCCATATCAACTTAATATTTTAGCAGTTAAAAGTTAATTACTTAGTTGCTTTTTTCTTGTTAGCAACTGTTTTCTTTTTACCTTTACGGGTGCGGGCATTGTTTTTGGTGCTTTGTCCACGAAGAGGGAGACCAAGACGATGGCGCACACCACGATAACAACCGATATCCATTAAACGTTTGATATTGAGCTGAACTTCAGAGCGGAGGTCACCCTCTACTTTGTATTTAGCACCAATAATTTCACGAATTTTAGCAGCTTGGTCATCAGTCCAATCTTGAACTTTAATATCGAAATCAACACCTGCTTCGGTCAAGATTTGACGAGCGCTACTGCGACCTATTCCGTAGATATAAGTCAATCCAACTTCCCCGCGTTTGTTTTGGGGTAAATCTACTCCGACGATTCTTATTGCCATAAAATTAAATTTTGATTATCCCTGACGTAATTTTTCTTTGGGATTTTTTTTGTTAATAACATACAAACGTCCTTTTCTGCGAACTATTTTGCAATCTTCGGAACGTTTTTTAATAGAAGCTCTTACTTTCATATTAAGATATTTAGTATAAAATATTATTTATATCTGAAAGATATTCGACCTTTAGTGAGGTCATAAGGAGACATTTCGACCCTTACTTTGTCGCCCGGAAGGATACGGATGTAGTGCATACGCATTTTTCCGGAGATATGAGCGGTAATTTCGAGGTTGTTTTCGAGTTTTACACGAAACATCGCATTTGACAAAGCTTCGACGATAACGCCGTCTTGTTCGATAGCAACTTGTTTAGCCATAAATTAATGTTGGTTAAGTACTGATTCAATGATAGAGAAGTCTGATAAGATATAAGGCTTACCTTTTTGAATAGCGACTGTATTTTCGAAGTGAGCGGAAGGTTTACCATCGCGGGTGCGAGTAGTCCAACCATCGCGTTCAAAAACGAGTTCTTTTTTCCCAAGGTTTATCATTGGTTCGACACAAAGTGTCATTCCTGATTTAAGCATTATACCAGTACCTCTACGTCCGTAGTTTGGTACTTCCGGGGCTTCGTGCATTTTTCTGCCAACGCCATGACCGACCATTTCGCGGACTACGGAATAACCTCTTTCTTCGCAGTAGGATTGAACTGCGTAGCCTATATCGCCTATACGATTACCTTCGATAGCTTTTTCAAGGCCTTTAAAGAGAGATTCTTTTGTAGTATCAAGAAGTTTTTTTACTTCATCGGAAATTTCTCCGACAGCGAAAGTGTAAGCATTGTCGCCGACAAATCCATTTTTAAAAGTACCGCAATCGACGGAGACGATGTCGCCATCTTTAAGTACAACTTTATCGGAAGGGATACCGTGCACTACTTGATCATTTACTGAAGTACAAAGGGAAGCGGGAAAACCATTATAGCCTTTAAAAGCGGGAGTTGCGCCATTATCCCTTATAAATTCTTCAGCAAGTTTATCAAGATCTGCGGTAGTAATACCCGGCTTTATGACTTTAGCCAATTCAGCCAGGGTTTTACATACCAGCAAAGTGCTTTCTTTAAGCAACTCTATCTCTTCGTTTGTCTTAAGAAAAATCATTTATTAATAAGCAGCTATAGAACCTGAACGTCCTTTAATTCTCTGGCCATTAGCGAGGAAACCTTCGATATGGCGTTGAGAGAGATATGTTTCTATTTGAGAAAGAGTATCGAGTACAACACCTACGAGGATAAGTAAAGAGGTACCACCGTAGAATTGAGCGAACTCACCTGTAACGCCGAATATGCTTGCAAAGGCAGGCATGATAGCGACGAAAGCAAGGAAAATAGAACCAGGAAGGACTATACGAGACATTATTTTATCAATAAATTCGGCAGTTTGTTTACCAGGTTTAACACCCGGGATGAAACCATTATTTTGTTTCAAAGATTCTGCCATTGTTTTTGGATCGAAAGTAATAGCTGTATAGAAGTAGGTAAATAGGATAATAAGCAAAGCGAAAAGGAGGTTGTACCAGAAACCGGTATTATCCATGAAAGCTTGCATAAAACCGCCCACTTTTTCAGGGTTAAAGCCTGCGAACATAATAGGCACCATCATGATAGCTTGAGCGAAGATGATAGGCATAACGCCTGCGGCATTAACTTTAAGAGGGAGATGTTGGCGAACGCCGCCATACATCATATTACCTTGAACGCGTTTTGCGTATTGTACAGGAATTTTTCGAGTACCTTGTACGAGGAGGATACACAAAGCGATGACGATAATAAGAACGACAACCTCAGCGAGGAGCATAACGAGGCCGCCGACAGCATCATTACTTCGAGAAATAAACTCTTTGATAAATGCACCCGGTAGACGAGCGATGATACCAATCATAATAAGCATAGAGATACCATTGCCGATACCGCGATCTGTCATTCTTTCACCTAACCACATTACGAAAATAGAACCAGCGCAAAGAATTAAGGTAGAAGAAATAGTGAACCACAAACCATCGGGCATTGTAGCGCCTGCGTGAGCTATCTGAACTTTAAGGTTTACTAAATAAGAAGGGCCTTGGAAGATCAAGATAAGGACAGTAAGGTATCTGGTCCAGCGATTAAATTTATTTCTACCGCTCTCATCGTGCTGCATCTTTTTGAAGTAAGGGATAGCAATTCCGAGGAGTTGCATTACAATCGAAGCAGAGATATAAGGCATAATACCGAGAGCAAAGATTGAGGCATTAGAGAATGCACCACCTGAGAACATATCGATGAGCGACAACAAGCCTTCGCTAGTTTGTTCTTGCAGTTTGCTAAGCGCTTCTGTGTCAATACCGGGAAGCACGATAAATGAGCCGAAACGATAAATAAGGATGAATAACAGAGTTATACCCAATTTATTTCTTAGCTCTTCGATTTTCCAGATATTTTTTAATGTGTTAAAGAATTTCATTGTGAGTTATGGTTTATAGAGTTTTAGCTTCGCCACCTAAAGCTTCGATAGCAGCTTTAGCTGAGTTAGAGAAAGCGTGAGCTTCTACTAACAATTTAGATTTCAATTCACCGTTGCCCAAGATTTTAACCTTATTATTTTTAGATAAGAAACCGGCATTAACAAGAGTATCTACGTTAATAGTATCGATAGATAATTTATCTGCCAATTCTTGTAAAGTAGCGAGGTTAATAGGTTTGTATTCGATACGATTCATATTTTTGAAACCGAATTTAGGCAAACGACGTTGGAGAGGCATTTGACCACCCTCGAAACCTATTTTACGGGAATAACCGGAGCGAGATTTAGCGCCTTTATGACCGCGAGTAGAAGTTCCTCCTTTACCGGAGCCCGGGCCACGACCGATTCTTTTGCTGCTTTTAACAGAACCAGCAGCAGGGGTGAGATTATTTAAATTCATAATAACATTACAATTTATGATAATTACTCGATAATTTTAATCAAATGTTTAACTTTCTCAATCATTCCCATGATAGCAGGAGTTTGTTCGTGTTCAACCACTGCGTTCATTTTGTGTAAGCCGAGAGCGTCGAGAGTAAGTTTTTGAGTTTTAGGACATTTGATTCTACTTTTAACTTGTTGTATTTTAATAGTAGCCATAATAACAAAAGATTTAACCGTTAAAAACTTTATCCAGACTTACTTGACGAATGTTAGCGATAGTTTTAGGGTCGCGGAGTTCGCTAAGGGCGGCGAAAGTAGCCTTCACGAGGTTGTGAGGGTTAGAAGAGCCTTTAGATTTAGCGAGCACGTCAGTTATACCCACGCTTTCGAGTACGGCACGCATAGCACCACCGGCTTTAACACCGGTACCTTGAGCAGCAGGGTGGATAAATACTTTAGAGCCTCCGAAAGCAGCAATTTGTTCGTGAGGGATAGTACCTTTATGAACAGGTACAGATATAAGGTTTTTCTTAGCGGCTTCGGCGCCTTTGGCGATAGCAGCAGATACTTCACCTGCTTTACCGAGGCCCCAACCGACAAGACCTTTACCGTTACCAACAACAACTATAGCAGCGAAGCTGAAAGCGCGACCACCTTTAGTAACTTTGGTAACACGGTTAACAGCAACAAGGCGGTCAACCAGTTCTACATCGTTAGTTGATTTAACTCTATTTTTAATTTCTGCCATAGTATATTAGAATTTGAGGCCTGCGTTTCTAGCCGCATCAGCCAATTGTTTAACACGTCCGTGGAAGAGGAAACCATTACGGTCGAAAACGACGGTAACGATACCGGCTTCTTGAGCTTTTTGAGCGATCATTTGACCAACCTTAGCTGCTTTTTCAGATTTAGTTATTTTCTCGTTTATACCGAGAGAAGAAGCAGAAGCGAGAGTTTTTCCGGCAACATCATCGATAAGTTGGCAATAAATTTGAGCGTTGCTACGGAAAACGGTCAATCTTGGTTTTTCGGCAGTACCCGAAACTTTATGACGGATATGCGCTTTTATTTTGAGTCTTCTTTCTATTTTTCGAATCATAATATTCAGGAATTTACGTATGTTATTTACCAGCTGTTTTACCTGCTTTACGACGGAGAACTTCGCCTTGGAATTTAACACCTTTACCTTTGTAAGGTTCCGGTTTACGGAATGAGCGTAGTTTTGCACACACTTGACCAAGGAGTTGTTTATCGCAGCTTTCGAGGATAATAAGAGGGTTTTGGTTACGTTCTGAAACTGTTTGAACTTTCACTTCAGGGGCGAGGCCTAAGTAAATTGCGTGAGTATAACCGAGGGATAGTTCGAGCACTTGGCCATTACTTGAAGCGCGGAAACCAACACCAACGAGTTCGAGAGTTTTTTTGTAACCTTCAGAGACGCCTACAACCATGTTGTGGATAAGGGCGCGATACAAGCCGTGCATGGCTCTGTTTTCGCGTTCGTCGTTAGGGCGGGTAACGTGGCAAATATTGCCATCAACAGTTACTGTAATATTAGGATTAATTTCTTGTTTAAGTTCACCTTTAGGGCCTTTAACTGTAACGACATTGTTGTTAACGGCAACTGTTACACCTGCAGGGATATGCACAGGTAATTTTCCAATTCTAGACATTTTCGACCTCCTATTAATAGATGTAACACAAAACTTCACCGCCAACTTTTTCGCGTTTAGCTTCTTTATCGGTCATCACACCTTTAGAAGTAGAAAGGATAGCGATACCGAGACCGTTAAGAACGCGAGGCATTTCTTTGTAGCCGGTGTATTTACGTAAACCTGGGGTAGAAACTCTTACAAGTTTCTTGATAGCATTAACTTTGCTATCCGGGTCGTATTTCAAGGCGATTTTGATAGAACCTTGAGGACCCTCGTCTACAAACTTATAATTAAGGATGTAGCCTTTTTCAAAAAGTACTTTAGTGATTTCCTTTTTGAGATTAGAAGCAGGAACTTCGACAACGCGATGGTTAGCGTTGATAGCGTTCCTCAATCTGGTTAGATAATCTGCTATTGGATCAGTCATAAAAAAATAATTTAAATTAATCTCGAGATCCGAGACAATATTTAGTTAAAAAGTTTCTGATTTAGTATCTGCCTCCGGTTTACCACTTGGTTGTGGTAATATGGGGGAGACTTGAAAGAGAAAGAGGCGGAGCCTCGAAGAATGATATAATAAGTCAACATAATGTCTCGCACGTAAAATAGAATACATGCGAGACTATATTGAGAATATTACCAACTAGCTTTTTTCACGCCCGGTATGAGTCCGGCAGCGGCCATTTCGCGGAATTGGATACGAGAGATACCGAATTGACGCATATAGCCTTTAGGACGTCCGGTGATTTTGCAGCGGTTGTGCAATCTAACGTAGCAAGCGTTTTTAGGAAGAGATTGCAAGCCTTCATAGTCGCCTTCTTTTAATAATTTTTCGCGTTTAGCGGCGTATTTAGCGACTAATTTAGCGCGTTTCACCTCGCGGGCTTTCATTGATTCTTTTGCCATGAGATACGAATTAATTAGTTTTTCTTAAATGGTAAACCAAATTCACGTAAGAGTGCATAACCTTCTTCATCAGTGCGGGCAGAAGTAACGAAAGTGATGTTCATACCCAAGATTTTGCTGATGCTATCGATGTTAATTTCAGGGAAAATGATTTGTTCAGTGATACCTAAAGTATAGTTACCACGGCCGTCGAGTTTACCTTCGATACCTTTGAAGTCGCGGATACGAGGGAGGGCAACTCTAACGAGTCTTTCAAGGAACTCATACATTTTCTTGTCTCTAAGAGTAACTCTAACGCCAACAGGCATTTTTTTACGAAGTTTGAAGTTAGAGATATCTTTTTTAGAGAGAGTTTGAACTGCTTTTTGGCCTGTAATAGCGGTCATTTCGTTGATAGCAGTATCGATAATTTTTTTATCTGCTACGGCGATGCCGAGACCTTGGTTGAGCACGATTTTCTCGAGGCGAGGAACCTGCATAATGGTAGTATAACCGAATTCTTTAGTAAGAGCAGGGATAATGCGCTCTTGGTAGTCTTTTTTAAGGTTTAAAGTATTCATTATTTAATTTCCTCCCCTGATTTTTTAGCGAAGCGTACTAATTTACCTTTATCATTAAGTCTACGACCTATACGAGTAGCTTTACCTGATTTAGGGTCGATAACATTAAGGTTAGAGATATGGATAGGAGCTTCTTGTTTCACGATTCCACCTTGTGGATTTTTAGCATTAGGTTTCACAGATTTAGAAACCATATTAACGCCTTCGACAATGGCACGATTTTTATCGACGAGGACTTTAATAACACGGCCTTGTGCATTTTTGTCGTCGCCGGCAATAACTTGAACCAAGTCACCTTTTTTTATGTGTAATTTACTCATTGCTATACGGATTAGAATTAGAGCACCTCAGGTGCGAGTGAAATAATTTTCATATTAGTAGCTCTTAATTCGCGAGCAACGGGGCCGAAGATACGGCTACCACGGATTTCGCCGGCGTTGTTAAGGAGAACGCAAGCGTTATCATCGAAGCGGATATAAGAACCGTCAGCGCGGCGGATTTCTTTTTTAGTACGAACGATAACGGCTTTAGAAACGGCGCCTTTTTTAACTTCGCCAGAAGGGAGAGCAGTTTTAACAGCTACGACAATAATGTCACCGACGGTGGCATAGCGTTTACCGGTACCACCGAGAACGCGGATGCAGAGAACTTCTTTAGCGCCGGAGTTATCTGCGACTTTTAATCTAGATTCTTGTTGTATCATAATTACTTAGCTCTTTCGATGATTTCTACTAATCTCCATCTTTTAGTTTTGCTTAAAGGGCGAGTTTCCATAATGCGAACGGTATCACCGATATTGCATTCGTTTTTCTCGTCGTGTACATGGAATTTCTTCGTTTTGTTAACGAATTTACCATACATAGGGTGTTTTTCTTTCCATTTAACTGCAACAGTAATGGATTTATCCATTTTATTGCTAGAAACAACACCAATACGTTCTTTTCTAAAATTTCTTGTTTCCATCAGGATAAATGATTATTGTTGGTTATTACGTTGAGTTAAAATAGTTTCCATACGTGCAATAGTACGGCGAGTTTCTCTAATAAGAGAAGGGTTCTCGAGTGGAGCGATTGCGTGGTTAAGCACTAATCTGTTTAAGTTAAGGCGTTCTTCAGCCAATCTTTCCACGAGCTCGTTAGTAGTGAGTTCTTTAATTTCTTTAGCTTTCATAACCATTACACATTAAGGGATTCATCATAGTCGCGACGAACGACGAATTTAGTAGTAACAGGGAGTTTTTGGGCAGCGAGACGAAGAGCTTCTTTAGCTACATCGAAAGGCACGCCTTCGACTTCAATAATCATTCTTCCCGGGGTAACAGGAGCAACGAAACCTTCGGGAGAACCTTTACCTTTACCCATACGGACTTCGGCAGGTTTTTTAGTAATAGGTTTATCCGGGAAAATACGGATCCAGATTTGACCTTGACGTTGCATATAACGAGTTACAGCTACACGGGCAGCTTCGATTTGACGGCCTGTAATCCACTTAGATTCAAGAGATTTGATACCGAAAGAACCGAATGCCAGTTGGTTACCGCGTTGGGCGAAACCTTTCATACGCCCTTTTTGCTGTCTTCTAAATTTAGTCTTTTTAGGTTGTAACATAATCTGATAAATTCAAATTCTTTACTAGTTATTTTTTATTACGTTTGAAGTTTCTACCGCGACGGTCGCTGTTAGGGCGGTTGTTTTCTTTAGGAGCGGTAAATTGAGGAGCGAGGTCTCTTTTACCATAAACTTCTCCGCGGCAGATCCAGACTTTGATACCGATGATACCTACTTTAGTAAGGGCTTCAGCGTGGCAATAATCGATGTCAGCGCGATAAGTATGAAGAGGTGTACGACCTTCTTTATACATTTCAGAGCGGGCCATTTCGGCGCCGTTAAGGCGGCCGGAAACGAGAACTTTGATACCTTCGGCACCCATTCTCATAGCGGAAGCGATAGCCATTTTGACAGCGCGACGGTAAGCGATTTTGCCTTCAACTTGACGTGCTATGTTATTAGCAACGATAACGGCGTCAAGGTCGGGATGTTTCACTTCGAAGATGTTAATTTGGACATCTTTTTTAGTGATTTTCTTCAATTCTTCTTTTAACTTATCAACCTCTTGTCCATTCTTTCCGATAATCATACCGGGGCGAGAAGTACAGACAGTAATAGTAACAAGTTTTAATGTACGTTCAATAACGATTCTAGATAGACTGGTTTTTGCAAGACGGGCATTAAGGTATTTACGAATTTTGTAATCTTCGAGTAAAGTATCGCCGTAATTGTCTCCGCCATACCAGTTAGAATCCCAACCGCGTATAATGCCGAGGCGGTTGCTAATAGGATTAGTTTTCTGTCCCATCTTGGTTAGTCTTATTTTGGTTATTTAAAGTATCAACGAAAATAGTTACGTGGTTAGAGCGTTTGCGGATTCTGTATCCACGACCTTGAGGAGCGGTACGTAGTCTTTTGAGCATAGAGGCAGCATCCACGTAAATATTAGTTACATATAAAGTTTGGTTTTCAGCTTTATCTCCGGTTTTTTGTTCCCAGTTAGAGATAGCTGAGCGGAGTAATTTCTCCACTTTATCAGAAGCTTCTTTTTTAGAGTATCTAAGCGTACTGAGGGCCTTATTAACTTCCATACCGCGAATCATATCAGCCACGAGGCGCATTTTGCGAGGTGAGGTAGGCACGTTATTCAGTTTAGCGAAGTACTGGGTTTTCAAGCTTTCTTTTCTTATATCGGCTGAATTTTTCTTTCTTGCACCCATTTGATATTTCAAATTTTATAATTTACACAATAATAAAAAACGGTATTAATTATTTTTTCTTACCGCCATGACCACGGAAAGTACGTGTTGGTGAGAATTCTCCGAGTTTATGACCGACCATATTTTCGGTGATGTAAACAGGGATAAATTTGTTACCGTTGTGAACTGCAATAGTATGACCTACAAAGTCTGGTGAAATCATAGAGGCGCGGGCCCAAGTTTTAACTACAACTTTTTTACCAGATTCATTCATATCGAGAACTTTTTTCTCGAGTTTCAGGTTGATGTAAGGTCCTTTTTTTAATGAACGACTCATAATTTAAACTGTTCTTTTTAGGTTATTATTTTTTTCTTCTTTCAATTATAAATTGGCTAGTTTGTTTTTTAGGGTGACGAGTTTTCTTACCCTTAGCCAATAAACCTTTACGAGAACGTGGGTGTCCACCGGATTGGCGACCTTCACCACCGCCCATTGGGTGGTCAACAGGGTTCATAGCGACGCCACGAACGCGAGGACGGCGACCCAACCAACGAGTACGACCTGCTTTACCTGATTTTTCGAGGGCATGGTCGGCGTTACCAACGGTACCAACGGTAGCGCGGCAAGTACCGAGCACTTTACGAGTTTCGCCTGAAGGGAGTTTAATGATAACATACTTATCTTCACGAGAAGTAATTTGAGCAAATGTACCAGCGGAGCGAACGAGCACGGCACCTTGACCCGGACGGAGTTCGATGTTATGCACGATAGTACCGAGAGGTATATTTTCCAAAGGGAGAGAGTTACCAACTTCAGGGGCTACGTTATCTCCTGAGAGAACAGTCTGACCTACTTGCAATCCATTAGGAGCAAGAATGTAGCTTTTTTCTCCATCCACATAATAGAGAAGAGCTATACGAGCGGAACGGTTAGGATCGTACTCGATAGACTTAACTACTGCAGGGATGTTGTTTTTTCTGCTACGTTTGAAATCAATTACTCTATAATTTCTCTTGTGACCGCCACCAATATAGCGCATAGTCATTTTACCAAGGTTATTACGACCGCCGGATTTACGGTATCCGACTACAAGAGATTTTTCTGGAGTAGTCGCAGTAATTGTGTCGAAAACTCCAATAATTTTATGTCTCTGCCCCGGTGTTGTGGGGTTAAGTTTACGTACAGCCATTATTTAATATTAAATGTTGCTATAAAAATCTATTTTATCTCCATCTTTAAGGGTAACGATAGCTTTTTTGTAAGAAGCTGTCATACCATTTATAAGGCCGCTTTTTGTGTAGCGACTTTTCTTTTTACCGTGATAGTTAGAAGTATTAACTTTAACAACGGTAACGTTATAGAAATCCTCAACGGCTTTCTTAATTTCGAGTTTATTTGCAGAGCCGGATACTCTAAAGCATACGCGATTGAATTTCTCGCTGATCTGAGTCATTTTCTCAGTTACGATTGGTTTAATTATAATTGCCATAGTGTACCTCCTTAATCAATATTAAAATGAGCATCGATAGCTGCAAGGGTAGCCTCAGGAATGAGGAGAGCGTTGCAGTTAAGGATTGAATAAGTATTTAACTCTGAAACGGTTATAATATTTGCACGTCTTATATTTCTAGCTGACAAATATACAGAATTGTTGTTTTCTGGAAGAACAACCAACACTTTTTTGTCGCCAATTTTAAGACTATTAACCATTTGTACGAAATTTTTAGTTTTTGGTGATTCAAAGTTGATATTATCAACAACCACAATCTCACTATTATTTGCTTTATAAGATAAAGCAGATTTACGAGCGAGACGTTTTAGTTTTTTATTCAATTTGAATTCATAGTCGCGAGGTCTAGGACCGAAAACGCGAGCACCACCTACGAGTACAGGTGAGTTGATATCACCGCGACGAGCGCCGCCACCACCTTTTTGACGACCGAGTTTTTTGGTAGAACCGGAAATTTCGGAGCGTTCTTTAGATTTGTGAGTACCTTGACGTTGGTTAGCCAAATATTGTTTAACGTCTAAATAAATTGCGTGATCATTTGGCTCAATACCGAAAATAGAATCGTTTAATGCAACTTTTCTTCCGGTGTCTTCTCCTTTGATATTATATACACTAAGTTCCATTATTACTTCTCAATTAAAACGATTGAACCTTTACAGCCAGGTACAGAACCTTTAACGAGGAGGAGGTTATGTTCCGGCATAATTTTAATCACTTGAAGGTTTTGCATAGTAACGCGGTCGCCACCAGTACGTCCTGCCATACGCATACCTTTAACAACTTTAGAAGGGAAGGAAGAAGCGCCGAGAGAACCCGGAGCGCGGAGACGGTTATGTTGACCGTGAGTAGTTTGACCTACACCTCCGAAACCGTGGCGTTTAACAACGCCTTGGAAACCTTTACCTTTAGAAGTACCGATAACGTCGACCCAGTCGCTTTCATCGAAAACGGAGTCAACAGTAAGTGCATCGCCCAATTTCAATTCACCTTGGAATCCTTTGAATTCAACAAGATTACGTTTAGGAGTAGTGCCCGATGCTGCAAAATGTCCTTTTTCTGCCTTGTTAGTGTGTTTCTCAGTTTTGTCTTCGAAACCGAGTTGAACGGCTTCGTAACCATCTTTTTCAACGGTTTTGATTTGAGTAACAACGCAAGGACCTACTTCAATAACTGTGCATGGAAGTAATTTTCCATCAGCATTGAATACGGAAGTCATTCCGATTTTTTTTCCAATTAATCCTGGCATTTTAATATTATTTAATTAGTTATCAATTGGCTTGGCATTGGCTCCGGGTAAAGCATACCAAGCTTTGAGTTTATAAAAAAGTTACAAAAATTAATCTACTTTGATTTCTACTTCAACGCCTGAAGGTAATTCGAGTTTCATAAGGGCGTCTACAGTTTTGCTTGTAGAGCTATAGATATCGATAAGGCGTTTAAAAGAAGACAACTGGAATTGTTCGCGAGATTTTTTGTTAACGAAAGTAGATCTGTTAACTGTAAAGATACGGCGGTGAGTAGGGAGAGGAATTGGACCTGACACTGTTGCGCCTGTAGCTTTTACTGTGCGTACAATTTTTTCGGCTGATTTGTCAACCAAGTTGTGATCGTAAGATTTTAGTTTGATACGAATTTTTTGACTCATAATTATTAAGTTAATAAATTAATATATTAATGTGTAGTGGATTAAGAGTCATTCGCTAATCCACTACACTTTTTATTGTTATTAGAGTAAGTCTACACGACCTTTAGCTTCTTCAACGACGCCTTTAGCGATAGAAGATGAAACTTCGGCATAGTGAGAGAATTCCATAGAGGAAGTTGCACGACCGGAAGTGATAGTACGGAGAGCTGTAACGTAGCCGAACAATTCAGAGAGAGGCACTTTAGCTTTAACGATACGAGCTCCGGTACGGCTTGTTTCCATACCCTCTACTTGACCGCGGCGTTTGTTAAGGTCACCGATAACGTCACCCATAGATTCTTCCGGGGTAACTACTTCGAGGCGCATGATAGGCTCCATGAGTACCGGTTTAGCTTTAGCGCAAGCGTTTTTGAAAGCGAATTGAGCGCACAACTCAAATGAGAGTTGGTCGGAATCAACCGGGTGGAAAGAACCATCGACGAGAGTAACTTTAAGTTTTTCCATTGGGAAACCGGCGAGAACACCGTTACGCATAGCGTTTTGGAAACCTTTTTGTACAGAAGGGATAAATTCTTTAGGAACGTTACCACCTTTAACTTCGTCGATAAATTGGAGAGATCCTTCGAAACCTTCGTCAACAGGACCGACTTTAACGATGATATCGGCGAATTTACCGCGACCACCGGATTGTTTTTTGTAGACTTCGCGAAGGTCGACAGTTTGAGTGATAGCCTCTTTGTAAGATACTTGAGGGCGACCTTGGTTACATTCTACTTTAAACTCACGTTTAAGACGGTCGATAATGATTTCGAGGTGAAGTTCACCCATACCTGAGATAACTGTTTGGCCTGATTGTTCGTCGGTTTTAACAGTAAACGTAGGGTCTTCTTCTGCGAGTTTAGAGAGACCGATACCGAGTTTATCGAGGTCAGCTTGAGATTTTGGTTCTACAGCGATACCGATAACAGGATCTGGGAAGTCCATAGACTCGAGAGTAATAGGGTGAGTTTCGTCGCAGAGAGTATCACCGGTACGGATATCTTTGAAACCTACACCTGCGCCTATATCACCTGCAGCCACTTCTTCAACAGGGTTTTGTTTGTTGGAGTGCATTTGGAAAAGGCGGGAGATACGTTCTTTTTTCTCTGTACGAGTATTGTAAACGTAAGAGCCTGCTTCTACTTTACCTGAGTAAACTCTGAAGTAGCAGAGGCGACCTACGTAAGGGTCAGTAGCGATTTTGAATGCGAGTGCAGTAAGAGGCTCGTCATCGTTTGGTTTACGAGTGATAACCTTTTCCGGGTCACGAGGGTCGGTACCGGAGATTTCCGGTGTGTCGAGAGGTGAAGGGAGATAAGCACAAACTGCATCGAGGAGAGGTTGAACACCTTTATTTTTGAAAGAAGAACCGCAGATGATAGGGTTCAAGTTCATAGAGAGAGTAGCTTTACGGAGTGCGGCTTTAATTTCCGCTTCAGTAATAGTAGAAGGGTCGTCGAAATATTTCTCCATGATAGCGTCATCAAAAGAGGCGATATTTTCGAGCATTTTATCTCTCCATTCTTGAGCTTCTGCGAGGTATTCAGAAGGGATTTCGTCTAATTCATAGTCGGCGCCCATAGTTTCATCGTGCCAATAGATGGCTTTCATAGTGATAAGGTCGATAAGGCCTTTGAAGTTTTCTTCAGCACCGATAGGAATTTGGATAGGGCAAGGGTTAGCGCCGAGTACTTCTTTAATTTGAGTAACAACGTCAAAGAAGTTAGCACCTGAGCGGTCCATTTTATTAACGTAACCGATACGAGGCACATTATATTTATCGGCTTGGCGCCAAACTGTTTCAGATTGAGGCTCAACGCCACCAACAGCGCAGAAAGTAGCTACGGCGCCATCGAGGATACGAAGAGAGCGTTCTACTTCGACGGTGAAGTCTACGTGTCCCGGAGTGTCAATAAGGTTTATACGATATTGTTTACCGGCGTAGTTCCAGCGTGTAGTAGTAGCGGCAGAAGTGATAGTGATACCACGTTCTTGCTCTTGAGCCATCCAGTCCATAGTAGCGGAACCGTCGTGAGTTTCGCCGATTTTATGAGTAAGACCGGTATAGAAAAGAATACGCTCTGAAGTAGTGGTTTTTCCGGCATCGATGTGAGCCATGATACCGATATTACGAGTAAGGGATAAGTCGTGTTTAGCCATTTTGCTTAGAATTTCTCATTAAAAAAATTAGAAACGGAAGTGAGCGAACGCGCGGTTAGCTTCGGCCATACGATGGATTTCCTCTTTACGTTTGAAAGCACCACCTTGGTTGTTAAAACCGTCGACAATTTCAGCGGCGAGTTTTTCAGCCATAGAGTGACCGGCTCTTTTACGAGCGTAGATAATTAAATTTTTCATAGAGATAGACTCTTTACGATCCGGGCGAATTTCGGTAGGAACTTGGAAAGTAGCACCACCGATACGGCGAGATTTAACCTCTACTTGAGGTGTTACATTCTCGAGAGCGGTTTTCCAGATTTCGAGAGCTGACTTCTCTTCGTTAGGAAGTTTTGTTTTTACAATTTCAAGTGCATTGTAAAAGATGGAGAAAGAGATAGATTTCTTTCCATCATACATAAGGTGATTTACGAATTTAGTCACCATAACTTCGTTAAAAACAGGATCCGGAAGGATCACGCGTTTTTTTGGAGTTGATTTTCTCATTGTTTAAAACTTTGTGTTTTTGTTTTTGGCTGTGTATTGTCTTCAAGCAGAGAAATCTATAATGCTTTACTCAACCTTTATCATCATTACCAAATCAAAAACTGTTAATTAATCTGTTACTTAAAACAAGATGTTTTTTTAGAAAAAGAAGTGTTAATTAAAAAGAAAGGTTATTTTTTCTTACCTGTAGGAGCAGGAGCACCTGCTTTAGGGCGTTTAGCGCCGTATTTAGAGCGGCGTTGAGTACGGCCGGCAACACCTGCAGTATCGAGGGTACCGCGTACGATGTGATAACGAACACCAGGGAGGTCTTTTACACGACCGCCACGAACGAGTACGATAGAGTGCTCTTGGAGGTTGTGACCTTCACCTGGGATGTAGGCATTGACCTCTTTTGAGTTTGTCAAACGTACACGAGCCACTTTACGCATGGCTGAGTTTGGTTTTTTAGGTGTAGTTGTGTAAACGCGGACACAAACACCACGGCGTTGTGGACAAGAGTCTAACGCCGGAGATTTACTTTTGTCTTCAAGAGTAACCCTTCCTTTTCTAACTAGCTGTTGAATTGTAGGCATTTCTTTTTGATTTTTAATACTTAAACTATTTTCTATTCCCCATATTTTGGAGCATGCAAAGGTAATTCTTTTTTTTTGAATGGCAATGACTTTTTTTATTTTTATTTTCAATAAACATTTTCAAAGCGATTGTTTACTAAGCAATTAGGGATAAACAAAGAGAACAACACAAGTGGAACAATCTAATAAACAATTTATTTTCAGCAAGTTAAGACTAATAACATTGAGTACGAACAAAAAAAACCGGGCAAAAGATGCCCGGCAAAATTTTAATTATAAAATCCTATGAATTATGATATTCCTATTAATTATTTACATTATTATTCTTTTTTTTCTTTACTACAAAGACAATATTTAGTACCCAAGAAGCAAAAACAGCAATAAAAGTAGCACCAAAAGCTGTAATTCCGAGGATATCAGTAGTAGTAATAGCACCGAGGCCATTATTTCTGATATAGAGAGGGACACCGACAGCGATTGCGCAAGTAGTAATCGCCAACAAGCCGGCTCTAAAACCTGAATAAGGACGATGCAAATAAAATGTTACGAACATTGATACTGTAAAAGGGAGAATAATCAAAAGATTACACCAATGGAAGAGTTCCCATTTTTTATAGGAGAGAGCAAAAATTGCCACAAGAAGAAAAGCTACTACGAGATAAACAAGTGCAACCCAAAAAGCATCCATTTTATTAAACTTACTTACCATAACATTTATGTTTTAAAGTTAAAAACTTAAATAAAAAATCACCAAAAAAGTATCAATCATTAATTGACACCGCAAAATTAGTAATAATAATTTATATGAACAAACGTTTATCAAAATATTTTACGTTTTATTACAAAAATAACCCAATTTATAACATTGATTATAGATAAGGGTAAGATATTAGAATTTATAACACACAATCATTTAGTATGATAGGCCTCTTAAATAGTATAAAAAATTTTCATAGACCCATCAAATAATAATAGAGGTAAGCAACAAAAACCTTATGAAAACTGATTATTATGATAGGATAATGATGCTTTATATCATTACGTAATAAAGAATTTCTTCGACAGAATCGACTACAGCGAGAGGGTTAAATGAGGTTAATTCGTCTCGGGTACGGCAACCCCAAGTAACACCGACAGCTTGAACGCCGGCATTAATAGCCGTTTGCATATCCACTCCGGAGTCTCCGATATACAACACATCTGATTTTGACACGCCGGCTTTATTTATAATATCAAAAACTATTGTAGGGTCGGGTTTAGTAGGCACATCATCACGTTGGCCAAAAACTGCGGTAAAATCGATTTCCGGGAAAAAGACCTCCATCAAGTGAAGGGTAGCTTGTTGATATTTATTAGAAGCGACACCTATTTTAACGCCCATACGTTGAAGAATACTAAGGAAATCGACAATACCATCAAACGGCATAGTAAAGTCGGCGCCGTGTTCATTATAATAAGGGATAAAAAGGGAACGAATTTTCAGCACTTCATCCATAGATTTATGGCCCTCCGGGAGAGCACGTTCGAATAGTTTGTTGATGCCATTACCTACAAAACTCTTGATTTTTTCCGGAGAATGGGTAGGATAGCCGCAAGTAGCAAGGGCATAATTAGTAGCAGCCGCGATATCGAGAGTGGTATTAAGAAGAGTACCATCAAGGTCGAAAATAACAAGTTTTTTCATATATTATGTCTATAATTTTTATATGTCTAACTAACGCTTACAATATATATTTATATTGTAAATCATAAAATTTCAACTTCAAATAAATTATGAATTAATTTATATCATAAACTTACATATATATATAATGTTTTTGCAAGAAAAAAACATTAACAAGGTATTACAAATCGGAGGAAAAACACATATATATAATGTATATTATTTTTTAAGAGAAGGAAGATAAGTATTCTTCATATATTTAAAATTGGGGTAAACCTTAAGAGTTTCATTGCAAATTTGGATAGCTTTATCCTTTTGATTAGTTTTTTCATAAGCTTGAGCGAGGCAGAGACGGGTAGCACACCAGTTCCAACGATACAATATCGGTTGGCTTTTAGGCATCAATTCCACAGCTTTAGTAAAATATTTGATAGCATTCTTTTTATTACCACCCATTATAGCAGGGAGGTAGAACTCCATGTTGCCTTTCAAGCCATGAGCAATAGCGCAATTCTCGTCCGCTTGAAAAGCCAAATCGAGTTCTTTAAAACATTTAGTAGCGGCGGAGAGCATTTGAGAAGAGAATTTCTTTGCCTTATAAGCATAAATAGAACTACGATATACATGCACTTCTGCGATATATTTACCCTCTTTCTCGAGCTCGTCAAGAAATTTTTCGAATATATCGAGCCAGTATTTAACCGTATTTTTATCTGCCTCATCAAGAATAGCAGCTACATAGCCATACAGATAGTTACATATTTCGAATTTATCCAAAGAAGAAAGGTTTTGCTTTTTTAAATATACATTAAGTTCGTCGCCCCACACCTTCATGTCGTTAACGAGGTAAGCCTCAAAGAGTTTGTCGTGATTAACAACCCCTCCTCGAAGCGGAATAATAGATAACGAAAATAGGAGCAAGCACAATAAATATTTATATACACTATTCATGATAAAAAAAGATTAAAATGCGAGCGCAAAGGTACTAAAAAAATAAGAGAGTTACACAGCATCATAGAAAAAAGGATAAATTTGTGTAAGTAACAAAAAATGTATAACTTTGCTCTTTAAATAAACGAAACACAATAAAAGCATAACAATATGAATCATACTGAATTGATATCAGAGATAAAGCGTTTGAAAGAAGAGAAAAACGCGATGATACTTGCCCACTACTATCAAATAGGAGAGATACAAGACATAGCCGATATAGTAGGAGATAGTTTGGCCTTGGCACAGAAGGCGGCACAAACCGATGCGTCGATATTGGTAGTATGCGGAGTACATTTTATGGGAGAAACGGCGAAGATATTATCACCGGAGAAGAAAGTGTTGGTTCCGGATCTCAATGCGGGTTGCTCGTTAGCCGACAGTTGTAAAGCAGAAGATTTTGAGGCCTTTATAAAAGAGCATCCGGGGCATACTGTAATCTCATATGTAAATACAACAGCAGCGGTAAAGGCTTTGACAGACGTAGTAGTAACCAGTTCGAACGCCCAAAAGATAGTATCACAATTTCCGAAAGATGCCAAGATAATATTCGGTCCGGACAGGAATTTGGGCAACTACATCAATTCGGTAACGGGCAGAAATATGTTGTTATGGAACGGAGCATGCCATGTACACGAGCAATTTTCAACAGAGAAATTGATATCATTACGCAAGCAATATCCGGAAGCTAAGGTATTAGCACATCCGGAGTGCAGGCAGACAATCATAGCCTTGGCAGATGTGGTAGGTTCGACACAAGCCTTGTTAAATTATGCAATAAATAGTGACAGCCGCCAATTTTTGGTAGCTACCGAGAGTGGCATACTTCATGAGATGACACAAAGATGTCCCGGAAAAGAGTTCATTCCCGTACCACCGGAAGACTCAACATGTGCTTGTAACGAATGTAATTTCATGAGGTTAAATACATTAGAAAAATTATATAACTGTCTTAAAAACGAAACCCCGGAGATACAAGTCGACGAAAGTTTAAGAGAGAAGGCAGTAAAACCGATACTTAGAATGCTTGAAATGAGCAAATAGAGATGACGGCAATAAAATATAAATCAAGTGAAGAGATAGGCAGCCTCATAGAGAGTGAGATACGCATACGCCATATCGACCAAGTATTCATTTTGGTAGACAACACGACGAATAGGCTGTGTTTAAGCAAGATAAATACTGCAAACATATCCCCGACGATAATAACATTGGATTTAAACGAGCAGAGTAAAGATTTAGACCATGTAGTACGATTATGGGATATCTTTATGGAAAATATGGCGACACGTCATTCGTTATTAATAAATGTAGGGGGCGGACTGATTTGTGACATTGGAGGATTTGCGGCAGCGACATATAAGCGTGGCATGCATTTCATCAACATTCCCACCACCCTCTTGGCCACCATAGATGCAGCCACCGGAGGGAAAAACGGCATCAACTATCGTGGAGTAAAGAATATGATAGGCACCTTTGTACCGGCGGACTTAATAATCATCAATCCAACCTTTTTTGAGACATTAGACACCGAGAATCGTCTATCGGGGTATGCCGAGATGATAAAGCACTCATTGATAGGAGATAATATTCTCTTTGAGCAAACGATGAGTTACGACATTGAGAAATTTGACATCAAGAGGTTATCTCTTTTATTAAAGCAGAATTTAGATTTAAAGCAGCGAATAACGGAGAACGATCCGCTTGATAACGGCATAAGAAAATCGCTGAATTTCGGGCATACCATAGGTCACGCCTTAGAAGCGGAGTCTATATCAAAAGGGAATACGATACTACACGGATATGCAGTGATGTGGGGTATGCTGGCAGAGATATACCTCTCTGTCATCAAGCTGAAATTCGACAAGAGCGTATTGCACACGATGATGAGTTTTGCCAAAGAGCACTATGGCAGTTTTCCTTTTACATGCAAGGAGTATGAGAACATCTACAACTATATGAAACACGACAAGAAGAATAGTGGGGATGAGATAAACTTCTCATTACTTGCGGGAATAGGGGATGTTCGACTAAACCAAAGTGCGACAAAAGAAGAGATTTTTGAAGCCTTGGACTATATACGAGAGAATTAAGGATTTTTTTTGATTACAAAAGATGAAAATTGCATTGATAGGATATGGCAAGATGGGCCATATGATAGAAGAGATAGCAAAGAAACGCGGCCATGAAATTGTGTCGATAATAGACATCAACAACAAAGAAGAGATTGGTAGCGAGGCATTTTCCATGGCGGACGTAGCCATAGAATTCACCGTACCCGGGGAGGCATGGGAGAATATCAACAAGTCGTGGCAAGCGGGAGTACCTGTAGTATCAGGCACAACGGGATGGAAAAAAAGCGCGGAAGAGATAAACGATGCAATAAACAGATACGACAGTGCCCTATTATGGTCATCCAACTTCTCATTAGGAGTAAATATCTTTTTTGAGATAAACAGACAGTTAGCCAAGATAATGAGCAACTACCCATACGAAGTAAGTATCACCGAGATACATCACACGCAGAAAAAAGACGCTCCGAGTGGAACAGCGATAACCATAGCGGAAGATATTATCAGTAACAACGACAAAAAAGAGGGGTGGACATTACAAGGGGATGCAGAATCAAACGAGATAAGCGTCACTGCGATAAGAGAAGGCAATGTGCCCGGCACACATATCGTCGATTACAAATCGGCACAAGACAAGATAGAGATAAAACATGAAGCCTATTCCAGAGAGGGATTTGCTTTAGGAGCAGTGATAGCCGCCGAGTTTTTGGCAGGCAAAAAAGGTCTGTTCACAATGAGAGATATATTAAAATTTTAAATATCATACAAAAGTAATTTCTTGTTATGAAGAAAATAGATTTAAAAAAGCCCGTATCATCGTGGGTAAAATTAGGAATATGGACACTGATATTTGTGCTATTCATCATTTGGGTAGGTAATTATTGGTGGTTATTCTTATACCCAATAATCTTTGACATATTCATAACCAAAATTATACCATGGACATTTTGGAAGAGATACAAAGATACCAATAAGACATTATACACGATATTCAGTTGGGTAGACGCTATAGTATTTGCGTTGATAGCCGTATATTTCATTAACTTATACCTATTTCAAAACTATCAAATACCGACCTCTTCATTAGAGCAGACATTGAAAGTAGGAGATTTCTTATTCGTAAGTAAATGCAGTTACGGGCCACGAATTCCAAACACCCCACTCTCTTTTCCGCTTGTACAAAACACCTTTCCATGGGGGATGAAATCGTATATAGAAAAGCCACAATGGGAATACAAGAGATTAAAAGGTTTTGATACGATAGAGAGCGGCGACATAGTAGTATTCAATTTCCCTGCGGGGGATACAGTACCACTGAAATGTAACAATCCGGACTATTACACCTTATGCTATCTTCACTCCGGGTATAACTGGTTGCAGGACAGCATTATGCCATATAAAGTCTACAACGCGATAATGCGAAAAGGCAGGAAGAATGTACATTCGTTAGAATCGGAATACGGAGAGATAATTTACCGTCCGGTAGACAAGCGCGAGAATTATGTAAAACGGTGTGTAGGACTACCAGGTGAGACGATAGAGCTACGCAACTCGATATTGTATGTCGACGGCAAAGAATTTAAAAATGCGCCCGGAGTACAGTATAACTATTTAGTACAGACAAACGGTAATATGCTGAATATTGAGAAGTTGCATAAAATAGGGATAAGCACCGGAGAGGTATCGATGATAGACCCTCAAACCACAGCCGTATACCTTTCAGAAATAGGAATGACCCCACAAAACGAAGGGAATTGGGGTTATATCTACTCCATGGCATTGACGGAAGAAGCATTGAAAGAACTAAAAAAAACAGCCATAATAAAGCAGATAGTAAAAGAGAAAGTAATAGAAGGATATAACTCCCCTATATATCCGTTACCATATACAAACAAGTGGGATAGAGACAATTACGGACCACTTTGGATACCATCGGCAGGCAGTAGCATAGAGCTGACCGAAGACAACATCATCAGATACGAACGTTGCATAGTAAACTACGAAGGCAACACATTAGAGTATAAGAACGGCAAAGCGATACTCAACGGAGAAGAGTCAACAAGCTACACCTTTAAATACGACTATTATTGGATGATGGGAGACAACAGGCACAACTCGGCAGACTCGCGTATGTGGGGTTTTGTACCTGAAACACATATAGTTGGTCGCCCCGTATTTGTATGGTTATCCTTAGATAGGGATGTAGATTGGTTTAAGGGCAAGATTCGATGGAGTAGATTTTTTAGAAATGCCGAAAGATAACAAGAAAATAAAATAGCAATAAAAAAGGTTTGTACTTTATTAGTACAAACCTTTTTTATACATTTACAAGAGTAAAACTTAACGTTTTTCAGCGATACGAGCAGCTTTACCTGTAAGATTACGTAAATAATAAAGTTTAGCACGACGTACTTTACCGATTTTATTCACCTCAATCTTATCGATAAAAGGAGAATTCATAGGGAAAATACGCTCAACACCAACGTTATCAGACATTTTACGAACGGTAAAACGTTTGTTATCACCATGGCCGGCAATTTTAATTACCACACCTTTGTAACGTTGAATACGCTCTTTGTTACCCTCTTTGATACGATAGTCGATAGTAACAGTGTCACCACTTTTGAATGAAGGGTGATTTTTCTCTACTGCAAAAGCTTGTTCTGCAATTTTAATCAAATCCATGTTAATGAACTAATTTAGAGTAAATAATGGTGCAGCATTCATAGGCATCCTATTCCATATCAGAGGCTACACATAACGGCTACAAAGTTACAACAATATTTTTGATTGACAAAATAGTTTTATAACCTAAATTTTAAATAAACAATAGGCAAAAATTTCAAGAACGAACATTATTGGATATCAAATAAAAATCATTACCTTTGTAGAACAAGAATCTCATAAAAAGAGATTTTGATTAGAGAGGTAATCAAGCTAACATACAAAAGATTATGGATATTATACTAAAATATTTTCCGGAATTAACGGATAAGCAAAGAGAGAGATTCTCGGCATTAAATGAGCTATACAGAGATTGGAACTCAAAGATAAACGTCATCTCACGCAAAGATATTGACAACCTATACGAGCATCACGTACTACACTCCTTAGCAATAGCTAAGATATTGAAATTCAAGCCGGGAACGACATTAGTAGATGTAGGCACCGGAGGAGGATTTCCAGGGATACCATTAGCAATAATGTTTGAAGAGTGTAAATTTCATTTGGTAGACTCCATCGGCAAGAAAGTAAAAGTAGCCGGATCAGTAGCCGAATCGCTACAATTAGAGAACGTGAGCACACAATGGAGCCGAATGGAAGAGGTAAAAGAAAAATACGACTTTATCATATCCAGGGCTGTGATGCCATTGAGCGATTTGGTAAAATTGGTAAGAAAAAACGTGAGTAGTGAACAAAAAAATGCGTTACCGAACGGACTTATCTGCCTTAAAGGAGGGGAATTGGAGCACGAAGTGGGGCAATATAAGAGAGTTGCATCGCTTTATAATTTGAGCGACTACTTCGAAGAAGAGTTTTTCAAGACGAAAAAAGGGGTTTACCTGCCATTATAAAAGATAGATTAACAGCCGGTATTTTCGTAGTTTCACAATTTTTATAAATGTTTCTCTGCCATTATAAATATAGATTAACTCGGTAAATAGGTCAACATCTCGGACGAAGCGGGTTTATCGAATAATATAAAAAGCAGGGATTACACTATTTTTTCATATACACAATAATAAATACAAATATGGAGATAAAGCAATTCATTTTCAATCCGATACAAGAAAACACATATATAATATGGGATGAAGAGACCAAAGAAGGGGCGATAGTAGATTGCGGAGCCCTTTTTGAGGAGGAAAAGCGCAGAATATCGGAGTTCATAACCGATAAAGGCATCAAAATAAAGTATTTGATGAATACCCATATGCATTTCGACCACTGCTTTGGAAATCATTGGGCTGCAGAGACTTATGATGTAAAATTAATGGCACACAAAGGAGATAGCGGAATAGCCGCCGGCTTACAAAATCAGATAAAGATGTTTGGATTACCCTTTGAAGTTGAAGTAGAGCCGATAGGAATATTCTTAGACGAAAGCAGTGAATTATCACTGGGAAAAGAGAGAATAAAAGTAATAGAGACACCGGGGCACAGCCAAGGAGGCATATGTTTCTACATGGCACAATCCGGAATATTATTATCCGGGGACACTCTTTTTGAAGGGTCAATAGGAAGAACGGATTTAGAGGGCGGTAGCTATAGCACCCTAATAAAATCTATCAAAGAGAAATTAGTTACATTACCCGACAGCACAAGAGTGTATTGCGGGCATGGCAGCTACACTACTATAGGAGACGAGAAAAAATACAATCCTTATATTTAAGTAAATAAGATGCAGAAAAGCGATTAGAGAAAGCAATCCATTTATAATGATATAAAAAAGGGAAACTGACTACTATTTCAGTGATTGATATTCTCAATAATTTTATTAATCACTTTAGTCATTTTCGGAAAAATATTTGCGTACGAGAGGTTGAAATCATTATTAATTACGATGATAGCCATATCGATACGCAAATTATTTTTTTTAAGCACATCGATAAGTGAATTTTGTTGTAATCGGTACGCTTCACGAAGCAGGCGTTTATATCTGTTTCTGTCGACGGCATGTTTGTAAAACCTTTTAGGCACGACAAACATCACTCTAACCGGTTCGACAGTAGCACTTATAGAAGAATGAACAACGCCTGTAGGGATAGATGATTGGTTTTCAGCCGTGAATGGATTTTTAGGAATAACAAGAGAGGTATTTTGCGGAACTTGTGAAGAATCGGAAGGAACTTTAGCACACTCCGAAGCAGCTGTATTTGCGTCGATTTCAGATGAAGAAATATCTGTTGTAGGCGCAGATAACTCTGTTGCAGAAAGGGAATAATCAATAGAAGACACGGAATAGACCACCCTTAGGGGATAAGCGAGTAATTTATCTCCATTAACGAACAAATTGTCTATCACATTTTTACCACAAAGGTGTTTGCTTTTCGGGAAAGAAAAATCCATTAAATATAAGAAACTAAAAACGTTGCAACAAACAGAGTGCAAATTTACAAAAAAAAACTAAAAAAGGGATAGGGAAATATGAATAAAAAGAGTGGATAAGCCGAAGCATATCCACTCCTGATTAGTATTCTAATAATGAAAAAATTAATCTTCAGTTTGAGTAGCCTCGTATTCTTTGAGGAGTTTCTCTTGAACGTCAGACGGGCATAACTCGTAAGAAGCGAACTTCATAGAGAAAGAAGCACGGCCACCTGAGAGAGAGCTAAGCGCTGTAGAATAATTAGAGAGCTCTTTAAGAGGCACTTTAGCGAGAAGTTTTTCAAAGCCCTTAACACTTTCCATACCCATAATAATAGCTCTACGGCCTTGGAGGTCACTCATGACATCACCCATACGGTCGGAAGGGACGAGCACTTCGACATCGTAAACAGGTTCGAGGATTTTAGGGTTAGCCTCTTTAAACGCTTGAGCGAAAGCATTACGTCCTGCGAGGCGGAAAGAGATTTCGTTAGAGTCTACCGGGTGCATTTTACCATCATAAACGATAACGCGCACATCGCGGGCATAAGAACCGGTAAGAGGGCCTTGCTCCATACGATCCATAAGTCCTTTAAGGATAGCAGGCATAAATCTGGCATCGATAGCACCACCGACGATAGAGTTCACCATCACGAGTTTACCACCCCAATCGAGAGCGATTTCCTGAGTATCGCGAGCGGATATTCTATACTCTTGACCATTGAATTTATAAACTTCCTTCACAGGTTCGCCTTCTACATAAGGCTCGATAATGAGGTGAACTTCACCAAATTGGCCGGCACCACCCGATTGTTTTTTATGGCGATAGTCGCTACGAGCGGCACGAGTGATAGTTTCGCGATAAGGGATACGAGGTTCGAGGAATTCGATAGGAAGTTTATCATTATTCTCAATACGCCATTTAAGGGTACGGAGGTGGAATTCGCCTTGACCGGAAACTATAGTTTGTTTAAGTTCTTTACTTTGTTCAACAATCCAAGTAGGGTCTTCCTCGTGCATACGGGTAAGAATTTCATTAAGTTTTTCCTCTTCACCATTAGCTACAGGCTTAATAGCACGGCGGTATTTAGGTTCCGGATATTTAATACCCTCGAAGTTGTATTCGCAACCCTTGGCATTAAGCACGTTACCGGTACGAGTATCTTTGAGTTTCACTGTAGCACCGATATCACCTGCCACGAGTTGGTCGACCTTAATACGGTTAGCACCTGCCACGCAGAAGAGTTGAGATATACGTTCTTTACCGCCATTACGAGAGATATTAGTCATATCGTCACCCTCTTTGATAGTACCGCTCATAACTTTGAAGTAGATAACTTCGCCGATATGAGGTTCAACGCTGGTTTTGAACACGAAAACAGAAGTAGGAGCATCCTTATCAGGTTTAACTTCAACTGCATCGGTAGTTACAGGGCAAGGCATATCGTCGACGAAAGGCACCACATTACCGAGGAATTCCATAAGGCGGCGCACGCCCATATCTTTACCGGAGCAAACGCAGAATACTGGGAAAATATCTCTACTAACGAGGCCTTTACGGATACCGGCACGCATTTCATCTTCAGAGAGGGAGCCTTGTTCGAAGTATTTATCCATTAAAGTCTCATCATTTTCGGCAGCAGCTTCAACGAGAGTATTATGTAATTCTTTAGCTTTGTCGATTTGGTCGGCAGGAATATCAAGAATTTCAGGGGCACCACCTTCCGGTTTCCAGCGGTACATCTTCATAAGGAGAACGTCGATAACGGCATTAAAATTAGGGCCGCAGTTCACAGGATATTGAACGAGTACCACCTTAGGTCCGAAACTTTCGCGGAGTTGCTCAACAGTTTGGTCGAAATTCGATTTTTCGGTATCCAATTGGTTAGCGAGGAAAATAACGGGTTTATGAGCTTGTTCTGTATATCTGAAATGGTTTTGAGTACCCACCTCAACACCATATTGAGTATTGACAACGATAAGAGCCTGGTCGGTAACGCCGAGGGAAGTAATAACACCACCTACAAAATCGTCAGAACCCGGGCAATCGATAATATTAAGTTTTTTACCTGCCCATTCAACGTGTAAAACGGTAGGGAAAACGGAATAGCCATATTCCATTTCAACAGGGAAATAGTCGGACACCGTATTTTTAGCTTCTACAGTACCTCTACGTTTAATAACTCCACTCTCATAAAGCATAGCTTCTACAAGAGTGGTTTTCCCGGAGCCGGAACCTCCCATTAAAGAGATGTTCTTAATTTCATTAGTTTGATAAACTTTCATATCGAATATATTTTAAGAATTAATTTATTACTATAAAAGGGGATAAAAATTAAAATTGTAAACATAAATCTCTATCTCCTAAAAGCGACTGCAATTTACAAAAAAATTATCATATTAAAAAGAAAAAAAAGATGTTCTTTAATAGTTTTTAACAAGAGCAAGAATAATTTAGAGAAAATAGTAACCATTTCATATATAGAATATTAAAAAGCGCGGAGACAGATATAAGTATATATTCGGTATAAATATAAGAAATAAATATAGGTATAAAATGCAAAAAAGCGGCTTCTGATAACTCGGAAGCCGCCGAAAAAATATAATAATTTAAAAATTTATCAATTATTCTGCGATAACATTGCTAGTAGAGATACCCTCTTTAACAGGGAGTATATTAGCAGGTTTGAAAACCTCGTTACCTTCAAGGAGAGGTTTTTTATCGGCATTAAATACATTACGGTTAGCAGAAGATTTGATATCGCCATGAACGAATACAACAACTTCTATATCGCTATAAACGGTATTGAAATTACCTTTACCGAAAGTAGCAGGAATTTTGCCATTCAAAGTAGCGGAGAAAGCGCCGCCTTCGCCGATTGTAAGATCTTGACCGTTAGCAGGGGTAAGGAAGAGACAAGGGGCGTTATTATGAACATAGTTGTTACCGCCACCATTTTGAGAAGCAGTAATACCGCTTTGGATAAGGATAACGGTAACTTTAGCGGCAGACTCAGCAGTAGTACCGGAAACGTTTACAGTGATAGAGTCGCCAACGAGAGTATGATTAAACTCGAGAGTAGCTTTAGCAGGTTTAGCATAACAACCGAGGAGGTTAACGGCAGTAGCTGAATAAGGGCTCCAAACGAGGCCTTGACCGGCAACTGAAGTACGGTTAACACTCATATTAGGCGCACCATTAACGCCGAGAGCTTTAGTAATTGTAGAGCTTTCTGCGAGTGTAAAATCATCAGCCACGTAACCATCGTGGTGAGCAACCCAGATGAAATATTCAGGGTGACCGGTAGCTTCGATAGCGGCTTTAAGATTAGCAGCACCAGCAGGGCAATAACCACAAGCTTGGCCTGTAAATTGCTCGATAAGGGCGCGATTTCTTACATTATCAGTACCTGTAACAGTGCAAGAAGCTTTTACACTATTATCGTTAGGAGTTTCGTCAGTAACACCATCAACAGAAGCATCGATAGAAACGGAAACGCTACCTGATCCGGAAACTGTGAATGGAGATTCTACGAAATAAGATTGACCATTCATAAGGGAGTCGATAGTAACGTCTTTTGATTGGCTACCGAAAGTACATTTAACAGCTACATTATAAGCAGTTTTAGCACCACTGTTACGAACTTCGAAAGTAAGAGGCATATTCCAACCCTCAAGGGCAGCGGTATAGAGGTTTTCCACGCATTCTACAACGAGGTTGTTTTGAATATCTGTAGAATAGTCACCACCGCGCATAATAGCTTGCATAGTCCATTTACCATTAGAACCTACAACGGTTTTGAAAGTACCCCAAGCACCATTAAAATAAAGCATTTCACCCGGCATATTTCTAGAAGAAGTTTCATAACCAAGGAGATAACCGGAACCTTTGATAGAATAACCGATATAGATGTCCTCGCCGGTTACAGGATAAGGTTCGTCAAACAAAACGTATTGCCATCCACCTTTTTTATAGGTATATTCTTTTTCAACAACAGGGTTTTCGTAATCAGGGCCGATAAAAATTTTACCGGATTTAGCACCGTCTCTTACATAGAAGCGGATACCGATAATTTCTGTACCATTGTCAGTAAGTTCTGCACCTGAAAGGAGAGAAGCAGCTTTGTAATCATAATCAGAACCATCGGAGATACCAATAGCATCCAATCCTTCGGCAGTAGTAGTTTTTGTGTTACCATAAAGACGGATAGAAGAACCGTCTACTACCGGTGGCTTTGGAGGACAAGCCGTAAAAAGGAGAACTACAGCAACAAGGGCTGTAAAGAGTCCAAAAAATTTCTTTGTATTCATAAATTAAATATATAAGTTAGTAAATTTTATAAATTTAAACTAAACGATAGGTTTGCTACGATTAGTATAAACCGGGACATCCGGACATTATATTATCTGCAAAACTATCACATACTCATTTGCCTCGCAAAAATAATACTTTTTTTCTTACCGACCATAACATAGACAATAATTATTATTTTTTTTCGAATTATTATGTGTAAAACAAAATAATTAACATTTCGGATTAAAGAATAGGAGTAAAAAAAGCGACACACAGATGTGTATCGCTTATATTCGATATGTATAAGTAACCCGGGGAAAATTATTTCACCCAAGCACCATTCATCCAGCTGTTATTTTTTAGGATATCATCATAAGACAAAGATAAAGAAGCGTCTACCTTATTACCATCATTTATAAAATTATCGTTGGTATAGATACCTTTCTCGCTTGTAAGTTCTGCAGAAGCAGTAACATTTTTCATAGAAGATATGCCGTCAACGAGGGCTTGTTCTGTTTCGGCACTTTCAACAGAAACAGGGATACCCTTACCACAAACTGTGATAGTAGCGAGGTTTACTTGAGTACCACGGCGGAGGCGGATACCTTGTTTAGCGCCGCCATTACCAACGAGAGTAGCATTAGAGATAATAGGGTGAGAAGTAGGGTTAGCGAGGTAGTTGTTTTCGTTATTATCGGCTTCGATAAGGCAATCGCAGTCATAACCGAGAGTTTCGGCATTTTCTTGGTAAGCTACCAAGTAGCCGGCATTACCGGTCCAACCTTCAGTCCAGTCGAAAGAGTCGTCAGAGCAGTTTTTAGCCACCAAGTAAGAAACATTCACGCAACCGCCGAACCATTCAAAACCATCATCGGCACCCATATAAGCTTCGCAGTGGTCGATTACAGTACCATTACCAACAGCATAGAAAGTGATACCATTAGCCTCGTGCTCTTCGTCGAAAGCATAACCTGTATATTCCACTCTGACGTAGCTTAAGCAACCGGAATTGTCGTTATCTTCGGTACCTCCATAAGGAGCGCCACCGATTTCACTACTACCTGTACCACCTTCGGCATTAGTGCGAGCTTTACCACAGATATGGATACCGCCCCATGCTCCTGATTCCTTCTTCTCAGAAGTCATCACAATAGGAGCATCGGCAGTACCTACAGCATTAATCTTGCCACCTTGCTTAACTAATAAATAATCAACTATATCGTCATATTTTGCTATTATGGTCACGCCTTCTTCTATATTGAGAGTGATTCCTTCAGGCACGATATATTCGCCATCAAGATAATAGGTATTACCTTTTGTAAGAGTAACATCTTGTGTTAAAGTACCGGATAAAGTAGATCCATTTTCCAAGCCACCTTCATTGATAGGAGGAGGAGTAGGACAACCGGTTAATACAATACTGGCAACAATAATAAGCGTTGCGCACACAGAAAAGTTTTTAATCATACGTTTCATTGTTTTTTTAAATTTAAAAATTAATATTATAATTTATAATTGAATCCTATTTCAAAGGACATTCCGTTATAGAATTTACCTACAATCATAGAGCTGTTAATAGTAGGTATTTGTTGTTTGTAAATATCGGCGCTATTAAGAATGTTATCGAGTTTTAATCTAACGTCGAAATGGTTAGAGACCGGAGCTATCATGTTTAAGTTAAGAGTATGGAGTGGCATTTGAATAACATCGCCGAGGCCGGAAACACCAACGGCATGAATTCTACTACCTTGCAAGTTATATAATATAGAAATATTAATTCGTCGATCATGAGCGATACGAGGGCAGAAAGTGACGTCGGCATTAGCGAGAATAGGAGAAGCGCCTTGCAGTTGTCGTTCTTTATTGGTATATGCACCGGCGAAAGGGAGTTTGACATCGGTATACATATAAGATACATTGGCTGCGATACGGCACCAGTCGGTAATACTAACTTTTCCCTCCAACTCTACTCCGGCGGCAATACCATGAGTAGCATTGCGGAAACTGTGCATAGTGGCACCACCTTGAAGTTCTTGTACTCGTTCTATCGGATTATCGAGGTACTTAAAATAGGCGGTAGCGGAAAACATATTATCATTTAAGAAGTATTCGTATTTTAGGTCTACATTATAGTTATACCCATTTTGGAGGTTTTCATTACCACGAATTTGGGCGGAGCCGTAGGACTCTTGGTATAAGAAAGGAGCCATCTCAACGAAAAGAGGTCGAGTGATAGTACGAGAAGCGGCAAAGCGGATGGAATGTTTATCGTTCAGATTGAATTTCACATTAAGAGCGGGGAAGAAATCGTGGTTATTCATAATTCTGTTTTTGCTATATTTCGTGCCACCATCAGAGGCATAATAGACCCATTGTCGGCAGTATTCGTATCTGATACCGAGATAGATAGACACGAAATTAGCGGGATTGAGAGTAGCGTTAACAAAACCGGCAGCGAGTTCCGATCCGGCAAGATAAGTATCCTTAGGTTGCATTTTTCGTTCAACGACGATATTTTCGTTTTCGATATTATCTTGATTCAGGTAGTCGCTTGTGGAATATGGGTTTTCGATATCGGGGTTGATACCATTAATATTATAGTAGAAGCGTATACCTGAATATTCACGATTTTTATCCTTGTAAGCTCCGCCGAAATTGATATTATATTTTTCGGAGAAATTATGAGTAGCGGAAATTTGAGCTACCAATTCCGATTCGTCAAGAGATCCGAAATATCTCATTGTTTCCTGGCGATTTAATTTAAACAGTCGTAAATTACCATCGATATTTTCGAACATTACCTGGCGACGATCGGGCTCTTCACTATTAGACAAGCCATAGCTACCCGCCCAATTCAGGTTCCATTTCCCGAAAACATGTTTTCCACAAAGTTGATTGTTTAATAGAGAATAGATATGCATGGTATTCACACTACCCACGAGGTCATGCTCTTCGGAGTCGACACCGGTTCGTAACTGATAGCCATTTTCCGCGTCGCGCACATAGAAAAGGGTGTAACCGATATAGTCATCATCACGGAATGAGAGACCGGCATTAAACAGGGCAGCTGTTTGCAAATTTGATTCGAATTTATTGTACGAGAAATTGTTTTGCACATTACCGGTAGCCTCAAGGGTTTTCTCGAAAGAGTTTAGGGATACCACTACCGAGTTATTGATATTAGCGGCAGCGAGGAGATTGAGCGAACAGGAAGAGAAGCGGAAATTCTTTCCACCTGCAATATTTACGTTGAAATCCGGCAGAGGTGTAGATTTATTCACATCGAAAGAAGAGGGGAAAATATTTTTTGTTTTCACATACTCGTCATATTCAATAAGAGGCAAAGAAGTAGCAACGGGGTCTACCTTAGGGGTAGTAAAAAGGGTGGCAAAATTATTCATCGAGTAGAAATCGCTTCGGAATGTATTGATATTTGCACCAATCATAGCTGAGACATTGAAGAAGTCGTTAGCCACATTATCCTTAGTGGAGATATTGATATGAGCGCCGCTATAATCGGCAAAAGCGGAAGCGTCGTACACTTTACGCACTGTAATATTTTGCACGGCAGAAGCGGGGAAAAGGTCGAGAGGGATTAATTTATTATCCGGGTTTGGAGAAGCAATAGGGAGACCATTAAGAGCGGTAGCATTATATCTATCGCCGAGACCTCGCACCACCACGGCACCGGTAGAAGCGATAGAGATGCCTGAAAGTTTTTTCACACCATCTTGTACATTACTTACTCCTTTAATAGCAAATTCTTTAGATCCGATATTCTCGATAGCGACATAAGAAGCACGACGCTCGGCAAGGAGGTTATGTTCCGTTTCCATATTCTTTTTCACTACAATAGCCACCTCGTCAAGCGAAGTATACTCTTGTTCAAGGGCAATATTCACAGTCTCTTTTTGTGGAACGGAAATGTTTTTTTCCAGCGGTTTATATCCCACATATTGAAACACTATAACGTAAGAACCTTTGTCAAGCGTGAGGTGAAAATTACCATCTATATCGGTAATAGCACCTTTTTGAGAATCTTTTACATACACCGAAGCTCCGATAAGAGGCTCTCCTGTAGCGGCATCGGTGATATTACCCGACACTATTTCCGCTGTCAAAGCCAAATGAAACATCAGTAAAAACGACAATAGAAAAATTGATTTATTTATCATATTAAGCAAGTATTATTTTCGAGTGCAAAGGTATAGGGATGATATTGCAATACGATTACAATACAAAAACAATACAAAAAAAACTTCAACTATGCTCACGCATAGTTGAAGCCATCAAATGTGAATTACTCTATTAAAATAATTATTTTCGGAATTTGAGATAAGTTATCAATAGTGAAAATAGCGAGATAGCGGCGAGTATCCAGTCGGCATCGAGAGGCACCCACACCTCTTCGAATTCGCCGGTACCTTCTCCCGGGCGGTAGTCGAGGTAATAACCATCGTCGCCGTCGCAATATCCGTCGCCGTTATTGTCGACATGCGTATGTTCGGTGGAGAAGGTTGCCGCACTGAGGGCACCTAACGGTGCGCCTACCTCGGTAATGGTGGAGGTATATGCGCGGTTGACTCCGGTAAACTGTCCGTTATTTGTAGCTTGTACGTTTTGCGGTAGATAGAAGATATTACCGCTGTATGGCTCGATAGATGCCGCGCTGCCACGAGATGCAACAGGGGCTAACATAGAGTTGCTCTCGCTACCGCTGCGTCCGTTTCCGCCGGTGCGTCCGTAAGCGGAATTCGATGCCATCACTGCAGAAGTGCTACCGCCGTTGTCGGCTAAGAGGTCCGACTTACGCACATAACTGCCTGAATAGTTTCTGCCGCTCTTCAGCGATGGTGCACGGAATGTGGTTTGTCCCGCATATTTTGCGTTTTGTGCTCCTATAGCTCCGCGACTCTGTATCTGATTCGTCAGGTCTACATTCTCGCTTACTACAGGGTTATGTCTTTTTTTACTACCGTTAAAAGTAATTTGTTGCTCCTGTATCTGGCCGGTAGTATTTACTCCAAATACAAGAGTTACGGCAATTACACCACTTAATATTAATAATAAAAATGCGAATAATATGTTATTGCTTCTCATGATTCTATTTTACTATTACTTTATTGTTTGACACTCCGTTCTCTGTTCTAACTTCCACTACATAAACACCTACAGGGAGATGTATTTGTTTAGAAACTTCATTGATATCTCTGCACTCATTAATAAGATGTCCCGCAATATCATAAACGGCAATATTTTTCAATTCGGATTTCGAAAGAATATTTATACCATTATTATCGGAAGAGATGATTACATCTTTATCGTTATCAACATCATCATTAAAAGTAATAACATCCGAGCGATCGATATTCAGATAATAGCGCACTGCATCAGACTCTCTGCCGTCGAAGTCGATTTTCATACCGGAATAGATTTCGGTATTGATATCGGTGAGGGCATCGTAGAGATATACAGGGCGAGTGAAATTCTCGGCTCCGAAGAAGGATAATTCTATATTACCTATTGCAGTATCGAGCACGCTTACCGACAGAGGTATCATATCGATAGTACGAACCGCGTTCACCATCACCGGAGTGTTACCGATACGGGTATAAACGGCAAACGGGGTAAGGTTATCGTTGAACATCAGCAGGTCGGCATCCTCTTGCGAGTCGTAATCATTGCTACCGTAAGCATCTTCTTGAATTGTAGCAATACTTTGAGAATTACCATATTGTGCGATGACGGTAAGTTTTTGAGAGTTAAACATCGGAGCATTAGCAGCAACCTGATTTTTATTATCGGAATTAGAGACCATATCCGGATGGAATGTGATATCCAAAGAAGTAGAAGCATTTACGGTATGCACAAAGAATGCTCCGGCAGGTTGAATTTTTGATTCCGAAGTTACCGGCTCTGCTTTCACCATATCATTTTCGAAAGTATAATAGAAACCGTTAACAATACCACTATTAGCATCCATAAGTGCCTGTATTGAGAGGTCACCCATAAACGGATTGGTAACAAGGAACCAATTGTCCGGCTTAATATTAGTATATGTAATTGTGACTTCCTGATTAACGGCATCGCCTTTATAGAGGAGTTTATAGCAGTCGGCATTGCGTGTAATATCGGCTTTACCATATTCTGCCGGCACTTGATACTCCTCTCCGTTAGCCTTACGTATTGCATAGAAATAATAAGTGTTATCATTTTTAGGCAATTGAATAAAGTTTTGCATAGCTTCGTTAACGGCTTGTACGGCAACAGCAGTATTTACATATTGCTCACCGAGGGCATTTGAAGGCTCACCCCAACCGGCAACGGCGGTACTTACCGAGTCGACAACATTACCCTTGATGTACGACCAGAAGGTAGTGGTAGAGTTATATACTTTTTGTAATATTTTATTAGCTATACGGTTATCACAATGAGCACTGTTAAAGCGGAAGTCATCATTAGCCACATCACCTGCCTTAGGCACATATAGGTCGCCGGAGAACACTTTTCTAAGCGGAAGGCCGAAGAGACTGTAACTTCCTTTTGACACAGGCACATCGACATAAGCGGAGTCGTACACCAAGTATTGCTGACCGCTCATCTTGGATCCTATAGGGAAATAGATAGATCCGCATCTATTTGGTTCGAAACCATAGATATATTTCAGGTGATAAGTAGCACCCTCCACCTCATCATAGTTATTCATATCGAAATTATCGAGTGAAATGGCACTGTTCGGGAGTATTACCTTAGTTCCCTCTACAGGGATAAGGGCACTATTTCCGAGCGGATCACTCCAGTTTTCATCATTGTGCCATGTTGGATTTTCCGCTTTTGGAGCGAAGATTATAATATCAGGAACTACATTGATTATAAAGCAGCCATAGGCGGTATCATAAGGTTGTGTATCATAGCGAGCGGAGAATTTATAGTCATATCCAGGACGCATCTTGATATCATTGCCATTACGGGTGAAAGTGAGTTTATTATCCTTGGTGATATTTCCAGAAAAAGTGTATACTGCATTACCCACAAACTCTTGAGCATCGGCATCATCAGTACGATAGAGGTACATATTGGTACCTACTTTAGGAGTACCCTTGACACCATTGATAGTGAGGGCAAAAGAGTCGCCTACCTTATTAACTCTCGATTGGGCGATACGCACAACAGCAGGTGCACCTTCAATATCTTCCGGCATATTTACCATATCCACTTTACCATAGCAGTATTTCACATCGCTACGGAGGAAGATACGCATCGGGTTCGGGCAGACAGGTATTGTAGATTCGTCACACGAGCCCATAATAGGATAAGCAATATACTGCACTGTAGTACCATCGCCCGGAAGGTTGGTTGTGATAGAGCGTTTTCGTAAGGTAATATAAGATTCGTATTTAAGCAGAGTATCGAGGTTAGCTTGAGTAAATACACCCGAAACAGGTTGATTTACAGATGATACTTCGTTTGGATATACAGAGCGGAAATGCATAAAGGCGGTGGTAAGATTTGCCTGTACGAATCTTCCATCCACACCCACAATCCAATCGCAATACGGAGTAGTTTTATTCACTTGTCCCTTAAGATTAGGGTCGTTATAATAGACTTGAGTGGAGAGTTCGTAGTCACGCTCTCCGGAGAGAGTTTTAAAGCGCAAATTTACAAGCTCTTGAGGTACACCATCGATAAGCAATTGTTTACAGTTTTCCACCTTAGTAGTATAGATACCACCGCAATCGACACGGAAAGAATTATCGGCGGAAACGAGACAAGAGTAGGTGGAATATTTCTTAAATTCTTTACTTTTGTGAACGATATAAAGCACGGGCACTCTCACGGTACCGGTAGTACGCACCACCTCCTCTTGAAGAAAGAAAATTTCACCATCTCTAACAGGCTTTGTCTCTCGAAGCACGAAATCATTGATAGAGCTATATTTAAGAGTATCGTGTATCTCACTCCAAGCAATATTCTTTCTCACTACACACGTACCATAAGTGCCGGAAGAGTTGATATAATTCAAGTTGAGAATAGTATCCTGGTTACCACCCTTAGGATTTGCGCCCTTCACCCAGCGATAGTTAATATTTACATTACCGGAAGCATCAGGGGCAAAAGTCTCTGACTTAAAGTCAACGCGGAGCAGAGTGATAGACTCGGAGATACCATTTTCGGCTTTGATAAGCTCTTCTTGCGTTTTAATACCGCAAGCGGTGATACCCTCGAGCGACTGAACCGGGTTTTTAGATGTATATATACGTATGTTATCAATACCGAAGTCGTTACCGGAACCGGAGTTGTTATTATTCTCTATACGCACACGATATTGAGCAAAGTTTTGCTCACCGAGTTTTACTTCGAAGAATACTTGATGCCATCTTCCGGCGGTTGCATAAGAAAAATTACCAACACCTGTTGTGAAAGATTGAAGGCGAGTTTCATTGCCGGACTCATCAATACCTGAGAGGATAATATTTAAGTTCGGTAATGTATTGCTGGTGGCAAAGTTATTCACCCATACGGAAGTATACACGCTGCTATTCGGGCAGAGATTACCATCAATAACGAGGTTGGCTACAAGACCCGGAGCCTCATTTGCATCTACATACATAAAACAACCGGTACCCGGATTATTGAAATCTCTTACAGAAGTAGGGTTGCTTGTTACCCACCTGGCACCTGAAGGTACACTTTGCAGAATAGCATACTCGCTCCAATATGGAAATTTACTATCAAATTGTTTTTTATTTCCGGCAGAACCACTACCAAAAGGATAAACAAAACCATAAGAGCACTCATCCCAACGAAGCGGTTTCTGAGATATTACGAAATTATCAGTAGAGTTAGATGAATAATTAACAGTGACAAGGTGCTCCGAAGGAACGTCAAAATCTTGTTTTGCAGCAAGGTTATATTTCTCATCCATTTGATCATCGGATATGATAGTGCCATTATAAGGACCTATTTCTGATTTTGCCTTACCCTCTACCTTCCAACGAGCAATTTTGTACTCTCCTCTACGTAATTCATAATAGTAAGTACTACCGGCTGCAGGAGCTACAACGGAATACATACGATCGGCAGTACATGTTGCAGTAATTTGATTATAATTTTTACCGCCATCTGTACTTTGATACATTTTGCAAGAGGTAATTTGAGTCTGACTACTTGCATTACCGGTATAATAGCAAGAGGTGGAGCCGTTAGAATTCATCGCAGTGGTAAGCAAGATATTAGAACCTGCAGGAGCGATAAAATCATAATTTTCGTAAGGGGTGGAAGTATTAATTTTTGCTGCAATTTCGGAAGCGGGGCGAATATCGAAAATAACACGATAAGAGAGAGTTGGCTCTACTACTCTAGAAAGATTAGAACCACTCTTTGATATTTGAAAATCGCCATAGTTTGAAACATCGCAAGCAATTTTTATAGCAGTGCCATTGAAAGTAATAGAAGCCTCCGGTTGAATTTGAACACCATCACCGAGTGTTACTTGATAATTAATTACACCATAATTGGTATAATGAATAGTAGTAGTACTGCCGGTAGGTTTTGTATAAGTCATTCCTGCCACAACAAATGACATAGAGTCCGCTTCGTAATCATACCAACGACTGTAACCCTTCAACCTATTGTTGGCAGAAGCCAACGGCATCGTGAGGGTACGAGTCTCATTCGACATCATGTAATAGACGTACGTAAGTTCGTGCACAGGCTGCATACCACGTGCATCTAATGAAGTATTTCCTTGACCCGGTGAATGAGAAAATGATATATTATAAGGCGTTTGCGCGGAGGATAAACACGCAAACAATAATAACATAAAAATAGAGACAGCATGCCGCAGCACGCCCTTTTTACCAAAAAAATCCATAATAGGTTTTAAATAATAATTTAAAAATTGTTTGTTCTAAAAGTCGCTTAAATAACCAGTTTTATTTGTTTTTTTTGCGTTGCAAATTTACGGAAAAATAACAAATACCCCCCCACTTATGTTAAATAAATTTAAAATTACCTTTGAAATTCAAATACTTACCAATCAGTTATTTATAAATGGCTATGTGTCAAATATACACAATTTTCATCATAATTGTTAATAAGTATTAAACCGATATTTAATATAAAGAAATAGGAAGAGTAGATACTTATAGCTACATTCTTTAAGCCGGAACACACTATATATGATAATATCATAAAAAAATTGTACTTCGTCAGAAAAATAAATTCTTTATCATTATTTTTCACGAAACGGGGAAATATATATAAAAAAGAGGACCAAAAATTTGGACCTCTTATAATAAAAATAAAAAAACAAATCAAGGTAAATATACAAAAATGAGTGATATACACTATTCACAATTTTTTGTTTCAAAAGCAATGGCGCATAATTTCATATGTTGCATCATAGAATAGAGACCATTGCTACGAGTTGGCGATAGATGCTCTTTAAGACCGATAGCATCGATAAAAGCAAAATCCGTATGAGCCACCTCAGCGATAGTAGCACCGGAGAGCACCTTTATAAGCAGGGCAACAATTCCGCGCACGATAAGGGCATCGCTCTCACCGGAGAAATATATTCTACCATTACGCTGCTCACAATAAATCCATACCTGACTTTGACATCCGGAAATTTCATATTGAGGGAGCTTATACTCAGCAGGATATGGTGGTAATTCGTTGCCCAATTCTATCAGAAATTGATATTTATCCATCCAATCTTCATACATCGACACCTCATCGATGATTATATTTTCTCTTTCGGCTAAAGATAGATTAGTAAAGTCTTCCATTATTACAGTAAAAAATTATAATACTATTCTATATCGTTGATATCTGATATTTTACAAAAAGAATTAAACACTTTCCAGAAATTTGGATATGACTTAACGACAGAGTTTTGTCCATCCAGAACTATTTTTTGACGAAGGCCGATAAGGGCGAGAGACATAGCCATGCGATGGTCGTTATAAGCATTTAGAGTAACATTCTCTTGCATAGGGAATCTACCGCCGATATAACGGAGGCTATCTACTCTACTTTTCACATCATAGCCACATTTTGCAAGTTCGCTTACAAGAGCCATAGTGCGGTTGCTCTCTTTGGCACTGAGGGTGTTAGCACCTTGTATCTCAAAAGGTATTTCTTTTACCGCCGCTGCCACTGCGATAGGCATAATAGCATCGGGGTTGTTAATACAATCGAAGAAGAGATAGGGTTTTTCGTACCCCACATATTGAATTTCCACACCCTGTTTGTGTTCGAGAGTTTTGACACCGAGTTGCTCGAAATAGCTTGAAATTTGCACATCTGGTTGTGGAGAAAAATTATTAAGGCCGTTAAAGACAAGTGAGCCGTCTTCGATAATAGAGAGCATGGAATACCACACGGCGGCAGACGACCAATCGCGTTCGTACCACAAAGTATTGGAAAGGCGGAAAGTAGAGCGTGGAATAGTGATTACGCGGTCGACAATTTGCACATCCACACCACATTGCTTGAGAACATATGTAGTGAGTTTGATATACGAAGCGGAGACCGGCTTACCAAGCATATTAATCACGAGACCATGAGGCAAAACCGGGGCTATCAGCATAAGTGCGGAAACAAATTGGCTACTCATAATAGCGGAGATAGAGACCTCCGTACCCTTGATTTTACAGCCTTTAATACGAAGAGGGGCGAAACCGTATTTATCTGTATAATTGATATTTGCCCCGATATGCTTAAGGGCATCGACAAGAGGATCGATAGGCCGCATACAAAGTCGGTCGGTACCGGTAATGACGAATTCCCCGGGACGAAGGGCACAGAAAGCGGTAAGGAAACGAAGGGCGGTGCCGGAATCTTGTACATCAACGGTAACTACCTCGCCGGATTTTGTTTCCAATATCTGCTTCAGTGCGGCATGTAATATCTTAATATCTCGACAATCTTTTTCGTCGATATCTAACAACTTATCATTAAGAGCATTGATTATCAATAGTCTTGCTCTAATACTTTTTGAGTAAGGGAGCTCAATAACTCCTTTTACTGAAGAATAAGACGAAAGCGGTTCAATAATCATTGAATAGAGTTATTTAGAAAATCTAATATAAACAGACATAAAAAGAACAATCACTTCACGAAACCCGGCATGGAAATGTAGCTGATAGCCCTCCATACATCTTGAATAGAGGTATTTTCAGAGCCACGACCACCAATTAGATAGAGTATACCGGAAGAGGATACGAGCCCACTTGCCGCATAACGCGGAGCATATAGTGACGGTATTTCCATTTTAGAATCAGGATATTTCCATGTCAAGCCATAATCTTTACTGAAGAGGTGACGTTGCTCGGTGAGAACCCCGTTTTCATCACGGCCGCCAAAAATCATCAATCCATTGGCATACTGCACGAGGAGAGCATCGGCGCGAGGCGATATTTGATTTCTTCCCGAAGTGAGATTACTCCAATAAGAGCCGTTTTCAGTGCTCCATAAAGAGGACAAGAAATTGGCATCTGCATCAATACCTCCAAGTACGAACGCACGCTCAGCACCTGAAGGAGAGCGAGATACAAGGATAGAATAGCCGGAGACAGGGAAACCCGTAGGAGCGGTAGTCACCACATTCCATCCATTTTTACCATCATAAACTACTACTTTAGTTTCCCCATCAACATCTTGTAAGGCATAGAGATTGCCATTCATTGAAAAGAGGAGACTATTCACCGCAGAGACGGCACGCTTCTCCCACTGCAAACCATTGGTAGTGATGAAGAGATTGCCATTTTGATAGATATATATGGTAGAATCGTTATAAGCACAATTCTCGCGAAGATTCAATGATGACAAATCAAAATCCGGCAATAGGGCATTACTCTCTCGCCAATTTACGGCATCCTGAGAGAAATAGATATTAAATTCCGACTCAAAAGCAGCGAGGAAAACAAAAGAACTATCGAGATAAAACACCCTTTCCGAAACGGTAGGGCGACCGAAAATTTGTGTTTTTATACCCTCCCAGATAAAAGTATCGGGGTCTACTTGATGCACATTGACGGTGATAGTATATTTCTTACTCTTCTTTTTATTTTCACTCCACACCTCAATAGTAACAGGCTCGGCAAAATTCAAGAAAATAGAATCCTTAGCTTGATAAGGGATGGAATCATTAAGCATCACCTTTATAAAAGTAGGAGAAAACACCGGATAAAGAGAGTCGATACGAGTAAGATAAGGTAGAGAATCCGTATTGGAAATAGTGCCTTTATCTTGATTTATAGTGAAATAGTATTGATATACAGAATCACTTGAAGGACTATATAATCGGAATGTGGTAATCTCGGCATCTTCCGAATATGTTACTCCATTATTATTATCAAGACAAGAATTCAACCCTATCAAAAAAGATAATAGAAATAGAATATAAAAAGATATGCGTTTCATATTGAATAATTAAATAAAACTGACTGCAAAGGTAAGAATAATATTAGAGAAAAAAAAACGATAAAAAATTTTTTCTCAATGAAGATTTTTACCTTTAAAAAACTGAGTAATAATAAGCAAAAATAATCCGCATAAGAAGAGAGGAATGCTAAGCAATTGCCCCATATTTAAAGGTAAATTGGCAGCATAACTTATCTGCTCCATTTTACAAAACTCTACAAAAAACCTGAAAATCGGGATTGTTATCATCACCATAGAGAACCAAAAACCGGGTTTTACGGAGCAGTGAACAGGAGTGATTTTTTCCTTATTTTTACCTGAAACGTCGGCAATACTTGCATCATTCAACGAATTAATAATTTTTTCTTCATTACTATTTTGGCTGAAAGTACGATATGCTGCAGCGAGTACAAAAAAGAGTAGAAAATAGAATATCGCCTCATAAATTTGTACCGGATGGCGCGGCACATCATCGACAGAAGAGAAAATAACAGCCCAAGGCAGTGACGACTCGGTGCCGAGAATCTCGCTATTAAAGAAATTACCTATTCGGATAAAGCCGCCCAAAAGGGGTGTTGCAATAGCCACAATATCGAGGATAGGCAGAAGTTTCTCGTCACGATACATCAGCTTGAAAATGAGGATTGCCACGATAGCGCCAACTCCACCTCCGTGACTTGCAAGACCGTGATAACCGCAGAAATAGTAGTTACCTGCAGCATTTTTAGTTATCGGCAAAAAGATTTCAAGAGGGTGAGAAAAGAAGTATTGTGGGTCGTAAAACACGCAGTGACAGAGCCTTGCCCCCAAAAAGATACCTGTAAAAAGGAGCAAAACCAAAGCATTAAAACGCCTCTCGGTAAGTCCCGCCCTCAAGCTCTGCTTATAGACATAACTCCCCGCAGCAACGAGACCTATGGCGAAAAGAACACCATACCACAAAAGGGAGAAGCCCCCTATATGGAAAATTTCTACACTCGGATTCCAAACTATATAATTCATATACTGCAGCGGATTAGATTACATTAAAATTATCCGGGATAGAGTTTATAATATCCAGAAGGTCGGTTTTCGACTCCGCACGCAACATAGCCACACGAGTTTGCTTAAAATTGTCGATACCCTTAAAAACCGGGGACATCGCTATATGGCGTCGGCTGTGTACTATTCCTTTTCGCTCATCACCCAACCACTCTATAGAGCTGTTGATATACTCCACGAGCATATCCGTTTGCCACTTAAAACTATAAGGCTCAGGGTTTTCGCCAAAATCAAGATAGTGCCTCATCTCGGCAAAAATCCATGGATGCCCGATAGTAGCCCTACCCACCATTATAGCATCAACACCATAATTATCAAAACATTGTCGAGCTACAGCACCGGAAGTAACATCCCCGTTTCCGATAATTGGTATATACATACGAGGGTTATTCTTCACCTCGCCGATAAGCGACCAATCGGCACTTCCGGTGTACATCTGTGCCCTGGTACGACCATGAATAGCAAGTGCTTTAATACCACAATCTTGAAGTGCTTCGGCTAAAGAGACAATAATCTTTGAACTATCGTCCCAACCGAGTCGAGTTTTGACAGTAACGGGGATATTGACGGCATCTACCACGGCTTTCGTTATTTGCAGCATCTTCGGTATATCGCGAAGCATACCTGCACCGGCACCTTTCCCTGCAACCTTTTTTACCGGGCAACCGAAATTAAGATCGATAATATCGGGCTTTGCCGTTTCTACAATTTTAGCAGCTTCCACCATAGTGTCGGTATCTCGTCCGTAAATCTGTATCACCACAGGGCGCTCTTCATCATGGATGGTAAGTTTTTGCTCCGTACGCTTGACATTACGTATCAGTGCATCGGCACTGACAAACTCGGTATAAACCATATCAGCACCGAAACGCTTGCAGAGCAGGCGAAAAGCAGGGTCCGTAACATCCTCCATCGGAGCCAAAAAAAGAGGCTCTTTGCGAAACTCAATATCTCCTATTTTCATTTATATAATGTACAATTTTTTGCCGACAAAGGTACAAAAAATTCCACTATTGCACATATAAAAAATTTTATATACTTTTGTAGACTGTATAATAATGTAAGATACACATATAATAATATATGGAACTTGAAAACAATCAAACAAAAGAAGACCTTATCGTTCAGATGCTTAAAACGGTATTTGACCCTGAAATACCTGTCAATATATACGATTTAGGACTCATTTATAACATCGATTTGCGTGGTAATGACTTGGAAATTGACATGACGCTCACCGCGCCGAACTGTCCTGCTGCAGACTTTATTGCTGAAGATGTAAAAGAGAAATTAGAGAGCATCGACGGTATTGACAACGTAAAAATCAATCTTGTTTTCGAGCCTGAATGGGATAGAGACATGATTTCCGAAGAGGGAAAACTTGAGTTGGGAATGCTATAAAACCACATTAACACCCGGATGAAAAAATATTATTTTGTCGGAGACGCCCATTTAGGTTCGCTACTGTTTAAAGACAAAGAGGAGCATGACAATCGATTCATTTCGTGGCTCGACATGGCTTGCGCCGATAGCGATGAGGTATTCTTGATGGGAGATATCTTTGACTTTTGGTTTGAATTCGCACACTCCATTCCGCCGGGGTACGACAAAATCCTTGCTGCACTAAAAGAAAAGTGCAGTACCGGGAAAAAAATTCATTTTGTATGCGGCAATCACGACCAATGGACCTACGGCTATTTAAGTAACTTAGGCTTGATAATACACCGAAAGCCGGAAGTTATCACCCTCAATGGTAAAAAGATATTGATAGCTCACGGACACGGATTAGGAGAGAAACGAAAGGCTACACTTATTATCAACAAAATTTTTGAAAATAGCGTGTGTCAATGGCTTTTTCGGCACCTTATCCCTCCGAAAATCGGCATAGCATTCGGCATAAAATGGAGTGCTGACAACAGAAAAAAACACGACAAAAAAGCGAAAAATAACGAAGGGGAAAACACCTTTATCGACTACTATAGCAACAATACGGAAGAGAGTTTTCAGATGAGATGGGCTATGGATTATGCAAGACAACATCCTGATACCGACTATATTATCATGGCTCATCTACATCGAGAGGAGAACCGACTTACGGGTAATGGTACGCAAATAATCATCCTCGACGAATTCTACAATCGCTACGGATACGGAGTGCTTGACGAAAGCGGCATGTCGCTATATAATTTTGAATAAAAAAAATAAAAACGAATAACACTCCATAAAAAAATTATTAGTAACTTTGCATCGAAATCACTATTTGCACTAAAAAAATACAATAAAGATATATGGAATTTCAAGCTAATGAAGGAAAAAACCTCGCCATCGAGATAAACGGTGAGAAATATTTACGCATTCCGGTTAAGACACATGTAGTTATGCGCGAAGACGACCTTTTTGAGGTAGTAAATAAATACACAAAAGATATACGCAAAGAAGGAGACATCATCTTCTGCAGCGAAAAGATAATTGCCATTACACAAGGCAGATCATTCCCTATCAGCGAAATTCACCCGTCAAAGCTCGCAAAATTTCTTGTGAAATTCGTATATAAATCACCATACGGCATCGGATTAGGCAGTCCGTACACTATGCAGCTCGCCATAGAGGATGTAGGAGTACCTCGTATTTTACTAGGATGTTTCTGCGCTGCCGTTACCAAACCTTTCGGTATCAGAGGCGTATTCTACAAAGTATGCGGTCAAAAAGCTTATGCCATTGACGGACCATGCGAGTACACTATTCCACCTTACAACCAATATGCCAAAATGGCTCCAAAAAATCCGGATAAGGTGGCAAGAACAATGAAAGAGAAATTAGGTAATGAATTTATTGTTCTCGATGCCAACGACTTAAATGTAGACATCCTCGGTAAGTCAAGTAAGAATTTAGACGAAAAATTCTTAAAAGCCCTCTTTAAAGATAATCCTCTCGGACAATCTTCACAGCAAACTCCTATTGCTATAGTGCGTAAAGCTTAATAAAAAAACATACTGATGCTCAACTTTATTACATGGAATCCGGATCCTGTAGCCCTTTCGTTAGGACCGGTAGAAATACGATGGTACGGCATAATATATGCATTAGGATTTTTCTTAGCCATCACAATTATCGACAAGATATTCAAAAAAGAAAACGCCCCGGAAGGATGGATTGACAAGGTATTCATCTATATGATTCTCGCCGTGATAATAGGTGCGCGATTAGGACATGTATTCTTTTACGGATGGGAATATTACAGCAAGCACCCCGCCGAAATTTTTATGGTATGGCACGGCGGTTTGGCAAGTCACGGTGGCGCTATAGCCTTGGTGATATGTGCATGGCTGATGAGCAAATATATGACTAAGCAGAGCTTCTTCTGGCTTGCAGACAGGGTTTTTGTCGGCTCGTCATTAGTAGCTGTATTGATACGTATCGGAAACTTGATGAACTCCGAGATTTATGGAAAACCTACAGATTTACCTTGGGGATTCTATTTCTTAAGAGGCGACACAGCCTATGCCAATATCGACGGAGCCCTTCATACCTTCCACTACGGAGACGTCATCACACTCAACGGAGTACAGCAATATTGTACATCGCAAGCACTCTATGATGCGGGACTACTTCTACCTTGCCACCCTACTCAGATATATGAGTCGCTCGCATACCTTATCGTCTTCATCCTCCTTATGTGGCTCTACTGGAAAAAAGAGGGAGGCAAATACAACGGACTCATCACCGGCGTAGGCTTTACAGGAATCTTTATCGCACGACAGATAATAGAATTCTTGAAAAATCCACAAGAGACTTTTGAAGAGAATATGACATTCAACATGGGACAATGGCTCTCATTACCTTTTGTAATTATCGGTATCATATTAATTGTCAGAGCCCTAAAAAAAGGCAAAGTGGAATATCACCTGCCACAACAGGCTCCGGCTAAAACCAATAACAAGGTTGACAATAAAAAGAAAAAATAGATGATTACAGCCGAAGAATTGGCCCCTATAGGCAGTTTCTCAAAAACCCACGGCATTAAAGGCGAAATTAATGCCACCATAGAAGCAGACTTCGACATCGATAATTGTGACTATTTCGTTGTAGATATGGATGGTATTTTCGTACCCTTCTTTATAGAAACGCTACGCTTTAGAAGCGAAACAACGGCAATAGTAAAATTTGAAGATATCGATACCGAAGAAGAGATAAGAGATTTTTTCGGCAAAACAATATATGTAAAAAAAGAGTTGATAGAGAGCGAAACCGACGACGCCCTGAATATCTTTGGCTATAGCATGTTCAACGAAAAAGGGGAAGCAATCGGAAAAGTAGACGATATCGACACCTCAACGATGAACACATTAATAATATCGGGTGACAACTTAATACCACTTGCAGCAATAGAGATACTCGATATCAACCACAAACTACACACCATCAGCATCAAGTTGCCTGAGGGACTATTGGACATAAACAGATGATAGAACGCACACATATAGGTATTTTCGGGAAAAGGAATGCCGGAAAATCTTCCATTATCAATATGCTAACGAACCAAGAGGTTAGCATAGTAAGTCCCCTACCCGGCACCACTACCGACCCGGTGACAAAACCTATAGAGATAAACGGCATAGGGGCGTGCGTATTCATAGATACTGCCGGATATGACGATGCCGGAGAAATCGGAGCAATGCGAGTAACCAAAACAAAACAGGTGCTACAGCGTTGCGACATTTCTCTCTTTGTAATACCTACCACTATTATAGATAATAGAGAGGAGCTGAACAAAGCAGCGGAATGGTATAAGCTGATAAGCGAACGTACCGCAAGAACAATTGTAGTAATCAACGAATTCAGCGAGAGCAACGGTAGCGGGGGCTGCGGCGAAAAGAGCGATAGCGACTGCTACAAGAACAACAACGGGGACTGCTACAAGAACAACAGCGGCGGCAACGGCGGTGAGAAAAACGGTAGCGACTGCGGCGAGAACAGCGGTAGCGACTGCGACGTCAAAAGAGAATTCGAAAACGGCAAGAGTAGCAAATGTGACATAAGTATCGACATAAAAACGGAAAACTATATCAAAGCAGTATCCGAAACTATATTAAAAGGTACTAAAGCGGAAATTGTGATAGTAAATGCCCGAAAAGGAGAAGGGAAAGAGGAACTGCTCAGAGTATTAGGACATATAAAAGAGCGCACGGAAGAGCACAAGATAGTAACCCATTTGGTAAAACCGGGGGATGTTGTACTCTTAGTAATGCCGCAAGATATACAAGCACCTGCAGGACGGTTGATATTACCGCAAGTACAAACGATAAGAGAATTACTCGACGATAAATGTATTGTAGTATCATGCACAACAGAGAATTTCAAACGCACACTAACAACATTAGTTACCCCACCGTCACTTATCGTTACCGACTCTCAAGCATTTAAAGAGGTGTACGAAAACAAACCGACCGAGAGTAGACTGACATCCTTCTCGGTGCTGTTTGCACAATGGAAAGGAGATATCAACACCTTTATACAAGGAGCACAAGCCCTATCAACTCTCAATGATAGCAGCCGGATACTCATAGCCGAGGCATGCAGTCACGCACCACTAGCAGAGGATATAGGCAGAGAAAAAATACCGGCTTTGATACATAAAACCATTAGTAAAAACATAAAAATAGAGATAGTATCAGGGCATGATTGGCCGGAAAACCTCGAAACGTACGACCTGATAATTCACTGCGGAGCATGTATGCTTTCGCGCCAACAAGTAATTAATCGTATCAAAGAAGCGGAAAAAATTAATAAAAAAATAACTAATTATGGCGTTTGTATTGCTTATTTAAACAATATATTAAACAAGATAATTTGGTAATACAAATACTTATTAACACAGAAACAATAAAACTACTAAAACATTACGCAAACAAACACAGAATAAAGGTGCTAAAATACAAAGAAGGTTAATTAACAATAAAAATGCCTAACAACAGTGCAATTGTTTTAGTAGAAGAGATAAAATTTATTAACTTTGTACTACAGTTTATAAGAATATGCAAAGACATCAACCTATTAATTACAAGAACATCGCTGTACATTGTAAAATGAGCGATAAGATGAATCCCCTTGGATGTTGCACCACAGTAGGATGCAACACATACGAGAATGGAGATTCGTTCAGTTTAAGCAGTCAGGCAGCACTAATGCATTCATCAAACATTAGCGAGATATGCTTAAACGAATGGAGATTAATAATAGTTACAGAAGGAAAAGGCTATTATCAGTTAGAAAACGGTAAATTACTACCATTAGAGAAACATGATGTACTATTATTAGAGCCAAACACACGCCACAAGTATTTCCCTGATGAAAAAATCGGGTGGAAAGAGTATTGGATAGGATTTGAAGGTAAAATTTTCGATGCATTTTTGGAGCAAACCAAGATTGTAAATTATTTACCAAAAATCAATTACCAATCATTATCAGCAATAGAAAACATTTTGTTAGACATGATTAACGTTATGTTCTACAACAAAGAGGGAGCTCAACTTTTGCTGACAGCCGAAATTCTACATCTATTAGGAGCATTAAACCATAAGATTTCCAACAGATATCTTGAAAATCCTATAGAGGACAGAATTAACGAAGCAAAAGAGCTCATCAAAGGCGATTTTCACGGGGATTATTCACCGGAAGAGATTGCAGAGAAGATTGGTATGAACTACGCACAATTCCGCCGTATGTTCAAAGGCTACACAGGTACAAGTCCCGCTCAATTTCAAATGGAGGTGAGATTAGCCAAAGCCGAAGAACTTCTTACATCAACAATCATTCCTATTACGGAGATAGCAAAAGTATTAGGTTTCTCTGATACTGCGCAATTCTCATCATTCTTCCGCAAACGCAAAGGAATGACAGCAAGAGATTTCCGTAACAAGAATTTCTTTAGACCAACTTTTTAATTAGATAATAATTAATTAAATGTAAATGTGTAGTATTTATATACTACACATTTTTTTTGTAACGGTAGAAAATAGAAGGTATAAAAAAAGTGTGTTTCGATTTTTTTCGAAACACACTTTTTTATTTATTAAATCAAGCGCTTATTAGATACCGCCTTTGAATAATTTTGCAGGGGATACTTTGGTAATTTTACCGTATTTAGCTTTGATTTGTTTGAGGTTCACTGTTTTAGGGTTACCGATGATAACGATAGTAACAGGTTGGTTTTTGATATTTTGCTCGTAATAAGTTTTGATAACATCGTAGTTAAGGTTATCGATAGAGTTGAGGTTAACCTTAGCAGGGTCGTCTTTATATCCGAGTTGTTTCCATTGATCGAACACCATACTCTTAGAGCGCATACCCGGTTTAGCAGCGAGGGCAGATTGGTGGAGGAAGGTGATAATATTTTCCATACGATCAGGATAATCAGGCATATTATTCAAGAGGTCCATAAATACGTCAACGGCATCGGCAACTTTATCGGATTGAGTACCTACATAACCGAGGAGGTAAGAGTCTTTACCCGGGATAATAGGGTTACTTACACTACCGAAAGCGGTATAAGCCATAGAGCGTTTTTCGCGGATTTCGTTCATTACGAGGCCGCTGAAGCCACCTGAGAAGTATTGATTGAAAGCATCGCAAGCAACATCTTGAGCTATATCATAAGGTTTACCATTGATATAGAAATAGATTTTAGCTTGTTGCATTTTTGAATCAGCGAGGAACATAACATTGGTTTTGTTATAAGTAGCGCGCTCGCGGATGATAGGAGATTCGCTGTTAGCCATAGTCTCTTTCATAGGGATTTTAGCCATAGCTGTAGCAACTTCATTGATATCTTTTTTACCGCAATAGTGGATATCTACGGCATAACCTGTAGCCTCTTGGATAGTGGTAGTAAGGTTAGTTTTATTGAGGAGGAAAGTCTCGATGACAGTACCGTCAGGAGCTACAGAAAAGTTGTAGAGTTCGTCCATAGGGATACGGTCGATATAGTGAGAGTTTTCGCCATAGAGGGCATATTCGAGGAGTGCACTGGCAACTACGCTCGGGTTACGTTTTTCGCTATATCTGCTCCAGTATGCGCTGGAAACCATACTTTGAATTTGGCGGTTATCGAGGTTAGGCATAAGCACGTGTTTAGTAACGAGCTCAAGGATTTTGTCGAGATTTTTCTCCTCGCCGGAGATAGAGATATAGAAATAGCTGTCGGTAACACCGAAACTGTAAGAGGCGCCGAGCTCTGAATATTGACGACGTACTGTTTGAGCGTCGATATTAGGCATCATACCGGCAGTATTCATAAGTTGTACTGCATATTGAAGTTTTGGCATTTTGTGAGTACCTACACCATATTTAAGAGTAAGAGAGAAAACGTCGTTTTTAGTATTAGGAGTGTAGAATAATTTTACGTTAGGATATAATTGGCGTTCGGTAACATCGGCGAAGTTGTTGAAAGTCTCTGTTACAGGGGTAGTAGGGATTTTCTTAAAGTTTTTAGAGTACTCTGTTTCCACGCCCTTAGGAGGGTCGAGAGGTTTGATTTGAGGTTTGGCGAGAACATTTTTCTTAGGTTCTCCCTCAGAGATTTCGAGAGTAATATGGTCGCCGCTTAAATATTTTTTAGCAACTGCTGCTACTTGCTCTTTAGTAATTGCGCGAATAGCGGCATCTTCATTGATATAATCGTCAACTTTCTCATTGTAAGCGAAAGCATAAGTAAGGATATTTACTTTAGCGCTTGTAGATTCGAAAGTAGTGATATGGTCTTGAAGCATTTGAGATTTAACAGAGTTGAACAACCAATCAGGGATAGTGTTAGGATCTTTGATTTTGTCAATCTCTTTGAAGATGATACGCTCGGTTTGTTTGAAAGACTCGTAAGTACGTTGAGCCATATCGAAATAAGGCATACCGACAACCATAATTTTACCATCGCAACGGCGTACATCAGGATAGCAGTAAGCAGTAGAAACTGTATTATCGAGCATAAGTTTATCGAGGAGACCTACGCTATGATTGTTGTTAAGCAAAGAGAGAGCGAAAGTGAGGGCGAGTTCATCTTTATCACCTTTTTTCACACCATTATAAACCCAAGTTACTTGAGGTTGGTAACCGATTTTGGTTTTGTAAACAGGGTTACCTTCGTAGCTAGGAGCATTATATTCTCCGCGAGCAGGAATTTCTTTAGCTTTGAGGCGACCGAATTTTTCGGCGATAATAGGTTTTACAGTCTCTGCATTGAAATTACCAACGAGCATAAGGCACATGTTATTAGGCACATACCAAGTGTGGAAGAAGTTGATAAGTTGTGAAAGAGAAGGGTTTTTGAGGTGTTTTTGGTAACCGATAACATCTCTTTCATAAGGGGTACCTTTATAGATATTGCTGAACATAAATTCGCGCATGTGGGTACCGAGGTCATCTTGATACATATTATACTCTTCGTAAACGTTTTCGAGCTCAGCTTGGAAAGAGCGGAAAACCGGATTTAAGAGACGCTCGGAGTTGAGTTCAATCCATTTCTCGGCAGCAGAGGCAGGGAAATCATTGAAATAAGCGGTAAGGTCGTAAGAAGTGAAGGCGTTAAGACCGTCACCACCGTAACTTTCCGTAAGGTTAGAGAAGTCGTCAGTAGCGCCATATTTAGCGGCTTGGAGCGACAATTCGTTAATTTTTTTGATAAGAGTAACACGTTCTGCATCGTCAACAGTTACGTTAAGAGTATCGTAAAGTGCGATGATGTGATTATAGATAGGCTCTTCTTTAGCCCAATCAAGAGCACCGATTTTGTCAGTACCTTTAAAGAGCATGTGCTCGAGGTAGTGAGCAAGACCGGAGAAATCGGCAGGTTCATCTACAGCTCCGGCGCGACATACTACACGACCGTGAACACTGGAAGCAGTAGGATCTTCCCAAAGGAAAACGGTAAGACCATTCTCCAACTTGTACTCTTGAAGACCTTCACGGAAATTATTTTGAGCGAAGACTCCGAAAGAGAACATCATTAATGCTACAAGCAAAAGTGATTTAAGTTTCATAAAAAAAATATTTTAATTAATTATTTAGTTGATATTTAATAAACATTCAAAGCATTTCGGCTACGATTTATATCTATTCACCATTTATTAAGAAATTGCAAAATGAATATCCTCAATAGGAATATTAGCTGCAAATAGGAAAAAAATCGCATTATTTCCTTTGTATGGTAAAAAAAATCCGTTTCAACAAAGGCAACAACTTAAGTAAAAAGGAGCATCACTCTTTGTATTCGAGGATATCTCCGGGCTGACATTGAAGCACTTCACAAATAGCCTCCAAGGTAGAAAATCGTATTGCTCGAGCCTTTCCGGTTTTCAATATAGAGAGATTGGCAGGAGTGATATCCACCCTTTCCGACAATTCATTGAGCGACATTTTACGCTCAGCCATCACTACATCTAAATTTACAATTATCGGCATAATCAAATAGTCAAATCATTTTCATCTTTTATTGTGGTAGCCTGACTGAGGATTTCAGTATTCACCAAAACAACGAGACCCATCAATATTGTACTCCATTCCACAATATAACGGTAAGTAAACTCCAAACCTTCCATGGATACGAGCGAGGAAATCATGAAGACTCGAAGCAAATTCCACAAAGAAGAGAATATACCAAGAACGATAAAAAACCATCCAATTAAATGCAACAGTTTTACAACCCTTCTGTTAAAAACCTCGGACTTAATAAAAATACGCATCACCATGATAAAAAGTACAACGATAGAGATATACACTATCACGGACACAATATTTATTATAAACAAAGCCCAATGGAGAAATTTAACTGAAAAAGAACTATCTTCTTGTTTGACCCCTAAATCTACAATCGTTACCGTATTTGGCAAAACAACCAACTTATTATTGTTTGTTTCGTTGACGAACTCCGCTTTCTTGTAATCCGGTGTAACGTCTACATCCATATATAGATAAGACGCATAGTCATCTTCAGAGTTTAAAATAAATTCAGATGAAGAACTTCCTAAATTAAATCCTGAAATAATACTTGACACCAAATCATTAAACAACGACAAGATAAAAGCCGTCAATAATATAATACAGAGTACTTTAAATTTTTTCATGGATAAAAATATTAACTTCTAAAATGAAACAAAATAGCGTTAAACACTATGCTATTTCACGGCTACAAAGTTACAAAATGTTTTTTAAACAGCAAAATAATTTATCGAAAAACGATAAATTTAAAATTTTGAGTATTAAAAAAAAGGTTGTATCTTTGCCCTATGAACGAGCAATTTATAAGTTATATATGGTTTAATAAGCTCTATTTTACCGAGCAAAAAAGTTTGTTAGGAGAGAAGGTAGAAATTATTTCACCCGGGATACGCAACAGGAATTCCGGGCCGGATGCTTTTAACGCAAAGATAAAAATTTTCGATAAAATTTGGGCAGGGAATGTAGAATTTCACACTAATGCCTCTGATTGGCACAAGCATAATCACGACGGCAACAAAGAGTATGACAACATCATCCTACACGTAGTAGCCAACGCCGACGAGCAGATTTTTATCGGCGAAAGGGCCGTTACCACTATAGAATTGCAATTTCCGCAACATATCAACATAGCATACAACTCCTTACAAGCGGACGGGATGAGATGTACTCGATGTATTACTTCGGAAATAGAGCTGAAAAGGTGGATAGAACGCCTTGTTGTAGAGCGGTTGGAAGAAAAAACAAAAAGGGTGGAAAAGTTATTACAACAGACCAACGGGGATTATGAAGAGGCACTATACATACTAATGGCTCGCTCGTTAGGGTTTGGCACCAACTCCGACGCGATGGAAGCATTGGCAAAGAGTGTGCCTCTGAAAACGCTACTACACCATAGGGACAACCCCGTGCAAATAGAGGCAATGTTATTAGGGCAAGCCGGATTTCTTTTCGACAATACGACAGATAGTGATAGTGAAAAATTTATCAAAGCTACATGTAAAACGGAAGAGGAGTATATCAGAGAATACAAATTCTTAAAAAATAAATTCTCACTTGAGAAACCTAAATACTGCAATTTCAAACTACTTAGGATGCGACCAAGTAATTTCCCTGCATTGAGAATCGCCCAACTCGCCGCTATTATCCATAACAACGAAAACCTTTTCAACAAAATAGTAACTACAGATATTAATAATGTATATAAGATAATTATAAACGAGGTTTCGGACTATTGGAAAAATCATTATATAATAGGTAAAGAGAGCCACGATCACCACTGTAACCTCACGAAAAACAGTTGCAATACCATTATTATCAACGCTATAATACCCTTCTTATTCGTTTATGGCAAACTGAGAAACGACCCCGAGAAGCAAGAAAAAGCATTAAACATATTACAAGAAATAAAAGCGGAAAAAAATCATATTACAGAGCGATTCAACAGCATCGGGATAAAGAGTAAAACTGCATTTGACAGTCAAGCACTGATACAACTTCAGCAACATTATTGCGATGAAAAGCGCTGTTTGGAGTGCCAAATCGGATATGATTTGATAAAAAAATCAAAATAGAACAAGAGACTAAAAAAAGCGGAGAAAGGAATAAAAAATTTCGAGAAAATTATTTATCTTTGCAGATTGGAAGATAAGCGATAATATCTTTTCAAAAATTGGATAAGCAGATAGATTGTTTAGCAAAAAATAATAAAAGAGTAAAAGGCAAACGGATGATGATTGAGAGCGACGAAATATATATGAAAAGGTGCCTTCAATTGGCATTAATGGCCGAAGGTAATACATTTCCGAACCCGATGGTGGGAGCCGTGATAGTACACCGAGGCAAGATTATCGGTGAAGGGTATCACCACAAAGCCGGGCTGCCACATGCAGAGCCCAATGCGATATATTCCGTGAAAGACCAATCGCTTCTGAAGGATAGCACATTATACGTCAGTTTAGAGCCTTGCAGCCATTATGGTAAAACTCCCCCTTGTGCCAAACTCATCATCGACAAGCAGATACCAAGAGTAGTAATTGCTTGTCTCGACCCTAATCCACTCGTTTCAGGACGAGGAGTAAAGATGCTTCAAGAGGCAGGTATAGAGGTAAAAACAGGCGTTTTAGAGAGTGAAGCTCGCCGATTGAACCGTCGGTTCATTACCTTTCAAGAAAAACATCGCCCTTACGTAATACTAAAATGGGCACAAACTGCCGACGGATTTATTGACATCGCAAGAGAGGATATCGGAAACGGACCGATAAAAATCAGTAACGGTGTGACAAAAACCCTTAACCATCAGCTACGCAGTACGGAAGGTGCTATAATGGTAGCCACCCGCACGGCACTGCTCGATAATCCACACCTTACTACATCCAAATGGAGCGGCAATAACCCCGTCAGAGTGGTGTTAGACCGAAGAGGTATTATTCCGGAAACAAACAAAATTTTTGACAACAGAGCCACCACCCTCGTTTTCACCACAAAAGAAAGTGCGGAAAAACACCTCATTCAAAGAAGCAACTATCTGAATCAAAACAAAATAAAGAGCATTCCGGAAACAGACAAAGATTTATTTTTCGAAAAAGGAAACGGCATAAAAAAACTTTTCGAAAACGACAATATAGAGTACATAACCATAGATTTTGAAACCAATATAGTAACACAAATACTCGATAATCTATACCATTACAACATACAATCGGTAATAATAGAAGGCGGTAGTATGTGGCTAAACACAGTGATAAACAGCGGACTATGGGATGAAGCTCGAATAGAAACCTCAAAAAGCATAATAAATACGGGTATAAAAGCCCCCTTCATTGATGGAATAGAGATAAAATCGGAAATTATAGGGGATAATATCATTCGTATTTTGGCTCCAAAAAAGTGATATGGACATCTTTTTAAATATACTTTACTATTCATTTACAGCAATTTACGTCTACATTGCAATTATTATCATTATCACGATATTGATGGAAAATCGAAACCCCGTCAAATCATTGGCTTGGATAATGATAATGATGCTATTGCCCATAGTAGGCATAATCTTCTTTATTTTTTTCGGGCAGAATTACAGAAAGAAAAAGATAATACAAAACAAGCTGAAATACTTGCCATTGACCTCCGACTGCATATATGATATCGACAATATCAATAGTGAAGATATGCCGAAGCGATTTCAGAAATTGGCAAAGATGCTACACACAAACGGGGGGTCACAGCTGTTTAACGGAGGAAAAATCGACGTACTCACCACAGGCACAGCCACTTTCGACGCGCTTTTCAACGATTTGATGAATGCCAAAGAGCATATCCACATAGAATTTTACATAATAGAGAACGATGAAGTAGGCAACAAGCTCTGTGAAATACTCAGTCAGAAAGCAAAAGAGGGTATCAGAGTAAGGCTAATATACGACTATCTCGGCGGATGGCATCTACCCCCGTTTTGGAAAAAGAATTTGATAGACTCCGGAGTATTTGTACAGCCGTTTTTAGCCACAAACAGTCTGCGGGGATTGTCGATGATAAACTACCGCAACCACCGAAAATTGGTGATTATCGACGGCAAGATAGGCTATACCGGAGGGGTAAATATTGCAGAGAGATACAGAAAAGGGAATCGCCTCGGACGCTGGCGCGACACCTTTATGAGGCTTGAAGGAGCTGCTGTACATGCCATGCAATATAGTTTTCTTGTGGACTGGAATTTCGTTGACGGCAAAGCAATTACAGATAAGAAATACTACCCGGAGCCGGGCTATTATGAGGATAATTTCATACAGATAGTATCGTCGGGACCGGACACCGACTGGCCGACAATAATGCAAGGAATAGTATCCGCTATAGCCATTGCCGAGAAAGAGATATTCATCCACACCCCATATTTCATTCCGCCGGATAGCATCATTACCGCATTAGAGACCGCCGCATTATCGGGAGTAGACGTACGCATCCTTACGCCCCAACACAGCGACTCTCCACTCGTATCCGCCGCCAGCAGAAGTTATTTCGAAGAACTGATGAAGTCCGGAATAAAAGTATACTTCTATAAATATAATTTTCTACACTCCAAAGCAATAGTTATCGACAGATGCCTCTCTATTATCGGCACGGCAAATATGGACAACCGATCTTATGAGCAGGACTATGAAATATCCGCTTTTATTTACGATACAAAAACGGCAGATACACTTGTAGATAACTATTTAAAAGATTTGAATTGCAGTAAAGAGCTGAATATCAACCTTTGGCATCACCGCCCAAAGATAAAAAAATTTGCAGAATCATTAGCACGACTATTCTCTCCACTACTATAGCTAAAATACACGGCACACTATCAATACACATAATATTTCATTGAAAAAGCCGGCGGAAATAATTAGTTATTAAACTGTTGTGTATGTCAAAAAAAAATAGTTACTTTGCTATGTTTTTTGAAACGAGAAAAAATCACATGTCATAACATAAATATCAAGCATTTATGAAGGTCATAAAAATCTACTTTACACTATTATTATTACTTGTGGCGAATTATCTATCCGCCTCAATAACAGTAAAAAACGCACAAGGAGTTGACATATATTACGAAATCAACGACTCTTTGAATTATGCAATGGTTACAAAAAGTCCGGGCACATCTTACGAAGGAGTGATCAATATTCCGGAAGCAATCAGCTACAACGGCAAGCAATATGCGGTAAGAATCATACAAGACAATGCCTTCCGAGGCTGTATGAATCTCACGGAAGTAACAATACCAAAGAGCATCACTCGCATAGGAGGTCACGCCTTTAAAGGATGCTATGGACTGCGCACCGTAAATTTCAACGCAGTAAGTTGCGCATCGGCATGCACCAAGCAAAACGGAAAAATACTCTCCGCTTTTGAAGATTGCAAAACCATATCACACCTCAATTTCGGAGGCGACGTAATGATAATACCGGAATATGCATTCTGGGGCTGTGAAGGCATTTCGGAAGTAACAATTCCACAGCACGTGAAAGAGATCGGCGGAGGCGCTTTTATCGATTGTGCTTCTCTCACCACATTGAATTTCAACGCACAAGAATGTACAAGTATGAGTGTACAAGATAAAGGACGTATCACTCCGGCCTTTATCAGCACTCCGATATCAAACCTCAATTTCGGCCCTTTTGTAAGCGTTATTCCGGACTATGCATTCTTCGGCTGCAACAGTTTGACAACGGTAACGATACCGGAAACTGTAACAAAAATCGGAGGAGGAGCATTCTTAAATTGCAAAAACCTCACCTCTGTAATTTTCAACGCAAGCAACTGCCGTTTGGCACACTCGGTATATAACGACAATATCACACCTTCGTTCAACAACCCTGCCATTACAAGCGTAAAATTCGGCAGACAAGTTACCAACATCCCAAGTTACATTTTCTGGGGATGTAAAGGTATTACCGACATCATCTTCGAAGCGAGCATCGAGAATATCGGTCAAGGAGCATTCTTCGGTTGCACATCACTCCGCCAAGTAACAATCCCTGAAAGTGTAAAATCAATAGGAGGAAGAGCATTTGCAAATTGCAGCAATCTGAATACTATCTATTTCAACGCTGTAAACTGCGTTAACGTAGTTACCTTCGAAAACGAAAATCCGGTACCTGCCTTTGAAAATCCCGCATTGACAACAGTGGTGTTCGGAGGAAGTGTAGAGCGCATCCCCGATCATGCCTTTTCAAAATGTAGCTCTCTTATAAGCATAACAATTCCTGACTCTATAGAATATATAGGTTATAAAGCCTTCTACGGATGTAAGACTCTCAAAGAGATTACCATACCAAAAGATATCAAGAGCATAGGCGGACTTGCCTTTGCAGGATGTAATAACTTACTTACCGTAAACTTCAATGCAACACACTGCACCGGAGTAACAAAAATTGAAAACGGACTTCACCTCTCTGCATTCCAAAGCTGTACTTCTATCAAAACAGTGAATATCGGAGAGGATGTAGAGATAATCCCCGACTATATGTTCAACGGCTGTGAGGGCCTTGAAAAGATAAACATACCGAAGAAAATACGCTCTATCGGCGGACACACTTTCGACGGCTGTATCAACCTTACCAATGTAATTTACAATGCAGAGAAATGTGAGATAGCCACTACGGTAGACGAAAGAGGACAAACCCTCTCCGCCTTTAGTAACGATGCCATCATCTCGCTCACTCTCGGCAACGACATCAAAGAGATACCGGACTATGCTTTTGCATACTGCTCTCGATTGACCAACATTACATTACCTGCCAACCTTGAAAGAATAGGTAAATATGCTTTTGCCGGATGCTCCGGAATACGCAGACTCACTATTCCTGAGAATGTAAAGATAATAGGTGGCGGTGCTTTTGACGGATGTAGCAACATCAAAGACATGAATTTCAACGCTATCAGCTGCCAAAGCATGGTACAACGCAACGACTCCGGCATCATTCCGGTATTCCAAAATGTACCTATTGTACGCATAGTATTAGGACCGAAAGTAGAGTCTATTCCGGACTATGCATTCTACGGATGCTATGCTGTGGAGAACATCTCTTTCAACAAGAATATCAAAACCATCGGTCACTTGGCATTTGCCGGAATTAGAGCGATGAAGACCATCACCTTGCCGGAGAACCTGACATCAATAGGTGGCGGATGCTTTATGGACTGCGAAAACTTATCTCAAATCAACTACAACATCATCAGTTGTGACGCCGCTTTCGACCTCACTCCGGACAGCACCCTTTATCCATTCTGTGGAAAGAACAAAGTAGAATGGATAGTTTTCGGCAAAAAAGTAAAAACCATACCTGAAGGAATGTTCTACGGTGCACAAAAAATCACCAGTCTCGACATTCCTCGTACAATAACAAGCATAGGCGGACTTGCGTTCGGTGATTGCCCTGTACTTGAGAGTGTAAACTTCAACGCCACTCGTTGTGAATCGGTAAGTAACGTTATCGACGGCAAGATGCGCTCCGCTTTTGAAGGATGTGACAAACTCACTACCGTGAACTTCGACAGCAAGATGGAGGTATTACCGGACTATCTATTCAACGGTTGCAAGGCATTATCACGCGTGGCAGCAATTCCTAAAGGGGTATCTCGTATAGGTAATTACGCTTTTGCGGGATGTGAAGCCTTGAAGCGTATGGTACTTCCTACTACAGTGGTAGCAATAGGCGACGGTGCATTTATGGAGACCGGCATCACCAGTTTCACCATACACGAATTCCTCACAGAAATAGGAAACGGAGCTTTTGGCGGTTGCAAACGCCTCAGCAATATCATGGTTAAAAAACAAAACGAAGATTTTGTAGTAAAAGGTAATATCCTCTACACATCCGACTTACGCCGCTTGATAGTATGCCCTGTTGGCAAAAAAATGTCGAAAGTAGTAGTAGACAAGAATTGCGAAGAGATAGACCAAGCCGCATTTATGTACAACACTACCCTCCAAGACATTGAAATTCCTCATAGCGTATCACATATCGGAGCAAAAGCCTTTATCGGCTGTATGGCAATAAAGAAAGTGACAATACGCTCGGTAAGATTCCCTCAAACCGATGGAGAAATTTTTAGCGATATCAAGAAAAATGCAGAACTTAAAGTAGCTCCCGGCACTGCAAGTGATTACATCTCTTCTCCTTATTGGAAGGGATTCAAAAGCACTTCCGAAGTATACAAATAATTTAAAAGTATTATTATGAACTATAGATTTCAAGCATTAAGAATTACCTCCGGAAATCTGTTCTTTCCGGATATCATTGAGATTACGGACGACAAGATTATCATCTTCAAGAACAAATTAATAGGAAGTAATAAATCGATAATCAACCGTGCCAATGTAGGTAGTGTTACTATAGATGTTTCTATTTTCGCTACAATTTTGATTGAAACTAAAGGAGGAGAACGTTATGTTTCAAACGGTTTCACCCGCTCCGACGCAAGAAAAATTCAAGAAATTTTGTTAAATAAATAAGTTTCAACAAAAGAAAATAAAAAAAAGGAGCCGACACTTTATCCTTATTGTGTCGGCTCCCTTTTTTATATCTGCTTAATAGCATTAACAAAAAGCCATTAACCTAAATTATTTCTTATGATATCCACTAATAATTTGGCGGTACCTTCGATTCCGAATTTAGCGGAGTTGATAGAAATATCGTAATTAGAGGCGACACCCCATCCCCCATTAGCATAGAAATCATTATATTCAGCACGTTGTCGGTCTACCTTTTCCATCAAGTTTTTAGCCTCTTGCTCGGTGCAATTATTTCGATTCATCACCTGGCTCACTCTGAAATCCGTATCGGCAGTGATGAATACACGGAAAAGATTTTTATGATTACGCAACACATAATGGGCGCAGCGGCCGATAAAAACGGCACCATTCTCCGACGATAACGCCAATCGCTCCATGGTTTGCGATTGGAGCAAAAAAAGATTATTGGCAGAGAGGGAATTAGTGTTGATAAAAGAGTCGCCGGAAAAGGAACCCCTCAACCCCAAAAAGCCGAGAGCAGATAATTTTTTATTAGCTTTTTCATCAACATTAGTGAAGAAATCCTCACGCATACCGCTATCCCGAGCAGCCTCCGTAATCAACTGTTTATCATAGAAATCATAACCTAATTCTTTTGCCACCAGCTGACCGATTTGCAAACCGCCACTACCGAGTTGTCGTCCTATTGTTATAATCATAATAAGTGCTATAAATTAATTATTAGTTCATCATTACGGAATTTCTTTAAATAGTAAAGGAGCATTACAAGGGCAACTATCGTAGCCAATAAATCGCTCAATGGCATAGATATCCATACCCCCGTTGTGCCGAAAAAGAGAGGGAAAATCAGCAATCCCGGCAAGAGGAAAATCAGTTGTCGAGTAAGGGAGAGGAAAATAGATTGGCGCGACATACCAATACTTTGAAAGAAATTGGAACTCACCATTTGGAACCCTACGATAGGGAAAACCATTACTACATACCTCATTCCAACCACAGCCTCCGAAATCAAATTCTCATCGGAAGTAAATACGCGTGCGATATAATAAGGGAAAATTTCACATATCAAAAAGCCCGTAGTGGTGATGACGGTAGCATAAATGATAGTCATTTTAAGCACTTTAAGCACCCTCTCTTTATTTTGTGCGCCGAAATTATAGCCCGCAATAGGTTGCATACCTTGATTTAACCCAAGCACTATCATCACAATAACGAACACTACCCTATTGATAATTCCATAAGCCGCAATAGCAATGTCGCCGCCATGGTAAAAAAGGGTACGATTAATAACAATTACGATAAGGCATGCTGCAACATTCATCAAGAAAGGCGACATACCAATAGAAAGAGAAGAAAGAACTATACGCTTTTCGAGGCGGAAACCCTTTCGAGTAAAATGCATCACTTTATCTTTATGTGAAAAAGAGATGATAAGCCAAACGAGCGACACTATTTGAGCCAGGATAGTAGCGTATGCGGCACCTGCGATACCGAGGTCGAAAACGAAAATAAAAATAGGGTCGAGGATAGCATTAAGCACCACGGTAAGGATTGTGGCTGCCATAGCTTGCTTTGGCATTCCGGAAGAACGCATAGCGGAATTAAGACCTAAGTAGCAGTGGGTTATAATATTACCCCAGAGAATAATAACCATATAGTCACGTGCATAGGGAATAGTATTTTCACTTGCACCGAAGAAATAGAGTATTTGATCGAGAAAAAGGAGTGAAACAACGGTAAATATGACACCAATAATAATATTGAGCGACAATACATTACCGAGCACCTTACGCGCGGTATCATAATCTTTTTGCCCCAATTTTACGGAAATCATAGTGCTGGCACCAACGCCGACAAGAGAACCGAAAGCGGCTGCGAGATTCATAAAAGGGAAAGTGACGGCAAGACCGGAAATGGCAAGAGTTCCAACACCCTGCCCGATAAAAATACTGTCTACCATATTGTAAAGCGACGATGCCGTCATCGCAATAATAGCAGGTATTGCAAACTGCCTCAATAACTTACCGATAGACTCGGTACCTAAAGTAGTAGGAAGCATTATTCTAAATAAAAAATATTTTTCACTCCAATATTTCGAGTTCCCTCAAACTATCGGAAATTACATTAATAGAGATAACCAAAACATCATCCGGAAGAATTTCAACAATTTTCTCCGCCCATTCCATAAGGCATAAATTACCACTGTCGAAATAATCATAGATACCGAAATCGATAGCTTCACGCACATCCTTAATGCGGTAGAAATCAAAATGATATATAATATTTCCCGCAGCATCATACTCATTGACGATAGAGAAAGTAGGACTATTCACCACATCCTCATTAACATTTAATGCAGAGCATAAAGCCTTGATAAGAGTAGTTTTACCGGCACCCATCGGTCCGTAAAAAGCCACAATCTTATTATCTTTCAAAAAAGGCAATAATTGAGCTGATACATCATCCAACTCCGACAAAGAATATATTATTTTCATACAAAAATATATGTAATAGAACCCGTTAATTTTAGATAAATTACAAAAGCAAAGGTACGAAATTTATTTAAAAGAGAAACTGATTACCTACAATAAAAAAGAAGATGATAATGCGACACCCAAAAGTAAAAATAAGAAAAAATTAACGATAAAAAATTAAAATAGAAGTATATGTATATATTTGACAGTTTAAAATATTTTTCTTACCTTTGCATACTTAAAGTGGAGTATACTATCGTAGAAAAAACTAATATACAATATCAAAAAAAACGCACAAAATGAAAAAACTTTTATTAACCGTAGCAGTAGCAATGATGATGTTTGCTTGCACAAAAACCCCGACAGAGACAAGAGAAAATCCTCTATTGGGAGAATGGAATACACCGGAAGGAGTACCTCCATTTGAATTAATTCAGAACAGTGATTATCTTCCTGCTTTTGAAGAAGGTATTAAACAGCAATTAGCAGAAGTTGAGGCAATTATCAACAACGAAGAGGCACCAACTTTTGAGAATACACTTGCAGCACTTGATGCATCAGGTTCACTTCTCAAACGCGTATCGCTGATATTCTTCAACCTCACAGAGAGCGATGGAAACGATGAGCTCAACGAAATTACCGAGAAAGTATTGCCAATGGTAAGTGAGGTAAACGACAACATCTATATGAATGCGAAACTCTTTGAAAGAGTAAAAGCCGTGTATGATGGACAGGATGCAATGAACTACACTACCGAGCAAAAAATGCTTCTTAAAAAGGTGTACACAGCATTTGTACGCAATGGTATCTCACTTCCGGAAGAGCAACAAGCACGCCTTCGTGAAATAAACAAAGAGCTCTCTACATTACAACAAAAATTCGGTAACAACCTCCTTGCAGAGACCAATGCTTTCAAACTCGTTATCGACAACGAAGAGGACCTTGCCGGTCTACCTGAAAACGTACGTACCGCTGCAGCAGAGATGGCAAAAGCCAACGGCGAAGAGGGCAAATGGATGTTCGGCCTTCAAAAACCAAGTTGGATACCATTCCTCCAATACAGCGAACGCAGAGAGCTCCGCGAAAAGATGTATAAAGCCTATATCAACCGCGGCAATAACAACAACGAAAACGACAATAAAGAAGTAGTACTCCAAATCATAGCTCTCCGTCAAGAAAAAGCCCGCATTCTCGGTTTTGACACTCCATCGGCTTTCATCCTCGACGATACAATGGCCAAAAAACCGGAAACAGTAAATGCTTTCCTTCTCGACATTTTCAAAGCAGCTAACGAAAAAGCAAAAGCAGAACTCGCAGAGATGCAAGCTATTGCCGACCGTGAAGGTAATGGTGTTAAGATAGAAGCATGGGATTGGGACTACTATGCAGAGAAACTCCGTCAAGAGAAATATTCGATGAACGAAAGCGAAATCAAACCATATTTCCAAATGGAGAACGTACGCGCCGGAGTATTTGCCGTAGCAAACAAACTCTACGGAATTAATTTTGAGAAGCTCGACAGCATGCCACTCTACAATCCTGAGGCAGAATGCTTTAAAGTAACTAATGCCGACGGTTCTTTAGTAGGTATTTTCTATACCGACTACTACCCACGTGCTTCAAAACGCGCCGGTGCATGGATGAGCAACTTCCGCGAGCAATACGTAAAAGATGGTGTAGACGTTCGCCCTATAGTTCTCAATATCGGTAACTTCACAAAACCAACAGCAACAGAGCCATCATTACTCACCCTTGATGAGGTAGAGACCCTCTTCCACGAATTCGGACACGCTCTTCACGGATTACTTGCAAAAGCTAACTACAACATGGTAAGCGGCACAAACGTGGCTCGTGACTTTGTGGAGCTTCCATCACAAATAATGGAGAACTGGGCTTTTGAACCGGAAGTACTTGCAATGTATGCCCGCCACTACGAAACAGGCGAGATTATTCCTCAAGAACTCATCGAGAAAATCCAAGCTACATCTACTTTCAACCAAGGCTTTATGACTACAGAGCTCACAGCAGCAGCTATCCTCGATATGAATTGGCACGATTTGACAACAACAGAGGGTATCGACCCTATCGCTTTCGAAGCTGAAATGATGAACAAAATCGGCTTGATACCACAAATCGCACCACGCTATCGCACCACATATTTCAACCATATTTGGGCAGGTGGATACAGTGCAGGATACTATAGCTACCTTTGGGCAGAAGTTCTTGATAAAGATGCTTTTGAACTATTCAAAGAGAAAGGTATTTTCGACCCTGAAACAGCAAAAGCCTTCCGTACACTCCTTGAAAAAGGCGGCACAGAAGACCCTATGGACTTGTATCGTACATTCCGCGGTGCAGAACCTAACAACAACGCAATGTTAGTTGGTCGCGGACTTAAATAATAACCCCTATGGCAACAGGGACTGAACCCCCTGTTGCCAACAAATTATGAACATTACCTTAACAAAATATTTACAAAAGCGGTCGGCAGCTTCCATACTAATAGGTGTAGTAGTATGTACTATACTATGGTTTCTACCGGAGATAACGGGCTTACAAGATATGTCCGCCTTGGTGGACGTTATGTTTATGAAGCACTACGTGCTATGGTCGTGGCCAGTATGGATATCGCATATCGTATCGTTTATCTTCACACTCTTTGTGTTGATATGGCTGACGGACTTATGTGAGAGTCTGCAAATAATACCGATTCGCTCCGCATTACCGTTTTTATTAGGATTATTACTGATATCATCAGTAAATTATCTGCAATTATTTGACGAGAGATCGATAGCATTGATGTGTTTTCTTGTAGCACTCAAGCAGCTCTTTGGCATGTATCATTTCGAATGGCAGGTGGTAGCCGGATTTAATATTACATTAATGCTCGGCATAGCGGCCTTTTTCGAACCGCAATACATTTGGTTAAGTGCCTTATTCATCTTGGGAATGATAATTTTCCGTGTGATAACGAGGCGAATATTCTTAAGCGTAATACTTGCTATTATGCTCATTTTAATAATGTCTGCCAGCATTTTCTGGCTTTTTGACGCATTACCTATACTAATAGATTACACCAATAAATTCATAGAGGTAAGTATCTTGGATCCGATAAGCGTACATCGTAGCGATATCATCTTCGGCGTATGTTTTCTAATATTGAATTTATATTCAATTTTCGGTTATCTGGTTACCAACACACACTACAAACTCAACGTTCGCTTCAACTTCACTTTTGTAAATTGGGGATTTTGGATATCGATAATATGGGTAGCCCTCTTTAAAGGGAGCTTTGCACAACTGATAATAATACCCATAATATTCATCATCCTATGGTCGAGTTTATTATTCAGCACGAATCACAATAAAGTAACAAACATACTCTTTTTATCAATAATAATAATCTCCATAATATATAGAGTATTATGGCTATTAAATTTTTAAGATGTTAGAAATAAAAGACTTACACGCCTCTATTGCAGGCAAAGAGATATTAAAAGGGCTTACCCTCACAGTAAAAGAAGGCGAAGTACACGCAATAATGGGTCCTAACGGAGCCGGCAAAAGTACGCTCAGCAATGTATTATCAGGCCATCCGGCATACACAGTAACGTCGGGAAGCGTGACGTTCAACGGCAAGGACTTGCTTGCAATGAGTCCTGAAATTCGAGCTCGCGAGGGTCTTTTCATGAGTTTTCAATACCCTGTGGAAATTCCCGGAGTAAGCATGGTAAACTTCATGCGTACTGCCGTCAACGAGCAACGCAAATATCGCGGTGAAGAGCCTTTATCATCAAGTGATTTCTTGAAATTGATGCGAGAGAAGCGTCAACTGGTAGAGCTCGATAGCAAACTTGCCAATCGTGCTGTAAACGAGGGCTTTTCCGGAGGCGAGAAAAAGCGCAACGAGATATTCCAAATGGCAATGCTCAACCCACGCCTGTCGATACTCGACGAAACCGACTCCGGACTCGATATCGATGCTTTGAGAATAGTAGCTCACGGCGTTAATCTCCTTAAAACTCCGCACAACGCCTCTATTGTAATCACTCACTATCAACGCCTTTTAGACTATATCGTACCGGATATTGTAGACGTACTCGTTGATGGACGCATAGTAATGTCCGGCACCAAAGAGCTTGCTTTAGAGCTGGAAGCGAAAGGTTACGATTGGATAAAGAATAATTTGTAAAAACTCTTTACCCTCAATAATTAACATGATGGAAAAACAGTTTTTAGACCTATATTCCGAGACTAAGGATGTGCTCAACGCCCATTCCGCTTCGATTTTTAACAGTTACCGACCGGAAGCGGAGAGTAACCTTACCCGAAAAGGTATGCCTACAAAGAGAGATGAAGCATATCTTTACTGCCCCGTTTTCGAAGCTTTAGAGAAGAATTGGGGCGTAAATATCAAGCGTTTACAACCGGCTATCACCGACGACAATCTATTCCACTGTGCAGTACCCGGAATAAAAACCACCTCGATATATTTCACTAACGACACATGGCATGGCAACGACTTTATAGATTTGGGTAACGGAGCTATAGCTTGCTCAATGAAATATGCATCAGCACATTACGGTGATATTCTCAAGAGTTATTACGATGCCATATTGCAAGACGAGACAGATGGTTTCTCATCACTCAACAGCCTCCTTGTGCAAGATGGTATTTTTATATACATACCCCAAGGGGTAAAAGTACAACTACCAATACAAGTACTCAACGTGATGTATGCAAAACAGAGGTTGATGTCGATAGGCAGAAATCTGATAATAATGGAGCCGGAATCGGAATTACATTATATAGATTGTGTACACACGATGAATGAGACTGAATATTTTCAGAGTCGCGTAACGGAGATTTTCGTAGGCTCGGCAGCCACTCTACGCTATTGCAGCATAGAGAGTAGCGGGGAGAATATGAATGCCATACATCGTATTGCCATAAGGCAGAAGAAGGATAGCGACGTCAAGGTGAGCGGATTCGGACTGCTTCTCGGAGCCACACGAAACCATATTACTATCGACCTCGACGAGCCCGGAGCATCAGCATGGCTTGGTGGTATGCTACTCATTGACAAGAAAGAGAGGTGCGATAACTACACCATTATCCGCCACCATGCCTGCAATTGCTCCAGCAACGAGCTATATAAATACATCCTCGACGACAGTGCCGAAGGGGCTTTCAGTGGCAGAATTATTGTTGACCACGGGGCACAAAAAACCAATTCTTATCAAACGAACCGCAATATCTGCTTGAGTAAAGAGGCACGAGCATTAGGACGCCCACAATTAGAGATCTATGCCGACGATGTTAAATGCGGACATGGTGCCACCACAGGTATGCTCGACGAAAATGCACTCTTCTACATGCAGCAACGCGGCATCGACCTCAAGGAGGCACGACTGCTATTACTACAAGCCTTTTCTGCCGAGGTTCTGGAAAACATTACCTTACCTGCACTCGCCGATAGACTAAGGCTCCTTATTGAAAAGCGACTTCATGGCGAGTCACTTCGCTGCCCGGGATGCAACAGATGCTGAAAAATTTTTTGAAATATTTTTAGTAATATCATTACAACAGTTGTAAATAAACAGCAAAATAAATGCAGTGGCATAAATAAAAAAGAGAACTAAAACCTAAGCTCATAACAATCATGATAACCTTTTGTTTTTCAATTGATTGAATATTCAAGTAGGTTAATGAGCATAATAATAATCTAAAACCTTATAAATTTATGAATAAGCAACAAGGTAAACTTAAGAAAAACATGAGTCCCCTCAACGTATGGGGTTTGGCTCTGGGAGCTATTATCGGTTGGGGATGTTTTGTTTTACCCGGCAATGCTTTTCTTCCGAAAGCGGGACCATTAGGAACAACATTAGGTATGCTGATAGGAGGATTACTGATATTGATAATAGCATTAAGTTACGGCTATTTGATAATCAAATATCCACAAAGCGGAGGCGAATTTATATACACAAAGAATACGATGGGCAAGACTAATGCCTTTATCTGCGGATGGAGTATGATATTGGCCTATTGGAGTCTTATACCACTCAATGCCACTGCATTAGCCCTTATAAGTAGGAATCTTTTTCCGGGCATAATACAAAAAGGGTTGCTATATGAAGTAGCCGGATGGGATGTATATTTAGGCGAAGTAATAGTGGCTTCGGCATTTATCATCATCATGGGACTATTAAACATACGCGGCATCAAGCAGGCGGCATGGACACAAACAGCGATAGCCCTCACCCTTGTTGGCGGCATCCTTTTACTCTTTTCACTGACATGCTTTAAAGGGGTGGAATGGAGCAATTTAGCACCGGGATTTCCGGATGAAAACAATTGGTGGAAGAGCGTATTCAGCATAGTGGCAATGGCACCATGGGCATATATCGGTTTCGACTGTATACCACAAAGTGCGGAAGAGTATAACTTCGACCACAAACGTTCTACACGAATAATGATACAAGCTATTACAATAGCTGCACTATTATATATTGCAATAAATACCATAACGGCAGTAGGTTACAAGCCATGGCAAGAGTTGCTTGCAGAGAAACACACATGGCCTACAGGCTTTGTAGTAGAGAATATGCTCGGGCACATCGGACTTGTCATTCTCGGCATAGCAATGTTCTGCGCCGTAATCTCGGGTATGAATGCTTTCTATATCTCAACATCCCGATTGATGTATGCCATGGCACAAGACGGGGCGTTGCCAAAAGTATTTGAAAAAGTTAGTCATAAACACGGCACTCCAACCAATGCAATCATTTTCATAATGATACTCAGCCTCTTTGCTCCATGGTTTGGTAGGGAGGTACTTATTTGGATTGTGGATATGACAAGTGTAGGAGCCGCTATAGTATTTGCATACACATCGGCATCCGCCGCTATCTTGGCACGTAACCACGGACATACACGCCAATTGATAACGAGTATTTTAGGATGTATTATCTCATTATTCTTCCTATCACTACTCATTATACCGGGAATGCCGGGATACCTCGGCATCCAAAGTCGCTACTGCTTGTTAATTTGGGCTATTTTGGGACTAATCTTCTATATAATGAGAAGAAAAGATTATATCAAAAACAATAATAATGATTGATAGAAACTTAAAGGAGCTATTTCCGATATTGAACCGTACGATTTACGGAAAACGACTTGTATATTTCGACAACGGAGCCACGACTCAAAAGCCGAAACAGGTGATAGATCGCATAGTACAATCGTACGAGCAAGAGAATTCGAACGTACACAGAGGGGTACACTACCTCAGTGAGTTGAGCACCGAGGCGCACGAAAATGCGAGGAAGAGAGTTGCTGAATTCATAGGTGGCGAACAAGAAGAGATTATCTTTACTCGGGGCACGACAGAGAGTATCAATTTAGTGGCACGCAGCTACATAGAAGGGTTTTGCAAAGCCGGTGACGAGATACTTTTCAGTGCTATGGAGCACCATTCTAATATGGTACCTTGGCAGATGGCAGCAGAGCGTTGTGGCCTCACCTTCAAAGCAATACCGATAAAAGACGATGGCACCCTCGACATTGACGCTTACAAAAAATTACTCAGTGACAAAACCCGATTAGTGGCAGTCACTCACACCAGCAACGTGCTCGGAACGGTAAATCCTATCAAAGAGATAGCCGCCATAGCTCATGAAGCAGGTGCGAAGATATTGGTGGATGCGGCACAAGCAATAGCACATACTAAAGTAAACGTCAAAGAGTTAGGTGTAGATTTTCTCGCCTTCTCGGGACATAAGATGTACGCGCCTACCGGAATAGGAGTGTTATGGGGCAAGAGGGAACTCTTAGAGGCAATGCCACCTTTTATGGGCGGTGGTGAGATGATAGACCATGTGACATTGGAGCATACCACCTATGGCGCCTTACCTTATAAATTCGAAGCAGGAACTCCTAACTATGTAGGTAGTGCGGCACTCGCCTCCGCTATCGACTTCATGGATAGTATTGGAATTGAGAATATTCATGCCCATGAAGAGGTGTTATTGAAATATGCCACCGAAAAATTAAATCAGATAGAGAGGGTGCATATCATCGGTAACGCGCCGGAGAAGAGCGGCATTATCTCCTTCGTCGTCGACGGAGCACACCATTACGATATAGGCTTGATGCTCGACAAAATGGGCATCGCCGTTCGCACCGGTCACCACTGCGCCGAACCTATCATGACCCGCTTCGGAATATCAGGTACAGTACGTATCTCTTTTGCCGTTTACAACACTACAGAAGAAATCGACATCTTTATCGAAGCCCTAAAAAAAATACTCAACTTATTGAGATAATGACGCTTTGGTTAAAGACGATTAATGCTGGCAAGTAAATATTCGGGAAAAGGAATAGAATAATATTATAGATATAAAAAAAATAGATAAACGACAGTAGGTAAGTCACTTACCATACGATATTCCATATGGAAAGTGATAAATAATGCTAATATAAGATGGCTGTTATCGACTGCCTTGATGATATTATTTGAAAAATAATTTTATGAATACAACAGAAAACGAGAAATATTTAGTAGATATCGACAAGGTATTGAAAGCAAAAGCCAAGAGGAAATTTCCGAAATTTCTGGTAAACTTCTTAAAGAGGAGATTGCATCAGGATACGCTCAACGACTGTATTATACATGCCGAGCATCCTCACGGGATAGGATTTTTTGACGAGGCACTCAACTACCTTGATATCCACTACACAGTGCGCGGAGCAGAGAATTTAGATGTCAACAAGCAATGTATTTTTGCATCAAACCATCCGCTTGGAGGACCTGAGGCATTGATAATGGGCTCTGTAATGCGCAAGTATTATGGAGAAAGTTTTCGAGTACCGGTAAACGACATCTTATCGCATTTTCCACCACTCTCCGATTTCTTCACTCCGGTAAATGCCATAAGCAACAAACAGAGCAGAAATATCGGCGAGAACATCGCAAAAATGTTCTCCAGTCCGTACCAAATACTCATCTATCCTGCCGGGAAATGTGCAAGAAAAGAGCACGGAAAAATTACGGAACAACCGTGGAAAAAGATGTTCATAACACAGGCACGCAGATACGAGAGAGATGTAATACCCGTACATATGTCCGGCATCAACTCAAACCTCTTCTATTTCGTAACACGACTAAGTAAATTTCTCGGACTAAAATTCAACATAGGCATGTTTATGCTTGTAGATGAATTATTTAAAAAGCAGCACCAGAGTTTTACCATCACCTTTGGCAAGCCAATACCATGGCAAACTTTTGACAAGAGCAAGAGTGACTTGGAATGGGCGGCATGGGTAAAAGACGAAATGGCAAAATTAGAAGTAGGCAATGGTGCACATCAGAATGTATAATCCTTAAAATTAAATAATTATGACTCCCATAATTGAACCGGTAGCAAAAGAGTTGCTAAAAGCAGAGTTAAACGAGAAAACATTTTTAAGATATACCAATAAAGCGGGCAACGAGATTTACGTTGTCAATGCAGAGACAGGACCGAACACATTGCGCGAGATAGGCCGATTAAGAGAGGTATCCTTCCGCGCTGTAGGAGGAGGAAGTGGCAAAGAGTGCGACCTCGACCATTTTGATTTGGAAGACAAAGCCTGCTATCAGTTGTTGGTATGGAACCCTGAAGAGGAAGAGATTATCGGCGGATATCGCTTCACACGCTGGGCGGAAGCCACCTTTTTTGAGAACGGACAGCCTTATGTCAACACCGAACACCTCTTCCGTTTCTCGGAAAAATTCTTAAAAGAGTATTTCCCATACTGCCTTGAGATGGCACGTGCATGGGTACAACCGAAATATCAAAGCGGAAGTATGGGGCGTAAAAGTCTTTATGCACTCGACAACCTATGGGATGGTATCGGAGGCCTCGTAGCTACAAGTCCTAACGTCAAATACCTCGCCGGGAAAGTAACCATCTACAGCTCAAGCCCGGAAATGAGCCGTAAAGCAATGATCTATTTCTTGCAGAAATTCCTCGGCGACAAAGAGGGACTTCTCGTATCTCACCACCCGGAAACGGTGACAGAAAGCGAAAAGAACACTTTCGACGAGATGTTTAACGCCGATAATTTAAAAGACAACTACAAGATACTCAACAATTTTGTAAAGAGCATGGGAGACACTATTCCGCCACTCATCCACTCATATATAGAACTTTCGCCAACAATGAAAACATTCGGCACCACTTTCGACCCTGACTTCGGTGATGCTTACGACACTGCAATGATAATCACATTAGACGACGTTTATGAATCTAAAAGAAACCGCTATATAAATACATATTTCGACCAAAGCAAAAAATAACCTATGGAAGAAAAAATTATAGAGGCAGTACCTACAGAGTTGATAAAAGCAGAACTCACACCTGATAAATTTTTAAGAAAGACCAATAAAGGCAATAACGAAATATACGTTGTCAATGCCTTCAATGCACCCAACACGATGCGTGAGATAGGACGCCTGCGAGAAATTGCTTTTCGCACAGCGGGAGGTGGAACAGGCAAAGAGGTTGATATCGACCAATACGATACGATGGAGGAGCCTTGCCAACAACTTATTGTATGGAACCCTGAGGCAGACGAAATCATCGGCGGTTACCGCTTTATATTAGGTAAAGATATACGCTTCAACGAAAAAGGTCAGCCTATCATCGCCTCCGCTCACCTATTTAAATTTTCTGACAAGTTCATAAAAAACTATCTTCCTTACACCTTGGAATTGGGTCGCTCTTTTGTGAGAGTTGAATATCAGTCATCACAAGCAGGAGCAAAAAGCATCTATGCTCTCGACAATTTGTGGGATGGCCTTGGCGCACTTACCGTTAAGCACCCTACAATAAAATATTTTTTCGGAAAAGTAACCATGTATCCATCGTTCGGCAGTAAAGGTCGCGACCTGATTCTCTATTTCTTGAAAAAACATTTCTGGAATAAAGAGAAACTCATCACCCCGATAGTACCACTCAAGCCGAAGTACAACCTTACACTACTTGAGCGTCTTTTCCCGAATAAGGCAATCAAAGACAACTACAAAATACTTAATCAAGCAGTACGTGCTTTAGGACAGAATATTCCGCCACTTGTGAATGCATATATGAATCTGTCGAGCACAATGCAAGTATTCGGCACCGCTATCAACGACGAATTCGGATATGTGGAAGAGACCGGAATATTGATAAAAATTGCGGATATCTATCAAGAAAAACGCGATAGACATATAGAGACGTATGTCGATAGCTTGAAAAACGACCTCCAATTCGAGCGTTTCGGTCTTTCATAAAATACCGCAAACTAAGAACACTCACCATAGAACAAACAAAACTATATGAAAGAAGTAATCAATCCCGTAGATAAAACATTGATAAAGGCAGAATTAACACCGGAGAGGTTTCTCAGGAAGACAAACAAAGCCGGCAATGAGGTGTATATCATCAACGGGAATAAAGCGCCTAATTGCATGCGAGAGATAGGGCGCCTAAGAGAGATTTCCTTCAGAATGGGAGGTGGTGGCAGTGGCAACGAAATAGACATTGACAGTCATGATACGGGCAATAACCCATACGGACAGATAATAGTGTGGAACCCTGACGATGAAGAGATTATCGGCGGCTATCGTTTCAAGTTCGGCAAACAAGTAACCATTCTTGACGACGGCACCCCCGACATGGCTATCTGCCATATCTTCGACATATCAGAGAAATTCAAGAGCGACTATCTGCCATTCACTCTCGAATTGGGCAGGGCTTTTGTACAACCCAAATATCAGAGTACGCAAGGGGGACTGAAAAGCCTTTTTGCCCTCGACAATCTATGGGACGGCATAGGCGCTATTCTTGCCGAAGCCCCGGAAACTCAATACCTTATCGGAAAAGTAACTATTTACTCAACAACCGACGTCGAAGCCCGAAAAGCAATGATATACTACCTCGACAAATATTTCTCCGATAAAGAAAACCTTATCATTCCGAAAAAGAAAGAGATTACCACTGAAGAAGATAGGGTTAAATTCGATAAAATATTTGTGGGGAACGACTATAAAGAGGACTTCAAAAAGCTGAAAGAATTCGTTCAAAGTCGCAAAGAGTGCATTCCGCCACTGATACACAGCTACCTCGATTTGTCTTCGACATTAGTAACCTTCGGCACCGTTTTCGACCCCGATTTCGGAGATATCTACGATACGGGAATGATGATTACAATAAAAGATATAAAATCAATAAAAAAAGAGAGATATATAGAGACGTATATCAAGAATAACGTTTGTAAAGCAATTCGTAATTTTGTATAGTAATGATACAAATTATAATAATAATTTTGTTGCTCATTGTGTTAATAACCGTCATAGCCGTTATAACACATAAAGCCAACAAAGCGGCACCCCCGACGGAAGAGGTAAAGATTGCCGACGACTGCTGCGGGGCTCATGCCGTATGCGAGCGAGACTCTCTGCTTAGCAAAACCGACCAAATCATCTATTTCGACGATGAAGAACTCGACGAACTAAAAGGTATTCCTCCTGAGGAATTTACCGACAAACAAAATCAGATGTTGGAAGATGTATTCTTCACCCTACGAGAGCAGGATATGGCAGGCTGGATTCGCTCACTGCAACTTAGAAATATTGAATTACCCGACGACATCCGCGATCAAGCCCTGCTTATCATCTCCGAACGGCGCCAAAACACATTGGAAAACTACAACAAGAATCATTAAATCAATATGAAAAACGACATCATCTTCAAGCTAAAAGAACATCTTCCGATAAGTGACGAAGAGTTACAATTCATTCTCACTACCGGCGATAAAGCAATAATAGAAAGTCTACGGACTGCAGCACAAGATGTTGCCGTGCATCAACATGGGAAGATAATAAAAGCAAGAGGATTGATAGAGATAAGTAACAGATGTAAAAACAACTGTCTCTACTGTGGAATAAGGGCCTCAAATAGTGAATTACACCGCTACAGCCTCAGCGATGAAGAGATTTTGGAGTGCTGCGAAATAGGCGACAACCTGGGCTTCAAGACCTTCGTACTCCAAGGCGGTGAAGATGTGGAACATACAACAGAGAGGATTACCAACCTCATTTCACAAATCAGAGCAAGATATCCGCATACCGCCATCACCCTATCATTAGGCGAGCGCGACAAAAGCGACTATCAAGCGTGGTATAACGCCGGAGCAAACAGGTACTTGCTGCGACACGAAACGGCGAACCCGGAGCATTACAAGCGCCTTCACCCATCCACAATGAGTTTTGAAAATCGCATACAATGCCTTAAAAACTTAAAAGAGATAGGCTTTGAAACCGGCACCGGCATGATGGTAGGCTCCCCTTATCAAACTATTGACGACCTGGTCAGCGACCTTAGATTTATGGAGCAACTACAACCACACATGATAGGTATCGGGCCTTTTGTACCTCACCACTCCACCCCATTTGCAAAATTTCCTGCAGGCAGTGTCGACATCACTTTACGACTTATATCAATACTGCGCCTGATGCACCCGAAAGCCAACATTCCGGCAACGACATCCCTTGGAACATTGGCAAAAAACGGGCGTGAAATGGGTATCTTCCACGGCGCAAATGTGGTGATGCCAAACCTCTCCCCTACCACACACCGCAAAGAATACGCCCTGTACGACAATAAGATATGTACAGATTTGGAAGCTGCCGAAAGTAGAAAACAGATAGAAATTCAAATACAAAACATAGGATATACATTAGAATAAAAAAAATAACCATGAAATACGACAAATTATCATCTGTAGCAGATGAATTTATTAATCACGAAGAGATACTCTCCACCCTTGAATGGGTAGAGGCCAATAAAGAAAATAAAGCATTGATAGAGAGCATCATCACTAAAGCCGAGAAGTGCGAAGGTATCGACCATAGAGAAGCGGCATTGCTATTGGCATGCACCGATAAAGAGCTGATAGAGAAGATGTTTTCATTAGCACGCCGGATAAAGCAAAAATTTTACGGCAACCGCATCGTAATGTTCGCACCCCTCTATCTATCGAACCACTGTATCAACGGATGCGTCTATTGTCCATACCACGCAAAGAACCGCTCCATACCACGTAAGAAACTGACACAAGAGGAGATAGCTGCCGAAGTAATAGCCCTCGAAGCAATGGGACACAAACGCCTTGCCCTTGAAGCCGGAGAGCACCCTACAATGAACCCTATAGAATATATCCTCGAGAGTATCAAGACAATATACAGCATCAAAGAGGGTAAAGGGGCAATACGCCGTGTAAACGTAAATATAGCAGCCACAACGGTAGAGAACTATCGCAAGTTAAAAGAAGCCGGAATAGGCACATATATATTATTTCAAGAGACTTACCACAGGGCGGACTATGAAGCCCTACACCCTACGGGACCGAAGAGCGACTATGCCTACCATACCGAAGCCATGGACCGCGCCATGCAAGGGGGCATTGACGACGTAGGCATCGGAGTTCTTTTCGGATTAGAGAGATATATGTACGACTTCATAGGGCTCCTCATGCACGCCGAGCACCTCGAAGCAAAATACGGCTGCGGACCACACACTATCAGCGTGCCACGAATCTGCCCTGCCGACGATATCAACCCCGATGAATTTGCCAACGTCATCTCCGACGAAATTTTCGAACATATCGTTGCCGTACTCCGTATCGCAGTGCCTTACACCGGAATGATAGTATCCACCCGCGAGAGTGCCAAAGTACGCGCCAAAGTGCTCCAACTCGGAGTAAGTCAGATTTCCGGCGGATCACGCACCTCGGTAGGAGGCTATACACACGAAGAGAGAGACGAAGAGACTACACAATTCGACGTTTCCGACCGCCGCTCTCTCGATGAGATAGTAGGTTGGCTCCTCGATTTGGGCTACATCCCAAGTTTCTGCACCGCATGCTACCGCGAAGGCAGAACGGGAGACAGATTCATGTCGCTCTTAAAACGCGGACAAATAGCAAACTGCTGTCAGCCAAACGCTTTGATGACACTTAAAGAGTATGCCGAAGACTACGCATCTCCGGCAGTAAAAACAAAAATAGAGACCCTTATTGCTAAAGAGATTAACAACGTGCCAAACATAAAAATCAGAGAAAGAGCCGTTGAAAATCTGAAACAGATAGCATTAGGAAAGAGAGATTTCAGATTTTAATTTTTACACACCATAAATTAAAATCGAGTCATTTATCCATGCGGAAAATGTATGTCGATTTCCTTGACTTGTGCATAGAAAATAAAATCGACTTTTTTCCTCTCTCAAAAACAATAATCAATAAAAAATTTATGAAACCGATAATCTATCAAATATTCACCCGCTATTTTGGCAATTCAGGCTATAGCAAAGACAATATGTCAAAACCCAATGTGCCAAACGGTACGTTGTTGGAGAACGGAGTGGGTAAATTCAGCAATCTCACCGACAAAGTACTTAAGAGTATCAACGACTTCGGATATACTCATGTATGGTTGACCGGTGTCATCGACCATGCCACATCTACCGACTACAGCGAGATCGGGCTCCCTGCCACTCATCCTGCCGTAGTGAAAGGAAAAGCCGGATCGCCTTACGCCATTCGTGACTATTACAATGTAGCACCAGACCTTGCCGACAACCCTTCTACACGCCTCGAAGAGTTTAAACTATTGGTAGAGAGAATACATAAAGCCGGGCTGAAGTTGATTATCGATTTCGTACCAAACCATGTAGCGCGTAATTACCACTCCATATCCGCACCCGAAGGGGTTGAAGACCTCGGTGCAAAAGACCGCACCGGCTGGCATTTCTATATTCATAACAATTTCTACTATTGTGTAGGAGAATCTTTCAGTCCGCAATTCGACCGCATGGGCTATATAGAATATCCCGCTCGGGCAACGGGTAACGACTGCTTTACGGCGCACCCTACAAAAAACGATTGGTATGAAACGGTGAAACTCAATTACGGCGTTGACTACTGCGGTGGCGGAGTAACACATTTCAATCCGCATCCGAATACATGGCACAAGATGAAGGACATACTCCTCTATTGGGCAGGCTTGGGCGTTGACGGATTCCGCTGCGATATGGCAGAGATGGTGCCGGTAGAATTTTGGAATTGGGCAATACGCCATGTAAAAAAAGAATACCCTCATCTTATCTTCATTGCCGAGATTTACAAGCCGAATATGTATAGAGACTTCATCTCTCATGGCGGGTTCGACTATCTATATGATAAAGTAAGTCTTTACGACACACTACGTTCCGTTGTCGAGCATAAAGGTCCTGCCGAGTCGCTCACCTACGCTTGGCAAGCAGTGCAAGACATCAAAAAGCACATGCTGAATTTTTTAGAGAATCACGACGAGCAACGTATTGCATCTACATATTTTGCCGGAAATCCTGCTCTCGGCGACACAAACATCGCCCCATACCGTGGATATGCAGGAATGGTTGTTGCCGCCCTCATCTCACAAGCACCATTGATGGTTTATTGCGGACAAGAGATTGGAGAAAAAGGTATGGATAGCGAAGGATTTAGCGGTTTCGACGGCAGAACTACAATTTTCGACTATTGGAAAGTGGAAACCATTTGTGAGATGCAAAGCTATTTCAACGGCAAAAAAATTCTCAACAACTACCAACAAGCTATTTGCGACAAATATCGTAAACTGCTACAAATAGCACAAATGCCGATATCCACCGATGGCGAGATGTACGACCTTATTTGGCTCAATCAACGCAACCCTCAATTCGATTTATTCCACACCTATGCCTTTATCCGCCACACGGAAAAACAGATATTGCTGATAGTGGTGAATTTTTCGGACAACGGCATCACCACCGGTATCGCCCTCAGTAAACACCTCTTCGACACGATACAGACTGCCGAAGTGAAAGATATCGAAGCTGTCGACCTTTTTAGTGATACCAAAATGACCTTTAATTTCAACAGTCGCGAACTTATCCATTTACAGATAGCCGGAAACGACGCCGTGGCACTGCTTTTTGACAAAACCTCACCGGAATGAAAAATTTTTACTTAACACTGATTATAAGCATACTCTCAGCCATAAATCCGATTTTATGCGCTAAAGCAGAGGGCGTTACATATAGCGCACTCCCTCTTGACGTGGCTTTTGACGCATCATGCACCACAGTGTTAAGTGTTAATACAGAATTTGTTAACAATTTTACGCTTCCTATTTGTGCGCCTTTTGACGCTTCATGCACTAATTGGAATAAAGGGGAGGCGACTTTCGGTATTGAAATTATTTCCGAGGCTTCCGAGAACACCACCACAATAATCGATAAAAATAAAAAACCTACAACAAAGAAACAGAAAATAGGTCTTGCCCTCAGCGGAGGTGGTGCACTCGGTTTTGCTCATATCGGAGCCCTCCAAGCGCTTGAAGAACACGGCGTTAAACCCGACTTCATCTCCGGTAGCAGCATGGGAGCCATCATAGGAGCGATATATTGCGCCGGATACTCACCTGCCAAAATAATGAGGATAATACAGGCAGAAAAACTTTACAAACTCGATAAATTGATGAGTCCTAACTTAAACTTCAAACAAAAAGGACTCAGTTCTCACGCTACGCTACGTGCTACACTAAAAGAGTTGATACCTCACGACTGCTTCGACAGCCTTGAAATACCCTTTGCAGTATGCGTAACTAACATTACATCAGGAACATACGAATATTATTACAGCGGCAAAGGAATTGTTGAATACGTAGTAGCATCGGCATCGATACCCGGAGTTTTCGACCCCGTAGTGATAAAAAACACTACTTATGTAGACGGAGGAGTTCTCAACAATTTACCTGCCGAAATTTTGCACCAAAAAGGGTGCGATTACATCATCGGAGTCGACGTACTGCCATTCTTGCCTGTTGAGAAAAAAACAATTATCGACATTACATTATGGTCGATACGACTGATGCAACATAGTAACACTCAAAATGGAATAAAATATTGTAATTGGTTGATAGAGAGCAATGCAATAGAAAAATATAACGAATTTGAATTCGACAAATACAAAGAGATATATCAATACGGCTATAAAGCAATGACGGAATTTATCCATTCCCATCCGGAAATGATAGAGACCATCACCGGCAAACCATTAGAACATAATCACCCGAAAGCAATCAATACAAAAGATAAAATTGCCGGCGAGAAATGAGACTCTTGGTTTTACTAAAAATTCACTCCTTGTTTTCAGCTATTTCGCGAAGATTTCACCAAGATTTCCCAAAATTTCACTATAAACCTTACTCCTCGGTTTCGACTATTTCTCCAAAAACTCCCTAAAAACCTTACTCCTCGGTTTCGATTATTTCGCCGATAAGGGTTGCAGATGTGGCTTCATGAACCTTGACACGCACAATATCACCGATTTTATGTCCCTCCTTCGGGAATACGATGACCTTATTTTGGGAAGATCGGCCGCAGAATTTATCTCTGCTACGCTTTGAAAAACCATCGATAAGCACCTCAAAAGTTTTTCCTACATCCCTTTTATTGGATTCGAGGCTAAGCTCTATTTGCAACGCGATTATCTCATTAAGTCGGCGCACCTTCTCCTCCTCAGAGATATTATCCGGAAGATGTTTCGAAGCGAAAGTACCGGGGCGCTCGGAATATTTAAACATAAAAGCCTGATCGAAAGCACATTCACGCATGAGGGACAACGTTTGAGCATGATCTTCCAAAGTCTCGCCATGGAAGCCGCAAAAAACGTCGGTACCAATAGCGGCATCGGGCAAAATACGGCGGATAGCGGCAATCCTATCCAAATACCACTCACGAGTATATTTCCTATTCATACTCTTTAAGATAGCATTACTGCCACTTTGTACCGGCAGATGGATAAACTTGCACAAATTGTCGTACTTGGCAATCACCTCAAGAGTGGCATCGCTCATATCTTTCGGGTGAGAAGTAGTGAAACGGATACGCATATCCGGCACGGCAAGGGCAACTTTTTCGAGCAAAGCAGGGAAATCCACCACTCCGTTTTCATCCTCGAATTTATAGGAATTCACATTCTGACCAAGCAAAGTAACCTCCTTATAACCACGACTTTCAAGGTCCTTCACCTCAGCGATAATACTATTCACTTCACGGCTACGCTCACGGCCGCGAGTGTAAGGCACAATACAATAAGAGCAGAAATTATTGCAGCCTCGCATGATGCTTACAAAGCCGGAAATAGACTTGCCGATACGCACCGGCATAACATCCTTATACGTCTCTGTAGTAGAGAGTTCCACATTGATAGCCTTAGCCCCCGCCTCAACGGAAGAGACCAAATTCGGCAAATCGAGATACGAATCGGGACCCGCTACAAAGTCCACCCCGAAATTATTTATCAACTCCTCCTTCATACGCTCCGCCATGCAACCGATAACACCCACAACGAGATGCTTGTTTTTCTTGCGCAGAGAAGCGAAATATTGAAGCCTTCCGATTACCTTTTGCTCGGCATTATCGCGGATAGAACAGGTATTTACAATAATGGCATCTGCCTCGGTAATCTTATCCCAAAGCACATACCCTACCGTCTCCATTACAGAAGCAACAACCTCACTATCAGCAACATTCATCTGACATCCATAAGTCTCAATAAATAATTTCTTACTCGTTTCCATATTAATAATGTGCAATATTAAAACCGGATGCAAAGGTACAAATAATTATCCAACCATAAAAACGAAAAAAATGCCAAAATGTCACATTTTCAAAGACAAAATAGATATCAAAAAGGGATTTATACGTTTGGCACACTATTTGCAATAATATAAGCGAAACCGATTGATAGCGGCAAGCAGAAATCGGAATCGACATAACAATTAATGAATAATAACAAAAAACAAATAATACAACTATGGGAAAAATAATTGGTATAGACCTTGGAACTACAAACTCATGTGTAGCAGTCTTGGAAGGAAACGATAACGTAGTAATAGCCAACAGCGAAGGCAAACGTACTACACCATCTATCGTAGCATTTACAGAAAATGGAGAACGTAAAGTAGGTGATACTGCAAAACGCCAAGCAGTAACCAATCCAAAAAATACAGTATACTCTATCAAGAGATTTATGGGCGAGACCTATGACAAAGTACAAAAAGAGATTAGCAGAGTACCATATACAGTGGTTCGTGGCGACAACAACACTCCTCGAGTAGACATCAACGGACGACTTTTCACTCCGCAAGAGATATCAGCCATGATACTTCAAAAGATGAAAAAGACAGCCGAAGACTATCTCGGACAAGAAGTTACCGAAGCGGTAATCACAGTACCTGCATACTTCTCTGATGCACAACGTCAAGCCACAAAAGAGGCAGGCGAAATTGCGGGTCTTAAAGTACGCCGTATCGTAAACGAGCCGACAGCAGCAGCCCTTGCATACGGATTGGACAAAGCCAATAAAGACATGAAAATTGCGGTATTCGACCTCGGTGGCGGTACTTTCGATATCTCTATCCTTGAACTTGGCGACGGCGTTTTCGAAGTGAAATCAACAAACGGCGATACACACCTTGGTGGTGACGACTTCGACCACGTAATCATCGATTGGCTTGCAGACGAATTCCAAAGAGAAGAAGGACAAGACCTTCGTAAAGACCCTATGGCAATGCAACGTCTTAAAGAGGCTGCAGAGAAAGCAAAAATCGAGCTTTCAAGTTCTACCTCTACAGAAATTAACTTGCCATATATCATGCCAATCAACGGAGTTCCAAAGCACCTTGTAAAAACACTTACACGTGCAAAATTCGAACAATTGGCCGACCGCCTTATCCAAGCATGTATTCCACCATGTGAAAACGCCCTTAAAGCAGCAGGCTTCAGCAAATCGGATATCGACGAAGTAATCCTTGTAGGTGGATCTACACGTATCCCTGCAATCCAAGAGTTAGTTGCTAAATTCTTTGGAAAAACTCCATCAAAAGGTGTAAACCCTGACGAAGTGGTAGCAGTAGGTGCAGCAATTCAAGGAGCGGTACTTACCGGCGAAGTAAAAGATGTGCTCTTGCTCGACGTAACACCACTTTCACTCGGTATTGAAACAATGGGTGGCGTAATGACAAAACTTATCGATGCCAACACCACTATCCCAACCAAGAAGTCACAAGTATTCTCTACAGCTACCGACAACCAACCATCAGTAGAAATTCACGTGCTTCAAGGCGAGCGTTCAATGGCAAGAGACAACAAGACAATCGGACGTTTCCACCTCGACGGCATACCTGCAGCACCACGTGGAGTGCCACAAATCGAAGTAACCTTTGATATCGATGCCAACGGTATCCTTCAAGTATCTGCCAAAGATAAAGCTACCGGTAAAGAGCAATCAATACGTATTGAAGCATCATCCGGCCTTAGCGATGAAGAGATTAAGCGTATGAAAGCCGAAGCAGAAGCCAATGCCGATGCCGACAAACGCGAACGCGAACGTATCGACAAACTCAACCAAGCCGACGCTACTATCTTCCAAACCGAGAAACAACTCAAAGAGCTCGGCGACAAGATACCTGCCGACAAGAAAGCCCCTATCGAGAAGGCCCTCGAAGACCTTAAAGCAGCACATAAAGACGCTGATATCGCTCGTATCGACAGCGCAATGGAAGCCCTCAACAACGCCTTCCACGCAGCAAGTCAAGACATGTACAACGCTGCCAACGCTCAAGGCGGTGCCCAAGGCGCCCAAGACCAAGGCTTCAACGGCGGCGCAGGCTTCAACGGCGGCGCTCAAGGCCCTCAAGGCGGCAACAGTGACGACAAAAACGTAACCGACGTCGACTTCGAAGAGGTGAAGTAAGTTAAATAACTAACAACTTACTCCCGCTCCACACCACAGGTTGTCGACCTCGAAGATGTGAAGTAATGTAAACTACTAACAGCATAATAACACAAAATCCCGTATAACTCAATGAGTTATGCGGGATTTTTGCTTTTAGTTAAACTTTGTAATTTTATGCCGATTTTATTCGAATTGTTCCCAAATTTCCTGACTTTATCACTATTTTGAGCCATTATAAAGAGCAAAAAGAGAAACCTACACTTCACTTGGCGGCTCCAATGGCTGTGCCGACCAACTTACAAATTGGAATGGTACGATGAAACTTGGACTGGAATCTGTAACAAAGAAGAAAGGACAGTCTTATTAAAGCAGTTAAAGCTGTATGGTTGGAGCGATTTGCAGCAAATTGTGTCTGCAAGTCGCTCTCAATGGTTAAAATGAAGACAAAAAAGAAAAGAATTATAGGAATGTTCAATGGTATTTCGATATTTATCATTATCTTTGTAATCAAAATTTGACAATTTATGACACAAACATTTTTTATGCGATAATTGGCATGTGTAACTCTATAAAGAACACTCCATTCTTCTTTCTTAAACAGATTCTTAATTTAATAATACGCAAATACTTTCGTGTTTTTTTTAACACCAAAATAATTTGACATGAAAAAAATTATTCTGCATATAAAGAAGATAATTGTTTATAAGAATAATAAATATGAAATATAACAACGTAACAATACCCGAATGGTTAGATAAAATCATATATGATGATTTTAGTGCTGTATATGAGCCAAGGCCAATGGAAGTAATATATAATCCAGACCAACCTTATGATTTTGTCAAGTTATATTTGGGAACATATTTCCCAAGAAGTTACGCCGAAGCATATGGTATAACTTCTCAAATATTATCGATAAAAGGATTTAAAGAACATTATTTCAATCTAGAAGAAATTAATTTGCTTGACTTTTGCTGTGGTACGGGAGGGGAGATAATAGGTACTATTGTGGCACTACAATCTAAACTCCCAAATCTTAAAAAAGTAAATGTTGACGCTTTTGATGCAAATGTGGATGCAATACGTTTTCTATTTCATTTAATGTCAGCGGTGAATAGTTCTAAAGAAATGCGCATTAAAATAAATATAAATCCTCAATGTATTTATATAAATTCAGAACAAGAGATAAAAGATATAGTTAATCTTACAAATGTACAATATCATTTTATGATGTCATTTAAAGCTATTAACGAATTTGTCCAACATAAAACTTTTGATAAAAATGCTTATGAACTCATTGCTTCTCATTTATTCCCTTTGCTATCGCAAAATGGTGTATTTATAATGACAGACGTGTCTACAAAGCTCAATAACAGTATACTTTTTTATCCGCAGATGATGAACAGTGGATTGAATAACTACATAAAACAAACATCGCTCTATAAAAGTATTATACCGGCAGCTTGCTTTAATCATGAAGGGATTTGTTCTGGATGTTATATGCAGGATTCCTTTTACGTCACTCACACAAGAAAATTGAAAGATATTAGTAAAGTCGCTTATCGTGTTATATGCAAAAAGAATTTTGCGGTAGAATTGATGCATAATAGTTCTACAAAAGATTGTAGAGCAATCAATAACATGGCAGATAAAAATTTACCTTATAACAATTAACTATGGCATTAGATAATTTAACCCCAGATCAACATCAACAGATAATAATCAATATGTCTGCAGAAAGAACTGCAGTTGTTAAAGGCATTGCTGGTTCTGGAAAATCATTGACTTTGCTAAAAAAAGCAAAACAAGTATCAACTTTTACTAATTCGTATGCCATTATTGTTTATACAAAATCATTGAAACAGTTTTTCATTGATGAATTGGCAGAGATAGGTCAGAGCCAAAACCATGTATATTATTTTAAGGAGTGGCAGAAATCAACTAAACCAAATTACAAATATATGTTTATTGATGAGTGTCAAGACTTTAATGCCGAAGAGATTGCAGACTTTAGAGCACATGGGAAGTATTGCTGGTTCTTTGGCGATACTTACCAATCGATTATGGAATTTGATAACCATACAGTACAATCGGTTGAAGCAACAGCAAATCAAATCGGCGTTCATCCACAAAATCTTTGTATAAATCATAGACTAACAATAGAAAATGCAAAAGTAGGCGAGACTATATACCCTCAAACCAGGCTATCATTTGCCTGCATAAAGCATGGACCAAAACCAAGATTGATAAAGACTATAGCTCAATTGGATAAAATTATTGAGCTTATAAATGGTGGTTTAACAGATGTAGGTATTCTTGTTTATTACAATAATCAAGTTAAATCTATTAGGGACTATTTTCAATCTAAAGGGATCCCTGTTCTGTGGAAAACAAACGATGATATGGATATTGATTTTAAATCAACTAGTCCTAAAATTATAACTTGGCATTGTGCAAAGGGACTTCAGTTTAATGATGTATTTATTCCTTGTTGTGGTATGGATGAATATAAGCAATATGTTAGTTGGCAAAGAGATCCGATGACAGAAAAGATTTCTGCTTTATATGTGGCTACAACGCGCCCACTTGAGAACTTATATTTGATTTATTCTAATAATTTGGCTCCAGCCCTACCTAACGCTTCTTCCCCTATTTATGCAGGAAATGCAGAAGCAACTACTGGACCCTTCTAAAAGCATCAAAATATGAAATTCTACATAGCAACATCAAATCTCAATTTGGATAATATACTCCAGTCTGAGTGTATTCTCCCTCCCTTACATTATTCACGTAGATGCTCAGGATATAAAACTTATGAGCAACTTGACGAATTACGTTCTATTGAATCGATAGTCCTTTTTAAATATCCTGTAAAGTTTAATATAAACGATATGGGGAGGTATAACTTCCCAATGTTAATTGAGTTTGAAGATGATAGCCAAACATATGACTTTTCTGAAAAAGAAATTCAAAGCGGAGTATACTTGTGCGGACATAGGCTTAACATAACTCCTAAGAACTGTAGAATATACTTTTTCAATGAGAGAGCATATAAGTTAACTTTGATTAACACACAGAGTAACAAATCAATTAAATATTATAAAGAATATGAAATTTTTCCTTCAACCTCCATGTTGAAGTTAGAAAACATGCCCACAATAAAATCATCCGCAAATGATATTTCAAAATTTGAAGATAACATTCTTGACAAGCAAAAAGGACTTCTTTACGCTTTTCTTTTAGGCAACAAGATGTCCGTTAATCGGAATTTGGCTAAGCAACTAAGAATAACTCAGGAATTGTATAATATTCTAACAAATCTTATTTTCTCTCCTTCAAATTATAATATTTTTAGCATCCAACTATCTAATTTTATCAATGATTACAAGGACGTTGATCCTATCGAATCAAACTATTCAAAACTGTTTTATACAAACTTTGATAATGCCATAGGTAAAAGGTTTCTATTTTTGAAAGAACGTCTAGTAGATTTCCTAAAGAAAATTGATTGCTGGGACATAGTGTTTGAATCACTCTGTAAGAAATGGAATTGTTCATTTCTTCCAGACGTTTCAAAATTAAAAACAGAAAATGACTTTTCGTTTTTACGTAATGAAATTGAGAGAAGAACACGTATGGCACAATCTGAATATTCAAAAAACATTCCAAATGAAAACTTGAGCAATATTCATATTTCCGGTGACCAAGTCTCGTATTCGGATGCAAAACTTATTAATATAGTCATTAAATACATAATAGAAAACTCTGTAACTCCAGATATTCTTTCTGCTAAAAGGATGGAGTTTTATATGGAAGTGATGACAAAAATTGTTTCCATTCTTAAAGATGATATAGGGGAGGAAAAATGGCAAGAGTCGCTAGAAAAAGCATATGTTAATAGATTATATGCTTTTATAAATGACCCAACTATTACTTTTAATATTAATAGTATTGAGAATGTCGAACTCAAATCCATTGCCGTCTTTATACTAAAAGGCTATAGTTTCAAAGATTGTGTGGCTTATTTAAGACTTAACGAGATAGAAGATTACCGATATGTTCTAGCCTTATGGGGATGCTTATGTGGCTATATGGAGATGAGCAAAGATGCCCTTTCTGAAATCTTAACGATGGAAAATTATAAATTAGTGTACAAAAAAATATTTGGAACAGAATTGACAGAAATAACTCAATCCACTATTATATCATTTACACAGGAAAAATCTATAGATTATAACCTCCTTAATCAAATTCTAGAAGTATTTAAATATAAAGAATCAGAATTGTTAATTGATAGTATATCTAAATGCAATCCATCTGAAGACTCTATTGAAGAGTGTTTAAATGAGATATTGAATAGGAATCCTTTTAAACGAGCTGGGAAACAATGTGAGAATGCTCGACAAGCCTTGAAAATTTATTTAAAAAGAGATAATAAAATTGATATCACTGGCATAGTAGAAGAAACCACATTGTCTAAGACAGGAAAAAAGGCTATCTGCAATCTTTTAGGCTTTGATGAATCCAAAACAAATAAAAAGAGTGAAAAAAAAACAGAACAGCCTGATTTGTTTGTAGACACTGATATAGAAAATGATAAAGAATCAGTCAAAGATGGCAAAGGCCTTAATGTTATGACATCGTCATATAAAGGTCAGATTATCTCTACTCTTTCGGATGAAGTATTTCCTAGTATTCCTATAGTAAATCAGATCAATTCTAATGTTCATAAAAGACTTGAACAGAACTGGAAATTTACAGGATTGAAATACAAGAATGACAGACGTGAACATATAAGATTCTTTATTAATTTGTGCAAGAAAGAAGGACGTGGTGATTCACAAACACAAACATCTTTGTTTAATGTGTTTACAACTCAATTAGCGGAACAAGTAGAAAGAGAACTCTTAGATTACTATGGCTTTAGATAAAATCATTATTAAAACTGAATCTGGTGAGAATATTGAAGCTATAGCTCCTGTGATAATCTCGGCCAGTCGTTCTACAGATATACCAGCTTTTTATGCCAAATGGTTTTTCAACCGCTTGGCTAAGGGATATTGTGTTTGGTATAATCCATTCAACCAACAAAAAATGTATATCTCATTTGAACGTTGTAGAGTGATAGTGTTTTGGACAAAGAATCCTGCTCCTATCATTCCTTATCTGCCAGAACTTGACAAAAGGGGGATTCATTACTATTTTCAAGTGACGCTGAACGATTATGTGAAAGAAGGATTTGAACCAAATGTTCCTTCTGTAGATGAACGCGTTGAAACTTTCAAGAAACTCTCTAGTCTTATAGGTAAAGAGAAAGTAATCTGGCGATTTGACCCTCTCATTATTGCGCCAAATATCAGTCCGAGAGAGTTGTTGACAAGAATCTGGAATGTTGGAAACAAATTAAAGGGACTGACAGACAAGTTGGTGTTTAGCTTCGTTGATGTAAAAACATATAAAAAAGTTCAGAATAATTTGGTAAATGAAACGACGCTCTTCACGAAAGAAGATGTAGAAAACGCAGAGGCTAATCATGCACAGAGAATCGAAATAGTAGAAGGCCTAAAGAAGATTAGAGAAGCGTGGTATAAAGAAGGATGGGATATTGAGATGGCAACATGCGCTGAAGACATTGATTTGGATGCGTACGGTATTGAGCATAATCGCTGCATTGATGGCGAGTTGATGAAACGCATCTTTGCAGATGACAACGAACTTGTTTACTATCTTCATACCCTGAAATGGCCAGAGAAGGATATGTTTGGAGAAATACCGCCTATTCCACAAAAAACAAAGAATATCAAAGATACAGGACAGCGAAAGATTTGCGGATGTATGGTTAGTAAAGACATTGGTATGTATAATACATGTCGGCATTTCTGTGTTTATTGCTATGCGAATACAAGCAAAGAACTTGTTTTAAAAAATGCGCAAAGACACAATGACTATAGTGAAAGCATTATCGAATAGTATATAAATACAAACATGAATTAATTATATGATAGGAAACATTGACATACTTGTAAAGGAACTCTGCAAACTCCCCAAGGAAGTTGGGTGGGTTGAGTTCAAGCAAAACAACTGTGTTTAATTTGCTTGTAATTTGCTGGAAAAAACAAAGAAAGGAAAAATGAATACGAATTAAATAAGAATGCAAGCAATAGATCAATTGCAAGCCAATGATCCCGAATATGTGAGACTTGTCTCACAAATTAACATGGAGCCATTATTTTGAACTACTGAAATGTGATGATCCCTTAGAGATGAAGTTCTACATGAAAGAATGCATCAAAGAAGGATGGAAAGTCAGGGAGTTAAAACGACAAATCAATTCATCTCTTTTCCAAAGGCTTGCACTCAGTACAGATAAAGAAGGAGTGCTTGCGCTTGCAAATGAAGGGCATCAGGTCATGTCTCCTGCTGATATCATCAGAGACCCATACGTTTTAGAGTTTACAGGAATACCGCAGCAAAAGCGGTATAAGGAATCCGATTTGGAGAAAGCTCTGAAGACCAATATGGAACAGTTCTTATTGGAATTGGGCAGAGGCTTCGCATTCATGGGACGTCAGTATATCATACCAATAGGGAGCAGACATTTCAAAGTGGATTTGGTATTCTATAATGCCATATTGAAATGTTATGTTTTGATTGACTTGAAGCGAGGAGAAATTAAGCATGGAGATATCGGTCAAATGAATCTCTATCTGAATTACTTCAAAAATGAAATTTGCCAACCAGACGATAATCCCCCAATTGGTATTGTATTGGGTGCAAAGAAAGATGAGCTATTGATGGAATACGCGCTCCAGGGCATCGACAACCAACTTTTTGCAGCGCGTTATCAGCTTTATCTGCCCAATCGCGAGGAACTTCAAACCCAATTGGATTTATTACTTGACAATTCAAAAGAAAATAGGTAAATTGTTATTCGAAAAAAAGATTAAAGAATTAGGAGATGAGAATGGCGTACTGCAACGCCGATTGTCTGCACTATTGGAAATAGCCTCATGGTTTCACGGATGAGGAACAGTATAAGATAGAGGAAGCAGTCAAACTTCTTGTTGAACTCAATGGTGTTACACGCATGGAAGTCTTTTCAATCAGCAGAAAGAAAGAACAGAAGCAAGCCGACCTAAAGAACTTCTGTTGGAACATTGCAAACCAATATGGAATTGAGGAAATGAAATAAGTTAAATAACAAACAACTTACTCCCGCTCCACACCACAGGTTATCGACCTCGAAGATGTGAAGTAATGTAAACTACTAACAGCATAATAACACAAAATCCCGCATAACTCAATGAGTTATGCTGGATTTTTGCTTTTGTAATTATTTCGTTGATTTCGAATTTTTACTTTATTTTTGCACCATATTTGTACCAACACTTATCAGTAGATAATGTAACGCTTAATAACAATAGTAATAATAAAAACAAGGATGTTCTTTTCATTATCTTTCTTTTTAGACCTCAAAATGTGTCAAGTTTTCTTAGTTCAAGTCATTCTACCACATTAAATTATGTACATTTCGATTGATAAATGTTAAAAAATAAGGTAATAAAGCGAATAATCACCTCAAAACCATTGTTAATTCAAATTTACTTGCTATATTTGCAGAAGTTCTACAAAATCAGATATGTGATGATATTGAAAATCGAATTTGAGAATTTCTTTTCTGTTAGAGATAGAATAAGAATCGACTTCAGAGCAGGAAACATCAATACGGCTCTTGCGCGGGAGTTAAGCCACAATGTAATGGAGTGGAAAGGTGTGCCTGTGCTTAAAACCATTGGACTGTTTGGGCCCAATGCTTCAGGTAAATCAAACATTCTTAAAGCCATTACATTTTGCTGTAGAATGATTTTGGAGTCACACCTCTACAATGAAGGTGCGATATTCAATTTCGAGCCTTTCAAATTTGATGGTTGGCAAGATAAATCAAGTAAATTCTTGATTGATTTTGTGTGCGATGACGTGGAATACGAATACGCTTTTGAATTAAATCGTGAACGTATTATCAGCGAAAGTCTATATCATTATCCAGTTGGCAGACGTGCAAAGATCTTTGTTCGTGATGCAGAAGGAAAATACAGCTTTGGTACTGGCGTTATGGCTAAGCCTTCGGATGTGGTTACAAACACCAGTGAGAAGAACCTTTTCCTAAGTCGTGCCAGCTCTATGAACCGTGATATAGCACAAAAGTTATATCGTTATTTCATGAACCAATTCCTGCTCGGGCTTGTGAACGTGAACGATATGATGGTGCTGGATAGTTTCAATGCCTACAAGAAAGTAATACTCAAAGCACTTGAAATATGCGATACGGATATTACTGATATTGAAGCAAGGAAAGAGCAAATGCCGGCTCCTGTGGTTGTGCCTGGACAAACGGAGCTATCATACAAGTTGGTGGATGTACTCCGTTTCAAGACCTTCCATCGTAACCAAAAGGATATCATGTTCGACATGGACATGGAAGAATCTAACGGTACAAGAAAACTATTCCAGATACTGATACGGCTCTTGGATGTGGTAAAGAACAAGAAGAGCATTATGATGGATGAGTTTGACATGGGATTGCATACCCGTCTGGCAGACTTCATTCTCGACTTAATTCATGCCTCAGAGAGTAGTCAGTTATTGTTCACTTCCCATAACACGAACCTTATCGATGTTAAACGACTAAGACGTGACCAAATTGTTTTTGTCAACAAGTCGGAACAAGGTGCAACAGAGGTGTATTCATTATACGACTTCAAGGATTTCCGTGAGAATATGGATGCCGAAAAGGGATATATACAAGGTCGCTTCGATGCAGTACCTTATGTTGATTCATCGGTATCAAGTATCAAACAATTATTGGAAGGTTGATTTAAAAATGTTAACACACTGATAGTCAATACATGTCGTTTTCGAGGAGGTGAAGTAAGGCCTATAGGTAAAGACATAACAAAACACTATCAAATAGCGTGTAGCTCAATGAGTTACACGCTATTTGCATTTTATGGGTTCATGTTTGTTATGTGCTTATTATTCCTTTTTTACGGCTTTTTTGCTACATGTGTGTAACGAGTGAACAATATAGAACAAAATTGTACCTAAACATACTTATCAATACTTATTACTACTTAATTGTAGAATTGTCTTCTTCACAGTCAAGCCATTTGTTTGTGACAATCTCCTTTTCAATTCGCTGTGCAAGTGCCAGTCTTTCTTCTGCATCAGGGAGCAACTCTATCAACTTGCGATTATAATCCTTGTACTGTGATTTAGCTTTTTTCTTATCTGTCAGTTGTCTGACTTCTGCATCGTATTGGTGCATCAAGCTTTTAGCCTCTTTGAGAAGCTTGCGAGAGATTGGCTTGAAGTTACAGAACTCACCATCAACTGCAACCATCGGGAATCGACGCTGAGCATTGAGCCCCTTTTCGTCAAGCGAGTACCATGTAACAATACAGAAATCTTTATTTCCAGCATCCCCTCTCACTTCGTTTATCTCCATGAAAACGAGAAGGTGCGGAGCTATTTCTACTAAGGCATCGCCTTTCTTGAAACGTGGAGTTACTTCCTTTATTTCGTTGTCAATCTTACTCATATTGCATTAATCAATATTATTCAACTTCCATACCTTAGCCTGTTCCGTAAGACGGTACATCTGTTTGGGGTGATTAGGCTGGTCAGGATATTTTCTTTCTAGAGACCCATCACTAAGTGCTGGATTTATATAATTATCACGGAAAGTCATTCTATGTTTAATACCACATAGTTCCATCATTTTGCTGACATTTAAATACTCGTCATGCATTAATTGAACCAACTTTTCTACTTGAACGGAACTTGGACGATAGTTAGACGGTACTTGAACGGTACTTGAACGGTCAAACTCTTTTTCAGATGTCCACTCTGCCATCAATGTTGCCTTCAAGATAAATGCATCGACATGGAATGATGGGATAGCACAACCTTTTGTTTCCAACTCGCTACAGATACGGTCAATACCCTCGCCAAACTCCTTGACATACTTGTATGCCTTTAGGTATTGGGCAATCTTGGGATTACGAGAAAAGTGGGTATGACGTATGTTGTCTGGTCTCACTAGCCCAGGCAAGTCTCCTGGAGTCTCAAAGACAAGGCGATCGTTGAACATCTTTATCTGTATCTCGGTGCCTTTGATGTTGTAAGCTCTGTGACAGCAACTATTGACAACCATCTCTTGTATGGCGTACTTTGAGTAGTTGCGACGAGTAACGAAAACCCCATGCTCTCCGAGGAATGAATGTTCACTGACTTGCGTTTCCAAATAGCTGATAGTGCTTCGAACCTGCTGAAGTATGGCACCCTCGAATGTCACATCCTTGATAACATTCATGTCTCTGCCCACTTTCTCCTCTTTTCCTTCATAACGGATGAAGCGAGTGCGGGCACGAGGGAAGAAACGCTGTGGATTCTTGCCAAATAGAAGGATGCATGCAGTACTTACTTTCTGCTGCCCATCTGCCTCTATAACGAAATCATTATTCTCTCGCAGATACTCCATGCCAGACTTCCCATAGCCGATGACACCCATGTAATCATTTACAAGGTCCATGTCTATATCATCGATGGTAGCACCATAAACGTCCTTGTCTTCGTAATATCGTTCGCCCTTATCATAGAGGAGTTGCATGCGTTCGTCAAAGTTGAGTTTCTTGCTCTTGTCACCAACACGCATGAAACATTCGTCCGCCTGATTGGTATGAAGTTGTCCGCTTGCAGGAATGTGCATCAGAAGAATGCGATTCTCCTTACCACTATAATCCTTACAAGAAAGATACTCGCACCTAACTTTTACAGACGGATTGCAGAAATCAAAAGGGACGCGAAGCAACTCATTGAGCCGTTCCTCGTTTCCATCAACCCCTTCTATTCTACGAGTCTTGTCAGAAACGCCAATGGCAAGCACACCACCATCGGCATTAGCCATAGCCACAATAGGTATTGCTAATGCCTTGGGGTCAATCTGAATGCTCTTACAATCGAATGTCTGGCATTCTTTGCGAGCCTGTATTTCTTCTATTGTCATCGTTTAGGCTTATTTCTCTTGATTGAATTCTTCTTGTCTCACCAACTCCTGCACAGGCACTTCAAGCGCATTGGCTATTGCAATGAGAGCTTCAAGACTTGGCTGGGTGGTATTGGTGACCCACTTGGACACTGTAGCAGGATCCTTGCCGAGTTTGTCGGATAGCCACTTATTGTTCAAGTCGCGTTCTGCGAGAACGACTCTTATACGATTTAACTTTGCCATGATAGATTACTGTTGTTTGACGACAAAGTTACAAAAATAAATCGAAACAAATGCTGATATGCTCAAAAAAACTCCATAAACAAGCCAAAATTTGATTAAAAGACCAATCTTTTGAGACTACTACGACAAAATCACACATCTATTATGTATAATGTGTATTTGAAATATCTTTTGAAATAACTGACAACCATATGGTTTTCTTCGCGGAAATCGCATTCATATATAGAGGCAATAATAGTTAGGAGGATGTATTTGGTTCGGAGAAAAGTTCGGAGAAAATCATAAAAAGTTCGGAGAAAAGTTCGGAGACAACCGCAATAAGTTCGGGAACAGGTTCGGGAACAGACGTAACAAGTTCGGGAACTCGGCAAAAAACATCGGAAAAGATAATAGAACTAATCAATGCAGACCCACAAATACTGCCCTCGGTATATGAAGTATATTCCCATCTGGGCATAGATTTAACTTGCCTGTAACTTGCTGAGACGTGCCAAAAGCGGAATAATATTTCGCTATCATATTGATAATCAGTGGTAATTGAGAATAAGTTTAACTTGCTGGTAACTTGCTAAAGAAGAAAAATAGATATAGATATGTTATTCGGAAAAAAGATTAGAGAATTAAGAGATGAGAATAGCGTACTGCAACGCCGGTTGGCTGCACTATTGGAGATAGCCTCATGGTTTCACGGATGAGGAACTGTATAAGATAGAGGAAGCAGTCAAACCTCTTGTTGAACTCAATGGTGTTACCCGAATGTAAGTCTTTTCAATCAGCAGAAAGAAAGAACAGAAGCAAGCCGACCTAAAGAACTTCTGTTGGAACATTGCAAACCAATATGGAATTGATCCGAAGAGGCTCTACAGATTTTGTCCGTGGATAGCTCACACAAATATGTAGAGCCTTAAATATTTTGAGTTTGTCTCATTCTGAGACTGAAATTTGGTCACTACACCTGTCTGCGCATAAAAAAATGTCAAGATTGGCAATTTTTTAATGTAAAACTTGTGTAGTAGAATAAAAAACGTTATCTTTACATCGTAAAAAATTGCCAATACTGGCAAAAATACAATACAAGCAATGGAGATAAAAGAGACAGGTATCTAAAACAGTTGATAGAAAGCCGTCAAAATGGCTTTATCAAGGTGGTAATAGGAATCCGCAGATGTGGCAAATAATATCTGCTGAACGTACTATTCTATCATTACCTATTAGATAATAGGGTGGCTGATGACCACATCATCCGCATAGACCTTAAAGACCGCATGAACAAGGAACTGAGAAATCCAGACACTATGCTTCACTATCTTCATGACAGAATCAAGGACAGGGAATTGTATTAAATTATCATTGATGAGGTGCAACTTATGGACGAGTTTATGATTATGATTGAAGGAAGGTACTTTACCATCGATATTGGTGATAAGATCATCTTTTTCCCCTTTCAGAATGAAGAAGGGAGACATCTTGGTCTCTATATTGGCGAGATGGTGTATAATCCGGGAAAAGAATGGAATAATGGATACAATTAATGATGAACCAAAAATCGTATAGTTTATTATGGGTGCTTTAACAAATATGACAGCAGAGCCTTACAATGACAGAACAGGAGGTGAATGTATGGTTATGAAATACAGTCTTGACGAAAAGTTCAAGCCTCGTGACCTGACCCCTGAGGAAAAGACTTTCTTGAACGCCTTGGTCTCCTATACCTTGCCTTTGGAAAAGTCGCTGTTTTTCCAGATTGCCGACCTTCAGCGGCACACCAAATTAGAGTTCAGTATGAATGGCGGTCGTTTTAAGGGTTCCGAATCCCCCGGACGTGATGTGTCCGAAAATGAGATAACTGAACTGGCAAAGATGCTGGAAGATTTTCGGGAAAAGCTGTTGGATGATAGATTACCGGAAGAGAACTGGGATTTGTACGAGATATGGGAAGAAGAGTGGGTGAGACAGAACGAGAAGCAGAAGAAATTGTTGGACAATCCTAGGAAGAGTGTGGGTTCGACTCCTATGGGTGAATATTACAATAGAGGCAGTGAATCCAAGGTTGTCCTTTTTGTGGACGTCATTGAGAAGTGTGCCAAGCACAATCCGTATGACACGATGCTCCTGATGGGGATGGTCCTGCTACACGAATATTTCCATTCCTTCCATTTCCATGCGGGGACCGGCGCGAGTGATCCACCGAAATGTTTTGAAGAATCGATGGCCGATTACGGCAGTCTGGTAATGTTGGACAGAGTGGCGTCATCGGGGTTGCCCATCGCCAAAGATGCGGAGAATGCTCTGAAATATGCGTTGGGTTTTGTCAAGAGCAAACAGCAGCGTACGGGGGATATCGACTACTATGGATTCGGCACCTGCCTTTACGAGAATCACAGGGAAGAGGCTTCCAATCTGATAGCCCTTTACGCCAATGTGTCCTGCTTGATGGATATAAAACCTTAAAAAAGACAATAATATTTCGTAAAAAAATCTTAAACACATTGATAATATGAATCTTACTATAATTTTTATTGCAATTGTCGTTGTCGCAATAGTTGTCGTTGCAACGATCATCGTTATTTATAAAAAAAGTGGATTTTCCGGAGATAGCAAATCGCAGGAAGTAAAAGACATGCTGACACGAACGCAGGCTTTGTTAGAGTCTAAACAACAGGAGCTGTATCGTGTTTATGAAGAGAACCGTGAACTTCAGAGAAAAAAGGAAGACTTATCTCGTGAACTAGGCAATTCAGAGGCCAATGTGAAAGACAAGGAAGAAGAGCGGAAAGAACGTATGCAGAATATGGAAGTGTGGTACAATAGCATGCAAGTTAAGTTTGGCGAGATTGCACAGAAATTGATGGACGAGAAAGAAAGTGGTTTTGAGAAGAGAAACTCCGAAGTGCTGAAACCTCTACAGGAGTCGTTGAAGGAAATGCAAGAAGAGTTGAGGAAAACCAAAGAGCAAGTTAATGTTGACCTCAACACACAGATTTCCTCGTTGAGAGACATGAATAGAGAGCTTTGTAATGAGACCAGCCATCTCGCCAATGTCTTCAAAGGGGGCAATGGCGTACAAGGGAAATGGGGTGAGTCACAATTGGAACGAGTGCTGGAGATTGCCGGCATACTGGAAGGTGAGATGGGCTACACCATGCAGGTCTCTGCACAGAACTCAAAATCTGCTCAAGACCGTCCTGACTGCATAGTACACCTGCCGGGCAACAAATGCATCATTATTGATGCTAAAACCAACCTGACAGCCTACGAACGTAGTTTTCGTGCAGCCAATGAAGAGGAACGTGTCAATTGTCTCAAAGAGCATGCCAACGCCGTAAAAGCCCAAATTACAAATCTTGCGTCTAAAAAATATCAGGAGAACAAAGAGTACAATAATCCCGGTTTTGTTCTGATGTTCTCACCTGTAGAGTCGGCGATGACGGCAGCACAGCAATACTCCGATGTTGATCTTTTTCAATATGCGGCAAATAGGAATATCTCAATAGTAACTCCTTGGAATCTTATCCCTATCTTGTTTGTTGTGCGCAACATCTGGAAGACGGAACAGCAGGAACGGAATGTCTCGAAAATAGCAGAACGCGGACGTCTGATATACGACAAAATATACCAGATTCTAACAAAGGTGGATAATATCAATAAAAATATTGATGCAGCCCAAAAGGAATGCCAGCAACTCGGCAAAGATCTTGGAAGCCAAAATGGCGGGCTGATGCAACAGGCAAAAAAATTGGAGGAACTTGGCATAAAACCGATATCAACAAACAAAGGCGAAAATAAGATAGAAAACACTACTGTGTATAAGGATTATTATGAAGATGATGATGGTGATGTCGAGTAGGATATTCGGGTAAAATCACTTATTGTCAATTAAATAGTCGTGAGATATCCAACATATAAATAAAATTGTTATTTTCGCAACGTCATATTTTCAAATTCTATTTTACGGACCTCGCAGGGGCTGGACGTGTGACGGGGAAAATAAGTGGTAATAATGAAGGTCCACTATAACGTAAAAACCTCGCGATGTATAGGGAATCGCAGTGAAATGTATGGATACAATTTATCAATGTGACCTTTTTAAGATGGCGTTTGATGCAGCCACCCATCCAATTATTCTAAAACATAATCCTAAATATGATGACCAATTAGGTGATAGGTTGCCATATATTTGTTACGATGATGTGATGGATTATAACTGCGTGATAAAGGCATATCCTAAAGACGGAATGCCAAGTTTTGTAAACTCTGAAGGAGATGTCGTTTGCCAATACGACTCTATTGAAAATATGGTTGAGGATGGATGGGAGATTGATTAATACGGCATTTATCTGTTGTTTTTTTTAAATAATTAGCTATGAAAATCATTGATAGTAAATCATTGTTGACTTCTGCGCAGCTTTATCATGTGCAATCGTGCGCTGCTAAGCCCTTTCAGTTAGGAGGCTATAGTTCTCTTGAAAATATACTGTCAACACTTGATGTGGATGTGATTATTGAACCAGGCATCCTCAAACGTACTATACCATCTTTCTTTAATGATGCACTCAAATATTGGGAGGAAGTGGCTACGCGCATACAAAAAGAGATAGAGAAAAATAAACTCAATGAAGAGTTGAAAAGGGTTTTTGAAATACTTCAGCCTAATCCTAATTTTCCCCAAGGAATGTTTTACTGGACAAAAATGCCACTGCGAGGTTTGTATGATCCGGTGGAAAATGTTATAAAACTCTATCCAGATGAGATGAAAGAAGAGTATGACGGGATGCGTATGGATGAACTTTTAGTTTCGACACTTGCGCATGAAACGATGCATGCCTATTTTAATCGTCCAGATCATAAGTTTGCCTATATACCCACAGTTGAGGAACCGTTGGCTGAGTTCGGAATGCTGTTGTATCTGTACGAAACTGATAGCGAATACTATGATTGGGCATATGATGATGTTAGTAGAAAGCGTACATGCTATAAATATGGTGCAAACTTGATGGATCAATATCTGAAGGAAAGTATGCCGTATCCGACTCGCCAATTTCTTGAGGCGTATAAGATTCCATTGCCGGATTACACTGTGATGTCAAAGTCATGGATGAGTGAAGAGATTGTCTTGCTTTCGGCAAAGAAAAGCGAACTGGGTGTTGACGAAACGCCTATATCTGAAGTGGGTGAAAGTAAAAAAGCTCCATTCCCTATAGCGCCTCCTCCATTTCCTTCACACTCTCCCATGGATAAAGGAAAATTGGACAGGAAAACATCCTCAAAAACCCCTTCATCCGTTTTGAAGGAGCCTTCGTATACAGATGTGGTGGAAGATACTGTTCTTTGTCAGTTTATTAAAAAGGTATTTATATATCTATATGAGAATAAAATGATAGACCTCCTTGCCAATTATATTGATTTCGAAACAGCTGAAGGACCAAAGATAACCCTCTCTTGTAATAGCGAAGGAAAGAAATTTAATTTACCTGGCATATTATATTTAGTAGATTGTAAAGAAACTGATCATAGATTTGATTCCAAACGCTGGTTTACCGATTCTTTTATCATCAGAGAGAAAGAATATTATCTATCCAGTGAATGGAATGGTCCTGAAATTGGTTCACTTCGTTTTTCTCAATTTGTAAATATGATGAAGTCAGTTTATCCGGGATCGTTTGAAATATCATTTGTAATGAAAAAATTATAATTCAATAATCATAACACTAATGAAAATTATAGACGAAACCCCTCTGTTAACACACACACAGAAATCATTGTTGGAAATATGTGCCAGCAAACCCTTTAGGCTGGGCGACTTTGTGTCGCTGGACAACATCCTCACAAAGTTAAAAGTAAATGTACACATTGAATCTGGCAAACCAACACGTTCAGTGGACGATTATTACGACAAGGCCAGAGAGTATTGGAGAAAAGAGTATGAAAAACTCCTCGAAATGCATAGAAGGAATCCCGAGAATGAGTATATAAGGGAAAAATGGCAAAAGGCAGAAAGAAAACTAGGAAGATCGCGTTGTGAGCGTAAGGCGCATTTATTGATGAGGCTTCTCGGTTTGTATGACAGCGAGCAGAATGCCATTATATTATATCCGGAGGCAATGGCAGATGCGGATGCAAGTAAGATAGAGGAATATTTAGTGTCCACTTTTGCACACGAGGTTATGCACGCTTATTTCAACCGTCCTGGACACGAAAAATATCCTTACGCGTTGTTGGTGGAAGAACCCTTGGCCGAGTTCGGAATGCTGTTGTATCTGCACGAAACTCATAGCAAATACTATGATTGGGCGCATGACAATGTAAGCGGTAAGAACTGTTGCTATGGATATGGTGCAATCATAATGGATCAATATTTGGACGGAGACAGCACTCTCAAAAGATATCTTGAAGAGTATAAAATACCCATCGGCAAATACCAGATGCTGGATTTCTCAAACGGTCATATCGATATTCCAAAGGAGGGGGATTTCGTAGATGTGGCTGATCAACCCTTTGTTGTAGAATGGACTCCCGTGTATAGTATTCCGCCAACTTATTTCTGGGATGAGGCAACTAAAACATTAGGGCTTGATGGAGATTGGAGAGGTATGCACGTTTTGTCGGATTGCATCCATATATGGCTACATTATAATTTAAGTAAAGACATTGAGCATTTGTATATAGGGAAAGACTATATTTGTGATAGTTCTTGTCGTGATTTTGATATTCCAACAATGGTTTCTCCGAAACACAAGGAACTGACATCCATTAATGGAATTCTTGTCAGAAAAGAGGATTATAAAGATATTGAAAGTTTTGGTGAAGGATATTTCAAATTAAAAAGAGATGATAAATGGGGCATACTTGATTCGAAACTCAAACCAATAACTCCATTTAAATACGATAAAATTAAAGATTTTGACGAGAATGGTTTGTGTGAAGTGAAGATTGGACAACTTATAGGACTTGTAAACAAACAAGGTGTGGAGCAGGTGCCGGTGGAATATGAAGATATTGAATTGTTGCATGACGATGAAAACCACCAAAATGATACCCGATATTATAAAGCAGTACTGAATAACAAATGGGGAATAATTGATTCATACAATAATAAGATTACTCAAATCAAATACGACGACAAATCTTGGCGTATAGGTTGTAGCCCCAAATTCGACGAGAATGGTTTGTGCAAAGTGAAGATTGGAAAACTTATGGGACTTGTAAACAAACAAGGTGTAGAGCAGGTGCCGGTGGAATATGAAGATATTGAATTGTTGTATGACGAAGAAGACCACCAAAATGATACCCGATATTATAAAGCAGTACTGAATAAAAAATGGGGAATAATTGATTCGAACAATAATCCAATTACTCAATTCAAATATGATGATATTATATGGTGGTTCGACGAGAATGGTTTGTGCAAAGTGAAGATTGGAGAACTTATGGGACTTGTAAACAAACAAGGTGTGGAGCAGGTGCCGGTGGAATATGAAGATTTTGAATTGTTACATGACTATGAAGACCACCAAAATGATACCCGATATTATAAAGCAGTACTGAATAAAAAATGGGGAATAATTGATTCATACAATAATAAGATTACTCAAATCAAATACGACGAATCTATGTATTGTAGACGCGAATTCGACGAGAGTGGTTTGTGTGAAGTGAAGATTGGAAAAAGTTATGGGCTTGTAAACAAACAAGGTGTAGAGCAGATACCAGTTGTATACGAGAAAAATATCATACGGAAGAGAATCACATACGTGACGTCTAAAGGAGAAGTCACAAGGAGGGAGTGTGAATACGGTGTCAAACTGAATGGCGAAGAATTTACAATAGACAAGTTTGGGAAAAGAATAAAAGAATAGACTGAAACTACTATAACAGAAGAGCAAAAGCAATGAAATCACGATTCCTCAACAGGAATACTTCTTGCAGGACTTTTGCGCGATTGAGGGCGGTGAGAAGGAAAATATAACAGGATATCCCGATAAAATCAAAGGACAAATGATACTTTCCATAATACTGACAATAGTGCTTGTAGTGGTCGTTATCAAAATATTCGGCCCTGTTCTGCTTGACTTGCTTGTCTGGCTTTGGAACATTTTGACTCTTCCATTCGCCCTTATCGGAGGCTTTCTCGGATTTCTCATCGAAGCGTTGCTGTTTGTCGGTCTGTTGTGGCTTGTCGTGACATTGTTCGGACTTTAACAAAAAGTTATGGATTATAAAAGAACTGTAATAAACGGTCAGTCTATGTACTATTACGTTAACGATAATGGTGCAATTATTGAGATTGTAGAAGTGAAAACGAACACCTTTGAAGAAGGTTTATATAGGTGTTGTACCGTTGATATAGACATCAACGTTTATAATGATGATTTCAGCGTCAAAGTCCCTTTCACACTGAAAAATGTAGACTCTGGAATTTCCTGTTTTGACTGGTATGGGGATTATCTTGAAGATATGTACGAGAGTGTTGTTGGGTTCAATAAGGACAAAGACGGCAACTACATAGGAGACGAAGAGGATAGGGCATTTTATGAGGCTGCAAAAGAATGTGACAAAGATTTAGATGAGTTTTCATACGTATTGAAGCAGTATAGGTCAGAATAGGATTATGTAGACTAGTGTTGGGACACTGTTACGACTTGTGTTTACGATGATGAAGACTTATTAACCGGACTCTTTAAGGACATCACTAAAATAGAGAAGGCTGAAGACATCTATGAAGCTGTTGACGTCACGGGAAACTTTGAAATATATGAGGCTGCTGCATATGTTGGAGATGATTTCCTTTATGGTGCCACTCTCTTTGAAGGGGAATTTCACATCAAGGGAATAAGGAAAAGTACGAAAGAAAAAATGTGTCGGAGGGTGGTAGATTGTCTGTGTCAGTGGGCACAAGACAATGCCGAAGAGTATGATTTTGAGATGCACAATTTCGTGAATGTCAATGAGGGGGACTTGGAATTTGGCAAAGAGTACCCCTGTGGTCTGCAGAAACCCATTGTTGAAGTAGAATGAGAATAAATAGCTATTGTTCCTGACACTTTCAATTCAATTTGGGCGATTAGGACATCCGATTCAGCAATGCCACAAATATTCTCCATTCACCCCCCCAGTCCGGTCTGCATTCAGCAATCTCCAAATGTTTTCGAAGCCCTTGGCATCCATAGTGCCCTATCATATCAAAATTGGCACCGTATCAAAATAATCTTTGCCGCCTCCATTTCTGGCAGCTCTATTTCCTATCAAAAATATTTTTAGATTAAACTTCTTTAGCTTAGATAGTTATGGATATTTTTCGTACATTTGCCGTGGATAAAACATCAGAGTTATGAGAGCAGTGATATATGCCAGGGAGAGCACCAACATCCAAGACTATCAAAGACAATTGGACGAATTAAGAGAATATGCAGCCCGTATCGGTATGAGGTGGTCAAGGAGTTCTCCGAGAAGGTCAGTGGTGCCAAGAAAATCGAGGAACGGGAAGCCCTGTCCGACCTGTTGGACTACGTGGAAAGCAACGAAGTGGATAAGGTGTTGATTTACGAATGCAGTCGTCTATCGAGGAGGGCGGTCGATTTCCTCGCCGTCATCGAGCAGCTGATCGAACAGGGGGTGTCCGTTTTTGGTACAGTATTGAATATCCCAATTGCAAAGCAATGAAGTCATTAGCTACGTGCATAGTCAGGTCTTCAAGAGACTTGCCTGGGAAATAAGTAACATCACGCCCTGAGTAGATGCTCCTTGCAGAACTGTGCTATATTCCTGACGTGTTTCGTCATTACCTTCTGATTCATTGATTCCTATTTCACCAGAGAAACCATTATCTGAACAATGCTTTGGCGCTTTCTTTCATAATTGTTCAATATCCAACCCACTTACGCCAAATATATGGAATACTGATTACTTGTATGGAGGATCAATCTCGAAGGCACGAGTAACTTCTGCCAACAATCCGCTGACAGGATAGTAAATATATCGCTTGATGACCTTCTCTCCAGCTGCTACAAGAGCATCCTGATAAGCATCAAGCTGACCAGCATACCAACCAGCATAATGCTCAGATTCTGCATCAAGCACAGCCTTTGGTCCCATTGGGCAGGTCTTGAAGTCAACAAGTATGTCACCTTCCTCTGTTTGCCAAACAAGATCAATGCTACCTACGATTGTCTGACCTTTTCGTTCAAGACGGAATGGGCGTTCATGATAAGTCTTAACAGCTACGCCATGATTTTCCGTCAAATACTCAGAAAGGTTATTCCAAGCAAGTGTTATCGCATCCTTATCACCGAGGACGCCCTTCAAACCATAACTATCAATAATCTCATCCAACTCAATCTTGTCAGCTGGGCGCGACTCTTCAATACCTGCAAAGATTTGATGTATACAATCACCCACAGTTGCCATATCAGATGGCTGCTTTGCAAATGGAATACGCTTCTCGAAATTATGATGCGATGCCACGTCACCCTTAGCATGAATGCGACTTGGCGAGAGATAACGTGGTTCCTGTTTCTCAAACGATGGTTTCTTGATGTTCAATGCCATATAACGAGTTTCGTCTTCCTCACCGTATGTTTCAAGATTATCAATCTCTGACGGAGTAAGTGTGAAATTCTTGAACAGATGACCAGTACCGAACACATCCCAATCACCAGAGTCAGGGATATTCGTGGCAATAGTATCTACATCAACATCCTTTGGCCATTGAAGCAATGTCTGACCTTTACCAGGCTTGTCTATATTAAGAATGAGTACATCCTGAGGACGAGTCATACCAACGTAGAAGACACGGTTCGCCTCTGCAATCATTGACTTATATGCCAACTTGAAACTTTCTGATTCCTCAATCTTTACGCTGATCTCATCTGGCACATTCGTGGCTGTACCATAAACCCAAGGGGTCAGACGGATGAATATCTCTGGATAAGGGTTCTCTGCAGATGGCTCTTCGCTGTACATAGCGTGAACACCGTATGTCTCGTTCTTAACAGATTTCTTGATATCTGCCACATTGGTATTGAGCGACATCAGAATGACGTACTTCCATTGCAAGCCCTTGCATGAATGGTAAGTATGAAGCTGCACACCATTTGGATCACCACTACATACAGGTGAGACCTCCTCTATGTAAGCAAGAAAGCCATCTATGGTAGCCGGCAAGTTCATCTGTACACTATGTTCTTCATAGACACGAGCCGTATTGATGATGGTTTGCAGACAAGAGATACCAAAAGCAGGATCCATGCTGAGCTTCTTAACCACATCATACAGGTTAAGTTCGATTACCATGCTCTCAACGAGCGATGCTATTGATTGCTGTTGGAGTCGAAGACGGATGGTCAGCAGCTGTTTAATCAATGGCACATCTGCCAGATAGTCTTCGGTTTTGAGAGAAGCATCCGCATCGTTAAGAATCTTTGCCTCAATAATCTGCTGAGTTGAACAATCCGATTCTGTGAGTATAGCAACAGTTGCCTTAGAGAGTGCATCCTTAGCACTTCCAACGATACGAAGAAGGGATGCCACCAAAGGATAAACAGGTGACTCTATGACTGGGTAATCCTCTCGGCTTGATGGAATTTTCTTTCCCTTCAGATTAACTGCAACTGCTGTAAGTGTATCATTGTAACGTGCCAATACCGCTATTTCATTAGGTTTTGCACCCTTATTCAGCAACTTCAAAATATGCTCAGCCACACCGGCACCCTCTCCTGCCACAAAGTAGCGGAGCGAATCCTCATGCGTCTTGTTTTCCCTTTTCTTGTCAAGATGGATGTTCTCCTTATCAAGAACGTCTGCGAAAGTCTTCTCAAAGACTGCATTATTCACCTCTACAATGTCAGGGAGTGAACGCCATGACTTATCAAGGGTATCGGTATCGCAACCGTTCTTCTTCTTGGCTACACGGTCAACGACGGCTTTGGTAAGTGCAATATCCGAACCACGGAAGCCATAAATAGCCTGTTTGTAGTCACCTACCCAATATGAATGTTCCATCAAGTCAGAGAGAGCATCAAAGATCTTGACCTGAATAGGTGATGAATCCTGGAACTCATCGACAAAGAGATAACGGTATGACTGTGAGATTTCAGATGCAATATCCTCGTTCTGCATCAACAGACGCATGTATTTCTCCATGTCGTTGTAGTCAAGCAGGTTCTTTTCACGCTTGAACTGAGCAAAGTTCTCCTTCCAACGCTTAGCGAGGTTGAAGAGCAACTTGATGTAGCTCTCCTGCTTGTCGAATACCTCCTGAGACATCCAAAGTTTGGCAAGTTTGTCCAATACGTTAGCACAAGTTTTGCCGTACTTTGCGTCCATAGTCTTCTGTACATTCTTATACCATGCAACAGACCTTCTCCAACTGGTACGCTTTATTTCGTCAAATGACTTGAAATAGTCATCCTTCTTCTTGATGCGATTTGAGTTCTGAACGTATGCACGAGCTTCGGTCAGCATTGCATCAAGTTCTGCATTGCTGATTGTGATAGTTGCACCGGCACGTACAAACTGACGGATATAATCGAGTGATTCCTGTTCACTCTTCGCAAAGTCCTCAAGTTCGTAGTTGGTGGCGAAGTCGATAATGCTCTTCAGGTGTCCTTGCCAGAAATCATAGTTAATGGTAGATTTTATTCTGTATCCATCTTTTTCACGCAAGTCAAACTCCTTAGCAAAGCCATGCAATTCCTTCAACTCTTTTTCAGTTGGAAGTTCTGCAAGCGACTGTGATATATAGTACTTGGTATCTTCCTCTGCCATTACGCCCATGTTAGGCGAAAGTCCAAGATTGAACCAATACTTGCCGATCATTCTCTGGCACACACTGTGAACCGTACCAATCATGGCATGGTCAAGCCGTACTGCCTCTTCATACATACCTTCGTCAAAGAGGAAAGCCTTTGCTTTCTCCTTAAACTCGTTAGCAGCTTTGGTGGTGAAGGTTGTCAGAATTACCTGTTCTGGCTTCACCTTCTTCTCCTTGATTAACTCTGTCAAGGTCTTTGTCAGGTGATAGGTCTTACCGCTACCTGCACCTGCGTTGATATATGTTACGTTTTTCATTCCGATTTAGTTGTAAAAAGTCCATACTTTGAGAAGAAATTACCCTCCTTTTTTTCGTCTTTCTCATTCTTTTTCAATGGGAAGAGCCTCTTGATTTCGGTGTCCTTCACATACTGCAATTCTTCGAAGGTTCCGTTGGTCTCAACGACTCCGCTCTTGATCTGCTCCATGCGATACTTGGCAGATTGCTTCAGCTGCTCCACGATATTGTCACGATTGGCAGGAGTCAGTTGATGGCAGTTTCTGCCCTTGAACTCCTCCTGACTATAAAGGCGAGCCTCAGGCATCAGGAAGTATGCAACACGCTTCACCTCATTCTCACGTCCGAGCATCATGCGATAAAGTTCCAGCTGAACACTACGATTCTCTGACAACTTATCCTGATACCCCTTTGCCCAGGTTGTCCATTTAAAATCGAAAACAACAGGATACCTGTCCTTATCTTCAAGTGTCATATCAATGGTGCCGACCATGTCACGATTCTTGATTTTACCCTCTTTGTCTTTTGCTTTAGGCAAACCGAGTTTCATCTGGCACTCAACGTCTAGTTCACAGCCAGTTACTTTCAGTTCGTTCTCTTTCAGTATTTCAAGAAGAGTATTAAGACAGCTACGCAGCTGCTCATGAAACAACTTCTCAGCAAGCTTATTTTCTGCCAACTGAAGAATAGCACCCTTTGCCTCAAGTACCTTGAGGTATACCTCTTCGTACTCATTCTGAATACGAGTCTCAATCTCCTTAGGAGTAGAATAACGTTTCTTTTCTCTTGGAGCAAACAGCTCCTCAATGACGGCATGAGCCACATTACCCTTTGTGGTCCTGGCATCAGCCATCTTTGCCTTACCATCGTTGGTTATTTCCAGTAGATTTTCCATCATATAGTCAAATGGATGTTCAACCAATGTGCCGATGCTTGTAGGACTCAGATGATCTGGCCATTGTATCTTGTCGGAATTATCAAAGTGAAGTTCTGCAGCCTCACCACCATTCTTTACGGTTTCTACCTTATAGCGATCTTTCACACCAATGCTTGGACGTACTACAAAGTCCTCGATGTTCTCAATCTGCTGCTCCAAACGAACAATCAACGGATGCTTCAAAGTCTGCTCCCCGCCCATGCGTTCTCTTACTACCAGGATCAACTGACCGCTGGTCATACGCAAAGGAGTCATCATCACCTGCTCGTGATAATTATTCTCTGCATCTTCTGCCCAAGGATGCATGTACATCTGCTCAACTAACTTTGCTTTCTCCGATGGGTATAGGAATGCACATTCCTGTCCCTGGCTGGCATCGCCATCCACTCCCATCCAAACGGTCTTATTGACAACCGATGCAATCTTTGCAGGAGAATCCACCACGGTACGGCATCCACGTTCAGCAATAGCGTTGGTATAAGCACCCTTTTCATATACGGTACTCATCCACGAATCGATGGTCTTGTAGTCGATAGTATCTGTGTTGACAGTTCCCAACAAGATGTGGAATGCGTCACACATAGCCGACACCGTCATCAGCTGCTCAACCCATTGCTCATTATCAGCTTCACCTGCCATAAAGTGAGCACGCTGTCGAGCCCATGATGAGAGTTCGATAACGAATTGCTTTACAACCTTTGTATTTATTGTGTTGCAGCTTTCTAATGAAGGGAGGAATAAAGACACCTGCTTCTGGCGCTTCTCCTTGTCCTTCTGTCGAATCTCCTCTTGTTTCTCTTCTGGAAGGGCTTTCTGTTCATCATCCAGATAAACGAACTTTCCTTCAATAAACTGGTCAATCTTCTTCTCACAAGCCTCGTTTCTGTAACCGCCTTCGGTTACGATGCAGGCAGCAAGAGTGGAACGGAAGAATTTGTCAATAGGATGAACAGGCATATTTAACCATTCGATGAGCGTGTTTACGTTCAATGGATTAGCGAACATACCCAAGCCCATTACGAACAGCTGAGTCAACTGAGGAGTACAGTCAGCCGTAACGCTACCGGTCAAAGCCTTGTCCATCAACATCAGCCAGTTGTCCATTTGTTTGTTGTCGGCGTTGATCCATACGTCAACGTCCTCCATATTATTATATGAAAGGTACTCGCACGCGTTACGGTCATCAGCAAACTTCCATATCTGGATTGAGTCATCGTTCTTATCAAGCTTAATCTTTCCCTTCTGTTTCGAAGCAATCAGCTGTCTTACCTTGCCCAGGTTGTTCTCTGTGCCTGATACGCCTGCGACCTGCTCAATCTTTGCACCACGCGATTCAATAACCTCTATAAGAGCCTTGGTCGTAGGTTTAAGCAAATCTTTGGCAACAGCCATTTCGATAATCATATCCTTGCAATCAAGCTTCTGAAAAGCCAGCTGATCTGTAACGATATGCAGACGACCAGCCATATCGTAACCGTCAGGTTTGCGGAAATACTCTTCTACTCCGATGAGTACAGCAAGACGTTCGCTTATATCCTTGCCCTTAAAGTCCCAATCAGCACCACGCAGTTCTTCACGCCATGAAAGCATAGCCTTTGCCGTACTGAGACCAGCCGTTTTGAACGAAGCTGCCATCACATTCTTTGGATGAGCCTTCATATACTTACAGACAGCATCATAGTAGTGAGCCACACGTTCCTGCTCTGGAACATCCTCATAGTGAAGCCCCAGTCGGAGTTCCAACAAGTTTACAAGACCGATAGTGTTGGTCACTACCGTGTCCATCATAACCTCCTTTCCATTGGAAGGCTTAACATAAACATTTCCTGAGTACTCAGGCGAGAATATTATCTTCATGTTATAGATTTATTTAATTATTGGGTGCAAATTTATTTACATATTGTCCCAAATCTTGGGACATGTTCAAAGAAAATGATATTTTTATTGATCTTCTTCTTTTTCTATGCCTAAATTGATGTCGTAGCCATACCTTTTCAAGGCATCTGCCATCATCAAACAAAGTTTATCGGCAAGCGATTGAGGGTAGATCACCTTCAACTGATTACCCAAACTCAGGATATAACTGCAGAAGTCGTAGGTTGGACGGACGTAATACTCAAAGTCGGTATAGTTCTCACCCTGACCTATGGCTTTCTGGCTATGATGCAAAGGCAGATCATGCAGGTAGTAACGTTGCTTGCCGTATGCTCGGAGTATGATGCGTTCAGCAGGAGTACCATCACCGGCAACTACACCAAAACACTCGCTGAAATAATCCTGAGCATCGAAGTCATCGCGAATCTCGAACTCGACATCTGTCAGAGAAATTTCCTGTATACGGTCAAAAGAATAAATACCGTAATAGTCGCGCTCTTGGTTACGGTTTACCTTGTTCAGCCAGAACTCTGTTCGTGTCTTTGGAATCACAAAGTACTTACACCCTTCATGTTTGTGCCAGAAGCATCCATTCACAAAGATGCAGGTTCGGTATTTTCTCAGCACGATGTCCGGTTTCCCTGGCAATCGCTTGTGATTGAGCCTATATCTGAACCCATGTCCCAGAGATACTTACGCACGATAATTTCAGGCTTAGTGTTCGAAGCCCTTATCGCTGCCATGCGGGGTGCTCCTTGTTCAGATGCAGGTCAGCATCCCATGCTACACATGCCCAGTCGATTTCAAGGCCTGGCACCTTGAACTCGGTGAGTGTGTCTTCGAGGGCATTTGACGAACGAATGTCCGAATCGTCTTCAAGGAACCAATGAACAACATTGAAACCTTTGGGCGAGGAAGTTGTGCATCATTGGATAACCTCCCAATGACCAGTTTTATTACTTCCTACATACCTAATGAGATTCATATCGCGTAGAACATAGAGGTCACGTTTGATGGTTATAACACTCGCACTCAAAGCGTCAGATAATTTTTGTGCATTTATCGTATCATTTATCGTATCATTTATCGTATCATTTTCCATGCTATTTTTTATTGCCTCGAAAATCTTGCGCTGTCTTTCAGTAAGTTGCGACAAATTTACCGTATCATTTACCGGAACATTTATAGTATCATCCTCCTTTCGGTCGTCCTCAACAGTTCCAACATTCTTGACGATTTCATAATACCTATCAGACAACTTATAACCATCTTGTGCTGAGATGAGCAATCCTTCGTCAATAAGTTTGTGGAGAGTTACTTCGTCAGTATGGCGTTGGCTATCGCCTTGCGAAGTACGGAAGAGGGCAAGGAGGTCGAATACGTTGAGTTTGTTGTTTGCAGGTCGGGAATTCTGCAACTCACGAGCATAGAGCATGAAGGCCGGATACTTGATTTCGCCAGGGAGTCGTAAGCATACCTGCCATTCGTCTGTCAGAGAATAATCAGGCAAACTTTTGCCATCCATCAGACAATGGTAGAACATCTTGTCAACGCCTTGTCCGCTCTTCTCGATGAAACCTGCCTTCTGCAAAACCTCGGTGATGAGTTTGCAACGTGGCATACTGTTGACTGTAAGGATATTGTCCACATCCACGCCAACAGGAAAACCTCCAGCATTGGTGATGATGAGTTGGTCTGGATATTGCTTGATTACCACATCGCTCTGGATATACATCACACGATGGCAACACGCATTGAGGATTGCTTCTCGGACAACATCACGGTTGAATGTGGGAATGTCGCCAATGCGGAAACCGTCATTGTAGTGCTGTAATGGGTTACTGGCAGGTTGGTTGATGTAGTTCCACACAGAATCAACCATTAACAAAAGTGGCTCTTGGAACTCCTGGCGAGCGGTGTATTCGATCATAGAGTGGTAGAGGCGATACTCAACTGTCACTCGGTTACAATAGAGATGCTTGCGTATTGCATCTGACTTACCAAGAAGGATTAGGGCAGCATTGGTTAGTTGTCCATCTTTGTTCATAAGAGCCAAGTCATGGAGCACCTGCAAAGTTGGCGTACTTACAAATTCAGGCTTGTTCCAGCGCTGGGCATAGCCTTGCTTCATCACCCGGATAGCTTCTTCGTCAAGGTCTTCAAGCGAGAGTCCTTCGCAAATCTTCTCAGAGAAATCTGGCTCTGATTCCTGCAATATCTTGAGATACATGGCATCTGACATTGGCTTGAGTTCTTCGCCAACACGCATCAATGGCACATCCTCAAACTTGAAGACTTTACCGATAGGGCGTGATGGAACCTCAATCACCAGCACACGACGCTTCTCTTCGTCATAAAGTTCGTAAATCTCTGGACGAATCGTTGTGTCACGATAAATGTCCGACTCCAGTTGTCCGATAGCATCCTGTGCCTGGCGAGTACCAGTAACGCGATGCGGATAATTGTCGTGCATACCAATGACCAAGCGACCGCCACCTTCGTTACAGAGGGCGATGACATAGCCAAGGATGCAACGGCGACGATCCTTCGGATTGGTCTTGCCTCGACCATCGTAAGAAACATTGCCTCCTTCGCCCGCCTTGAACTCAATGCGGTCTTCGGATTCGCGCATCTGCTGGAGTTGATGTATGGTGAATTTATTCATTATTGTTGCGGTTTTTACTTTAGATATGTTTGTCTGCAATCAATATTCTTTATCTTGATTGAACTCTTCTTGTCTTACCAATTCTTGAACTGGCACTTCAAGTGCATTAGCGATAGCAATAAGCGCCTCAAGACTTGATTGGGTGGTGTTAATCACCCACTTGAAAACAGTTGCAGTATCCTTGCCCAATTTGTCAGAAGGTTTATATCATCAACCTTTTTCATATGCAAAGGTATACAAATTTCATCAAATAATGGCAATATTATAGTCAGAAATATTATTAACTATAACAAAAAAATATAGAGAGAAAAATATTCACTACTAAAAATGTCAAGATTGGCAGAAATTTAATGCGAAACTTGTATAATACAACAAAACCATTATCACAGTTCCGCTATTCGTCGGGAAAAGGGTGGCGTAGTGCGCTTTATTCTTTAATTAAACTTAAATCCACTAATAATACTGCAGATTCTTTTTCTTCTTTCGGGGCATCTTTAGGTCGCCAAGCTACTATGAATCGGATGGTGGAAGATGATACTTTATATCCTTTTTCCGCCCATGATATCAGTTCTGTTTGCATCTTTTGTGATAGCTGTGCAATAGGTAGATTTTTATTTAATGGAAAAAGATAATTGTTACTAAATCGTAATTGCTCACCGGGGCGCAGAGCAATAATTTCCTTTTTTCGAGACTTAAAGAACCCGAGATTTACATCTTTATGAGATAGCTGAAGCACTATCTCGTTCGGCATTTCATAAGGATAGTTATCAACCATACGTTGGTCAGCTGGGAGAGTGTCAAAAATATCAGTATTGGTATGTATAAACAGACGTTTTTTTGCTCGCGTCATGCCGACATAATACCTGCGCAGAATATCTTCAGTTAGATGAAGAGGCTCTGTTATAAGCATATACACATCATCAAATTCACGTCCTTTGGACTTATGTATGGTAGAAACAACAACATCTGCGCCGGAAAGGTCGCAAAAATCCTCTATGGAAGAATCGAAAACAAACTCCTTGAAGTCGGTAATATATTTTGCCTTGTTCGTCTCTTCAAACAGTTCAATACAACGCTTCAGGTAATGAAGGCTTTCGGAGGTAGCGTAAACATCATAGGTCTTTCGCTTAGCATTCTCCCATACATCATCAGCCACCAATGTAGTATGTGTTTTGCTGTCAATTAACTTTAAGAAAAGGCGCACTTCTGCCATATTCCAAAAACGGAAACCATCCATACTTTGGATGAGTTTGCTCTGTAATCCATATTTACGTAGTAGAGCCACGAGGATTACCGCTTCATCATTAGTTTGGGTAAGAACACACATAGTGCCTTGACCTCGATGTTGTAAAAGGTTGCGTACCAAGGGCTCGTACATAAATGAGGAGATATGATAAGTGACACTAACAAAGCCATCATCCTTATTCATAGATACAATAGGGTTGCTCTTCATTCTACCGCGAATGCTTTTGACAAAAACATTAGCGCAACCTACAATTTGTTTAGCACTGCGATAGTTCTCGGTCATCTCCACCAGACGTCCGTTCGACTCTTTCAGCAAATTAGCCATATACTTGGAATCAGAGCCGCGGAACTCAAAAATATTCTGATCGTCATCGCCCACAGCTATCACACGCATCTCTTCATTTGCGCTCATCAAGGCACGTATCAGTGCATATTCCTCCGAGCTCATATCTTGAGCCTCATCTATCACCAATACGGTTTTTGCTATTCTGTTAGGCTCTACTTCACCGTCGCTAATCATCTGAGCGGCACGCGATACTACATCCTTTGCGTCATCCAGGTTTCCGATGCGTCCAAGCAAGTCGAAGCAATAAGAATGGAATGTTTTAATCTCGACGAAATGGGCGGCATTACCGATAAGGTCCATCAGTCGTTGTTTAAATTCGATAGCAGCTGCGCGAGAGAAAGTAAGCATCAGCAGTTGCTCGTGCTTTACATCCTCAAGCGAAAGCAATGAGGCAAGTTTATGCACCAAGACGCGGGTCTTTCCACTACCGGGACCGGCAGCCACAACGATGCAGCGCGACTCCTTGTCGGATATTATCTCCATTTGTTTCGGTGATAAATCGCCAAACAGCCGGTCGTATTTCTTCGGAGTAACGTTGCGTTCAATCTCTTGCACACGGTTTCCTTTGAAGTATTTCGATACAAATCGCTTATAATCCATCCGGAAATAATCCTGTACATACTGCAGTGCTGCGTCATAATCGCGTACCATCAGGTTAGCATATTCGCCCACAATATGCACTTGTTGAATTTTTTGCTTATAGAATTCATTCAGCATACGGTAGTCTTCCTGTTTATAACGCAGACGGTTATCTTTTAAACGGCGAATGTCCATAGCGTTATAAAGCACCAGAAATCCTCCTTCCAATTTTAAAGCCCCTATCTTTGACAAATATAGCAAAGCCTCTTCTACATTCTCCAACTGCACATTCAAATGAGCACCGAAAAGATTTTGACCTTGCGACTTAAAATCGTTCAACAGCTCTACCACAGAGAATTGAATACCTTTTTTCTGCGAATCGACCGTTGTTGTTTTCACTGCAAGTTTATAGAGCCATTCCACGGCAAATCGGCAGATATCCATTCGAGTCTCAAATCGTTTAATAGTCGCCTCCATATCCGCCTGGCGTTTCACCTCCACATTATGTGCGGCATCTTCTTTTTTGTAAGTATAGCCCTTTATTGTAAGGAAATAGAGCAACGTGCGGATATCCTTTTCCGTAGAAGTTGCAATACCTTCGTTTTGTGCATTATCATTCAGTTGCTTACAGGATATACAGAGCGCATCGTCGGGGATATTATTCAGAATGTATCTTTCGAGTTTTGAGAATCGCTCCAGGAGTTTTTTTGATTTATTTTCCGATTCCCCGGAATCCTTCAGGTATGCGGAAATATCCTTTGAGTCAGCCAAGATACCATCTTGACGCATACGTTCTACAACCGAAACCACCTCCCATTTGTTCAAGCCGAGGATGTCTGCCAAATAATCCACACGCGACTCAGCTTCTGCATCTTGAGCCTTGGCGATATTTTTTTGCGTAATCAACGATTTAATGATTCGCACCGCTTTCTCCACCTCTTTTTTATCGAAGAGCAACGATTCTGTGATGCGCTTTCGAGCCTCATCCATATTCTTTACCGTAATGCCGGTGGCATAAACATGAGGCACATTATTACCTCGTTCCAGATAACCTGCTTGTTCAAGGGCTGCCAGGGCCGTTCGTACTCGCGTTTCTATATCCGAAACGGAATCATCCCAACCTGCCGTTCGTGCAATCTCCAAAGCCGAACAGTATACTCGCATTCTCTGTCTTGTCATCTCCTTGACAGCCTGCCATACTTGGTTTATTTCACTGAAACTCAGTTTGGTTTGATTGATAAGAATAAAATGTTTATCCAGGTCGGAATCGTTATAAAGTACGAAACATCGGGCCTCGAGATTCGGATTTCTACCGGCTCTACCGGCCTCTTGCACATAGTTCTCCAGCGAATCAGAAATATCATAATGCACTACCAATCCCACATCACTTTTATCCACACCCATGCCAAAAGCCGAGGTGGCAACAATGATGCTAACTTGATTGGTCATAAAGGCATCTTGATTAGCAATTTTATCATCGGAATCCATCTGTCCATGAAAAGGAAGAGCCTTAAATCCGTCGCGAGTAAGCTTTTCCGCAATATCAACAGTGCGTTTAGTGCGCGACACATATACAATCGTCGGGCAATTATAATTAGCTATCAACGACCGCAATTTAGAATATTTATCATCATTGGTTTCGGCATGGATAACGGAATATCGCAAATTAGTTCTGGAAGCGGTAGAGGCAAATAGTTGTAATTCAAGGCCGAGAGTCTGCTTGAAATAATCGCATATATCTTGTATCACCTTTTGCTTAGCAGTAGCAGTAAAGCATGATACGGGGATGGGATTACTACAGTGTTTCTTTTTTTGATATTCGCTAATGAACTTTCCGATGTATAGATAATCCACACGGAAATCCTGACCCCACGACGAAAAGCAATGTGCTTCATCTATCACAAAGCGAACCACATGACGAGCAAGCAGTATCTTCTCAATGGTCTTTGAACGGAGCATCTCGGGGGCAATATAGAGCAACGAAGCATCGCCATCTTGAACGCGCTGTATTGATAAAGAACGGGTTATAGAGTCGAGCAAACCATTGATAGTTACAGCATCTGTAATACCACGATCTGCAAGGTTATCCACCTGATCTTTCATCAAAGATTGTAAAGGGGAGATGACCACCGTAAGGCCGTGTACAGAACGCGCTTCCATCAAGGCAGGCAACTGGAATGTGAGAGATTTTCCGCCACCGGTTGGAAAAATTGCCAACAATGATTTTCCCTCTACAGCAGCTCTCGCCGCATTTTCTTGCAGAGGTTCGCCATCATAAGTTCGAAATTGATTATAGCCAAAAAATTGCTTTAAATTGTAGTGAACATCAAGCTCTTTATTGCAATACGAGCATCCCTCCTTACATCGCGTATGGCGTAGTAGGCGCACACATTTCTCTACATTTGGATAGTTTTTCAGCACCCACGAAGGAGTAACCGAGCGATAGTCGGTAGTATCTACAAGGGCAAGAGCGTATGCAAGTTCTACCGGATGTTGCGCCATAATAGTTGCCACATCCGCATGTTCACATATTTTCCCTTTATATTCCTCACGAATCAATTCCGGGAGTAAACTTATATCATCAGCTTTTGCACCGACGAATTCGATGAATCCACTAAATTCAGTGACATTATATAATAATGTAGCATATATAATATGTTTTCTTTCAGAGAGTTCGTTCCAAGCAGAAACTTCCTCCATAAGCAAATCACGAGCTTTTTCTGAATCATTAACAGGATTATTCATCTGCTCGCTCACCAACTTATCATCTTTCAACAATCGATGATAGGGTCTTTCGGGAAACAACAAAGGAGAGACATACAAAGTATCTACCAAAGCCCATTTTTGTAATTCTTCTCCGAATAGATATTTGGCATCATGATGGATGATATTATGCCCGCAGAGAAAATCCACACCATTCAAAAACTTATTCAGAGCATGTTTATTGGCAGAATGAAAAGTCGACCCATCCCAACGCAAAGCCCCGATATCATGCACGCGCATATCGTTCAAGCCCACCTCGCAATCCACAACAGCATATTTGGAAGAATCGCGAAACACCTCCTCATTAGCAGAAGTAGCGCCATTGCCACTTATCGAACTTATGAATTTACTCCAGATAGACATTATTCAGTACTTATTAATCTGATTTTTAAATTTTGGTATAAATCATTCATCATCACGCTTTTGTATAGGGGCCATAGCAACAAGATTTTCGATAACATCATCATCTGCCGGCAGCCATCGTACGCTCTTGAGTTCGTGCATTTCCAGCCACCGAGCGGCTTCATGCTCAAGGAGCTGAGGCTGAGTATCATCTTTCAGGTGGCAGAGATAGCATTGCATGATAAGATGAAACTTTGGATAGTCGTATTCAACCGTAGTGAGTAAATCACCCACTTCAATTTCCACTGCCAATTCCTCACGGATTTCGCGTTTCAGAGCCTCCTTAGGAGCTTCTTCCGGCTCTATTTTTCCACCCGGAAACTCCCACCAATCTTTCCACTCTCCATAACCGCGCTGAGTAGCAAAGAGTTTGCCATCCTTGATGATGACAGCCGCAACGACTTGTATTTTTTTTAGCGGTTCAATCATATATTTTATCCAATAGCCTTATATTGAGATGCAAAAGCATAAGTTGCCTCTGACATAGGTGTATTCAGATGCCATACTATCTGCATTGGCTTAGAACCTTCTATACTTTTTAGTGTCACTTGTCCAAGATATACAAAACCCATTCGACATTTATAGTCTGGGTGTTCTGCTTGTTGGCGTACGAAAAGTAGCATATTGTTCTCTCCTTTGCGATATGCTTCGGCTTCGCGACTGCCTTCACGCACTCTGTTCTGAGTTTCCCAATGGAATAATTCACGATTCATAGCATAATCCTTATATGCAGTCATCGACCCCTCCTCACGTTGTTTTATGACATCCACATACATAGCTTCGAGTTTGATATCTTTCAAACGTTCACAACCCTCGCGGGAAGGAGATTTTCGTTCAAGTGTGGAAAATCCGAGTGCAGCCTGGATTTGTGCTTTAGTGTAAACGCCATGCAATCGGAGAGGATTCCATTCTTTATAAACAGAATTGTCTTCTTTCTCAGGTGCGGAACATCTGTCACATAAATATGTGAGAACTTCTTTCAATTCTTGTATGAAAAGTTTATCTGTTGCCAGATCGTTGAACATTTCCTCAATACTGACGTAATTACCTGCTTTATCAAATAGGTCATAATAGAACATTACTGCGCAACGTCTTTCATACTCGCTAAATGTTTTGGTATCACATTGAAATCCGCAGTCAACAAACTTTATTAACTGTGAAAAGTAAGAGTATGAATCTGTGGCAAGCCATTTCTTTGTAACGGCATATTTTATTAGTGATGCATTTGGAGAAACTTTATCACATACTCCGGCTTCCTTGCACAATTCTCCCCAAGTCATACTACCATATATTTTGTGGAATGGTACATGGCTATAGTCAAGGAAACCAGACAAAGAGAATGAATCGCTGAATGTTTCATGGTAAGATGCAATCTCTTTTATGATTCTGTTTCTGTTCAAACTCCTAAGATAGCCTTCGATGTTTGCGATGATTTCTTCCTTGGCTTTCTCTTCAAGGATTATCTTGCATCCGAATGGCGCATTTTGAAATCCTTCTTTTACTTCTGTGAGAATGTCGCGAGAGTGTCGCCCGATGAGTGATTCAAACCTATCCTTATAACTGAATTCAGCACGTGAATGCCCCACAAAGTCAAGGACAGTGAGATGATCTTTGCCTTTGTGAAGTCGTAGACCACGACCAAACTGTTGTAGAAACACTGTGGCACTCTCAGTCGGACGCAGGAAGAGAACGGTATCAATCTCTGGAATGTCAACACCTTCGTTGAAAAGATCGACAACAAAAAGATAATTGATAGCACCCGACTGTAATCGTTGTTTAACAATGCGACGATGTTGATTATTATCGTCGCTTGTAAGTACATCTGTTTGTAATCCTGCCAAAGTAAACTTGGCATTCATGAATTTTGCATGTTCCTTGTCAACACAGAAACAAAGTGCACGAACTTTATGTAATCTGCTGTCGCCAATATACTCCTGCATTTTCTTCAGGATAAGACCTGTTCTAAAGTCGTTTTGCGTGTATATTCTTGATAATTCTGCTACATCATATCCATGTCCACTCCATTTAACTTCGGTCAAATCTACATTATCAGGAATTCCATAATAATGGAAAGGAGCCAACAATCCGGCATTCAAGGCAGCAGGCAAACGTATTTCAGCAGAAATATGATTGTCAAAATACTTTTTGATATCTTCATTCTCATTCGTACGTTCCGGTGTGGCTGTCAATCCTAAAAGAATATGAGGTTTGAAGTATTCTATCAGTTTAACGTATGTAGGAGCCACAATGTGGTGCACCTCATCCACAATCATATAATCATAATAGTCGCTGGTCAGTTTTATAGTGTCGATACGGTTGCGTAATGTGTCCTTGCTGGCAAACACATGCTGATAACTGCTTGGCTCATTCATTCCATCCCATACACTTCCGAAATTTGGATCTTCAAGTACAATACGGAATGTTTGCATTGCTTGGCGCAGAATTTCCTGACGATGAGCAATAAACAGAAAATGACAATCAGGGTTTGCTTCTCGATAGCGTTTGAAGTCAAATGCCGCAATAACAGTTTTACCTGTTCCTGTAGCAGCCACGACCAAATTGCGAAAATGATTATGGACATTTCGCTCAACATCAAGTTTTTCAAGAATTTCTTGTTGATAATCTTTGGCTCGCATGAGGTCAAGGGCGGAGAAATCGAGCAATGGTGTTTCCCAATCTGCACCAAGTGCTTTCTTAAGTCGTTCTTCGTCAATCCCGGGTTTATACTTTTCAAATGAAGAATCACACCAGTATGCTTCAAACGAGTTTCTTACATCTTCAATAACATGAGGCAACTCAAACTGTGTGGCTTTGAAATTCCATTCTTTACCATCCTTCAAAGCATATATCGATAAGTTGCTTGAACCAATATAAGCAGTATGGAAGCCCGAATTGCGAAGAAAGATATATGATTTTGCGTGAAGGCGGTCTTGTGTACCGTCATACGAGATTTTTATCTCTGTATTTGGCAAAGTAGCCAATTTTGCAACTGCATCAAAATCTGTTGCTCCAGTATATGTAGTGGTAATAATTCTCAATCGTTTCCCTTCGCTTGTGAATTTCCTAAGGCTATTCCATAATAGATTCAATCCGCTCATCTTTATAAACGAAACCACCCAACAAATCTCATCGGCACATAAGATTTCACGATTTAGCTCACTCTCCATATCCGCAGGACCTCTGCCACCGAAGAAAAGTGCACTATGGCTCAGAGACGTGATAGGTGTAATGGATTTAATATGTTCCTCAATGTCAGGATAGTCACAACAGGTGCGGTCAACAATTGAAGTAAGAATATTCTTTTGGGCATCGATTAGGTCAAGCTCTGTGTCTTCTACATTGAACTCTTTGCCCAAAGTCTTGATTACAGAATTAACGAAATCTGTATATTTGTCAGTATCTTGTTCATCAGCTGTTCCAATGAATGCAATTTCAATGAGATGCTGAAGATATTTTGAGAGAATATGTACGGCATCAGATTTAGAGATACTTTTTCTGCCAATGTAGAAGCGTTCTTCGTCAATCTCGTCAAGTTTAATCTTGAAGAGTTGATTTATGATTTGTTCATAAATACCGGTAGAAATATTCATAAAATTTAATTTATATTGTTTACCATACTTAATTACCCTAATAATTCATTTTCAGATAATTGTAAATTCCATCATACCACTCAGGCTTGCGTGTCTCGTCCGACGGTACGCCATAGCCGATTTGCGTTGTTCCATGAACGGTTTTAAGAACCACATCATTTAATGTGGTATATTCATTTTCCGGCAATTTCAAGAACAATTTCTTCTTATTCTGTTCCATCTTATTTTTTCTTTTTGTTCTCCAAAGCCTGTTTCTGTTCACTTGCCAATCTGCGTTCAACCTTCTTTACATCTTCTGCTGAAGGAAGGTTCTCTGGAACTATACCACGCTGCACAAGCATATCTCGAACAGCAGCATTGTTGGCAATATGCTCTTGGCTTATACGACTTTCTCCTTGAAGGTCTTTGGTCTGTACATTCACACTCGTCATTTCTGCCGCAAAATCTTTTGCTTTGATACTGATAGTGGGGAGGAAATCTGCCAATGGTCGTTTCTCTGGGATTCCCATTCGTCGTTTTAGCGTTGCAGTATTCAAACGAAATAATGCTTGGTCTCCTTTGGAACGTATCACAGCAAAACTCTTGTCATTCACACCTCGTTCATAAAGTACGCCAGAAAGTTTACGCTCTGTTTCCTGTAGTTTAGTACGTGCCTTAACTCTTTCAACTTCAACAAGACGCTGTTCTATAAGTTCAGCACGACGAGTTTGCACAGCAAAGTAAGTTTGTGCAAATGCGATTTGGGGTTTACGAGGGTCGCCATTTTGAGCGATAAGGTAGCAAGCATAGCGTGTTAGCATAATGTCATCTATCTGACGCTCAGCACCAGAACCAAGTACAACCATTTTGCTGACGTCAGCAAAATGGTCTTTAATATCATGACCTGCATTTTTGCACGAATCCTTTGCTTTATCAATGACTTTTAAGAAATTACGCCATTGGATATATCCCAATAGAGAACATAATTCTCTTGCGCTCCAACATTCTATGCCATTTGTAACGCATGACACTTGTTCAAACTGAGAGAAAATGCCTGTATTTCTTCTTTTTTCATTCTATCTCGTGTTTAAATTCTTCAAACCTTACTAAGTCGGTCAATTCTACATCTAATATTTTGGCTATCTGCATCAGATTGCCTAAGACTGGTTGACTTGAATTGGTGCACCATTTTGATATGGTTGTTTGGTCTTTACCTAATTATTTAGCCAACCGTTTGTTCATCCGCTGCTTTTCTACAAGAAACACTTTTAGCCTATTTAAATTTTTACTTGCTATATAGTAATCGTTTCTCTTGACAAAGATACTGCTAATTTATCTATTAAAGAAAATCTAAATAAAAATTATAGTTTATTTACAACAAAATGAATTAAATTCTATTATTAAGCATGTGTTTATTGTTTTAGAACATCAGCTAATTGTTCTAGACTTGGAACGTTATGCCATGATTAATAGCGAACTGTAATTCTCCAACAAATTATTGGAGTTTGGGGTTAATCAATTCTGCACCAACATGGTGCATTTTCTCCGCTCCATTTACTGAAACAAGTTGTTTCAGTTTTTTAATCTTCTCAGCATAGAACAAATAGCGACTCTTAATGTCCGCTATCCAATCCGCATAGGCTGCATCAATGTGAATATCGTGTGACTTCACGATATATGGTTCAGCCTGTGGCTGTATGTCTTTATTTTCTTGCGTCATTTCTTTGAGTTATGTAACTCGCCTGTCCATGCTCGCTGAGCTTCGTCGAAGATGGCAACTATCTTAGAACGAAAAAAAAGACCTCATAACTGTTTTCGAGTTACTTTACCGTAACGTTGAAACGGGTCACATACATCGTTTGTATATTCAAAGTCATCTACGTGATATCATCATAAAGTAGAATATTTTGCGCAATTCTTTATTTCTCACTCTATTGCACAATATTTACAAGGCAATTTATTTAGCAACATTACCCAAACATCTAAAATTTCCCCTTTAACAATTCTGCAATATTTGCAAAATTTCTACAAAGGTAATATTATTTTTTTGAACAATGGTTTGTAATCGGGCTAAAAACAACAGCAAGTACCTTGGCCATGATATCGTTGACATCGTGTTTAATAACGCAATGGCCCAACTTATGACAGCCGTGCCAGGGATTCCAGATAATCATTGCTTCTGTGGTATTATGCCTCTGGTAAACTCTTAAACCCCCAGCAACTTCAGAACAAAAGGAGTGAGCAATGCTGTTAGGACACCGTTCAGGATAAGACCGAGCGAAGAGTACGCACCGTATGTCTCACCCTTCTCCATGGCGCGTGATGTGCCTACGGCATGTGCTGCCGTGCCCATGCTGATACCTTGCGAGAAAGGGTTGCGTACGTGCCACACCTCCAGAATCTTGAATCCGAAGACAGCTCCGAAGAGACCTACGATCACCACGATAGCTGCCGTGAGTGATGGGATACCGCCAGACGTCTTGCACACCTCCATGGCGATAGGGGTGGTGACGGATTTGGGCGCCAGCGATACGATGACTTCGTGTGATGCTCCAAGGGCTGATGCTATCAGGGTGACACTGACTAATCCCACCAGGCAGCCGACAAGTTGCGACATGAGGATAGGCAGCAGCTGACGTCTGATCTGTCCCAGATTCTGATAGAGTGGCACACCCAGTGCCACGATGGCCGGTTTGAGCCAGAACTCAATGTACTGTCCGCCTTGCTCGTAGGTTTCGTAGCTGATGCCCGTCAGCTGCAGCAGGGCGATTAGGGCTGCAATAGTGATGAGAATGGGGTTGAGTACAACCCATCCCGTCCACTTCTGTATCTGGCGTGCCACGTAATAGATGCCGAAGGTGATGGCAAGCAGTATGATGGGGTTACTCATTATTTCCATGTCCGTCCTCTTTCTTATGGTTCAACTTACGCAGGTACTGATCCGTCCATCCTGTTGTAATCATCACCAGCACGGTACTGATGACCGTTGCCACCACGATGGGTAGCAGTTCTGCCTTTATGATGTCGAAATAGAGCATAAGTGCAACGCCTGGTGGTACGAAGAAGAAGCCCAGGTTGCTGATGAGGAAATCCGACATTCCCTTCACCCATTCCAGTTTGAAGACTTTCATTTGCAGCAAAGCTGTCAGAAGCAGCATGCCAATGATGCTGCTCGGTATGCTGATGCCCGTGAGCCACACAATCAGTTCGCCCACGGCCAGACAGCCAAAGATAATAGTACATTGTCTGATCATAGTACTTCAATTATTTAATGTTACTTGCTTATATTATAAATTCCATATATGGTTGAGCATCTCAAACGCTGATGCCGAACGGAAAACATTATTCCTGAAGGTGATGATTCCATCTTTTGAAACGTTGACCTCAAAAGAGTTTACAAGGAATTCAGTACCTCCCAAGCCCAGTCTACGGGCATTTCTCTACTTTCTTTTCGCATATTATCTTCTTAATTCTATGGTAATATCCAGGCGTAAGTTCTGTCATGTCCGTCAAAACCATATTCCGCATCGTCTACTACATCCTTCACGAGCGCGTTGATTGCAGATGCAGATAATTCAAAATTGGTAAAACGATCTACGTATTCTTTGTCAGTCAACTCATCTACTGCGACACAACATACCATACCCGATTTCTTTTGTTTCTTTACATATACCTTATCTATTCGGACACGGGCAATCTATGTGATTATGAGGGCAGGACATATTATGATTCATCTTTGTCGTCTTTGTTTATTTTGTTCTTCAACCGCTTCACGGCCTTATCGAAATCGCTTTCTAACTGTCGCATTTCTCGCTCACGATAGATTTCAAACTCTCGCTCAGCCTTCTCAATGGCTTCTTGGTGGGAAACAGTTCCGTTGCCTTCCAAGGTGTTGCCCAACGGCGGAATCGCACAGCAATGGACGACTGCACACGATAGCCAAGGGCAATTATCATATCCAAATTGTAATGGTCAATCTCTCTCTGCAAGATTCTCACGCGTCAGCCACACATCCTCATCGGCAAAGCGCACGTTCACATTCACTTTGCCTTCATCATCTTTATAGAGTATCAGCTTATTTTCTTTGTCCATTTGTGATTCAAATTAAATAGTCGCCCCTTAATTTCTACCTTTGGCACGCAACCTGGAGCATAGGCTGATATAGGTAGTTTAAAATTGTCATCCAAAAATCGGCAAAAAGATGCTTGAGTTTCCTCATATTCTTCCTCAATCTGACGGAGTAATGCTCATCTTTGTAGCCGCATTCGCGAACTTCAATATATCAGTATCAGGTGAAATGTCACGGAAATAGTCCAGACTAGTAGATTCTTCTTATCCAACGTTTACTATCTCCTATTCCCCATTGAATATGCCATTTCCGACCATCAGTTTGATCAATCAAAATAAACTGGTACATATTCTTAGTCGGGTAAAGTTCAAAAGAACCAGAGCCATAACCTCCATCCCATTTATTAAGGTCAACCGAATTAATATACCAAGTTCCTTCTTCTTGGGAATCCAACCCCCATTGAACCTGCTTAACGATTCCTGTCTTGGTATCCAACTCTAACAATGTATAGATATTCTCTGTTGGATACAATTTATATCTATCTTTCAAAGACAAATCAATGTCAAGCTGTTCCAATAATTGATTGTTGAGTTGAATCAATGTGTCAATACGTAGCATTAAAGAATCCACACGACGCTCATAATCAACAGAAGTTGACTTCTGAGAGAAACACGAAGCAAAACAAACAAGCAATAATCCTAATAAATACTTCCTCATTACTAATAATTTTTATAAGATTGTTTTATCATTTCTCCCACTCTACCCCACGCAGGCAAGCCGGGAGTTTGTTTCTTTTCTGCTTATGATGCGCCACGCAGGCGTCCTTATCCGATCTTCAGGAATTGAGGAAGGATAAGTTACTGCATTTTCCAGTTGATACTCATTGGCTTATCTCCAGTGGAGGAGACATAATCAACCAGTCCAAAACAAATGAAAGGACAGGTGTTTCCAAAGCCGTCGTTTTTATACTCTCTTACGAACAAGAGGTCAGAGAACTGTTCCTTGCCGTTTACAATAACGTTGAAGCGGTTCACATACCTCGTTTGTATATTCAAAGTCATCTACGTGATATCATCATAAAGTAGAATATTTAGTGCAATTCTTTATTTCTCACACAATTGCACAATATTTACAAGGCAATGTATTTAGCAACATTACCTAAACTTCAACAGTTTCCCATTTAACAATTCTGCTATATTTGCAAAATTTTTACAAAGGTAATATTATTTTTTTGAACAATGGTTTGTAATCGGGCTAAAAACAACAAAAACTACCGCTCTGCGCCGGATTTTCTCTAAAAATTTCGGTATTGGTCGTTTTTTACGAAGATAGTTTTCGTAAAGGGTATAAACTTGCTTGCAAAAACTATCAATATCGAGGGCTCAATCGCAGAAGCATATCGGATAGAATACGTGCCAATCGGCCATTGCCATCCTCCTTTTCTGATAAACCAGTTTTTGATGAGAAGGTTAAAAAATGTATTTTCAAAGTAACGAAATTATAAAAGTTAACAAAAATCTCTGTAAAACGAAAAAATGCACTGATGTCAATGGTTTATTCAAATGAAATGTTTATCTTTGCATTTGAAAAATCATCAAAATTTCAAAGGTCTTATGATAAACAGACATTCTATAGATAGCAATACTTTAAGGCAACGCATAGAAGCGATGCCTGAAGATAGTATTCTGTTTCGCTCTGACTTCCCAGAATATCACGCTGAGTTTGTTGGTAGCACCTTGGCAGAACTGACCAATGAGGGAGTATTGACAAAGATTGCGCAAGGCATTTATGCCAAACCTCGAAAAAGTCGGTTCGGAATTGTACTTCCTACTGTTGATAAAGTGGTTCAAGCTATAGCAACCCGTGATAATGCCCAGGTTTTACCTTCAGGCATGACAGCGCTAAATATACTAGGGCTATCTACGCAGGTTCCAATGAATTATACATACTTGACAACAGGCAGCGAGAGGACAGTTAAACTCGCCAATCGTCAGATAACTTTGAAACGCGGTGTCCCCAAGAATTTCTGCTATGAGACTCGCCTCATTGCATTATTGGTCCAAGCTCTTAAGGCGTTAAAGCAAGAGAATGTATCCGATAACGAGCTGCAGACGATAAATTCACTTATATCAAAAGAACCAAACAAGGAATCATTGATGCGTGACGTGGATTTGATGCCTGCATGGATGAAGCGAATCATAAAACCGATGCTTAAAACAGAATAAAGACAATGGGAAAACTTTGGTTAAACAATGAGCTTGTTGATCGTCTTGCGATGTTACAACAGACAGAAACCACGCATCCTGGTATCAATCAAGTGGCTATAGAAAAGGACTGGTGGGTAACTGTCACGTTGAAAGCTCTGTTTCAGACGGACTGTCGTGAATGGTTGATATTCAAGGGAGGCACGTCACTCTCAAAAGGTTTCAATATCATTGAACGTTTTTCTGAAGACATAGACTTAGCCATCAGCCACTCTTTCTTTGGCATAGAGAAGTCAAACAAGAGTCAACGCGATAAGCTGAAGAAGCTGGCACGAAAATATATTCAAGAAACACTTTCATCCCAAATTGATGCACATTTAAAGAGCATGGGTGCCACCGGGTACACTATCGAGAATGTCACCCAAGTGCAAGACAAGAATGGAGAATGGAAGCCTATAGACTCGGACAAAGATCCTACGGTCATACTGTTACATTATCCGTCCATCATTGAAGACACTATCACTTACATTCCTCCGCGTGTGAAGATTGAGATTAGCTGCCTCTCCATGGACGAACCAACAGAAGAACGTTACATTCACTCAATAATTGGTGAGACCTTTGAAGAGGAAGACATAGATGCCAATTGCAAAATAAGAACAGTTGTTCCTACACGTACATTCTTGGAAAAAATATTTCTGTTGGCCGAAGAATTTCAGAAAGATAAGCCCAGAAGCGTTCGTATGTCCCGTCATCTATACGACTTGGAGAAACTGATGGACACTGAATATGGGCGGAAGGCTTTGGCAGACCGCACTCTCTATGACGCAATTGCTGAGCATCGTAGAGCATATTACGCCTTAAAGTATGTGAACTACGATCTTCATGCTCCTGCTTCTATCAATTTCTTGATACCCGAACATTCAATGGAATCGTGGAAAGCCGACTATGCAGACATGCGTCGTTTCTTCATCTATGGCCAATCATTGGAGTTCGACGAGTTAATGAAAAAAATATCAGAGCTACAAAAAAGAGTAAGGGACATGGCAATATAGGTTATCTCTTTCGTGTATATACATATTTAATATCCTTATGCGACATTCAACAACGCATATCGTCGCAAATTCTACGGCAAAATTACAAAAATAATATCTAACCTCCAAAGCTAAAAACAACAAAAACTACCGCTCTGCGCCGGATTTTCTCTAAAAATTTCGGTATTGGTCGTTTTTACGAAGATAGTTTTCGTAAAGGGGGTTTACATTTGCAGCGCAAAAATCAATAAATTTTTATTATGGACAAGAGTTTGGGTGGTATGATAACTATTCTGGCTATCTGCTATATTATTGAAGAACTGATATTTATTATTATAGTATCACTTATTGGTGCTATCTTGGCAGGGTATGGTATTTATCGATTGATAAAAAATATATATGTTGCCCGAATTAAAAAAATCGGCAAATAAAAAAAAGAATTAAAAAAAAATTATTACCTTTGCCAATGACAAAAGAAAAAAACACAAATATTATTAATAACTTTAAACAATTACCATTATGACAGATATTATTAGATTGATAGCTAAGATTATTTTGATAATCTTGTTACCTTTAACATTGTTAATATTTATATCAGGAATGAATGAATTGGGGGTTTTTGAAAATATTAAGAACCTTTTTTCTAATGACGACAACACGAACGAAGTAGTGGTAGATCCGGATGTGGTAAATCCGGATGATGTAAAAATAATCGACGATGGCACTCACCTGATTTTCAATAATGTACCTATCAACGGCTCGTTAAAAAATTATGTTGCTCAGATGGAAAAGAAGAATTTTAGAATTTACGTAAAACGAGATATGTTTGATTTGGAAGGGGATGAGGAAACAAAAGAACAAAAAGAAAAAAGAGAACAAAAAGCAAAATTAGAAGCATATAAGGAAGGCAAAGCAATGATGGTAGGCGATTTTGCCGACTTTAAGCAATGCAGCTTATATGTAGAGACGCTCGCCAACAAAGATTTGGTATATAAAATTCAAGTACAATTTCAATATGTTTCTGAATGGGAGAAGAAAAAAGAAAATTATTTTCATCTAAAACAGCTTTTAACAAAAAAATATGGCGCACCTACTTCTTGCACGGAAAAACTAAAACCCGAGACAATGGAAAATTATGATATAAATAATTCTTTTACAAAAGGAAAATCCAAATACGAAACTATATATAAAACGGATAAAGGCGATATCACTCTTTATATAAACAAACATTATTATTTAATATTAGAGTATTTAGATAAAAAGAATAGTGAGTTAATAACCGAGCATGCGTTAGAAGAACTATAAGATGTATTGTATCCAAAAACAGAAACTCAATAAAAACAAATATTCAAACTAACTTAAATATACACTATTATGGTAACAGCTACTCCTTCATTAGGATTTGTAGAGGCATTGAATGCTTCCACGAAAAAGATTTTTCAAATGAAAGGTCGCTCCAGACGTTCTGAATTTTGGTGGACACAATTATTGGTAATTATATTAACTATTTTTTTAACCCCGATAGTGGGTAGCATCCTTAGTTTGCTAACTATTCCGCTTAAAGTACGCCGTTTACACGATATAGGGAAAAGTGGTTGGTGGCTCGCTATCAATATACTTCTAAATATATTCTTATTCATCGTTATGTGTGTTGCATTATTCAATTTTTTTGTTTCTATAAATTCCGACGATTACGATTTCATCAATTTAATATCCTTCTTGTTGCAATACTTAATATTCGGATTGATAGCATGGATTTACAATTTAATACTGCTAATATTCTACTGCATGGATAGCAAACCCGGCACCAACGCCTATGGTCCGTCTCCAAAATATATTGAAGAATAAACCATTACAGCCGAAGTAGCTAAAAAACAAATACTTACTAATACTATGGCAAGGAAAACGAATACCGGAATACCGGGACTCTCTTTTTCTTGGAGAAGAGCTTTGGGCATTACTCAAGCAAAAAACCGTATTGCCCGAACAACAGGAATACCTACCACGAAAAGCGGTATAGAACGAAAAATAGGAAACTCCATAATCAAAATGATTTTGTCGCTTTTCAAATAAAGAAAGGTAAAGGCAATTATTAATGATTAATAATCTTTTGCATTTTAATTTACATGCTTCGTCGCCCAACATTAATTGGAAAAGGTCTATGATTATAGACGAATAATCTTTTAATCCTTATGGCTTTAGGGTAATCAAAACAGATATAAAAAACGCCCCGTCAGCACAATCGGAAGTTACAATAAATCCTTATGGCTTTAGTGTAATCAGAATTGGCAGAAGGGCTGTGATAAAAGATTAAATAATCATTTACAGGGCTTAAGTTATTCAGCAAAAACGTATTTGTTATGGAAGAATTGGAAGATTCGCTTATTATTCTTAATGAGAAAATAAAAACATTACAGATTGCTCGGATTTATGATAACGGTAATATATTTAAGGTATCATTTAAAGGCAACCCTGATCAATACTACACCTATAGCGCAAAAAAGGTACGGTGGCTGAAAAACCCGGTAACAATAGAGCCGAAATACTGTAAAGTGTTGAAAGATAATAAGATTATCTCAAACATTGCCTCTATCCTGGAATTCAATAATCATTACCACAAATTCTGGCGTATCAAGTTGAATAATGGCAAAGAGTATGAATACTCCGAAGCGGAAATAGAGGTACATATCTCTTGCATTACTACGGAGAAAACACAAAATATACTCTCTTACCTGAGTCATGTGGCAGAAATAAACCCACTTCGTAATGAATATAACAACAATGGTATTCTCTCCTCAATATATAACAAACTGGATTTTATAGACGATAAATCGGCCGCCGCCTGCTATTTAAACCCCTCCGAACATAATCCTAATCACACCAATAGCCCAGCACCCAACAAAATCTCCGGCTATTCAAAAAAACCTTCCAACCACACCCCTAATCACACCAATAACCCCGCGCCCAACAAGCTCTCCGGCTGTTCAAACCCATCAGAACAAAAAAATAAACACCTTTCACCCAAAGAATTAATATTCCCATTTGGATGTAATGCCAGTCAACAAAAGGCCGTTGCCACTGCTTTTGAAAATCAAATTAGCGTGATACAAGGTCCTCCCGGTACAGGCAAAACGCAAACCATACTCAACATCATTGCCAATATAGTACGGGCGGGACAAACGGTACTTATTGTGTCGAACAACAACTCCGCCACTGCCAATGTTAAAGAGAAATTAGACAAATACGGCTTCAACTTTATCGTTGCCCCACTCGGAAACCGTGATAATAAAGAGCTGTTTATAAACACTCAATCTGATATCCCTCAAGAGGTTAAATCATGGTCTCTCCCAATAGAAAATGAGCAAAAAGTTACCGATACTTTAAAAAATTCTTTGTCTAACCTCAAAATCGTATATTCTCTAATGAATGAAGATGCCACTCTACGTCAAGAATTGAGTAATATAACTGTAGAATGGAAACATTTCTGCATGGATAATGGCATCGACGAGCAACAGAATTTATCAACTTCATTCCCTAATCTTAAGCGGTATTTACAATCAAAAAAAGCAAACAACTCTTTTTCTCATCTCATCATTAGCCTTTGGCTCTATTATCTATCAAAAGCAGATGGTACAGCTCACAAACCACTAGGTTTTATAGCGAAAATCTCTGAATTCTTTACGGCTCTGAAAATGGGTTATAATCTTCGTTTTAAATTAAAATTGCACGATAAATATAATCCACAAAACCTCCAGCCTCTTGTTTTCGAGCTTCAAAAATTATATTACATTGTTCGTAAAGAGGAGATTGCAATACGGATAGAAAAGATTAAAGCAGAACTCTCGCACTATAATGCAACAAAACTTACAGAGGCTTTAACATCAAGTTCTTTATCTCTATTAAAATCGTCATTGTGCAATAAATATAATACTCAAGAGAATATTTATTTCAATAATATAGATAATTTAATACAATCAGGTGATAAATTTTTCAATCGCTATCCCGTGGTGCTGAGCACTACATTTTCCGCTCGCAATTGCATTTTCGAGCATCGACTTTACGACTATATCATTATGGATGAGGCATCACAGGTATCGATAGAAACGGGATTTTTGGCTCTTACTTGCGCCAATAATGCAGTAATTGTAGGCGATACTCTTCAACTTCCTAATGTGATTACCGGAGAAGACAAAACAAAACTTGGTACAATAAAGCAGCAGTACGACATACCTGATGGTTACGATTGCGCAAAAAACAGTTTTTTAGAATCGGTACGAACCGTTATCAATTCAGTGCCGGAGACACTACTGCAAGAACATTACCGTTGTCACCCGCGCATAATAAATTTCTGTAACCAAAAGTTTTACGGTGGTAACCTCATCATCATGACCCGCGATAATGGCGAAAAAGATGTTCTTAATGCCTACCTCACAGTAAAAGGAAATCATGCTATCGAGCATTATAATCAACGTGAAATAGACGTCGTACGCAATGAGATTTTACCCACTCTCGATAATTGTAAAGATCTGGGAATAATAACGCCTTATAATAATCAAGTACAACAATTTCGTCGACAACTACCTGATATCGACACCGCTACAGTACATAAATTTCAAGGAAGAGAAAAAGATACCATCATCATGAGTGTTGTAGACAATCAAATAACCCCTTTTGCCGATGATGCAAATATGATTAATGTAGCTGTGTCGCGTGCAAAAAATAAATTCTGCCTTGTGATGACCGGTAACGAACAGGTTTCTCATGGCAATATTATGGATTTACTTGACTATATACAATATAACAATTGCACTGTGAACAACAGCAAGATAGCCTCTATTTTCGACTATCTCTACTCGCAATATACGGCAGAACGAATTACTCTCTTAAAAAAGATGCCTCATATATCGGAATATGCGTCAGAAAATCTTACTTACAGCCTAATAGAGGAAATAATAACTTCCGAGCAGCGATACTCTTGCTTCAAAGTGCTGTGTCACATCCCTTTAAGGCATATTTTTAAAGACATGTCAATAATGTCATCCGAAGAACGAACTTTTGCAAGCAACATCAATGCCCATGTAGATTTTCTTATTATCAACAATATCAGCAAAATGCCTGTGTTTGCTATAGAGACCGACGGTTATGCTTTTCATAACCAAGCCACTAAGCAGCATAATCGCGACGTAATAAAGAACCATATTTTTGAAATCTACTCATTCCCATTAATAAGATTATCTACTCGTGGCAGCGGAGAAAAAGAAAAAATTATAGAACAGCTGAATAAATACTGCTGAATATGAATAAGCGGTTAATTTATATTTATATCATATTCTATATGGCCGTTTTTCTCCCGTTTCTCGTAGGTAAATCTACTCTCTTGATTTAGAATCACGCTAAAGGCTTTGCTTACTTCAAGCATCTGAATCATCAATTGTTTATATCTTTCCATATCAAATTGATTATTTATAGTTAGAGAATCTAAATCTAATAAGGAATCGCTATAAAGCGGAAGCTTTAACACTCTTTCCGGATTACCGAAAAGGGTTATTTCTACTATCATCTTATTCTTTTTGTATTTACCTCCTCTTGAATTTTTTTCAGGGGAGATACTGTTTAATATCTGCTCAAAATAGGCGCATTGACTCTCTGTTTGCGATACTTTTCGAGAAGTAATTACAAATTTCTCTTTTCCGTTTTCTTTATAAACATACTTCTTAATATCCTCATACCTAAAGAATTGACAATCTTGTGGTGAGATGATAATAACAAATTTAAAATCATTATCGCACATCAACACATTCTTGCCGAAAGCAAAATGTTGAATACTATCCGATTTTGTGAAATTTATTCCTATATCAGACAAAGAATCTTTTAGGATATACACCTCTTTATCAATCTTATTCTTTGTTTTTTTAAGTAGATTAATTTATATCTTTCATTGTCGAAGGCAACGATAATATCCGGAGTTTCAATAGCAAAAGAGCAAGAAAAATTATACACCAAATCTTGCATAACATCCTTTTTATTCGACACCATGATAGTTGCAATTTTTTGAGCATTATTAAAATAGATTATGTGCGAGAAACTACCTGCCACGGAATCATGATAAATTTTTTGTGAATAAAGGGCTTGCAAGGCTTTATGTTTCTTATTATCCCGCCTTGTTTTCACGGTTCGATAAAATATTATAGAGGAACAAATCAAGAAAAATAACGGTATTATAACAAAAATTACTAACCCATCAAAAAAAGAGGTTATCGCTAAAAACAAATTAATTACTGCAATAATGAACGAACCGAAAATCTGTCTGTTCTCTTCATTGTCTTTCATAAGTTACAAAAATAAATATTAATAAAGGTATAGAATAGCAAATAATATCTCGGAAATCAAAAGTACCGAGGCGGATATTTGCGAGTTGTAAAAATTCTACAATAATCATCGTAATCACCAAAGGGGTAGCAATAATGAGTTTTGTATAAAAACGCAAACCATTGGTAATGATATACATTCCCAGCAAATAAGAAGCAGCCCACAAACCGCCGGGGAGGGAGTATATTACAAAATCGGGCAAAAGGATATGTGCCGTTTGCAAGCGCAAATAATCCACAACGGGCATCACTCCTATGGCATCCAATATCCTGAAAATCAAAATCTCTTCCGGTCTGAACAACAAGTAAATAATTGATCCGACAACGAGCAGTAGCAGAGATAAAATCCATGCTGTGATAATCCGGTAGGGATGACGTTGCTTACCGCCCGCCTCACTTTGTTTCAAACGATTAGTTGCTCCACAGGGTTCATCACCCTCTTTCATTTGTTTCATCGTCAATTAGTTACAGTAATTTCTGTTTTTATATTCGGCATTTTCGACGATAACTACGGGAAAAATCGGTACGGAAAAGAACTAACGCCCTTTTTCCAAGTACAAAGTTAATAAATTTATTTGTTTTATTTGAGTTGAGAATACTATTTTTGAGTATTAATCCTGTTTTTGTTTTGGTGTGTGGAGCAAAAATAGTACCTTTGTATCGGTGAAATTTTATTGTAATATCGAGGTGATATGTCAATCATTTATATAAGTACATGATTTTCATGATTATATATTTCCATAATTGCTTCAATATGCTTCGATAGTCCGTTCCTTAATTATTTATTTTCGTAATTCTATAAGTGGCTTATTATAAATCATTTACTCTTCTTGCCTATGGAAGCTATTCTTTTTCTACTCTTAATGCCTTATTTTGCTCTGATACTATTTTTATGCATAAGGCTCTATTTTCCAAAGAAATATCCGCCCGAAGATAGTATAGATACCGATGGCAGATTAGCTATCGTGGTGGCGTGCAAGAATGAGGAGGACAATCTGCCCCTGCTCTTTAACTCTATCGAGAAGCAACACTCTATGCCTAAGGAGATTATCTTTGTAGACGACAATTCTACGGACAATACTTTTGCTATTTTACTTGATTTCGCAAAAAAGCTACCTAATGTAATTGTACTTCAAAGCCCGGGCAATGGCAAGAAAGCCGCTCTTATAGAAGGTGTTAAGCATTGTACTGCCAAGTATGTGCTCTTCACCGATGCCGACTGTATCCTCCCGGATGAGTACTGCCTCAATGCAAAAATATTCCTCACTACCCACTCGGTAGATATGCTCCTCGGTGGCGTAAAGTTGCACTATCTTTCTTCAGATTCTGCAAAAAAAAGTAACAACGAGAATCTGCACTCCGACGAAAAAGCAACTTCAACCAACAGTAGCGACACCTCGAGTGCAGGGGACTTTTCAGTAAAAACCGATATCTCCGACTTTGCCTTGAACCCGTTCAAGGCTTTTGAGATTTTGGATTTGGGCAGCCTTCAAGCGGTTTCCGTCGGCTCTGCAATGATGGGATGCCCTATCATGTGCAATGGTGCTAATATGATAGTGCGCCGCGACATCTACCTCGAGCACATCAGCGGCATACGCACCGATATCCCTTCCGGCGACGATATGTTCATGCTACACAATATCAAAGCTTCCAACGGCAAAATTTTCTACCTCTTCCGTCCCGAACTCATCATCTCCACTCGCGGTAATGATAACCCGCTCTCTTTCTTTACTCAACGCAAAAGGTGGATAGGCAAACTGCCTGCTTATACCGATAAATTCACCGTGGCTACCGCTACTATCACCGCCGTTACAAATATCATGCTCACCGCCCTTTACATCACCTCCATTTTCAATAGCGGTTTTCTGCTAATGGCAGCAATGGCTTACATTATCAAACTCATCGTCGACTGCATCGCCATCATCCCTTACCTGAAAACGATAAACAAGCGAAACTTGCTCTATTACATGCCGTTAATGTCGATTTTCTACCCGTTTTACGTCACTTTCACCGGCATCGTTTCCGTAATAAGTTTCGTTATAAAAAATAATAAAACCACCAAAATAAGGATGGGCAAATGAATTTGTTTCCGTAATAGATTTCATTATAAAAAACAATAAAAAGCATATTGCATAAAAAAATATTTATTCGTAACTTTGCAATCGATAAAAAATCAAAATATTAATATGGGATTTAACGAATTTTTAAGTAAAATCTTCGGAAATAAAGCCGAAAGAGACCTGAAAGAGATAAAGCCGATAGTAGAAAAGATAAAAGCGGTATATCCCTCAATATCAAAATTAAGCAACGACGAATTGCGTGCACGCACTGCAGCTTTACGTGCCGAGCTTGCCGACGCCGTTAAGGATAAAAAAGCTGAAATAGAAAAACTTAAAGCTAAGGTTGAAGAGACCGAGATAAACAAACGCGAGCAAATCTATTCTGAAATCGACAAAATAGAAAAGAAAATTCTCAACATCCAAGAGGAAGAATTAAACAAGATATTGCCTGAAGTATTCTCAATAGTAAAAGATACTGCGCGCCGATTTGCCGAGAACTCTACATTGGAAGTCACCGCAACGGACTTCGACCGTGACCTCGCCGCCAAGCACGATTTCGTGACGATAGAGGGCGACAAAGCTATTTATAGCAACCAATGGGAGGCAGGCGGAAATATGCACACATGGGATATGGTTCACTACGATGTACAGCTCATCGGCGGTGTGGCTCTCCACCAAGGAAAGATAGCGGAGATGGCTACCGGTGAAGGAAAAACCCTCGTTGCCACCCTACCTGTATTCCTCAACGCACTCACAGGCAATGGTGTTCATGTTGTTACCGTGAACGACTACCTCTCTAAGCGTGACTCAGAATGGATGGGCCCTATCTATATGTTCCACGGCATCAGCGTTGATTGTATCGACAAGCACAAGCCAAATAGCGACGAGCGCCGCAAAGCTTATAATGCCGACATCACCTTCGGTACTAACAACGAATTCGGCTTCGACTACCTTCGCGACAATATGGCTTCTTCGCCTATCGACCTCGTGCAACGCTCTCATCACTACGCTATTGTCGATGAGGTGGACTCCGTGTTAATCGACGATGCCCGTACCCCTCTCATCATCTCCGGTCCTGTGGCAAAAGGCGAAGACCAAATGTTTGAAGAGTACTGCCCTCGCGTGGAAAGACTTGTAAAACAGCAATCTGCAATGGCTACTCAATACCTTATTGAGGCCAAAAACAAAATACATAGCGAAGATAAGAAAGTGGCTGAAGAGGGTGCCCTCGCCCTGTTCCGCTCTTATAAAGCTATGCCGAAAAATAAAGCCCTCATCAAATTCCTCTCCGAGCAGGGCATCAAACAAACCCTTATCAAAACGGAAGAGTTCTATATGCAGGAAAACAACCGTAACATGCATATAGCTACCGACCCTCTCCTCTTCGTTATCAACGAAAAACAAAACACTATCGACCTCACCGACAAGGGTATAGATATTATGACGGGCTCTACCGAAGACCCTGAATTCTTCGTACTCCCGGACATCGGTTCCGAAATAGCTGAAATAGAAAAGAGCAACTTATCAGAAGAAGAAAAACAGATAAAGAAAGACGCGGCATTCCAAAACTATGCAGTAAAATCGGAACGCGTACACACTGTAAATCAGCTTCTTAAAGCCTATACATTATTCATAAAAGACGACCAGTATGTGGTGATGGACAATAAAGTACTTATTGTAGACGAGCAAACGGGTCGTATTATGGATGGTCGCCGCTATAGCGACGGTCTCCACCAAGCTATCGAAGCCAAAGAGCATGTAAAAGTAGAGGCTGCCACACAAACATACGCCACCATCACTCTGCAAAACTACTTCCGTATGTACCACAAACTCGCAGGTATGACGGGTACTGCCGAGACCGAAGCGGGCGAATTCTGGGATATCTACAAACTCGATGTTGTGGTAATCCCAACCAACAAACCTATAGCACGTATAGATATGGAAGACCGTATCTATAAAACGAAACGTGAAAAATACAACGCAGTAATAGAAGAGATTGTAAAACTGGTATCCGAAGGCCGACCTGTACTTGTAGGTACCACATCGGTAGAGATTTCCGAGCTCCTCAGTCGTATGCTTACAATACGGAAGATAAAGCACAACGTATTGAATGCCAAGCTCCACCAAAAGGAGGCGGACATTGTAGCCGAAGCGGGCCGTAAAGGTACTGTAACCATAGCCACCAACATGGCAGGCCGTGGTACCGATATCAAGCTCACCGACGAGGTAAAAGCTGCGGGAGGTCTTGCCATCATAGGTACCGAGCGCCACGAAAGCCGCCGCGTCGACCGTCAGTTACGCGGTCGTTCCGGACGTCAAGGAGACCCGGGTTCTTCCGTATTCTACGTCTCCCTCGAAGACGACCTTATGCGCCTCTTCGGCTCTGAAAGAATTTCCAAAGTGATGGACCGCCTCGGTTTCCAAGAGGGTGAGATGATTGAGCACTCTATGATTTCAAAATCTATTGAGCGCGCCCAAAAGAAGGTAGAAGAGAACAACTTCGGAATCCGTAAGCGCCTGCTCGAATACGACGACGTGATGAATATGCAACGTAAAGTAGTTTACCTCCGTCGCCACCATGCCCTCCTCGGCGAAAGAATCGGTGTGGAAACGGTAAATACTATCTACGATACTCTTGCAAATACAGTGAATACTTATCACCCTGACAATGATTACGAAGGCTTCCGTAACGAGATAATGAAGATTTTCGCTATCGAATCACCACTCTCTGAAGCGGAATTCCGCCAAATGAGAACAGAGAAAGTTATCGATACCCTCTCCGATACAATGTTCGAAGTATTCAAACGCAAGATGGATCGCCTTGCAGAAGTGGCAAACCCGGTTATCAAACGCGTTTACGAAGAGCAAGGCAATCAATACGAAAAGATATTGATACCTATCACCGACGGTCGCCGCCAATACAACATCCCGGTAGACCTAAAAGCCGCCTATGAGTCTGACTCAAAAGAGGTTATCAAAGCATTCGAAAAAGCTCTGCTCCTACTCAATATCGATGAAGGCTGGAAAGAGAACCTCCGCGCTCTCGACGACCTTAAAACGGCTGTGCAAAATGCTACTTACGAGCAAAAAGACCCTCTCGTAATTTATAAATTAGAGTCGTTCAACCTCTTCACTCGAATGACTACCGACTGCAACCGTAAGATTACCGAAATACTTATGCGCGCACAAATACCGGTACGCGAATCCGACCCGGTTCGCCGCGCAGAAGAGGCACGTCATAAAGACTATAGCAAATACAACACACAAAAGCAAGACATGTCTGACATCCAACGTGCAGGAAATAAAGACACTCGCGAACAACAAGTTACACAACCTATTCACGTTGAGAAAACCGTCGGACGTAACGACCCTTGCCCTTGCGGCTCCGGTAAGAAATACAAAAACTGCCACGGCAAAAACGCTTAATTAATTGTGTATTAAAATTTCTTTTATATATCATTGCGCCGAAAAGTAATTCGCTTTTCGGCGTAATTTTAATTTACTAAACTTATATTTCCTCTTAAAGCATACCGATTTATCAAAATAATATCTTGCACAAAATTGGGGTGCTTACTCCGAAAGTCGATTATAAGATTATAAGAAACCGATTTATTAAAAAAGTATCTTTCTTTAAAAATTTTTCAAACAATACATTGTTAAAGATTAACAATCACTATGAATAAAAAACAACAAGAGGCTATACAACTCGCTGAATTTGCAATACACTGCGCCCAAAAACATGGAGCAGAGCAGGTAAACGTATATATCCAAAGTTCGGAAAACGAGAAACTTGTGATTACAGACGGTGAAACGGAAAACCTCAGCTACAACGAGCAACAAGCTATCATCATCTCACTCTACCACAACGAGCGTAACAATACCATCACATGCTCTCACTTAAATAAAGAGGCTTTAGAGCAATTTATTATCAATGGTATCAACAACATAAAATACCTTGCGCCGGACCCCTATGAGCGTCAATTACCGAAAAATCTTTGCTATGATGAGGGCTATATTGATTTAGGATTGTACGATGAAAATATCGATAACGTAGACTTTGATCGTCAGAAAGATATTTGCTTAACAGAGCAACAACGCATTGTAGGCAGTGATGTGATAACTTCCTCTTGCGGAATAAACAAAAAGAAAGCGGAAAAACTTTGCCTCTTCAGCAATGGGTTTTTCGGAATAAGCAGAGAGACGATATTATCCATCTATACCTCCGCCACCATTTCCGACAGCAACGAGATGCGCCGACAACACTATGAATCAAGAACATATATCAACGGCGACCATCTCGGAGCAGAAAATCTCGGTAGCCGCACACTATCGTATGCTCGCGCAAAAAAAGGAGCAGATAGCATAGAGTCCGGAAGATATACAACCATCATCCATAACAGCATAACTCCCGATATCTTAGATCCGCTTATTTCAGCCACTTACGGTAGCAAGATATACGATAAGCACTCCTTCTTATGTAATAAAATCGACAAAAAAATCACATCCGACATACTTACAATACAATGTCTTCCACGCACATACGGCAGAATCGGAGCCAAAACATTCACCAGCGACGGCCTGCCTGCCACCGACATGAATGTAATAACGAACGGAGTGTTGAATAATTATTTTATCAACTATCGCTATTCCCTAAAAATGCAGATGGCGCCTACACTCGATTTACCGATATGCACTACGGTAACTCCGGGGCTCCGCACAACAAGCGAAATAATCTCCACCACCCGAAAGGGAATACTCATCACCGATTTTCTTGGCGGTAATTGCAACCCCGTAAGCGGAGATTTCTCTTATGGTATTGAGGGGTTTTTGATAGAAAACGGAGTGATTACCAAGCCGATAAGCGAAATGTTGATTACCGGTAACATCCTCGAACTAATGCAGCAATTAGTAGAGATAGGCACCCTACCTCACACACCGGGCAAAAGCCCCTACCCCGCTCTCGTTTTCGAGAACGCCACTATAAACTAATATCACTCATACTCTTAAATAATTACAAGACGTCACTGCATAACCGTATCAGAGCAACGGAGGGGTTATTCGTTTTCGCGCCAACTCGGGGGTCAAAATTGCGCCAACTCAAGGATCAAAATCGCGCCAACTCGGGGGTCAAAATCACGCCAACTCAGGGGTCAAAATCGTGCCAACTCAAGGATTAAAATCGCGCCAACTCGGGGGTCAAAATTGCGCCAACTCGGGGATTAAAATTGCGCCAACTCAAGGATTAAAATCACGCCAACTCGGGGGTCAAAATTCAGTTAAAGTGTTGATTTAGTTGTAAATAAATGTATTTTTACCTCGTCAAAAAAACACACCAAAAAAATCATAAAAAATACATTGATTATGTCAAATAATTATAGTATCTTTGTACACGGATAAAAAATACAAAAAAATGAGTGAATACAGAGAACGGATAGCAGACCAATTAATAGAAGAAAGTTTAGAAACCGTTGGCGCAGTATTAGTGCAAGGAACTAAATGGTGTGGTAAAACTACCACCTCCATACATCATGCCGGAAGCGTGCTGTACATGGATGATCCACAGCAAAAAGCCCAAAATTTTGCCTTAGCACAAACCAACATATCACGACTTTTAGAAGGAGCGACACCTCGTGTTATCGACGAATGGGAATTAGTTCCCGAACTATGGGATGCGGCACGTTTTGAAATAGACCATAGAGATAACCATGTAGGGCAATTCATCTTCACAGGATCTGCCGTGCCAAAAGATAAAGACCAACAAAAGATATTTCATAGTGGAGCCGGGCGTTTCGACTGGATAAAAATGCGTACGATGAGTTTATTTGAATCAGGAGATAGTACTGGAGATATCAGTCTTAAAACTCTTTTTGAAGGGGCATTACCCGATGGCAAATCAAATATAACTTTAGATAAATTAGCTTATCTTACATGCCGTGGCGGATGGCCCGGAGCACTATTACTATCAGAAAAAGCAGCACTACGTGTTTCTACTGCATATCTAAAAGCTGTAATAAACTACGATATAAACAAAGTTGATGACGTAAAACGTAACCCTGAATTAATGCAACGCATAATACGTAGTCTTGCTCGAAATCAAGGACAACAAATACCTTATACTACAATTCGAAAAGATGTAATAGCCAATGAAAATATACAGTTAAGTGTAGATACCATAGAGAATTACATCAAAATACTAACTCGTATTTTTCTTGAAGAAGATATGCCTGCTTGGAATCCGAATCTCCGAAGTAAAACGGCTATTCGTACCAGCGATACGCGATATTTTGTAGACCCGAGTATCGCCACTGCAGCATTAGGTATAGGTCCAAATGACTTGTTAAATGATATTATTGATTTTGGTTTCTTCTTCGAAACATTAGCAGTACGTGACCTTCGAGTATATGCAGATGCTCTTGATGGACAAATTTATCATTACCGCGACAAATCAGGGTTGGAATGTGATGCGGTACTGCATCGTAGAAATGGACAATATGGCTTAATAGAGATTAAGTTAGGAGGAGAAGATAATATAAATAAAGGAGCTGAAACATTGAAATCATTATCATCTCAAATCAATACCGATAAAATGTCTACCCCATCTTTTCTAATGGTACTTACCGGCATTGGAAATTATGCTTATAAACGTAACGACGGTGTTTATGTTGTACCAATAGGCTGTTTGAAAAATTAATTCTTATTAAAAATAAAATTATCGCCGGTGGAACTTCTGGTAATGCAATTAATGGAGTTTCACCCAACAATCCATAGCCCCAAATCTTTTCATTATTTACATTTTTATGCATGAACTTTAGTTCATTCACTACATTTTTATGCATGAACTTTAGTCTTTATGCTACACTTTTATGCACGAACTTTAGTCTTCTTGCTACACTTTTATGCATGAACTTTAGTCTTCTTGCTACACTTTTATGCATGAATATTATTGGCAAAGTTAATCAAAATATTCAATATATGGAATAATACCTTGTGATATTTATGTGATTTTAACTATAACAAAAGAGTGGAAATGACATGTATTCTGCATAGCTGCATTAGAGAAGACGGGTCAAAATCATGCCAACTCGGGGATTAAAATCACGCCAACTCGGGGGTCAAAATCGTGCCGACTCGGGGGTCAAAATTCGGTTAAAGTGTTGATTTAATTGCAAATAGATATATTTTTACCTCGTCAAAAAACACATCAAAAAATCATAAAAAATTGCATATCTGCTAAAAAAAGTGTATCTTTGCGCAAAATTTCAGAAGAATGTTAGTTCGCAAGGAAAACGAGATTATAGCAGATCCTACTTTCCAAGCAATTCTGCAAGGAGTAGTTGAAATTATTGAGCATTCCCGCCAAAGCATTGCTGTTTATGTCAATCAAGAGATAACGATGATGCATTGGCATGTTGGAAAATTCGTGTTGCAACAAATCAATTACGAAGATAAAGCAGAATATGGCAAAAAGATTGTGGCGACACTGTCGCAACAATTGACAGAGCGTTATGGTAAGGGCTTTACCGTATCTGCCATTTTCCGTATGCTAAAAGTTGCACGTCTCTACCCTGACGAGCAGATTATGGCGACACTGTCGCAACAATTGACTTGGAGCCAATTTGTTGAACTCATAACCATAGAACAAGAACCAAAACGCCTTTTCTATCAGCAGATGTCTATCAAGCAACGTTGGAGTTCGCGTCAGTTACGCAAGTACGAAGATGCTATGCTGTATGAACGCTCGCTTATTGCTGCCAAGCCCGAAGACAAGCAGATAGCGCAAATGGAAGATTTGGAACCCGGTGAGTTAACTCCGGATATGGTATTACGCAGTTCATACGTGTTAGATTGTTTGGGACTGAGCGGCTACTACTCCGAGAAAGACTTGGAAAATGCTATCCTGCAACAGATGGAGCGTTTTATCCTCGAATTAGGGCAAGGGTTTGCTTTTATGGAAAGACAAAAGCGCATTTCTGTAGATGGCATAGATTACTACATTGACTTGCTTTTCTATCATCGCACGCTCAATAGGTTGGTAGCTATTGACTTAAAATTGGGCAAGTTCAAACCCGAGTACAAAGGGCAGATGGAACTCTATCTCAAGTACCTGCAACGCTACGAGCAACGCCCAAATGAACAGTCACCAATTGGATTGCTTCTTTGTAGCGAAGGAAATAGCGAACATGTAGAACTGATGATGTTGGACGAGGATAATATCCACGTCGCCCAATATCTGACAGAATTACCTGATAAACAATGGTTCATAGACCGCCTTAATCGTTCAATAGCTATTGCAGCAGAACATAAAAACGAAAACAAACTAAACAACTAACAACCGCCCGCCTATGATAAAAAAACGATTATTTACATAAAGCATTAAATAAAAAGGCAGAAGGCTACAATACTGAAAAGTAAAGTAGTCTTCTGCTTTTTTATATAAAAAACACTACGAGGCACTGCGAACAACAGTTCCTATACCCGATACGATGCAGATATAATAAACCAGATATTCAAAAAAAAGGGCCGCACACTCACGTGTACGACCCCCTACAAAATCTAATAGTAATTAATGAATTATTTCACTATGAGGCGACCGAGATATACATCTCCAGTGCCTGAAGTGATGCGGATATAATATATACCACTGGTGTAGATACCGCCAACTTCGATAGGGAAGGTAGCAGGAGTGAAGATTTCCACTACCTGACCTACTGCGTTGAGTACCTCTACGCGCATTCCGTTCTGCTCCTCGACAGTCCATTCGCGGTTAACGAAGGTGCTTTGTCCGCCAAGTACAGGGTTCGGTGCCACGATGATAGGCAATGCATAAGCATTATCTACAGGGGTGGTTACATTAAGAACAAGATTTACTATAGAGTCACAACCCAAAGAGGAAGGAACAGTATCGGAATATTCTCCGGCTGTAGTAAGTGAATTTCCAAAGAATTCGTAAGTTTCACCCTCTTTGATAGTCTCTGTAATATTGACAACTACAGTAGGGATAAACTGAATAGAAACTTCCAATATAGAGTCACAACCATTAGCATTATTAATTCTACGAGATACTACGGTATCTTGAGTGATTCTATCGATAGAGAATCCGAAAGATTCGTAATTCTTACCTTCGCAAACGTAATCGTTGACTCTGCCGATAGGGGCAGGAGTAACCGACAATACGAGGCGGATAGTAGAGTCACAATCGAGGCTGTTTTGTACGGTATGTGTATATTCACCTGCCTCATTGATAACGGTGCCGTAGAATTCGTATGTCTGACCCTCACATATAGTTGCCTCTACACGAGTTTCAGAAGGTAACACCTTAAGATCGAGAATTTCGATAGAGTCGCAACCGAGAGAGTTAGTTAAAGAAACGGTATAAGTACCTGCAGTATTATAAGTAGTACCATTCCAAGTATAAGTACCGCCTTCACATATATAAGCGGAATAGTGTATTTCACGAGGAATAGCATACAGATATAATGTAACTATAGAGTCACAACCTCTGCGGCCTTCTAATGTGTCGACATAGACGCCTGAAGTACTAAGGGTTTGTCCTCCAAAATTAAAGTTGCCGCCCTCACAAATAGTACGGGTAAGCACTGTTTGTAAATTGAGTACTTCGAGGTGTAGGATTATAGTGGTATCACATCCCTCGGTAGCGTGATGTACGATATTATAATCGCCGCGAGTAGTGAGGTTGTTAAATCCGTAATTGCTATAAACGTCGCCTTTACAGATTGTGTCGTAGATATGAACCATTGGTACATCTTGTACTGTCAACACGAGTTTTACTATACTGTCGCAAGAGCCCTCAGAGCCGGAGATTACTTTCTCGAGCTCGATAGTATTGATATTTACATTCGATGTTTTATCAGCATCTACTACGAAACCGTTACCTACGTATCTGTCACCGCGACAAACGATGGCATTATGAACATCCTCTCCGCTGTAGCAGTTTACATTGATATCATCAACATAAATATAGCTCTCTTTATTTACAGGCACAACGGCAGTAAATGCAAAGCGGATATTCTTGTTAGGTTGATTGATTACCACGTATTTGTTTACGAGGTCATTACCTTTAACGTCGAGGATTTCTTGTTGCAACAATTGGTAAGAACCGTCGGTAAGCACTTCATATACACGGAAGTAGAGAGAGTCTCTTGCAGGCATATCTTGGCGATATCTGAATTTGATGAGGTAACTTTCATTGCCTGTAGCAAATTCAGGCGACATCACCTGAGCGGTACCGATAATATTATTGTACAATACAAGGCTCGTCTTGTCGTTGGCACTCATACCGTTAGTGACTTTCCAATTGCTTGACACAGTTGCAGAAGAGCCTTCGAGTGACCAGCAAGTAGGAGGTAAATTACCCGGAATATAATCGTTAAAGTCTTCGATATAAGGGAATTCACCAACGCCACAAATAGTGCGGAATGAAGTAGAATTCCAATTTGAAGTGTCGACAATAGCGCTATTTTCGATAGCTCTCACTGCAACGTTGTAGAATGTATTAGGTTTCAAAGAGGTAGCTACAGCACTTGTGTTTGCAGTTACGGTATTAAATACCATACCGTATTTACTATTGTAAACTTGGATTTCGTATTGATCGGCAGAGTCAACGCTATTCCATGAAATATCCGCGCTATTTGATGTGATGTTAGAAACCACGATATTTTGCGGACGAGAAACATTAATTTCTTCTATTCTGAAGTTGTCGACAACGAACCAATCGGCATATTCACCTACATTGGCTTTGACACCGATGTTATAGATACCCGTTTCATCTACAGAGAATTCTTTAACGGCTTCGATGTAATTTCCTGAATTAACAATATATTGAGCTATGACAGATTGCTCATTGTCTTTAATCATGAAATACTCGAATTCAACGCCGTCGGCATCGTTTTGGAGTTTTCTATCCATTGAAACCATAGCGGATATTTCGTATTTCTTACCGCTTTGGAGGCGTACAGGGCGTGATAATTGAGAAGCCAAAGAGCGGTAGAGGAATAAGAAGTTGTTACCGTCGTAAGCAACAGGGGTAACAGAACCGGTGTAAGAATCTTTATCATGAACCTTCCAGCCTGTGCTATGTACACCCTTATCCTCAATCCAGCAGTTTTGCTCGGCAGAGGCTCCATCGCCTTGTAGAGTTTCGAAGCTCTCTATATAAGGTTGTGAAGCGGTAACGTTGATAATATCCGAACAGTAAGTGCGGAAAGATAATGATGTATAAGGAGAAGATTCCGTAGTGCTACACAAGTTACGCATAAATAATGTATAATTTGTAGAAGCATTAAGATTGCTGATAGTGTAAGTATTGGTAGTTACCGTATCCAGAATCACAGCATTAGCCAAATTATCGGTAGTAGACAATGAGAGCTCGATAGTAAGAGCTTCGTTGTTGTTAAGATTAATTTCGGCGAAATTGTTTTCGACATTAATAACCGAAGCACCGAGAGGCAACAAGCAATCGAGGGTATCAATAGTTAAATCGTCGATAGCGAGAGGGTAACCCGATTCGAAGAAATATGTATCATTACCTGTTTGGTTGTATATCAAACGGTTAGTCCATTGAGTTACGATATTGTAAACGCCTGCTCTTTCGATAACGAAATAGCCCTCGTTAGATTTCCAACCGGCAGCAGAAGCGAGGTTGTCGCCGTCCATAGGGATAGCATCAGGGTGAGTGATATTTGCGTTTTTAGAGAGCAATACTCTGTTATAATCAATCTCAACGGTATCAGGGATAAGGAATACGCGGCCGAAATCGGCAAGTGCTGAAGCAGAAGTAGCTGCCCAATGATAAGAGTAGTAGTACTGACCTGCTTCGAGGCGGATAGGGCGGTATGCGTAGGTAGTTTTACCCCATTTTGTAGTATATCCGTAATCGCCACTGCTGTTACCTACATAAAGGCCGTTATTGCCTGTATGAACACCCCTTGTAGCTGTTCCGATTTTGAATGTGTTGTTATTAATAGCGTCAACTTCGGTAACGAAGAGCCACATACCGTTATCGGCGGCATCTTCAAAGCCTGTTGTATAAGGGATATGGGTAGCCGCTTTACGAGTCTTGAAGTTTACGGTAGTAACGAAAGAATTGTCTCCATTACCGCAATCAGCGTAGCACTCGAGGATATATTCTGTTACCGATTGCAATCCGTTTACGGTAAATTCTCTGTCGGAGATAGTGTCGTTAGCCACCACACTTCTATCATCGGCTTTGTAAACGGTATAAATGATATCTGCATTTTCGTTCACTCCCGTAACGGTGAATGTAGCTTTCACATCTTCCACTATAGAATTAACTCTTGGAGTGAAGCATGACATCTGAGTGATAGAGATGCTATCTACGGTAAGAGGAATAGTTTGACTTTCACCACCGTCGTTAATCCAATAGAAATAGAGAGCATAAGTAGAAGCTTGTGGAATATCTACTGTTGCCACCATCTCTTGCCAAGTAGTAACTTCCGACATCTTAACGCCGTTGTCAACAGCGATACATCCGTCAGGCAAGCGGTTGGCAGTTACATTAGGCATGATACCGAGGTCGATAGTAACATCATCAGGAGCGAGGAATGCTCTACCATAATCGAAAGTACCTTCTCCTACTGATTTATATTTGAAGCGAATAACGTAAGTACCCGGTTCAAAAGTAATTCTACGATTGGCAGTAGAACGAGAATTAGTGCCGGAATAAGCCAAATCGTTACCGGTATTTGACACATAGAGTGCTTTATCACCTACATAAACGGCACCTGTTGCGGCTCCGATATAGAATTTGTTTACTAATCCGGTGCTGATATTATTCTGCATCGTCCAAAGCGCATTATCGTCGTCATTACTGAAATCAGTAAAGTAAGGCACTGTAGCAGGAGTTTTTAAGGTCTTTATATTGAGAATAGACCAGGCAGAAGCCGATTGCTCGCAAATGGTACGAACATAAATGAAGTAGTCTGTATTTTGAGATAAACCGTTGAAAGTAACAGTATCGTTTACAGTGATATAAGATGCGATAGAATCTTCAGCTTCTTCTGAGCGGCACAAGCGGTATTCCACATTGGCACCGATGATATTGCCAAGTTTGATAACGGCATTATCATGAGATACTGATACAGCTTGAGGTTGATCGGTAAGTGCAGGGCATTCGAGTTTTGTCACGCTGAAATCGTCGAAAGCCAAAGGCGGTTGATTAGTTCCATATTGATCGTTTGTCCACATTATCACAAACTTATAGAGCTGAGTTGCAGGGATATCCACCACTACACGTTCTTGTTTCCAAGTGCTGTTCAAATTGAGTTTACTTTGATCAGCACCATCAAGGGCAATAAATCCATTATCTGATGCATTTTGATAATGAGAGAGAGCTACGGAACCCGGAGTTAAATTTATGCCGTTATTAGCCAAGAAGATACGAGCATAGTCGTAATTAGACTCACCTTGTGCTTTCCATCTGTAGTTGAACTCATAGGTGCCTGCCTCGAGATTCATCGTAGCATAAGCATAGACGGTAGATGCATTTCCATAAGAATAATCATCAGTAGCAGTGTTATGAATATAAAGCGATTGACCTGTAGTAGTTGCCAACGAACCGATACGGAATTGGCAAGTTTGAGTGCCGTTAACAAACGTCCATTGTCCGGATTCAGTGTTGAAATCATCGGTGAATGGAGGTGTTATCGGCAGCGGATTGGTCTTAAAGCCGAATTGTACAGGTGTTGATGTGGCATTATTACCGCATAATGATGTGATTACGAGGGTATATCTTGTGTCTGCAGTCAATCCATCCACGTTGAACATAGTAGTTTGTATAGTATCTATAGCCACTACGGTGCCGTCGGTAGCGAGTACTCTATATTCGAAAGAGTCGACACTATTCAATATCGAATAATAATCGAATTTAAATGTAGCTTCCTCGTTAGAAATATTAGTGAGAGCAATATTCTCTACAGTATTACATGTATTGATACTACCCATAACTACATTATCTATAGCACACTTGCTACCATCGTATCTTGGTGCCTTGTTCACTTTAAGCACTACTCTACCGTTTGTAGCGGTAGCATTATTGAATGCATAAAGGATTTTGGTCATATTTATAGTTCGTCCGAGCGTATTGCAAGCCACGAAAGTAGTAGTATCGTTGATATCGGTCATATAACCTATCACCATATCAGGATACATATCATAGGTGTTTTCGTTACGGTAATAGAATTCGATGTAAGTCTCATTTACAGGGATATCGAGTTGAGGCATTACGATGAATAAAGGCGAGTTTACAGAAGCGTAAGTCTCTAAAGAGTAACCGGATACGAAGAAGCCGGTTTCGTCATTAATTTCCGCATAAGGGTAAGAGGTGCCGGTATTAGCGGAAACGAGTTCGATACAAGCTTGACCAGGAGTGCTTACGAAGTCGAATGTTTGGCGATAAGGAGCGTTGATAACGGCAACGCAGTTGGTGTTGAATACGAAAGGTTTCGACCAAGCTGAGTTTTCGCCGCTACATACGTTTCGCATATATAGTTGATAAGCTGTAGCACTCTGCAAATTACTGATAGTAAATAGAGTATCGCTTACAGTAATCGGAGTAGCGGAAGCGGTATCAAAGCCGAGTTCGCCATAAATATATTGCCATTGGTTACCGAGAGCGCGGAAGCTGATAGTAGCACTGTTTTCAGTAACATTTTCAGTACGCATAAGGGCAGGAGCAGGGCATGAACCAAGACTTTCCACTCTGATATTGTCGATATAAGTGAAATATCTTTCTCTATCACTTCTGCCACTGCGAATTGCTATCTGAGCGTCCACAAGGTCGGCATCGATGACGGAGAAGTTCACTTCGGCGTCACGAACAAATACAGTGCTTTTGCTCATTGTAGCTACCGGAATAAAAGTGGTTGGGTCGGTAGGGTTAGTAACCACACCGACAACCAAATCACCGCAAGCATCCACATTCTCCATTCTGTAATCGAAAAGCATGCGACAAGTATTGAGGTCGACATCGAATTTAGGCAGAACGATATAGGTCTCTGCAGAAGTATGTGATGAACATTGGAGAGAATAAACACCCTCTGATTTGTCATAAGAGTTTAACCTCGGCAAGAAATTAATGGAGTATGGATCCGGATATTGATAGCCGAACATACAGTTGTTTTGAAGTTCGCTATAGATATTATTATTAGGGTTAATATCCTCAAAACCATTAGAATAAGGAAGAGCAATCTCGGCACAAATAGTAGAGAACGAGAACAGGCGAGCATAATAAGAAGTATCACCGGCGGCACAGATAGCGGCAACGGCGGCTTTATAAGTAGTATTTCCGGACAATCCGCCTACTACAGCAGGATTGGTAGTCACCACTTCATCAGCTACCACATTATCATTCTCATCGGTGACAACGATTTTCCAACTGCTTTCGTTGCCGTTTGACTGCCAAGCGAAAGTAGCCGTAGTATCGGTTACCGACGTACAAACGAGTTTAGTAGGTTTGATACAAGTAGGGATAGCATAAAGCTCGATATCATCGAGGTAGATAGTAGCATTTGCATCGTTACTTGTAATGCTGAAATAGCGGGCAAATTCTACATATTCAAAATCTTCGTTATTGACGTCGAAAGACAAGATAACGGAGAATTCTATCCAAGTACCTCTACCTTTGAATTTGACGGTTTCCAAATCCGTAAGGGTACCGACATCGCCAGGGTCGGTCATCAAGCCGATAGAGAGGAAGAAACTGTCGACATTTTGTGTAAATGCATATCCTGTCAACATATAATTGTTAACGAGGGCAGGCACATTCATTTCCGGAGAAACAATCAAAGAGTTGCGCATTGCAGCTGATTTATTTCCGGAGTGATGGTAAACATTATTAGATTTGAAATAATCTTTACCTTCGCCGATAGCCCTCCAGCAGTTGAATTTTCTTTCCGCTTCAAAATCCTCTACATAAGGCACTTGATAAGGTGCACAGGCGGTATTGAAAGAGAAAACATCGGTCCACTCACTCATTTCTCCGGTAGCCGGGATAATAGAGCGCACTGCATAGTAATACAACGTATTGGACTCCAGATTATCGAGGATAGGGTTACGTTGATTTACAATAGTGTCGTGGATATAAACAAGGTTTGTATCAACATTAGGGTTGAAGATGTTGTTGTGCATAACTATCTGCCACTGTGTAGCGTTAGAAGTGATAGCAAATTGCACAGAGTCGCTCTTGATAGATACCGGCTCCACTTTAGTAGGAGGGATACAGTTTTTCTGCATCAATTTCAAATTATCTATTGCGCAGAAACCGCCGTAATAAGAATATGAAGCGAGTGATATACCGAGGTAATAAGTACCGGTATTCTCTACGTTGAAATATCCCTTCAATTGATTCCAAGTACCGGAAACCACGTTAGCGGAGTCGATATTAACCACCCAATTTTCTCTATTCATACTTGGCTGAGTGGAGATAAATAATCTCGCGCCGTTGTTCATCGTGCCGTATCCGCCTATCACATGCATAGAAGCATAGTAATTCGAATCTGCTTGAAGAGTAACAGGGTAATAAGCAGTGAGGTGACCACTATTCACTGCGAAATAACCCATCTTGCTACCCTCGTAAGGATTTACGGTAAAGTATTGATAAGATTGATAGTTAAATTGGCCTGAAACGGTAAATTTAACATCATCACCATATATATAGCAGCCCTCTACAACGTCGTTATCGGCATAGCTTTCGAAACCTTCGATAAGCGGATTATCGATAGTGATTGCCATCGGTTCGCAATAGGTATGAATAGTAATAAACTCATCGCTCCACAAAGAGAATTCCGAGCCGCAATTATTACGCACGTAGAAGTCGTATTCAGTATCCGGATTAAGCCCCGTAACAACACAAGAGTTTGCGTTAGCGGCAGCGTCTACAATAGTGAGGTTTTCAGAGCCATTTCCGGAGATGCAATATCCAACTTGCCAATTTGTAATTCCTTCGTCATTGACAACAACACGAACTGAGTTTTTGGTAATAGAATCAATGGTAAAGTTAAAGATTGAAGAGCAATTAGGGCGAACGAATACTCGGATATTATCGATAAGTACATCGGTACGTCCCTTGTTATGTGCGTTGAAAATGATGTATTTATTGCCTGAAGTAGAAACCGGGATATCTGCAGTGTACATATAATATCCGGCTTCGGAAACTACAGGGGCTTTTGATATTGCATTATATACAGTTTTAAGAAGGGTACCGTTCAGGGTATCCGGTGTGTCATTGATATATACGTTCACATACTCATAGTCGATATCAGAAGTAGAAGAGCTACGATATTGATACCAAGAAACCTGATACTCTGTATTACCATCGAAAGTAAATTGAGGTAACACAAGGTTTGCTTTATTATGATAATATGTAGTTCCATAATAATAATCTGCATAGAAAGAATAAGGGAGTAAAGCGGAAGCAGTACCTTTATAAGGATTTTTATTGCTACGTTGCCAATTAGTAACGGAGCTTCCGTAATAGCTTCCGACAAGTTCGCCATATCCCTCAGTTTTCCAGCAGTTTAACGGGAATTGATTTTCTTCGAAAGTAGCGGTATAAGGGAATTGAGATACGGCATCGCATTCGGTAGTTACATTTACAGAGAATGATTTGATAACACTGGAATCGTTGCCACATTTAGCGTAAATATCACCGGAGATAGTGTAAGTAGTACCGGAGAGCAAGCCGTTTACGGTATAGCTGTTCTCATTAACGGTGGCATTACCGCTCACGTTTCCGGTAGAATTATCGCAAACCGCATTATAAGAAATAACGTAACTATCGGCATTACCGGTCCAAGAGATAGTAGCGGAATTTTTAGTAATGGCACCCGAAGCAATTTCAGAAACCGGGCGGCAAGCAGGGGCTAATTCCACACCTACAAGGTCGATTAATAATCCGTTATTAGGGTAAGTACCTCCGTCGATGATGATATAATTAAATCCTGTTACAGGGATATTGAAGGAGTATTTATACCATCCTTCGGAAGATTCGGTAGGATTTATATTTATATTCGGGTTAACAGATCCGAGTAGTGTACCTCCGAGAGTATCCGGCACGCTGTTTACCCATATCTTCACAAGTTCTGCCGGATTTGGATTATTACCATTAAAGCGATACAAATAGAAATATGCGTCGTATTTACCGGCAGCGTCTATTCTAACAGCTTTAGAGATAACGGCAGAGTGATAAACAGTACCCCAATTTGTACCCAAATTAAGGCATTTAACACCGTCGGCACAAACCGAAGGGTAATAAGGAGTAGTGACACTCCATTGAGAGTATGAGCCCGGAGTGGTAGTCACCGTCCAACATTCAGGCAATCCGGCTTCGAAGCTTTCGGAGAAAATCGGAGTGACGTAAGTACCACATTCAGTGCGCATTGTAACGGGCAACGACCATTCGGAAGTGTCGCCTACAGCACAGATGGCGCGTACGGAGATATCGTAAGTAGTACCGGAAAGAAGACCGTTAAATACGGCAGGATTGGTGGTTGCCGACTGATAGATAGCTTGTTGATTAGAGCTGTTGACAGCGCGTAATTCATAGCCCAAAGCCGCAGTTGCTCCGGTCCATGCCACTTGGCACGACATAGAGTCGATTTCACTGACAACGACTTTCTCAAGACGCGGACAAGTAGGTATTTCATGTATATCTATATTATCGATATAGTATGATTGGCTGTAAGTATTTGTCTCCATCTTGATAGCGAAGCACACCTTTTCACCCGGATTGAGAGTGATAGGCAGTGAGCCTGTGTTGATACGTACATTCTTCCAACTAACATCGGTAGTAGTATCAGTAAGTATAGTGAAGAAAGTAGTAAGGTCATAAGGGTCGAGCATGATACCCACTTGATATGCAGTGGACATGGTAGACATCGGGCGGATAAAGAAATCTATCTCGAGATTATCATAATCCTCATCAAGCATAGGAGTGGCAAAATAAGCGGCTTTTGTCTCGGTAGAGGTGAGGCACAACGATTTACCGCTATTTCCATAGAAATAATTAGGGCTAATAGAAACTCCTTGTGGATATTCGAGGCTATTAGTCCAGCAATCAGGGAGAGTTGTAGCGCTATTGAAATCCTCGGTAATAGGGAGGGCAACAGGGTTACAAGGGGTAGTGAAAGTAAATACTGGGGAGTATTCGGAAAGTCCCTTATAAGTTGCGGAGCAATCGCCTTGGAGCGATACGGTATAGGTAGTACCCGGAGTAAGATTGGTAAGAGAAGCCATACGATAAGGGGCGCTGAGAGCATTCTCTGATATTACTACACTGCCGGTTTCAAAATCGGTAACGGTGAGTTTATAAGTGGCAGGGTCGTCGCCAAAATTATCCAAAGCCCACATCAAATCTACAGAAGTAGTTGTTACATTATTTATACTCAATCCAATAGGACGTTTACAAGTAGGTGCGGGGTCGATAATAACATTATCGAGAAAGTGGTAAGAATTTCCATAACCACCGGCACCCCAATTCGAGGTACTTTTAAACACAATAGTTACGGTACTACCGTTGTAAGCAGAAAGGTCGTAAGACTTTTCAGTCCAATTACTTGCAGTAAGTCCCGACTCAAGGAGCACCGGGTAAGTAGCACCACCATCGGTAGAAAGGTAAACAGAAAAATCGCCACCTCCGGGGTTGGCAAACATAAATCTGAGTCTGTAATTTCCTGTCAAAGTAACGGCAGGTGTTTTCAAACAATTGGTATTTCCCGTGTAGGAAGAATACGAATTGAAAGAAAGATAATTCCCATCATAGGCAGAAACAGAGCCATTTCTGGTTTGAACACTCCATTTGTTGGACGAGTTGGTCTCTGTACCTTCGGAGTTGTCCCATCCCGATGGAATCGTTCCGATTGAACAGGAATTAAAAGTCTCGTAAAGCAACTCATTCTCTGCTTTTACACCGGTAAAAACAGACAAAAACATTGCAATAACGAATACAAAAACTAAATTTCTCTTCATTACTAATTTATTAAATATGTTTATAAATTATTTGTTAAATCGTTAATATTTAATACCTTATATTACTTAGCACTTGAATAAGATTTGCACCTATGCAATATAATTAAGTCAACTGCAAATGTAACAATTTTTATACTGATAATCAGTATGTTTCATAAAAATATCCAATATTATTCCTGCTAAAATTTAATAATTTATAGTTTTAATGATGAATAAAAAGAAAAGTAATGAAAGGGAAGAATTTTTTAAAAAAAAGTATCAATATAAAATTACGCAGGAGAATAATTTAAAGTTATTTATGGATAAATAAATATTGTTAAATAACGATAAAAATCGAGTTGTTGGAAATAATATGAGCCATCGACTGGCGGGGAAGGACGTTGGAGCGGCGGAGAGAGGGGGAAACGAAGTTCTTTCCAAATGCCGGAAAAACAAGGTGATAAGGATAATATGAGCGGCGGAAAGTTTTGAGAGCATCGATATCAAAGGAGCCATCGGCGGGCGGGGAAGCTGCAACAAAAAAAAGTTGCAACTTACTTTAGTTGCAACTTCGGAAAAGGAAAATTGTTTGTATCATTCAACCTATATTATTTGAATTCAATAGAGTAATTCCTTTGTAAAATACAATTTTCCTCTAATGAATTATAATGCACTAATTTAGTATCTCGCTTTTTATCGATTTTACTAACCAATAGGCGAGGCTTATTTCGCATCAATTCCAATGCAAAGGTATAAAAAAATAGCACTACCCCCCCCCATTTTGAGTTAAACAAATTTAAATTTCGTTAACCACATAAATGCTTTACCTACAACTTATTATGTATTCAATTGTGACTAAAGCACGTAATTACCAACATAAAACCAAAAATAATTAACATTTAACTACAACATTATCATTCAAAAAAAGACTCCAACGATGCTCACGCACAATTGAAGTCAGTCAAATGTGAATTACTCTATTAAAATAATTATTTTCGGAATTTAAGATAAGTTATCAATAATGAAAATAGCGAGATAGCGGCGAGTATCCAGTCGGCATCGAGAGGCACCCACACCTCTTCGAATTCGCCGGTACCTTCTCCCGGGCGGTAGTCGAGGTAATAACCATCGTCGCCGTCGCAATATCCGTCGCCGTTATTGTCGACATGCGTATGTTCGGTGGAGAAGGTTGCCGCACTGAGGGCACCTAACGGTGCGCCTACCTCGGTAATGGTGGAGGTATATGCGCGGTTGACTCCGGTAAACTGTCCGTTATTTGTAGCTTGTACGTTTTGCGGTAGATAGAAGATATTACCGCTGTATGGCTCGATAGATGCCGCGCTGCCACGAGATGCAACAGGGGCTAACATAGAGTTGCTCTCGCTACCGCTGCGTCCGTTTCCGCCGGTGCGTCCGTAAGCGGAATTCGATGCCATCACTGCAGAAGTGCTACCGCCGTTGTCGGCTAAGAGGTCCGACTTACGCACATAACTGCCTGAATAGTTTCTGCCGCTCTTCAGCGATGGTGCACGGAATGTGGTTTGTCCCGCATATTTTGCGTTTTGTGCTCCTATAGCTCCGCGACTCTGTATCTGATTCGTCAGGTCTACATTCTCGCTTACTACAGGGTTATGTCTTTTTTTACTACCGTTAAAAGTAATTTGTTGCTCCTGTATCTGGCCGGTAGTATTTACTCCAAATACAAGAGTTACGGCAATTACACCACTTAATATTAATAATAAAAGTGCTAAGAATATATTATTGTTTTTCATGATTCTATTTTACTATTACCTTATTGTTTGACACTCCGTTCTCTGTTTCTATCTCTAATATATACATTCCTGTAGGCAAAGTTATTTGGCAATGGTGTAATAAATCCACCGTCTGCTCGGATATCAATTTACCTGCTACATCAAAAGCTTTGACAGATTTAATTGCAGTTGAACCCACAATCGATATATTATTTCCCGCAACCGATATAATGCAGTCGTCGTCGGAATAGTTATCATCTTCGGAAGTGACAATATCCGATCTGTCGATATTGATATAATATCTATCGGCATCACTCTCCATACCGCTCCACTCGAATGTCATATTTTCTGTAATTTCAGTAAATAGATCGGTGAGTTTATCATAAAGATAGAGAGTATTGTGGAATTTCTCAACGCCGGTAAATGTGAGGGTAACAGGAGTCACGCTATCGATAAAGGTAACGGAAAGCGGCACCATATTGATAGTACGACGGGCGTTAACCATTAATGGTTTTTCCTCGCTACGGGTGTAGACAGCAAACGGAGTAAGACCATCATCAAAGAGGAGCAAATCGGCATCTTCGCTATAAACATAGTCGTTACTGCTATAAGCATCTTCCGAAAGTGTTGCCACGCTACGATATTCGCCGTTATCAGCCACGATAGTGAGCACCTGATCGTAATCCGATTTTGGTGAAAGAGACATTTGGTTGATAGGTGATGCGTTTACATCCACCATTTCGGTGTTGAAATTAACCGTTAATGATTTAGACGGTGCTGTTGTATGAACGAAGAAAGCGGCTGCAGGACCAACTAATTTGCTATCATCCACCGGACTGGCTTTCATCTCGCCATTGGTATATTCGTAGCAGAAGCCATCGGCAATATCTTTATTTGCATCATAGAATGCTTTCATGCTAAGGTCGCCCATAAATGGATTGACTACCATAAACCAGTTGTCTTCCACCTCATTAGTATAAGTGGTAGTAAACGGATTGGATGTCGGGTCAAAGAGGAGTTTGTGCTGATTTTCAGTGCGAGCAGGAGTAACTTTACCAAAGCGCTCAGGCACTTTATACTCATCACCATTTGAATTGACACTATAGTAGTAATATTCAGTATCTGATTTTGGCAACTGTATAAAATTCTGTACATTACCTGCTTGAGCTTTGATAGCAACAGCATCGTGATCGTATTTAGTACCCATTGCGTTTGAAGGTTGACTCCATCCGGCAATAGGTTTATTTACAGAGTCTTTCTGCTGATGATTGATATAATAGTGATAAGTGGTAGTGGAGTTATACACTTTTTGGAACATACGGTTAGCTATACGGTTATCACAGAGTGCGGTAGCAAAATCAAAGTCCTCACCCGCTTTATCGCCTGCCAACGGCATATAGATATCACCACTATACACCTCGCGTAACGGCATTCCTGTAAGAGTATAATTTTCCGTTACAGCAACATCCACATTAGCTTTTTCGTAAGTGAGGTATTTCTGACCATACATCTTGGCACCGATAGGGAAATAGATAGATCCGCAAGTATTGGCACCTATACCATAATTGTAATTAAGATGATAAGTAACTTCAGGATTTTCTTCAAAAGAGTTAATATCATAATCTTCGAGAATGGTATTACCTACCGGGAGGATAACCTTAGTACCTACCACAGGGATGAAGGCATTTTTACCGGCGGTATCTTTCCAGCAGATATCATTATGCCAATTGCTATTTGCAGCTGTTGGCTTATAGAGTACGATATCAGGCACCACCTTCACAATAAAGCATCCGTAAGCGGTATCGAAAGGTGTATCTTCGTAGCGAGCGGAGAATTTGTATTCATACCCCGGGAGCATAGTGAGTTTATTAGCCACGCGGGTATAAGTATGTGTGTTGTTAACCTCCACGTTAGGGGTGAAATTATAAGTGTGTGTGCCAAGGAGTTTTTGAGCGATAGTGTCGTTAGTGCGATAGAGATACATCTTACCTTCGACTTTAGGGTTGCCTTGCACATAATTTATCGTCATAGAGAATTGGTCGTCCGGCATATTCACTTTACTTTCAGCGATACGGATAACGGCAGGTGCTCCTTGTATATCTTCAGGCATCGACTCGTAATCACGTTTACCGAGAGAGAAGCGCACGTCGCTGCGGAGGCGCACTCTGAGCGGATTAGGGCATACGAGTATATTAGGGTCGTCGCAACTGCCGGCAATAGCATAAGCCACATACTGAACGAGTGAACCATCACCCGGAACTTCAGCAATCACCGAGCGTTTATATAGTTGCAACTTATCGGCATACATCATCAAGCTATCTTTAGTCGCTTGTCTAAAGCGTCCCTTCACCGGTTGGTCGAGCGAAGTGGCTGTAGGATATTCGTAACGGAAATTAACGAAAGCGCGTGTAAGAGACGCCTCTATAAAGCGGTCGTCAACACCACAAATCCAGTCGCACATCGGAGCCGCCGCTTTTACTTTGCCTTTATCAGCAAGATCATTATAATATACTTGTACTGATAGTTTATAATCCTTCTCACCGGAGAGGGTTTTAAATCTAAGGTTTGTCACCTCTTGAGGTTCGTCGTCAATAAGCAGTTGCTTGCAGTTTTGAATTTTAGTGGTAAAGAAACCACCGCAATCATTTGTAAACTCATTCGAAGTAGTGAGCATACAGGAGTATTCGTGATAGCGTTTAAAGCAAGTATCTTTATGAACAATATAGAGCACCGGTTCGGTACGAGTCTCCATCTGGTTTGTTGTGGAATTAAGGTACTTACCCTCTTCAGGGACGAAGAAATAGCTACTATCGGTAACCGTAGCGGTAGCAAAATAATCCGCCAGAGAGTTGTACACCGGTTGATTCGCCGTTCTAAGTTGTTCGATAGTCACACTCTTAGGAAAAGAGAGTTTACCTACATTACCCATATTTTGGCCGTTATAGCTATATGGCTCGGCATTCAGGTAATTGAGAGGGAGAGTAGTAAACGTCTCTGAGAAGACGGTATTGTCTATCCAGCAATACTTCATATTTACATTACCTGCGCCATCGGCGGAAAAAGCATTTGCTTTGAAGTCGATACGCAAAATCACACTTCTTGCCCCTTTACCTTGCTCTGCATCGAGAAGTTCTTGTTGTGTTTTTATTTCGCAAGCGGAAAGAGCTTCGACAGCGGTAAGCGGATTTTTAGAAGTATAAATCTTGATATCATCGATACCGAAGTCGTTACCTGCTGCGGAGTTGTTATTATTCTCTATTTTCACACGATATTGAGAATAGCGTTTAGCGCCGAGAGTAACCTTAAAGAGGATATTGTACCATCTACCTGCTTGAGAGAGAGTACCTTTACCTGTGGTGTAAGCTTGTATTCTATCTTCAGTACCATTGGCATTCACACCCATAAGGATAAAGTTGAGGTTTGGTTGTGTACCTGAAGTGGTATGGCTCACCACCCAAGCGGAAACGATTATTTCACTACCCGGGCAGAGATTACCATCTACTATCAAATCGGAAACCACACCCGGAGCCTCATTGGCATCGACATACATATACGAGCCTGTGCCCGGATTTGTATGTGATTTAACGTTACTTACAAGCCAAGATTTACCGGTAGGGGTAGTTTTAACGATAGCGTATTCACCCCAGTTAGTAAATTTGTGACCACCATTAACAACCCTATTAGTACCTGCGTCGCCACTACCGTTAGGATAAGTAAATCCGTAAGAGCACTCGCTCCAGCGAAGAGGTTTATCAGAGATATTACCATTTTCAAAAGAGTAGTCGGTACCGCCGAGGTTATCGAAATTCTGCTCGGCAGAGAGAATATATTGTTGATCGAGGGTAGTATTAATTTCAGAAGTCCAAGGACCTACGGCACTTTTTGCCATACCTGTTATATTCCAACGAGCGATGATTTTGCCGTTTGCAGTGCGGAGCTCGTAGTGCCAAGTGGTATTGACAGGAGGCGATTGGAGCTGATACATACGATTTGAGTACACAGTAGGTGCGCTACCGCCATCGTAGCCGGAAGTGGCGGAGGTAGTACTCTTGAATATCTTAGGTTCTGCATCGCGGTCGGAAGAAGATACGCCATAGAAATAGTTTGACGCACCTCCATAAGACCTCATCGCGGTAGTCATCATCACAACAGTATCGGCAGGAGCCACGAAATTATACTCCTCGAAAGGAGTAGAAGTACAAGCGGCGAGTTGCGGAGCAATCTCTGCGGAACTATGTATATGATAAATTACACGATAAGAGAGAGTCGGCTCCGTAATATCGGTAATAGTATCTGTATTATCGCGAGTTAAAGTAGCGAAATCGGCATAGTTAGAAGCATCGCAAGCTATATTTATTGGATTGCCATCGAAAGTAAAAGTAGTAACACCTTGGATAGAGGGGCTGGAAGAGGTAGTATTATTTGCGATGATATTACCCCAATCGGTTTTTACATAACCTGTGGTATGGTTAAGATTAGTGATAATAGCATTAGAAGCCTTGTCGGTGTCGAAATTGTACCAACGGAAATAAGCGTGAGGAGCGGAACCGGAGCCCACCGGCATAACGAGTTCGCGGCTCTCACCCGGAGCGAGGTACATGGTAAATTCCAGAGTATGGACATCCTGCATACCATCCTTATTAAGGGAAGTATTAGCTTGACCCGGGCTATGACTGAAATTGATATTTCTTTGCGGTTTAGCATCAGGAATAGTAGGAGTAGTAGGGATATTAAGGTCGGTAACCTTGTAGAATTTCAGGGTAGTACCGGAAGGTGAACTTAATAAGTCTCTCAATCCGGAAGTTGTTCTCCAACCATTAGTATTATTGTACATTAAATATGTTGTAGTTACAGGTAAAGGGCGGCCTAAAAAACTAGGGTTATTTTTGAATCCAATGTTATTATTTCCAACATAAAGAGTTACCCAACTTCCCGTTGATGCTGATAAAGTTTTGTCAGTACTCGTTTTCAAAGACCCTTCGGAAGTCATATTTGTATTATACACTACCCTATCGGTAATATCCACCTTAGACACACCGGTGAAGTTATAAGCAGCTATGAGCCTTGTACCATCATAATAAAAATAGGTGAAAGTGGAGTCGGTTTGAGAACCCGCAGTGACATTTCCCGAGCCATCTACCATAAGAGTGGCATCACCGGCTGTAATCATATAATACGTATAATTACCAGCTGCATCGGGAGAAACAACAAAATCGGTAACCTCTTCAGTAACATACTTCTGCGAAAAAGTAATGCTACAAAAAGCTACCAACACAAGACATAAAAGTGACAATCGTTTTGTAACGATTGCTTTTTGCAAATATTCCATCTTTTAGGTTTTAAAAAATAATAATTTAAGGTTGTTTTGCATCCCGTTCTTTTTCCCAATTGGCATATTTTTGGCAAATAGTTTGGAAAAATAAAAATATGCACATCCGGCTAATAGATAAAAAATTTTGCCGGCATTTTTGAAAAATTTCGGTCTTTTTTACGGTTGCAAATTTACAAATATTATAACTACCCCCCCCCATTTTATATGTTAAATGTTCTGAATATTGTTTAAATAGGGGATAATCTACTATTTTTGAGTTAGTTACAAGAAAATTTTAATAAACACTATATAAAAAACACAAAAAATATTTTCTCTAATTACTTCCATGCTATAAACAGACTAAATAATTGATAGTAAAATAATTATACAAAAACAACCACAAACTAACAATATGTAGTTATTACACACTTACGCATCAAATGTTAAAACAATAACAACGGAATTTCATCAAAACTAATAAAGAAAAATCGTAATTTTACTATCCAATCGCAAAATTATTTACACACTTAACAAAAATTATATCTATTTAATATACAAACATATAATGTAAAAAATTGTTATTATAGAACACACCTGATAAAACAAGCATAAAACCTCATAAAAAAACAGAAAAAAATAAGAGGGAAAGAAAAAAACAGTTGCAACCCATCATATAATTAAGAAAAAGTTGTACTTTTGCATATTATATGATAGGTTATCTCCATCCACACACAAAAGTCCATTTTTAGGAGATAGCGAAACATAAAATCATAAATGGTTAATTACAATACAATATAAATAATTATGTCAAAAAACACTATGGGAACAAGGCTTCCGAATAAACTAAAAGAAAAATTACAAATAGTAGGTGAACAGATAAAATTGGCCAGACTTAGAAGAAATCTCAGTATGTCTCAAATCGCAGAAAGAGCCACGTGCTCTGAAATAACCATTTCTCGAGTAGAAAAAGGAACGCCAACTGTAAGTATCGGAATATACCTTAGAGTATTATACGCATTGCAACTTGACGACGACATCTTACTTATTGCTCAAGAAGACCGATTAGGCAAAGCTTTACAAGATATTCAACTGAAAAATCGTGAACGTGCCTCAAAAAAAATCTAATAAAAACCATTTACAATTATGACAAAAATATACGTATACGCCGATTTTAATTGGTTGAAAAAAGTAGAATTGGTGGGCGAACTATCAATGCAAAGCATCCGAGGGAAAGAGAGTTATAGTTTTGAATTCAGCAAAGATTGGCTAAAAAACTATGGAAGTATTCAACTAAGCGATGATATAAACAATTATACCGGCATACAATATTGCCAACAAAACAATGAAATATTCGGTTGCTTTGCCGACTCACTCCCTGATAGATGGGGTAGAACATTAATTCTTAGAAGAGAGCAAATACTTGCCATGGAAGAAAAACGCCCTGTCAGAAGATTAACTGAATTCGACTTCTTAACCGGAATTGACGATTATACACGAATAGGAGGATTTAGATATAAAATAGATCCTACCGGTGAGTTTATAAATACTTCTAACAAACTTCAAATACCTCCTATAACGGAAATCAAAGAACTCGTTAGGGCAAGTAATGAAATAGAGTTGAGCGAAGAAAAAAATACTCTTCCTCAAAAAAAATGGTTATTTCAACTAATTCAACCCGGTACTTCATTGGGTGGTGCAAGACCCAAAGCAACAATAATTGACGAAAACAAACATTTATATATTGCCAAATTTCCATCTCGTAACGACCTATACGATGTTGGTCTTTGGGAACATTTATCTCATCTTCTTGCAAAAGAATCAGGGTTAAATTGCTCGGAAAGTAAAGTAATCAAGGCCGGAAATAAATACCATACTCTTCTTTCAAAAAGATTCGACCGAACTGCTGACAATAAACGAATTCACTATGCCTCTGCCATGACGATGTTAGGTCTTAAAGATGGTTGCAACGCTAATACCGGTAATGGCTATCTTGATATAGTTAATTACATAATTAAAAACTGCTGTAATGTAGATTATAATCTAAAAGAACTTTATCGTAGAGTGGCTTTTAACATATCTATAGGAAATAGCGATGATCATTTTCGTAATCACGGTTTTCTTCTAACGCCTCAAGGCTGGACTCTTTCCCCTGCTTTTGACATTAACCCTTCGTTGTCTAAAGAACAAAGTCTGCTTATAAATTCATACACCTCCAAATCTGATTTAAATATATTATTGGATTCTTGCGAAGAGTACATGTTAAATCATAACACCGCAAAACAAATAATCGAAGAGGTTTTAAAAGGAATATCTAAATGGAAATCACTGGCTAACAAAATTAATATTCCACAATCTGAACAAAATATTTTTAAAGACAGATTTATAACCAATATACCAAAATAATAAAAAAAACACAACGAATTTATCGAAAATAATAGTGTATATTATACAATGAAAATACTCACAACCCATCATATAATTAAGAAAAAGATGTACTTTTGCATATTATATGATAGGTTATCTCCATCCACACAAAAGTACATTTTTAGGAGATAGCGAAACATAATATACGTATACGCCGATTTTAATTGGTTGAAAAAAGTAGAATTGGTGGGCGAACTATCGATGCAAAGCATCCGAGGGAAAGAGAGTTATTGATGCACAAAGTAATAGCGACTCATATTGCCATTGATGACATGGTCGGCATGGCGAGCAAAAGGAATTTGATACACCAAGCCAAACTCAAGCATCTCCGCTTTATGAAGGTGAGACTTCACCGCCGCCTGTATGTAGAGATTATCCCACACCCGTGCTCTGATGCCAAGTCGGAAATAATTCCAGCCATCCTCCTTATCGATATCATAAGTATAAAACATCGGACGATGAGTGCCATATTTCGGATGCTCATGGGAATAAGCATTTCGTATAGGATCGTAGCAATATACACCCCAGTCGAGCAACAAAGCCACTCGCCCGATACGGAATTCATTATTTATCGCAACGCCCACACGGAATTTATTGGCAATATTATCTTCTTTTAACAAATATCTGTTGAACTTAGTGATTTTCGTCTGCTCATCAAACTCAGCCATCGACATTGAATTAGTAAACCCTTGTCGGGTAAAAACGCCGTCATAAAAGGCATCCACACCGAGACCGACGCCATACCAATTACATGCGGAATACAAAGCACCGAGATGCAAGGAGCCGATAAGAAAACTGCGATTATCGCGATAATAGAGTTCACGCGAGCCGGCGGAAGCCGTAATGTTTAGCACCCATTCATACGGGAAGTCAGGCATTCTGCGTTGCGGAGGTCGCTGCATCTGTCGCGGCGAAATGGTGTACGACGCCCCCACACTACCATAGAGCATATTCAAGCCCCCATTAGGCTGAAGCACAGTACCGTTACTGGCGTGAATAAAGCCGGCATCGAGGTGCAAACGCACATCCGAAGGCAAAATAAACGAAAGGGAAAAACCGGTAGTAATATAAGCATTAAGAATAGATCCGATAGCGGAATTAGCCTCAGGCACATCCATACCGTGCAGCGTATCACAATCATTCCAAGTGCGAGTTATAAAAGCAAGTCCCACCCCTATCTTATACTGAAACTGCACGTATTTGCCTTTGGCACAGTTGATAAGCACATAAGGATAAGTGGCAATCATCTGCCCGAGAATATCTCTATTCCCCAAATCAAGGGCGGAAACGGCAACACCTACTGTCGGTCCGCCAAGATATTGCTGCCAAGGATATATCCCCCATGAAGGGAACTCAAGGCAAATCTCACCGCCAAGCACAGGTGGATGAGCGATATTCTTTAAATTTGTTGTCATCGGAAGGATATAGCCCGAAATAAAATTTGCTTTTATTAAATATTGCGGCGGTATACGCTCTTTATGCTTTCTATCATACTCCGAGAAAGCATTATGCCCCACCCACTCATTATTTTTAAACTGAGCGGTTACTGCCGACGGCATCGCCATCAATAGTAATATGATGATTATTACAAGCTTCGATTTCATTCCGCAACAAAAAAGTATTAAACCCTTTTACGCTATTCCAACGCAAAAACAAAAGCACGATTATCCTCTATTAAAAATCTCTTAATAAATTGTTCTGCTTTTCTCTCTATCATAACTGCTCAGTTTTAATAACTACAAAACAAAAATAATAAATACTAAATAAATAAAGTGTTGTATTCAGTATATAGATTAAATTATATATTGTAAATCAAGCACAAAGGTACAATAATTATTTCAAACAAAAGAGCACAAAGGAGAAAAAATACACTTTTCCAAGGCTTTTTAGGGCTATTTTTTACACTTTTCCAAGGTATTTTGGGGGTATTTTTTACACTTTTCCAAGATTTTTCAGATTATAGGGGGTGGGAGTAATTAATTTTGCAGTTGTTTATTGTGAATAGGACAGTTATATAACATTTTGCTGTTTCACTGAAAAACATTACCTTTGTAACGTGAGGAATTTTGCACAACAACGAATAAAAGTTGCTGTTTCTCACCATGATATACCTTTTTCTAACAAACGGAATTTTAACAACATGTGGAATATTACATCAAGAGAGTTAAACTCCTTTTTCAGTAACGCTACAGGATATATAGTTATAGTCATCTTTTTACTATCCACCTCATTATTGCTCTGGGTTTTTCCGGGCGACTACAACATATTGGATATGGGATATGCCAATATAGGAGGGCTTTTTACCTTGACTCCATGGCTCTACCTCTTCTTATGCCCGGCAGTGACGATGAAGATGTTTGCGGAAGAGAAGCAGAGCGGCACTATAGAGCTACTACTCACAAGGCCGATATCCCCTTGGAAGATAGTATGTGGCAAAGCCCTCGCAGGATGGCTGTTGGTAATCATCGCTTTACTCCCTACGTTGATATGGGCATTGAGTATTTACTACATCTCCGACCCCGTAGGTAACATGGATATGGGGGCCTTTTGGGGCTCTTGGTTAGGATTGGTTTTCCTCGCAATGGTGTATGTTTGCATAGGCTTGTTCGGCTCTTCAATAAGCAAAAACCAGATAGTGGCTTTCATCATCTCCGCCCTACTCTGCTTTGTATTATTCTATGGTTTCGAACTTCTCGGCTCTCTCTTTTCCGGAGATATAGCTTATATATTAAAGAATATCGGCATCCGTCAGCACTGCCTCTCCATCTCAAGAGGCGTCATCGACAGTCGCGACCTGCTCTATTTCATCTTCGGATCGTCAATCTTCCTTTATATAACAAAACTTATCATAACAAAGAAATAATTATTTATGACCAACCCGCAAATACTTATCACTAACGATGATGGCATACAAGCCAAAGGGATACACGAATTGGCACTACTCGCCAAGAAATACGGCAGCGTAACGGTAGTAGCTCCGAACGGGCCACGCTCGGCACAATCGAGTGCCCTCACTATAGAACAACCTGTTTACGCTATCAAGCACGACAGCGAAGACGGCATACAATGGTTTTCTTGTAGCGGCACCCCTACCGACTGTGTGAAATTGGCTATCACGCAACTGATGCCTACACGCCCGAATATTATCCTCTCCGGTATCAATCACGGCTCGAACGCCAGTATCAACGTAATATATTCCGGCACAATGGGCGCAGCCATCGAGGGCAGCCTTCACGGCATCCCTTCTATCGGGTTCTCTCTATGCAACCACTCGCTAAATGCCGATTTCAAGCCTTGTCTACCTTTTTTTGAAACTATCCTTAAAGGGGTTATCGACAATGGTATGCCAAAAGATATTTGCCTGAATGTAAACGCACCTGCAATACCTAATATCAAGGGTATCAAGGCTTGCCGCCAAGCCGACGGCCGCTGGGGCAACGATTTCATTTCTGCCGATGCTCCTAGACCTTATAAATACTATTGGATGACGGGGGACTTCTCTATCGAAAAAAGCGACGACCTGAATTTAGACCAAGTAGCCCTCGATGCCGGCTATATCAGTATCGTACCTACTACTTTCGACCTTACCGCACACAGCGCCATGGACTACTGTAAAGGGCTTGAAAGCAAATAATTTACACCAATTTTAACATAAGGGCACTACATACAATACCCGCTTTCGGTACACACAACTTCACACTTTTAAGCACTCACTGCTACCCCGCTTTCGGCAAAAGCAACTGACCACGCTCTTTTCAAAAACAAGGAACTTCCACGAGAAACGGACTACTACAAAAGCTCGAAAAAATATAAAACCCGACAACACACCTACATCTTATAAAGAATGAAAGAAAAATTAGACAAAATAATAATAGGCTTTGTATTCGGTATCTTAATGCCACTACTTTTCGGATACCTATTCTTAATAAAAAGCTATACCGGAGATCTTTCTATCGGGGAACTTCTTTCTGTAATGTCGCAAAACAGCCTGGTTATCAAGATACTCTTTGTAGCATCACTACCTGATATGGGGGCTGCCTTTCTGCTGAATACCCTTGAGATGTGGCGCGCCTGCCGCGGTATGTTTGCCGCCCTCGGAGTATATATACTCATTTGCGGCACATTCCTGATTATCAACTCAATATAGTTGACACTTCAATTAAACAGAGCTGAAAAGAGACAGATAATTATACGAATATTAGCGCGCTTTATAGTCCAAAAGCAAAAAAAATATTTTCTATCTCATTATATAACAAGAAAGAAGAAAAGCGTATCATAAACGAAAAACAGATTCAAAACATTTAATTATCAACCATGAAATATTTCATCATTGCAGGAGAAGCATCAGGGGATTTACACGGAAGTCGCTTGATGCAACGATTGAAAATAGAAGACCCACAAGCGGAATTTCGTTTCCTTGGCGGCGACAAAATGGCGTCAGTGGCAGGCTCTCCTATTGTGCATTGCAAAGAGATGGCTATCATGGGTTTTGTCAACGTCATAAAAAACTTACCTTTAATCCTCGCCATCGAAGATAAAGCACAAAAAGCTTGTATCGACTTCCAACCGGACAAAATCATCCTTATCGACTACCCGAGTTTCAACATACGTTTTGCCAAATTTGCCCGTAAAAAATTGGCAACCACCGAAGTAATCTACTACATCTCTCCGAAATTATGGGCATGGAAAAGTTGGCGAATTAGAAGCATCAAGAGATACGTACATCGTATGTTTACCATATTCCCTTTTGAAACGGAATATTATGCCAAAAGGCACTATAAAGTAACCTATGTCGGGAATCCATCGGTAGACTCGGTGAGTGATTTTGCTAAACATTGTACTCCGGAACGCAATAAAATATTAAAACTTTTAAACGATGAGCGCCCTATAATTGCATTGCTACCCGGAAGCAGACGCCAAGAGATAAAAGATTGTCTGCCAAAAATGTGCGCAATAGCAAAAAAATTCAGCAACTATCAATTCGTTATCGCCGCCGCCCCATCCATAGAAATCGGTTTTTACGAAAATCTTATCAAGGATTCCTTTGAAGATAAACATGAAGTTAAACCGACAAAAAAAGATGTTTTCGACAATAATAATCTCACAAAAACAGAAACAACATCAAGATTATCAACAAACGACAACAAAAGAGAACACAATAAGCCTATAGAGAAAAAACAGATAAAGGTAATTTACAACAACACCTATAAAATACTACAAAAATCGAGTGCCGCCATAGTAAATTCAGGCACTGCGACCTTAGAAACCGCCCTCTTCAACACCCCTCAAATGGTGGTATATCACGTGCCGGGCGGCAATATTACCATGCTTTTGAAAAAGATTTTTATCAAAACAAAATATATCAGTCTCGTCAACATTCTTGCCGGGAAAGAGGTGGTGAGGGAACTTATCGGTCCGCTCTTTACTGCCGATAACATTACTGCAGAATTACATAAGTTGTTGGAAGACAAAGAGTATATCGCCTCTATGCAATCCGAATACCAAACCATCACCGACCAACTCGGAGCTCCGGGCGCTGCCGAGCGGCTTGCAAAGGAAATAGTCGGATAAAAGTACTGTCGAAAGAAGATATAAACAAATCCCCGGTGCTACCAAGCGTCTTGCTAAGGAAGTAATCGGATAAAAGCACTATGGATAATTGCGTTTGTTATTGCTTTTTTTTATGGCAATTGCGGGAAAAAGAAACACCCGAATTCAGAAATCTATTCTCTAAAAATGACATTCTTCATCAAATTTCAAGATTAGATTTGTGGTTTTCTACAAATCTATTTCCGTGTTTCAATTATTTTCCTTATTTTTGCAGTTGAAATTTAAACGCCAAAAGATATGATTGAGGAAATCTCTTTCAAGAACCACTACTGTCCACTAAAAATATTTAGCATTTCAAATAATTACAAATTGTAAGTTA